>Ga0187781_10004073_pt1 | contig 10915 bp, 9 predicted proteins | sample 0715_SJ02_MP02_2_FD_132447 | JGI IMG/M metagenome (GOLD analysis project Ga0187781, IMG submission 132447) | Tropical peat soil microbial communities from peatlands in Department of Meta, Colombia - 0715_SJ02_MP02_20_MG | ecosystem: Environmental > Terrestrial > Soil > Wetlands > Peat | place...
CGGTACGTGTCGGCCAGCAGGGTGCGGGTCTGCTGCGTGTGGCAGTACCAGCAGCCTTCGCGCACATAGATGGCCCGCCCTTTGAGCTGCTGCTCGTTCAGCTGAACCAGTTTGCCGGTCGGACCCTTGGAGGGATCGTCATTCTGGAATGGTTGCGACCAGCTTTTATCGACGAGCGGCGGCACTACGGTCGTCAGCAGTCCTCCGATGAAGAAGAACACGAGCGCGGCCACCACGAATCCCACAGCACTTTTGTCAGTTTTTCCTAGCATGGCATTCTCCTTGTGGCCTCAGGCTTTGGCCGACTCGCTGGACCCCGCACCCAGAACCGTGGCCCAGATGTTGTAAAGGAACGTGGTGATCCCCAGGAACATCAGAACCCCGGAGAAGAAGCGCACCGTCCACACCGGCTTCAGCGCCCGCACCGTGTCAATGAACGGAATCGACGGATTGTTCCACTGCCAGCCCTGCCAGAATCCGCCGAGCCACAGCGTGACGAAGAACCCGAGGCCGCCGACCATGAAGAACCAGAAGCTCCAGTTCGCCAAGGAGGGCGAGTGCAGGTCGGTCCTGAACAGGCGCGGAATCGTGAAGAAAGTGCCGGCAATGGCAAAGAACGAGAACGCTCCCAGCACCGCCATGTGCGCGTGGCCCGGAATCCAGTCGGTCTTCGAAACAATGGCATTCACCGAGCGCAGACTGTGCATCGGTCCCTGGAAGCAGGTCAGCAGGTAAAACACGACGCCCGACATCAAAAACTTAAGCGGAATGTTCTCGCGCAGCTGGTACCACTGTCCCTTCATCGTGGCGAAGAAGTTGTAAACCACCGTCCACACCGGGATCAGCAACATGACAGAGAACGCGATAGCGATGGTTTGCAGCCATTGCGAAATCGGCCCGTGAATCATGTGGTGCGCGCCCGTCCAGACATACACGAACGCCAGCGACCAGAAGCCGACCATCGAGAGTTTGTGACTGAACAGCGGAGTGTTCGATGCCTTAGGTATGTAGTAGTACGCGATCGCCAGCCCCACCGGCGTGAAAATCAAGCCCACGGCGTTATGGATGTACATCCAATTTAGATTGGCTTGATTGACCCCCGTCGTGAACAACACCGCAAAGTTCCCCGTGAGATACACAAATGCCGTCCACAGGATGGTTCCCATGATGTACCACAAACTTACGTACATCTGCTCATACTTGCGGCTGGCGATGGTCGCGAAGATGTTGATTCCGAAACACACCCACGCGATCACGACCAGGACGGACAGGGGCGTGGGCAGCTCCGCGTATTCCCAACCCTTGTTCAAGCCCAGCGGCAGAGCAACCACCGCTCCCAGAATGATGATGTTCCAGATGATGGCAGTGGCCACGCCCAGCTTTTCGCTCCACAGCTTGACGCCGCAGAGACGGGGAACGACATAGTAGACAAGCCCCATATCTGCCGCCAGCAGCCAGCCGAAGAGCATGCCGTTCACGTGCAGCGGCCGCAGGCGTCCACGTGAGCATGGATACGGTGCCCAGCAGTTGTGGCCAGACGAATTTCGCCGCAATGGTAAGAGCGACGATGCCGACTACAAAGAAATAACTAACTGCGCTCAACATAAACCACTTGGCAGTGGTGTCCTCATGGATGGACTCTACCGGTGAAACAGAGCCCGGCCCCCCGTATGGTCGAGAGGTTACTAGCTGTTGTCCTGGCATGATGCCTCCTGGTTTAATCTGCAAACGCCTGTTCTGCTCGCGCTCATTTCTGAACGCTCAATTGCGATGTAAGCTTGGGCGACTTCTCTTCTGCGGGTGTGGCCGGTTGCGCCGCCGTCGGCTTCCGGTTCAAACTGCGAATGAAATTAATAAGGTTCCCGATGTCCTGCTGCGTAAGCCCATAATCCGTCCACGAAGGCATCGCCGTTCCTTCCACTCCGTACGTGATCGAAGTGAACAGGCGCTTGTCGCTGGCGTTGTTGATGAATGCGCTGTTCCGCAGATTGCGCGGCCGCGGGCTGATGTCGAGCGAGTTCGGCCCTTTGCCGTCAGCCTTGCGCCCGTGGCATCCGGTGCAACGCTGCAGGAAGATCTGCTCGCCGGCCGCAATCGACTCCGGCGTAGAGGGGACTGGGTTCGCCTCCGGCACCTTGCGCTCTTTGAGTTCGTGACGCGGTTCCTTGACGAACGTCTTGAACACATAGTCGAGCACGTCCTTGCGCTGCTGTTCGCTCAGCACGTGCTCCCATGGCGGCATCGAAGTTCCCGGCACGCCTTCCTTCAGCGACGTGAGGAAGCGCTCTTCGGGCTTCGAATTCATGAACGAAACCTTCGTCAGGTCGCGCGGCGCCGGATCGAGATACAGATACGTCACGCCCTTGCCGTCGCCTTTTTCTCCGTGGCAGCGGGCACAGATGCCTTTGTAAATCTCCTCTCCACTCTTAAACGCGGGCGGTGCTTTGCGGCTCTCCAGATACTCGGTGATCGAACGATAATCGGCCTCGCTGAATCCGAATACCGGCATGATCGAGTCGGGAATCCGCGACCGCGGCTCCTTGAAGTGATCCATCAGCCAGTTTTCGTCGCGAATCAGGCCTTCAAACGACAGATCCGGCGAAATCCGCCCGTCCTTGTCGCCCAGCTTGTGACACGCCGTACACGAGCGTTGCGAAATCAACTGCTCGCCGCGCGCCACCGAAGGCGCATTTTCCGCTGTCGCGCCACCGGCCACAGGCAGACTCGTCTGCTGCAACTTGGCGCGGTACTGCTCCATCGTCGTCTCGGAGAAGTTCATTCCCTTGCGGCTCTTCAGAAAGACCACCAGCGCCTTGATTTCGTCGTCGGTAAGATCGAATTTCGGCATGAAGGAAACCGCGCTGTAGTCGCGCGGATTCACCGTGTGTCCCCACAGGTAGTCGATGCGCCATCTCTTGCCGACCTCAGTCAGATCGGGTCCGAGTGTGCCGTGCGAAAGACCTTCAATGCGGTGGCATCCGTAACAGGCTTTTTCGAAGAACAGCTCGCGGCCGTGCTTTACCAGCGCCGTGCCCGCGAAATTTTCCTCGGTGTGGCACTGGGCGCAGCTCGCCTGCATGTACTCCGCGCCGGTCAGCTTGGCTTTGAACTGCGGTTTCCAGTTGGCTTGCGTCGCGTAGCCGAGCATCGGTTGCGGCCAGTTCTCGTCTTCGCCGTGCGCATAAACCGTCTCAAGACCCCGGCCTTGCCCGTCGTGGCAAATCGTGCAGCCAAAATCGGCGAATTTATGCCGCCGCTCCCACTTGCCGTCTTTTCCTTGCCTGTCTCCCAGGGCCACCGAATAACTGTGCGTCTGTAGCGGCTGCGCATGCCCCTGGAAGCGCGGATCGTCAGCGGCGATATGGCACGTCGTGCAGCGGTCCACCCGCGACTCGCCAAACTGCGTCACGATGATCTGCTCGATCTGCAGCTTGTGCGCGTCCACCGTCGCCTTTTCCGCGTCGGTCTTGGCCAGGCTGCGCACCTGTTCCCAATAGGCCGTCTGGTGCCGCTCCCAGCGATTAAAAAACTGATCGTAGAAAACGATCCCGTGCACAATCAGCACCACAAAACTAGCGATAGCCAGCGCGACTCGCGTACTCACAAGATTCTCCTCGTCACAGCCTCAAACTACGGGCTTTTCACCTGGTCTCACCTGGTTTTCCCTACCATGGAGAAACGAACTCCCAATTGGCGCCTCGGAAGAATGTGCCGACGATCACCAGCACCACATTGATGACCGCAAAAGTCGTGAACAGTGTGTTGGCCAGCAGCCTCTCCTTCGCGAACCATCGCCCGACGCCCGCCAGCTTGCGGTCGATGTACGGGACCAGAAGCAGCAGCAGCACCTCAATCGTGGGGACGCCCACGCCGCCCCAGAACGCCGAATAACTCACCTGCTCCTGCAATCCGAGGAAGTACCACGGGGCTTTCGCTGGGTTTGGCGGGTGCATCACGTTTACCGGCTCTTCCAGGGGCGCATTAAAGAACAGGGAAACCACCAGAATCGCCGCTACCGAAATCACGAACACCAGCAGCTCCGCCTGAAACAGGTTCGGCCAGCTGAAAAGCGTCCGGTCCTCGATGGAACCCACTTTCACCAGCGGCCCGCGCACCAGGCCTTGGATTCCGAACGTCCGCTTCTGTAGTACCGCAGCTCCCGCCGGTCCCGCGCCTGCTCCCGCCGCCACTGCCATCGTCGCCGGAGCTTCAACTGGAGCCGCTTTCACTGCGCCCGGACTCGTCGTTCCCGTATCCTCGTCCTCCGGTTTCGCCAGTCCGCCATCCTTGCGAATCCGCCAGAAGTGGATTGTGATCAAGCCCGTCAGCAACACTGGCAGCACCGCGACGTGCAGCACATAGAAGCGCAGCAGCGCTTCCTGGCCAACCGTCGAATCGCCCAGCAAGAGGAAGCGCACGTCCTTCCCGACAAACGGCGCATACCCGGCAATCGAAGTGCCTACGGTGATCGCCCAGAACGCCAGCTGATCCCATGGCAGCAGATAGCCGGTAAAACTGAGGAACAACGTGATCAGAAACAGGAATACGCCGATCACCCAGTTGAATTCGCGCGGCGGCTTATATGCGCCGGTCAGAAACACACGGCACATGTGCAGAAACACAATCGCGACCATGCCGTGGGCCGACCAGCGATGCATGTTGCGCAGGAAAATGCCGAATGCCACCGTGCCCCGCAGGTCGAGCATGCGGTCATAAGCCTGCGTGGTCGACGGCACGTAATAAAACATTAGAAGAATGCCCGTGACCACCAGGATGAGGAACAGGAACGTCGCCATCAGCCCCAGGCCCCACGTATAGGTCGCCTTCAGGCTATGGCGATGCACCTTGACGGGGTGAATATGAAGAAAGAAATTCGTAAAGCTGGTCGACGACCGCCCATAGTCGGAGTTCGGCAGTGGATTTCGGAAAATCGATCGCCAGACGTTTCCCGGCAAGGCCAGCCAGCTATTTTGCGAGCGAACCGCCGTTTGAGTGTTCATACCTTCAAATAAGTCCCCGCTTCAACTTCGTTGTCTTTGTCCACATAGAGATCCCCGTTCGGCGCTAGCGTTACCTGGTACCACGCCAGCGGTTTTGGCGCGGGTCCGCTGGTTACAGTGCCGTCTTGGTCGTAGTGCGAACCGTGACAGGGACAGGCGAAGCCAGTTTCGGCAACGGACACAATGCACCCCAGGTGCGTGCATGTCGTGGAAATGGCCGCTACCTTGTCGCCTTCGCGAACGACGCACACCCGCCGCGTGTCGAGCGAGATCCGCGCCCCGGCCGGAAAGTCCTCGGGCTTGCCTATGGCGAACTTGGCCGGTTGTCCGTAAGTAGCGCGCGGCTTGATGAAAACAAGGTTGGATAACGCTGCAATGATCGCCGATCCGCAAAGACCAACGCCGCTGAGCCATGCCAACATCCGCCGCCGCCCAATATCTTCCGGGCCGCCGTCGGTCGTGGGTTTCGCCGGATTCTTAATCATCTTTTGTCTCCCCGTGCTCCTCACCCTTGCCCTTACCTTTCTTCTCGGGTGAGTCCACCAGTTCTTCCATGTCGGACCAGAAAACGTGGTACTTCGCGTTTTCCACGTCCTTGAAGTAGTTCTTTTTCACTGCAAAAACGAAAACCAGCGCCGCCCCAATTCCCATACACAAACTGGCCACGATGGCAATCCACGTAACTTCCATATTCGCTACCCGGGGCGCCGCTTCCGCCGGGCCGGCTCTGCCGGCTGAATCTGGATTGCGTCGTTCTCCTTCTTTTCCGCTTCCCTCGCGAAGTTCACTGTGGAATCTTGTGCCAGCTTCGCAATCGACGCGCTCGCCAGCACGCTCTTGAGCGCTGCCTGCGCCTCATTCCAGATCGGGTGCGCTCCGCACCACGAACTCAACTCGCAACTCGCCTCGCCCTCCAGGCACAGATTGATGTGCAGCGGTCCCTCCACCCTTTCCACCACATCCAGTAAGGAAATCTGCTCCGGAACAACTGCCAGCTGGAACCCGCCGCCCGCGCCGCGATGCGAAGTGATCATGCCGCCCTGCACCATTTGCTGCAGGATCTTGGATACAAAGCTCTCCGGAGCCTGAATGGCCTGCGCCAACACCGGCGCTGCTACGCGCTCGCCGTCGGGCAAGCCCGCCAGGTGAATCATGATCCGTACCGCATAATCGGTAGCGCGCGTGATCTGCATGACCGGGGAAAATCGGACTGCTCCAGTCCAATTTCCAGACAGTAGACTGGGGGTGTTGTGCTGTCTGTGATATAACGCACGGCCGGACGTGATGTGGACTATGTGTCCATGTGACGTTGTTTTCTGCTTGGGCCGGAACCCGCGATGGAAGAAGAGTTTGTCGCGGGACGAGGGTCGAACGGCGCTCTTATCGGAGAGTTCTTTTTTGAGTCGAGGCGGCCGCCCAAGTGCAGCCGGACATGAATTTTCCCTAAATGGAACTCACCGGCACCTTCTCCATGTACTCCGCAATCCGCACGTTCCACTGTAACTCTCTCTTCATGATGTCGCGCAGTTGCGACGCGGCCTGCGGCTCGCCGTGCACCAGATACGTTCGGTCCGGCTTGCTTTTGAACGTGTGCAACCACTCCAGCAATTCCGGAGGATCGGCATGATCGCTGAACTGCTCCAGCGCCGCCACTTGCGCCCGGATCGGAATGAACTCGCCGAAAATCTTCACTTCCTCGGCTCCGCCTTTGATGATTGCCCCGCGCGTCCCCGGCGCCTGGAATCCAATAAAGATGACCAGGTTCCGCGGATCCGGCAGTCGTTGTGCCAGATGATGCAGGATTCGCCCTCCAGCAACCATGCCGCTCGAAGAAATAATGATTGAAGGAAAATGGCTCTCGTTGATTTTCTTCGATTCCTCCGACGTCTGCGCGAACGTGAACCCCGGCCATTGTAGCGGCGACCCATATTTCTTGATCAGCTCCGCCGCCCGCGGCGTGTACTCTTCCGAATGTTTCAGGTAGATCTCCACCGCCTTGATGGCCATCGGGCTGTCGCAATAAACCGGGATGCGCGGTATCTCCCCCGCTTCCATCAGCACCTTAAGAATAAAGATGAATTTCTGCGTGCGTTCCACCGCAAATGCCGGCACAATCACGCTGCCGCCGCGCTCCACCGTGTTCCGAATCAGCCGCGCCAGTTCCGGCCGCGGATCGCTCACCGGATGCTCGCGGTTCCCGTATGTCGATTCCATCACCAGCACGTCCGCCGACTCGCCTTCCTGCGGACCCAAGTGCACCACCTTGCCGGGCGCAACCTGGCTGTCACGCACGCGGCCGACGTCGCCGGTAAAGAGAAGGCGACACGTTTTGCCATTGCTCTTTAGCGCCACCTCTACCATGCACGAGCCCAGGATGTGCGCAGCGCGTACAAAGCGGAACGCAAGCTCAGGACTGAGCTGCGTTGTTTTCCCAACCTCGACGGGCTTGAAGTATCGCAGGCAGTCCTGCGCTTCTTCGAGCGTGTAGAGCGGCAGGGCCGGCCTGTGTTTCGACGTGCCCTTCTTGTTGTGGAACGCGGCGTCTTCTTCCTGCAAGTGTCCGGAGTCCGGCAGCACTACCGAGCACAACTCGATGGTCGGCGTCGTGGCATAAATGGGCCCCCGAAACCCTTCCTTCACTAGCCTTGGGATCCATCCACAATGATCGAGATGCGCGTGCGTCAGGATGACCGCGTCGATTTCGCGCGCTGGAACGGGCGTGTCCTGCCAGTTGCGCTCGCGCCATTCCTTCTGCCCTTGAAAAAGTCCGCAGTCAATCAGAGCCTGAAACCCTTGATTGCCGTTCGAATCGTAGCTCGTGTTAATCAGGTGTTTTGAACCGGTCACCGTGCCGGCCGCGCCAAGAAATTGGATATAGGGCAAAGCGCCCTCCTTGGAAGTCAAAAGTCAGAACTTAGAACTTAAAAACTCAACCACAAGAATGTCCCCACCTCTACCTTCTGACTTCTTACTTGTGACTTCCCTCTGGTTCGGCAATCCTGAACACATTGTTGGTCATGTCAGCCTCCGGGACGCTTCCATCGTTCACCACAACATCCACCGGAGCACAAGGCAACTCAATGCGAGTGGTCGCCGTACTTTTGGCTCGGACCTCCATCCGCCCGGACGCCTCGCTCGTCTCACAGCGCACGGTAAACGGAACCTCCGCCCCAGCCGCGCCCCGGTTCTCGAGCGTTACTGTTACCATCTGCACTTTTTGCTGGCCCTTGTCATTCGCTCCTTCCCAGGGATGCGCCGACAGCACGCGAAAATCGGGCAAACCCCGGTCATGGTAGACCCAGTCGTCAAAGAACGCGCTCAGGTCGCGCTTCGAAGCGGCCTCAATCAGCCGCTCCACATACTTCGGCTCCGTGTCATCCGCCGCATGGTAGTCGTGAATCGCTTGTTTGAGCGCGTCTGCCCCCACCATGTCGCGCAGCATCCACCACACATAGGCCGCCTTGCTGCGGTAATAAGTCTCATCAAAAGTAGTTATCAGCGGCTCGCCAGAATTTTTATCCGGCGCGGCCACCACGTCTTTTTCCGAATCCAGAAACGCCGCGCGATGCAATCCCAATAGATCGAGTGCAGCCTGCCGCCCCCCCTGCTGCTCGCGATAGACGGCCTCGGCAAAATGCGCCAGGCCTTCCACTACCCACGGACGCGGCGACGCGAACGCCGAATGCACCAATTCATGCACCAGATTTATTCCCGCAAGTGTCGTGTCTTCACCCGCGAGAGACACCAGCAATAAGGTCCCGCTTTCAAACGGAGCCGCATGTGGGTCGGCAAGGTCCGCAACCGCAATCGGCGCTGTCGGCTTGCCGAACCACTCCCAAACAAACCTCGACGCCGGCCCGGACGCCCGTACGTATGTCGTGGCGCCAGCCTCATGGCCAGCCAAGATGAACAACTGTAGGGGTGGCGTGGATTCGACGCCATACTTCGCCATCGCAAAACTCGGGGTCACCGTTCCCAGACGCTCAAACGAACAGTCGCCTTCAGGAAGCTTCATGCGAAACGGTTCTTCGACCGCGCCCGGCGTGCAGATGACGCGCGACGCAATTTCCAAGCTCCCAAACATTCTGAGCTTTGCCCTGAACTCGCTTCCCGCCTCGCGCGCCTTCCACCGGTTCACCACTTCAAACAAACTGTTGCCCTCGGAGAAATCCGCCGACTCCGTCGTAATCGGATACCACGCCACGTATCCCGCCCCGCGTACCGCCGTAAACGACCTTCCGATCTGGTCCCAGCTCGTATGCCGCGCGATTTCCTGCGGTATTCCCACTCGCGTCAGCCGCGTCATGTCTAGAGGAATCACGCCCTCGTAGCCGATCTCCACCTCCACGGAATCTTTCGGCTTGACTTCCGCCGGCAGTGTAACAATCGCCTCCGACAGCGCCCCTGTGTGATCGATATCCGAAGTGAATGGCTGCGATACAAACTGCACCGGCTTGTCCGCCACTCGAATCGACCGCCAGCTTAGCGACGACGAAATCTGCAGCGCCACGTTCTTCTGCGGTTGCGGCGAGTCGTTGCGCAAAGTGATCCTTCCGCGCGCCCCCAGCCGCTGCTGCTGCGGCTCGAGCCGCACCTCAAGATCGTATTTGGTAATGGTGAATGCCTCTCGATTAAGCCCCCATGCGGAAGAACTCGCGAGGCCCGCGAGAAACACGGTGATGAATAAGCGGGAAGCTTTCATGACTTCTTGGATGCAGAATGCAGGGTGCCCCAATCCAAAATCGCGTTCTGTGGGATTTTAGGGCGGGGGTTTTCTCCTTTGTCGCACCACTTCATATAGCACCACCCCCGCCGCTACCGACACATTCAGCGACGGCACCTTCCCGAGCATCGGGATCGACACCAGAAAATCGCAATGCTTCCGCACCAGATCGTGCAAGCCCTTTCCCTCGGCGCCGAGCACCACCGCACAGTGCATCTTGTAATCGACCGCGTCGTAGGTCTGTTGGCCGCGTTCGTCGAGACCGACCACCCACATTTCCTTCTCCTTCAGCTCCTCGATCGCCCGCGAAATATTCGTCACTTTGGCAACCGGCAAATGCTCGCTCGCCCCCGCCGACGCCTTCGCCACCGTACCCGTTACCCCCACCGACCTCCGCTCCGGAATCACCACACCATCGGCGCCAGCCGCGTCCGCCGTTCGCAGAATCGCTCCCAGGTTATGCGGGTCCTCGACGCCATCAAGCACCACAATCAGCGAGTGTTCGCCGCGCCGCGCCGCCACCAGATCGTCAAGCTCGGTGTACTGCTTCGCCGACGTCACGGCGACTACCCCCTGGTGCGCGCCCGCCACCGCCATGTGGCCCAACTCGACGCGCGTCAGCACCCGCACCGGAACGCCAATCTTGCGGCACTCATCAATAATGCGCTTCAGGCGGATATCGTTCCGCTCTTTCGCCACGCCCACCCATTCAAACGCGCGCCCCCGCGCTTTGAGAGCCTCGGTAACCGTATTAATTCCGTAGAGTACGTTCACGCGCTCCAGTGTATCGCGTCAGCTGGCATGATCCCGCCATCTAGATGGATGTCATCCTGAGCGAAGCGAAATATCTGTGCATTCCTACTCAGCGCCGTCGCATCGACTACGAGCGACGGTTCACGGCAGTGCTAGACTGAGTTTTCCCGGAGGCCCCTTGAACCCCGTCTACATTCTCTCCGCGGTCCGCACGCCCATCGGCAAGTTCGGAGGCTCGCTCGCCTCGCAAACCGCCGTCGACATCGGGACCGCCGCGGCCAAAACCGCCATCGAGCGCGCCCGAATCCAGCCAGCGCAAGTCGAGGAAACGATCTTCGGCAACGCCCGTCAGGCCGGGGGTGGTCCCAACCCTGCCCGCCAGATTTCCATTCGCAGCGGAGTGCCCAAGGAAGTGCCCGCCTACACCGTCAACATGGCC
>Ga0187781_10004075_pt1 | contig 10913 bp, 12 predicted proteins | sample 0715_SJ02_MP02_2_FD_132447 | JGI IMG/M metagenome (GOLD analysis project Ga0187781, IMG submission 132447) | Tropical peat soil microbial communities from peatlands in Department of Meta, Colombia - 0715_SJ02_MP02_20_MG | ecosystem: Environmental > Terrestrial > Soil > Wetlands > Peat | place...
AAGGTCCAGTACATGATGGCCCCGCCGTGCGAGAACGCAACGGGTTTGGTGTTACCGCTGTCGTAGATCTTCTGGACGGCGGCAGTGAACTGATCGTTGAATTCATTGCCGCTGATCGAGCCTGGGATGGCGTCCTTGCGGTCGCCGTTGAGCCAATCCGCCGGTGCGAGCAGATAGGTCAGGTCGGCCCTCTTGGTCGAGGTGTCGTTGTACCAGCCGGCGTCGATTTCCCGCAGACCGGGCAGGACTTCGACCGGCTTGCCCAGCGCGTGGGCCAGCGGCGCAGCGGTCTGCTGGGTACGAGCCATGTCGGAGACGTAGATGCCGTCGAAGTTGTTGTGGGAGAGCTGGTGGGCCAGCTGCTCGGCTTGCGCCTTGCCTTCCTCGGTAAGGCTCGGACCGGGAATATCGGTGTTGATGACATTGTCGGCGTTGGCCTGCGACTCGGCATGCCGGATGAAGGTCAGGGTGATGCTGCGCACGTGCGGGGATCCCGAGCAGGCGCCGATCATCATCGTCACGACAAGCGCGGCCAAAGCCTTCCAGAGCACGGTGCGGTTGCGCATGGCGATAGCCTGCCTTGTCGACGGCTTCGGTGTGGTGGGTTTGCATAGGTTCGCCATGGTTGGCCGTATGAATCTGATCGAGAGGAGAACCGCATGGCGATCGACCCGAAGGCGGTCGGCGCAACAACCGACCCGATGCTGTTCGAATGGACCGACCGGGACACCATCCTGTACGCGCTCGGTGTCGGTGCTGGAACCGAGGATTTGTCCTTCACCACGGAGAACAGCCACGGCATCACCCAGCAGGTGCTACCGACCTACGCGGTGATCTGCTGCCCGGCGTTCGCTGCGGCGGGCAAGATCGGATCGTTCAACTGGGCCATGCTTTTACACGGTTCGCAGGGCATCCGGCTGCACGCGCCGCTGCCGGCCGCGGGCAAGCTGTCGGTGGTCACCGAGGTGGCCGACATCCAGGACAAGGGCGAGGGCAAGAACGCGATCATCATGTTGCGCGGCCGCGGCACCGATCCCGACACCGGAACACTGGTCGCCGAGACCCTCACGACCCTGGTGATCCGCGGCGAGGGCGGCTTCGGGGGAGAGCCGGGCCAGCGGCCCGTCGCGCCGGAAATCCCCGACCGCGAGCCCGACGCCCGAGTCGCCTTGCCTACCAGGGAGGATCAGCCGCTGATCTACCGACTCTCCGGCGACCGTAATCCGCTGCACAGCGACCCGTGGTTCGCCAAAGAACTGGCTGGCTTCCCCAAGCCGATCATGCACGGGCTGTGCACCTACGGGTTCTCCGGCCGAGCTTTGGTCGCCGAGCTCGGCAACGGCGATGCCAGTGCCATCACCTCGATCGACGCGCGGTTCACCAAGCCGGTCTTTCCCGGGGAGACGCTGACCACCCTGATCTGGCGCACCGAGCCCGGCAAGGCGGTATTCCGCACGGAGGCCTCGGGCGCCGAAGGCGCCGGAGATGGGGCCGCGCGGCTGGTGCTCGAGGACGGCGCGGTCGAATACACGGAGGGTTAGCGCTGAGGTTTAGTCGCCGCGACGTCGGCGACGTCAGTCTCTTTCAGTCGGCCACACCGATGACCCGGCGGGACCGCTTCTCGCCTTTGGATGCCGCCCGTTCCCAGATCGCCTCGATCATCGGCTGCAGCAACAGCTGTCCATTACCCCGCGGGTAATCGTGCTCGTGAGCCGGCGTGGCTAGCATCATGACGGTGACGACCCTGGCCCAGCGGGCCGCGGCAACACCGCCAGTCGGCCAGTTGCTGCGCGAGTGGCGCGAGCGGCGTCGAATCAGCCAGCTCGACTTGTCGATTCAGGCCGAGATCTCGGCTCGGCACCTCAGCTTCGTGGAGACCGGCCGGTCGCGCCCGACTTCCGGAATGATCCTGCGGCTCAGCGAGCAACTCGACGTGCCACTGCGCGAGCGCAACGCGCTGCTGCTGGCCGGCGGTTACGCGCCCGCCTATCCCGAACACTCGCTCGACGAGCCGGAACTGACGCGGCTGCGGGCGGCGCTGCATCAGATCCTGACCGGACACGAGCCGTATCCCGCGCTGGTGGTCAACCGGTGGTGGGAGATGCTCGACGGCAACGCCGCCGTCGCGGTGCTCACTGAAGGATGCGACCCCGCACTGCTCATGCCGCCGGTGAACGCATTGCGGGTGTCGCTGCATCCGGACGGCATGGCACCTCGGATCGCGAATCTGCCTGAGTGGCGGGCGCATATCCTTGAACGCTTGCGCCGCCAAGCACACACCACCCGCGACCGACGGCTGGCGGAGTTGCACGCGGAGCTGGCGGCCTACCCCGGCGGCGTGACCGAGCGCCCCGCGCTCACCGACGTCGCGGTGCCGCTGCGCCTGCGGCGTGGCGACCACGAATTGGCATTCTTCAGCATGACCGCCGTCGTCGGCGCGCCGCTGGATGTCACGGTCGCCGAAGTGGCGATCGAGTCGTTCTACCCCGCCGATGCCGAAACCGCTGAGGCGCTGCACGCAATTGGACGGTGAGCTCATGACCGACACCGCCGCGACCACTTTGATCCACGCGCAGGTCCCGCTGTGCGCGACCCTGGGCATCACCGCGGACACCTTCCGGCCCGACGAGGTGGTGCTAAGTCTGGATTGGGCGCCGAACCTTTGCACCGGCAACGACGTGCTGCACGGCGGGATCGTCATGGCCTTGGCGGACTCGGCGGGCGGGGTATGTGCGTTCCTCAATCTCCGTGAGGGGGCGGGAGGAACCGCGACCATCGAATCGAAAACCAATTTCATCGCTGCTACTCGCGGTGGCACAGTCAAGGCGCAGAGCCGCCCGCTGCACGTCGGTAAGCGCGTCATCGTGCTCGAAACGGAGGTCCGCGGCGACGACGGGAAGCTGGCCGCCAAAGTGCTTCAAACCCAAGCGATCTTGTAATCAGCGAGCGAGCTGACGCGCCAGCCGCTCGGTGAATTCACGTGCCTGAGAGGGATTTTTCAACGCGTAGTTGGCGGAGGTCGCACGATCGCCGTCGTCGTTGTGCCGCACCACGATTGCGATACCGTCGTCGTGGACTGCGTCGAACGCGTCCTCGTCGGTGATGTCGTCGCCGAGGTAGATCGGTAATAACGGGCCGGGATGCTCGTCATCGCGGATATGGTCAAGCACCCAGCGCAGTGTCTTGCCCTTGTCCCAGTCGACATCTGGACGTAGCTCGATGACTTCGCGACCCGTGGTGACGCGAAGGGCAGTGCGCTGCCCGGCGCTTCGTACCGCCGCTGCCACCTCGCCGACTCTGTCACGGGCTGCGTTGCGGTAGTGCACGGCAACACCAAATCGCTTGTGCTCCACCAAGACACCCGAGATGTGACCGAGCTGGTCGGCCAGCTCAGCGGCCACCGCCTCGAGCACCGGGATACTTGCCGCCGCCTCGGCGTTTTCGTGGTGTGCGCCGTCGGGTCCGGTCAACTCGAAACCATGACTGCCCGCATACCAGATGCCGGGCAGGCCGATGCGCTGGCGCACGTCGGCGAGGTCGCGGCCGCTCAGTATCGCGACGGGGCATTGTGCGGTCAGCGCTTTGAGCGCATCGGCCGCACCCGCGACCAGCTGAGCAGCGTCGGGGTTCTCGACGATATCGGAGAGCGTGCCGTCGAAGTCGAAGAACACCGCAGGATGCCGACCGGTGATGACATCGAGCGCCTGCAGCCCGTCGGGCAGCTCGGACATCCGGCGGTCCCCGGTGCGCACGCTGATGTCACGCAGATCTGAGATCACCGCGTCGGGCCCGCGGCTGATCAGTTCATCGCCGCGTCCGGTCGCGTCGATCCCGATGACGAGCGCGAATCCGTCGGCCCGGGCGGCGGCAACACCGTTCCCGGTCGCCGTGACGACGGCGCACCGGCCCGGCCGCACCGACAGTCGGATCGCCGTCTCGAGAAGGGGTTGGCGGCGGTCGTCGGTGATGACGCCGGCGTCGTGCAGTTGCTTTGCCAGCGATTCGTCGGTGGCCATGTCACCCAGGTCGAACAGCACCGCATCGTGGCGGCGCGGGTCGATGGTGACCGACATTCGCCTGCCCTGCCTTCCTTGCCTGCCATTGCGGCGCCGGTAGCCACGTTAGTCAGCGGGAACCGGAACAGACCCCCGGGAGTCCTACAGGTCGTTGGCGCGGTGAGGTCCGCGGCCGTCGGGCAAAGGGGAACATGTGAGCACACCCGCAGGTGGCAATACGCTCAGCACCGATTTTGATCTGATGCGCTCGGTTGCAGGGGCGATCGAAACCCGCAATGAAGAGATCCGAACGACGCTGCAGGCATTCATTAGCCGTATGAGCAGTGTGCCGCCGTCGGTATGGGGTGGCGCCGCGGCAGCGCGTTTCAAGGACGTGGTGCAGCGGTGGAACGCGGAGTCGACGAAACTCCACCATGCCTTGCACAGCATCGCGGAAACCATTCGCTATAACGAAGCCGCACTGCGCGAGGCGGCCGACACACACGCGCACCATATCGGCACCGCTGGCGGGAATTTGTGAGGCGATCACCCATGGACCCGCGGTTGTCGTACAACTTCGACGAGATCGAATGCTCGGTTCGCCAGGAGATCCACACCACTGCCGCCCGCTTCAACGCCGCGTTGCAGGATTTGCAGTCGCACGTTGCGCCGCTGCGGGAACTGTGGATCCGGGAAGCCGCCGCCGCCTACGGGTTCGAGCAACTTAAGTGGCATCAGGCGGCCACTGCGCTCAACGAAATCCTGGTCGCCCTCGGAAACGCGGTGCGTGACGGAACCGAGGATCTCGCGGCTGCCGATCACCGGGCCGCCGGAGTGTGGGCACGGTAGCGACGGCGAGCGCACGAAGACTCTGCGCGGTCCCGACGGAGGGAGAGGCCGCGGGACCGCGCAGTTCAAAACGTGATAGATGGTACATCCGGAGTTCCGGACTCAGCTGGCTGTGGTGCGCCCGGCAAGGTAATTTCTCAGGTGTTAAGTAAAACGGAAGTGAATGGCACGGACCTACACGATAGGGGCATAGTGCTTCGACGTCGCTGTGTGGGTTTGCAGCGCCTGCAGAACAATTCGCCGTTAGGACTACTACGGCGGACTCCCTGGGGCGCGGTCTGACAACTGCGAAATGCGGCGCGCGCGACGCCAGGGGCACCACCTGCCGGACCAGTTCGGCCGCGACCCCGAGCATAATCGAGGGGTAGCTCGGGTTCGTGGACGACGCGTCATTGTTCGCGTGTGCGGCAGGGAAATGCGCCTAAAAGCGCTGCTGCAGAGATAACTCCCGGTCAGCTGGCTTTTCCCGAGCGCTAGCCCCGGCAGCTCACCAGCCGGTCTCTGGCCAAAAGTCCAACTGTGGACAACTGTGGTCTTACGTAGCAGGTAAATCGGCGGGGAGGTGATGGTCATGTCGGCCCGCATGACAGCGGTCGACGCGCAGTTCTACTGGATGTCGGCCAAGGTCCCCAGCGACGATTTTCTGCTCTACGCATTCGACGGCGAGCCAACGGATTTCGAGCACGCGGTCGACGATGTCCGCAGTCGGGCGCAAGCTTGCCGAGCCCTGACAGTCCGTGTCGACGATGGTTCGCCGTGGACCTATCCGAGCTGGGTGCCGACGACCCTCGAGCCCGGACGGGTGATCCACCACCAACTCGATGACGACAGCTGGCGTGGCTGCCTGGATGCCGTTGCCCGGCTCGCCGACGACCAGCTGGACATCCGCCAGGCGCCATGGCGCTTGCACCTGTTCGCGCCAGTGCGCGAGCTACCGGGCGGCGCCGCCCCGGGGACTGTCGCGGTCATGCAGGTCGCGCACGCGTTCGCCGATGGTGCCCGTGGCTCGGCGCTGGCCGCCTGGCTGTTCGGCCGCGCGACGCCGGTGCCCGATGTGGTGGCTTCGCGGGGGTTCTTGCCCTGGCGCGCCGTCAATGCCGTTCGCGCTCATCGCAAGCTGGTGCGTGACACCCGTGCCGGGCTGCTGCGTCCTCCGGCCGGAGTGCGGCCTGCACTGTCCACCAACGCCCGGCCCGTTGGCGTGCGCGCCGTGCGCACACTGGTGCGGCAGCGCGCGCAGCTGGGTGGCCCCACCGTCACCGTCGCGGCGTTGGCCGCGGTGTCCAGCGCACTGTCCGGCCATTTGGGCGATGCGGCCGCTTCGCTGGCTGCCGAGGTCCCGATGGCTAAATCCGGTGTGCCACAAGCCTATAACTATTTCTCCAACGTCACCGTCGGGCTGTATCCGGGCCTGAGTCGGCAGGCCCGAGTGGAGCGGATCGCGACGGACTTGGCCGACGCCCGCCGCCGTTCGCAGCACCCTGCGGTGCGCGCGGCAGACCGGGCGTTCGCCGCGGTGCCGGCGCCGCTGCTGCGCTGGGGTGTCAGCCACTTCGATCCCGACGCTCGGCCATCCCAGGTGTCCGGCAACACCGTGGTGTCAAGCGTTTACCGGGGCCCCGGCGATCTGCGCTTCGGCGCTGCACCGGTGCTGCTGACTGCCGGCTATCCGGCGCTCTCACCGGTAATGGGCCTCACGCACGGCGTGCACGGTATCGGCGACACCGTGGCGATCAGCGTGCACGCGGCCGAATCCGCGCTCGCTGACATCGACGACTATCTCGCCAGGCTGGACGCTGCGCTTTGACGAAAGTTATTGGGCGAACCCGACGGTGCCCTCCGCCGCCAGTAGCTCGCGTCGCCATCCGGGTAGGCCCAGCGCGATCTTGATGTGCGGCTCCTTTGTGGTCATTTGCGGGTGGCAGGATACCTCGGCCCATCCGTGCCGACCCGATGATCTAGGTTGGCGTCTATGACTGCCTATGATGTCGGGTTGCTGATCCTGCGGCTGGTGCTGGGGTTGACCCTTGCAGCTCATGGCTACAACAAGTTCTTCGGCGGCGGGCGGATACCCGGGACCGCGCGCTGGTTCGAAAGCATCGGCATGAAGCACGGCACGTTCCAGGCCGTGGTCGCGGCCAGCACCGAGATGAGCGCAGGTCTGGGGTTGGCTGCTGGCCTGCTCACGCCGATTCCGGCCGCAGGCTTCGTCGCGCTGATGTTCGTGGCGGCGTGGACGGTGCATCGGCCCAACGGCTTCTTCATCGTCAAGGAGGGCTGGGAATACAACCTGGTGCTGGCCCTCAGCGCCGTCGCGGTGGCCACAATTGGCCCCGGCCACTACAGCCTGGACTGGCTGATCTTCGGGCACAACTGGCGCAACGGCTGGCACGGCCTGCTGATCTCGCTGCTGCTGGGCCTGGGCGGCGCCGCCGGCCAGCTGCTGATCTTCTACCGGCCGCCGGTCAAACAGGCTCAGTAGCCGCTGTCGTTTCGCGTGCCAGCATTTCTTCGGCGGCGCGTTCCCCAGAGCGGATGGCGCCGTCGACCCATCTGCACATGACGGCCGAGCTTTCTGTCCAAGCCCAATGGATGCGGCCGCACGGCTCACGCAGGGCGCAGCCGAACTCGGTCAGCACGCCGGTGGGTGCGTGGCTGATCATCCCGCCCGGGGTGCCGGTGTCGGTGCAGGCATCAATGGTCAGGCTGGCCATCGATCCGGGCGAGGCGGTCTGACCGGACAGGCCGTCGGCCCGCCAGAACGGCTCGTCGTAGACGACCGAGATCTTGACGATCGCGCCGCTGGGCATCCGCTGGTTGAGAAACATCCGATCGAGCGGCAGCGTCGGCTGGTAGTCGATCTGGCCGGCGATGGCGAGCGGAACGGCCACGATCACCCGTCGCGCGCACGGTCAGGTCGTCGGATCGGACCGTGTGACCAGACCGCCTAATTCAATAGCGGCCCCGGCACGGTGCAGTCCCGGCATCCGATTTTCGGCTCATGCTGAGCGGTGTCGCTGAACTATTCGTTGGGACAAATCAGTTCGGGGCCTGACTCAGCTCATCAGGTGCCATGTGCCGGTCAGAGGGGTCATGGGACTGCAGCCAGGTTGGTGAGTCGACGGCCAGGGTGGCGTGGGTGATGGTCGACGTGTTGTCGATTTCTGGAGCGCGGGTGGCCGCGGCGCGCATCAAGTGCTGGGCCGCACGGAGTTTCGCAGTGATCGTCCTCTTGGTGACCGCGGAGTGGTTCACGTACCGGCGGACCGTCTGCTCGAAGTCCTCCGGTGGGGATCCGCCCACTTCCAGCACGGCCTGGGTAGGGGCTCCGCGGCCGAAGGCGTTGCGCTGGTAGTCCTGCAGGAACCAGTAGAGCTGGGTGATGACGTAGTCCGGGTATCGGAGCGCCGCGGCGGCCTTTAGAAACGTGGTGAGCGACACGTTCTTGTAGGTGACCCGGCGTCCGAGGACGCTGGCGAAGGTCGCGGCGATGTCGTCGGGTGTCAGCAGCCGGGGGCCAGTGGGCCGGTAGCTGTTGCCGATATGCGGGCCGGGATCAGTTAGGGCGCCGACGATTACGCGGGCGATGTCTTCGTTTGACGGTGGGGCGTTGAGTCCGTCGCCAAGCGGCATCGCCATGAGGCCGAACTGGGCGACGGCTTCCAACACCGCCATATAATTGTCGGCAAACCAGCCAGGCGCGACGGTGACGACATCGACGCCAGCGGTGTGCAGGACGTGGTTCGACAGCCACTTTTCGCGGGCGTGCAACGCGGGGTGCAGCGGATCGGCCACCCACTGGCTCAGTGCGACAATCACTTCCAGCCGGGCCTCTTGTGCCGCCGCGGCGAACAAGGTCGCGCGGCGCAGCGTGCCGGCCAGCAGTGGCGGGCAGAAGTAGGCGCGGTGGGCACCGGACAGGCTGGCCCGCAGATCCTCGATGTCTTCCAGTGAACCGACGATGATCTGGGCTCCCGCCGTTCGCAGGCGTTCGCTGCGGGCGTCCTCGCGGTGCACCATCGCGCGCACCGGATATCCGCGAGCCAGCAACTGCAGCGCGGTGGCCGTGCCGGTTTTCCCCGATGCGGCAGTGACAAGAATGGTGGGCTTGAACACGGCAGCGGCACCTCTCTAGAGCGGTATTTTGTAGCAGTCGCTACACTATCAAGCGGATGCTGAGAACGCAATATTTTGTAGTGACCGATACAACGTGCCAGGCTGGGAGCGTGGGACGACGACGCGCGTTCGACTACGACGAGGCCATCGAAAGGGCCACCCGCCTGTTCTGGGCCACCGGCTACACCGACACCTCGTTGCGCGATCTGCTTGAGGCGATGCAGATCGGCGAAGGCTCTTTTTACAACAGCGTCAAGAGCAAGAAAAACCTGTATCTGCAATGCCTGCGGCACTACAACGACACAATCACTCGTCGGCGCTGGGAGGCGTTGCTCGCCGAATCGTCGATAGCAGAAGGCGTGCGAGCCTACTTCACCGCCGTGCTCGATGACCTGGATGATCCCGCTATTCCGAGTATTTGCCTGATGGCCGCAAGCCTGTCGACCGACGTCCTGGCCGTCGAGGATCTGCGCAGCTACGTCCTAAACGAGGTCCAAACCCTCCAAACGGCCCTCACCGGACGCTTGCAAGAAGCCGCGCACGCCGGCGAGTTGCCCACCGACTTCGAAGCTGAGACCGCCGCCCAAATCGTAATCACCTTCCTACAAGGCCTGTTCAGGGTGGCGCGCGTCCTGAACAACCGCGCGCAGCTCGAGAACCAGATCGACGTCTTGCTGACCGGACTCGGCCTCTAAACCCGGCTCATCGGTCCTCGGGAAAACGCGTGCAGCCTGCTATGTCGATAAGGGCGAATTCGCTACGGCGGTAAGCGCCGTTGTCGGTCGGCCGCATCGGCGCCGCGCCGACCGAACTATTGGCAAGCTGTTGTCCGTCGACGTGTTTGAGGCAGCCCGGCAATCAGGATGGCCGCGGCGATGCAGTGCAGTGCGGTCAGCGCGAGTTTCGTGTCTATGTGCGCGCGCAGCACGAAGATCGGCAGGATCGACAACGCGAGCACCAATGCAGCCAATGCGATCCACGCGCGGCCGGTGCTTCTGGTGCGCCGCTCTAGCAGGCTGAAGACCGCCCACCCGGCCAGCCCCGAGACTAGCGTGGCCGCGATGACGAGAGACAGTGTGATCTCACGTACGCCCAGTGGGGTTTGCACGATGTAGTCGACGTGGGCGTGCCGACCGGCTAGCCAAGCAAGGACGTTTGCGGCGGCGGCGCCGGCTATCACGATGACCCGCCGAGCGGTTCGCCCGGCGCGGATGACAGATCCGTTTACAACGTTGTGGGACATGACATTTCCTCTCGGTTTAGCGAATGGGCCCGACGTCATGGGCAGGCACGACGTGCTCGGCGTGCCAGCGGCGGATCCATTCGACGACGGCGTCAGGGTCATCGCCCATCGGGTAGTGATTCCCGCCGGGGACGATGCGTTGCTCGGCGGCGGGGAAGAATTGCTTCCATCGCTTTGCCAGCCCGAAGGGGTCGTTACGCGAGCCGAAGACGGTGAGCAGCGGAAGTGGGGCCAAATTCTCGGACAGCGCGGTTTCTACCTGTCGCAGTATGTCGTTCTCGCGGCGGAGTGCATTCAGGTAGCGGTGGGTGTTGCGGCGGGCCGGTCGGTCCAGTCCGGCGAGAAACACTCGTCGATCGCTGCGGGTCCAATGCCGTCCCGCGCCGAACGACGAAGCACTAAGTCTGGCCAACCAACCCGACAGGCCGCCGAGGGCGCGAGCCGGAGGGCTACCGACCACTCCGAGCATTCCTCGCAGTGCGATCCCACTGGGCCGCCAACCGATTGCGTTGAGCGCGACGAGACTCGCGATGCGGTCGGGGTGCTCGGCGGCGGCCGCCAAGCCGACCGGTCCGCCGACATCGTGGAAGATCATCGTGATCGCGCGAAGGTCGAGCGCTTCGATCACACTACTCACGGCGTGGGCCGCGCCACGTAGGCTCACCGGCGAATCCGGGTGCGCGCTCAGGCCGCTTCCTGGGGCGTCGAGG
>Ga0187781_10004076_pt1 | contig 10912 bp, 7 predicted proteins | sample 0715_SJ02_MP02_2_FD_132447 | JGI IMG/M metagenome (GOLD analysis project Ga0187781, IMG submission 132447) | Tropical peat soil microbial communities from peatlands in Department of Meta, Colombia - 0715_SJ02_MP02_20_MG | ecosystem: Environmental > Terrestrial > Soil > Wetlands > Peat | place...
CCGGCGAGGCCGGGAAGGCCGCCAGCGAGGCTCTTCATTTGCGTGGCGAGTTCGTCGTCGACGCGGCGTGACGCTTCATTGACCGCCGCGCGAATCAAATCCTGCAACATCTCCTGATCCTTACTCGAGAAAACCTCGGGCTCGATCTTCACATCCAGCACTTGCTTCTGGCCGTTCATCTTGACGGTCACCATGCCGCCGCCGGCAGAAGCCTCCACAGCCACAGAATTCACCTGGCGTTGCAGATCTTCCTGCACCTGCCGCAAACGTGAAAGCATCTGTTGGAGGGCGCTGACTTCCATATTCACAATGCCTCTTTCCTCGCTACTCCCCGTTGCGCCGCCGCACCTCGGAAATTTTTCCCCCGAAGCGTTGCAGCATAGACTTCACCAGCGGGTCGTTTTCAAACTGCGCACGCATCTCCTGCGTGCTGGCGGCGCGAGATGCGCCGGCATCTTTTGCCGCAACACTTTCGAGTCTAGCACAGACGCGCACCGCGCGCCCTAGTACCGTGCTTGAAGTGGTACGGATCTTCTCGAGAGTTTCGCGGCCTTCGATCAAACCGGCGAAGGTGCTCTTCTCCGGAGAAAAATAAATTCGCAATTCGCCGCCTTCCAATTCCCAGCGCGAAGCATGCTCGACGAGTTCGCCGATGAATTTTTGCTGCGCTTGAATCGCGGTTTTGATTTCCACGACTTCCTCTACGCTCAAACCTGTCGCGAGCACTTCCGTTTTGCTTTCCGATGGACTTGCTGGTTTTTCCGCTGGAATTTTGGCAGGAGCTGCGGCCACGGCTGAACCGCTCACTCCGTAGGCCGTGGCGGGTGCCGTCGCCGCAGGCGCGAAACTTTGCGTTTTGGCGCCTTCGCCTACAGGTGCGGCGCTCGGTTTCGCCTCCGTGGCCGAGCCGGCGGTCGCTCCGCGCGTGAAGGCTTTCGGCGCTGAGGAAGTGGGTGCGGTGGTTCGTGGTGTGGAACCTCCGCCTGCTCGACTGCTTGTGCTGCCGTTGACCTCGGCCAGCAATTCCTCAAGCGGGGCGAGTCTCGCCGCGTTGACGAGCCGCAACAATCCCATCTCCAGATGGACCCGCGGATCCATCTTTCGCCGCACGTCATCATCGGTTTGCAGGAGGATTTGGAAATATCTAGTTAGATCTTCTTCGCTGAACAGCGCCGCAGCTTTCGCGAGTCCCGGACGCTGCTCGGGTGTTGCGGCGATCAATTCCGAATCCGCTCCACAGACACGCGCTATCAAGAGGTTGCGAATAAGGCGAATGGCTTCACGGCAGAAATGTTGGAGGTTGCGGCCCTCGCGCTGGAAGCGGTGAACGAGACCGAGGGCACGGTCCGCAGACTGTTCGGCAATGGCTTCGACGAGTTCCTGCAGCGCGTCTTCGGGAACGACGCCAAGGAGCTCGCGAACTTCTTTGTCGTGAATTTCGTCGCCGCAATAGGCGCGGGCTTGTTCTAGCAAAGACAGCGCATCGCGCATGCTGCCTTCGGCCATGCGCGCGATTACACTCAGTGCTCCATCGTCGATCTGGAGCTTTTCCGCGCCAGCGATGAATTTCAGGCGGCTGGTGATCTCGCCGAAAGTAAGAGCGCGAAAATGAAAATGTTGCGAACGCGAGCGGATGGTGTCTTCGAGATCCTCAGGCTGCGTGGTGGCCATCACGAAGATGACGCGATCCGGCGGCTCTTCGAGTGTCTTTAGCAACGCGTTGGAAGCTTCGCCGGTGAGCATGTGAGCTTCGTCGAGGATCACGACTTTGTGGCGAGCAGCGGCGGGCGCGTAGCGAACCATCTCGCGCAACTCGCGGATTTGATCAATGCCGCGGTTGGAGGCGGCGTCGATCTCGATCACGTCCAACGAAGTGCCGGCGGCAATCTCTTTGCAGGAATCGCACTCACCACAAGGTTCCGGAGTTGGCCCTTTTACACAATTTAGCGCTTTCGCCAGGATGCGTGCCGCAGTAGTCTTCCCCACGCCTCGTGCCCCGGAGAAGATGTAGGCATGCGCGACGCGATTGTTCTTGATGGCGTTCTGCAAAGTTTCCGTAACGTGCGTTTGTCCGACGAGGTCCGCGAAGATTTGAGGACGCCACTTGCGCGCGATCACTTGGTAGGTCATACGTCTTGCATTTTCGACGGCGGGATGGAAAAAAGCAAATCAAAGATGCAGAGGTCGGGGGTTAAAAGTTTAAAGTTTAAAAGTCAAAAGTTGAAAGTCAAAGCAGAAGAGCCCGCCTCAGAAGGCGGCCGCTCCAAGAGCCCAGTGGACAGGGGGCTTTGCAGAGAGGAAGCGCAGAATCTGGCGTATGAAGCGGTCGACTTGATCCGTCGGGAGCAGATATTCGGCGTGGGCGACGAGTGCGAAACTGAGCTTTTCCGGAAGTGATTACTGATATCTGATTACTGATTACGCTCTTCAAATCGAGGAACTTCGGAGTCCCTGCGGCACACTTGGCTTACCCGGTACCGTTGCTCCCTTCCGGGCCTGGCGGGGTTCGCGGGACCTCGTTGCACAGAGCCCGAAGTTCCACGGAGTGGCAGTCGCGGCTGCTTTCGACTGCAAAATCCAGTCTAGCACAGGGACACAGGCTGCTCCACACGCACTAGCGGGTTGATGGAAAGGGAAAAGCGGCGGCAAGCCGCCGCGGTCCAAAATGGGCCCGCCTCCCGCCTTCGCGCCCTGCAGCTCGATGAAAACAGTGCCACGCCCCTGCCGAGGTGGCGAAGTAAGCACAAACGCGAATCCGGCTGTTCGGCCCGAAGGAAGCCCGTTGTAAGCTGGCCAGCGGTTGGAGTTCCTCCCCAACCGCCCCCGGTCTGGACCGGGGTCCGCGCGCCAGCGCCGCGTCCCGCACCAACGCGGGACCACTGCCCCACGTCACGGGGAAGCAAACACCTGCATTCGCAGCCTGGCTGCGGCACGCAGGGGAGGAGGATTGTCCATGAAAGTTGTAATTTCGCTCTTTTTGACGCTGGTTCTGGTGTGCGCGGCTGCGCCGCCAACTTACGCGGAGCCGAAACAAGTCTTGCAGGGCACGGAGATTCATCTCACGCTGCTCACGCCGATCAGTTCTTCGCACTCGCGCGAGGGCGATCCCTTCGTTGCGGTTCTCGCGCAACCGGTAGCGTTTGACAGCCGCATCATTGTTCCGGCTGGCGCTCGCGTGAACGGAGTCATCGGCACGATCCAGAGGGCCAGGTCCTTCTCCGTTTTCCGCGGGCAGGCCTACATGAACCTCCGCTTCAAGACTCTGGAGCTCGATGGCCGGCTTATCCCGGTGCAGATGAGCATTCTGGCGATCGGCGAGCCGCGCATCGATTCCTACAGCAGGCCGCGCAAGGACACAAAAATTATTGAAGGCGCGGTGCTGGAGGAAAAACACGATTACAGAGGAGACGTTGCCGGAATGGCCGTCGGGGGTGGCGGCGGTTCCCTCGTAGGACTGGTTTTCAGCAACGTGGCGCGCGGCTTGGGTATAGGGTTCGCTGCGGGCGCGGTGTATGTGGTGGCGCGCCGAGGCAAGGACATCGACTTGCCGGCGAACAGCGGCATGCTCGTGCGGATGGATAGCACGGTGAACGTGCCGTCCCTTGCTGCGAGCTATGTCCCCAGCTATTCTCCAAACAGCACAAGTTCCCGATAGGTGAAAAGTAAGCAACTGCTCTCTTCAACCGCCCGGCCGCGAAAGCCGGGCGGTTTTTTTTCCTTCAAAAAATGGGCACATTGAGGGTTCAGGCGCCGGAGATCATTCAGGGTAATCTCCGGCGCCCGTTGGAGGGTTCTGGCAGGCAAATAGCAGTGGGATCCTTGGGGCGACACTGGCTCGAATTCCAGTACGCTTTTTCTTACGCCTGGTTCGCATGGAATCCGAACTTTGGAGCAACAGCTAAGTAGCCTGATGCAGGAATGATGCCAACGTGCGGACACTGAATTCACTGGAAATGCGAATGTTAAGGTTGATGGCAGCGGACCAAATTTGCATTATGGGGGCGATCTGTCCCGGAATGGGACAGCGTAAGCGGAACCCTGAGTTCCTGCCGGAAATCGTTGCCCGCGTAACTCCCGTCGTTACTATTTGCTTTTTTCATCTTCGCCATTCATTTTTCGTTTCCGTTTTCCACCGTTTTGCAATTGACGCTTGTCGGCGGTTTCTTGTAGTGTGTCCAGTTACTCTGGTGCTCCTGCGAAATTCTGGGGTATCCGCGGCCTCTCCGGCGCCTGCTTCAACCGCCGCTCTGCGGATGAAGGGTGTGACGGTCGTTTAGGGGCCGCCAACTAAGGAGGGGTGCGAATGGACGCGAAAGGTGTTCTGGAGTTTGCAGCCAAGAATAATGTCAAGATCCTTGACCTGCGTTTTGTGGATCTCCCCGGTATTTGGCAGCACGTCAGCTTTCCCATTCATCAGTTAGAGGAAAGTTCCTTTCGAGATGGCTTTGGATTCGACGCCAGTTCGATCCGCGGCTGGGCCTCCATTCACGAGTCGGACATGTTGCTGGTTCCCGATCCAGCAACGGCGTTCCTGGATCCTTTCTGCGAGGTCCCCACACTGGTGATGATCGGGGATGCAGTGGATCCTCCCACGCGGAAACCGTATCCGCGTGACCCGCGAGGCCTGGCAAAGAGAGCCGAGGCGTACCTTCATTCCACGGGGATTGCGGACCAGGCGTTCTTCGGTGCGGAGGCCGAGTTTTTTATCTTCGACAACGTGCGTTTCGACAGCGCATCACAACACGGCTTCTACTTTATTGACGCCGAGGAGGGCCGCTGGAACACCGCGCGCGTCGAGGATAATCTCGGCTTTCGCCCGCGTGTCAAGGAAGGGTACTTTCCTGTTCCTCCCACCGACCACTACCAGGACTTGCGCACGACGATGGTTCTGAATATGGCCGCCTGCGGCATGGACATCGAGTGCCACCATCACGAAGTCGGCGGCGCGGGACAAGCGGAAATCGACATGCGGTTCGATACGCTGGTCAACTCGGCGGACGGGATGATGAAGTACAAGTACATCGTCCGGAACACGGCGTATAAGGCGGGCAAGAGCGTGACGTTTATGCCCAAGCCGCTGTTTGGCGACAACGGTTCCGGCATGCACACCCATCAGTCGCTATGGTCCAAGGGGCAGCCACTGTTCGCCGGCAATGGTTATGCGGGCCTTTCGGAGACGGCTCTTTACTATGCGGGCGGTTTGCTGAAACACGCTGCTGCCATCGTGGCCTTTGCCGCGCCGACCACAAACTCCTACAAGCGCCTCGTTCCCGGCTACGAGGCTCCGGTGAATCTGGCCTACTCCCAGCGCAACCGCTCCGCTGCCGTGCGCATTCCCGTATATTCCCAGAGTCCCAAGGCCAAGCGCCTGGAATTCCGGCCGCCGGATCCGTCTTGCAATCCTTATATTACTTTCGCTGCCATGTTGATGGCCGGGCTCGACGGTATCAAGAAGAAGATTCATCCGGGTGAACCGCTCGACAAAGATATTTATGAACTGGAGCCCGAAGAGGCCGCCAAAGTGCCGTCCCTGCCAGGATCGCTGGAGGCGTCGCTCGCCGCGCTCAAGGCCGACTGCCAATTCCTATTTGAGGGCGGTGTGTTTACGGAGGATTTCGTCGACCTGTGGGTTGACTACAAACTGAAGAATGAGGTCGATGCCGTGCGCATGCGGCCGCATCCTCACGAATTCCATTTGTATTACGATATTTAAACGTCCGCATGATCCTTTTCGCCCCGGCCACCAAAGTAGCTGCACACAAGCTTTCTCGGATTTGTAGTCCCCAATTCTCCCAAGGAGACTTATGTCGACTGAACTGCGTAGCTTCCTAGCCCTGTCTTACGATGAACTCGAAGAACTGAACCTGAAAGCAAAAGAACAACGCAAGAAACACACTCCCATCCAGAAAATTCAGGAAGAACGCGTCAAATACCTGACCGACGAGAAGCACATTAAGGCGGTGACGGTCCTGTTCAGCGATCTCGAGGGCCGTCTGCACATGCTGGACTATGACAAGAAGTTCCTGATCAAGAGCCACGACAACCTCACCTTCGACGGCTCATCCATTCGCGGGTTCACCGCGCAGCGCGAAAGCGATCTTCGTCTGGGCATCGACTGGGGCGCGTTTTATTGGGCACCGGCCGATATTTTTGGCAACGGCAAAGTGTTGGTCTTCGGCGACGTGATCGATAAGGATGGTACGCCCTATGGCGCAGACATCCGCGGCGTTCTGAAGGGCTATGCCGATGGGCTATATAAAAAGGAAGGCTATACGCTCAACGCGGCCAACGAAATCGAGGGCTTCCTCTTCAAGGGGCCCAATGCCGAGCGCCACTATCACGAGACCGGAAAGTTCGAGTACGTCGATACAGGAGGCTACTTCCACTCGCTGCCCGGCGACCCACTCCGCACCTTTATTGACACCACCGCCGAGGTGCAGCGCGCCATGGGCTTCCAGAATGAGAAGGACCACCCGGAAGTGGCCCCTTCACAATTCGAGATCAATTACAACTACACGGACGTGGTTGGCGCTGCCGACCAGATCCAGCTCTACAAACTGATCTGCCGTCAAGTGGCCAACAACATGGGCTTAACGGCCAGCTTCCTGCCGAAGCCGGTTGTTGGGGTCAACGGCAGCGGCATGCACACCAACGTCTCGGTTTCCAAGGACGGCAAGAACCTGTTCTGGGATCCCAAGGGAGAAGAAAAGCTGAGCAAGGTTGGCTGGGCCTTTGTCGACCGTGTGCTTACGCACGGCAACGACCTGTGCCTGCTGATGAACTCCAGCGTGAACGCCTATCGCCGTCTGGATCCACATTTTGAAGCGCCCAACCAGCTTAAGGCTTCGCCAGTGGACCGCGGCGCCATGATTCGCATCCCCATTGGCAACGAGCGCAGTATGCGCGTGGAATTCCGTTCCGTCGCGCCGGACGCCAATCCTTATTTAGTAATGTATTCGTTGTTCCGCACCGGCCTGGAGGGTGACACGGCCAAGATCAAAAACCTTCGACAGGCGGAGCGTTATCTTCCCGACAACATTTACACGGCACTGGAAAACTTCGACAAGACGGAGTGGACCAGCAAACTGCTCGGCGGCGATGTCAAGGCGCGCTACTCCGATTTGAAACGCGCTTCTGCCGACCGTTGCGCGCGCACTTTGGGCACCTTCGTCAAGGGAGCCGAAGTGCAGTATCACCACGAGGTCTACAACCAGTTCCTGTGGAACTTGTTCTAGAACGCTGAAATGTCAGAACCACCGCCCCGTGCATGTGCAGAACTTGTACGGGGCTTTTCGTTTTCAGGTTACTCACGCCGAGAGTACGGTAAGTCGAACTGGTTGTTCCCGATCGGCTTGCTGCACCCCGGGTTCTGGAAAGGCGTCCTTGAGATTGTGCTCTGGGCGTACTACCTCGGTGTGCACCTCAGTGGGGTCGCGCACTAACTGGATATAAGTCGGAGTCCGGCGAGGCTGTGGGCTATATCTTGACGCCCCAAAAGGAAGCGTCGGGTTCGGCCAACTCGATGCCAACATCCCAGGCCTCGTGTCCGCGCCACACTACTTCTCCGTGGGCGCTGCGGCCCTGCTCGGGAAGTACGACTTTGACTCTTCGATGTAAGGGCAGGTCCGCGCCAACCACGGCCATACAACCGGAATGGCTGACGTCGACGGTGATGCCATTCGCGGAACGCTGCTTGTCGTCGTCTTCCCATTCCACTACAAACCGCAGACTGGCCATGGCGCGTTTGTGCGAACGCATCTTCGCCCAACGCTCTTCCAACTGCCGGTTTATGGAATCCTTGGTTGAGACAGGCATAGGCAACCTCAGGTCAAAGGAGTTCGCCGAGAGGGGGGCCATCCCCGACGGTAGACCGCTGTAGCCGTTCCGTCAATAGTACTGTTGCGAAAAGATGATTCGCGGATCGCACAGTTTCTTGATTCAAGGCCGCGCGAGGGACTGGTGCATTCGTCCCAAATTTTCGCGAAGCCGGGACAATAGGCGTTTCATCTGCGGAGCATCTTGGGAACTCAGCGATTCAATCTTCACGCCGAAGCCACGCCCAGCGATGACATGCCGCACCACTGCCTCTGCACGAATCTGTCCTTCTTGCACGAGAAAATGCAGACGCACCATCTCGCCTTCTTTCTTTCGAGCGGGGGTCTCTAAGAATAGGCCACCAGGACTTAAGTCGCGGATTCGGGAAACATCGCGATGCGGAGTGGATTCCCAGTAAGTCCAAACGTCGTCGCTGGCTGGTACTCGTGATGAACGCCTGCGGGAGGGGCCGGTTATAACTTGCATGGTGTTCACGGTCAGTCTTCCCAGTGCCGCTGGAAGCGATTTACCGCTTTTTCGGCCTCAACTTTTGGGCCCGGAAACAAGGGGACCGATTCTCGCAAACAAGGCGAGGGGGAGTCAACAACTATATCGTGAATATGGAAAGAAAGAGGAGGCCGGTACTGGTGGCCCGGGCCTGTGGCAACGGCTGCAAGCAGTACATAAAGATAGTTGCATACCACCCAGAAACGAGGCAGAATTCCATCTACACGCTGGCCTCGTCCCCTAGCCGGCCTAAAGCTTTGCGAGCGTGCGTGAATGCAAGCTTGTAGCTCAAGTCGGGAACCCTCCTCCCGCTGGCGAAGGGTGGCGCTCTTCGTCCCGCTGTGTGTTCTGTTTTGTTCAACGTATGTGCGAGCGCAAGATGACGTCGCGGAAGCAGCGCGGCAAGAGCGCGCACGCAAGGCGGCGCAGCAGGCAGATTCACCGCATGTCTATACCGAGGAAGATCTGAAGCGCGACAAGATTCTGGTCCCGGCGGATCAGGCGCGAGTCGAAGCGCGCAAGAAGCAGAAGAACGCAACACCGGGCCAGCAGAATGCAGACAGTTTGCCTCTGCCCACCGATCCGAACCAGCAGACGGAATCTCTCGCAGAGTTCGCGCGGCGCTATCGCAAAGAACAGGCGGCTCATGCGGCTGCAGAAGCAGTCGAGAAAGGCGTTGTTCCTTTCCCCTATGCGGCTCCGGAGCCGAACCCCGCTCTAGCAGCTCCAAATCCCGAAATCGGTCCGCTCGAGAAAAGCGTGCTGGAATCGCCCGCGACGACGCGCAAAGAAGTTTTTCCGCCGGCGGCGCCGCAGCCTCCAAGCCGTGGGAATAGCGCGCGAGTAAGAATCTCACCATTTCAACCAAGGCCGTTGCAGCCTCGGCCGGTTGCTCCTGTGGCGCCAGTAGAGCGCGCTGCGCCGGCGGACCCGAAGCCGCTAGCCCCAGTCGAACGCCCGGTAATCACAAATGCTGCTCCTTCAATGACAGTGCAAGGCACGCGATCGATCGAGGTGCAGCGAGGCGACAGTTGGTGGAAGCTAGCGCAGCGTTATTTGGGCAGTGGCGCGCGTTGGCCGGAATTGCGGACTCTGAATCCCGCGTCGACGCAACCTGCAGAATACTTGAGACAGGGAAGCTTCGTTCTCGTTCCCGAGGGCGCTGCAGTGCGAACACTCGTACCGAGGCGCGGTATTGTTGTTAAGAAGGGCGACACTTTTTGGGTGCTCGCACGCCACTATCTGGGCCATGGCAGTGCTTGGGCTTGTATTGCAAATGCTAACCCGGAAATCTCGGACTACACTCGTTTGCCGATCGGTTCGATACTGCGTCTGCCTTCTGCCGGAACGGTGAAGGCCTGCGAAGCTCCCAGCAGCAGCAAATCTTTCAAACACTAGTTTGCCAGCTGTTCACCCACGTTCCGCCGCGGGCAGCGGGTTAGACGTGTCCTCACAAGTCGGTCAGGCAGCGGCGACACCTGTTGAATGCCCGCGGGTGTTTGTATCGTATCCATCGCGCTTGAGGTAGCGGTAAAGACTGGTGCGGCCGATCCCCAGGATCTCTGCGGCACGAAGGCGGTTGCCGTTACACATCTGCAGAACTTTTTGGATGTGCACCTTGCGCACTTCATCGAGAGATAGGGGCTGCCAGTCCTCGTCGCCTGGGAGCCTCGCGGGGCGGTGTTGCAGATGCTCCGGCAGATCGCTCAAATCGATGAAGTCCCCTGTCGCGGTGATACATGCCGTGGAGATGACATTTTCGAGTTCGCGCACATTTCCCGGCCAAGGATGCTGCAGCAAAACAGTCTGTGCGCGGCGCGTCAATCCTGCAATGGCCTTGCCGTAAGCGTCGTTATACTTCTTGAGGAAAAACTGCACGAGCAAGGGAATGTCCTCGAGCCGCTCCGAAAGCGACGGGATGCGAATCTGAATGGAGCTGAGGCGGTAGAAAAGATCCTCGCGGAATCTCCCGGCGAGAACTTCAGCGCGAAGATCGCGATTGGTGGCGGCGATGAGACGGACGTTCACCTGTTTGACCTCCGGTGAACCGACGCGCTGGATTTCCCGGTTTTGAATTACGCGCAGAAGCTTTGCCTGCATGGCCAGAGAAGTTTCGCCCACTTCGTCGAGGAAAACCGTACCACCATTAGCAAATTCGAAAAGCCCAGGGCGCGTATCTGTGGCGCCGGTAAACGCGCCGCGCACGTGGCCGAACAGTTGGCTCTCCAGCAGCGTGTCAACCAGCGCGGAACAGTTGCATACTGCCAGCCGCTGTTGACTCACCGGGCTGATCTGGTGGATCGCTCGGGCGACCAACTCCTTGCCGACCCCCGTTGGTCCGACCAGGAGAACGTTGGTGTAATGCCGCGCCACCTTGCGAGCGAAGTCGAAGACCTCCAGCATGGCAGGACTTTTGCCGATGATGCCGTGGAATTCCAGGTCTTTGAGCAGTTGTTCTTCCAGTGCGCGCACGCGGCGCCGCTGGTCATAGAGCGTGGCCACATCATCGAGCGTGCGCTTCAGGCGCAGTTGATCGATCGGCTTGGGAAGAAAATCGGCCGCACCACGACGAATCGCCTCCAGCGCGCCC
>Ga0187781_10004077_pt1 | contig 10911 bp, 6 predicted proteins | sample 0715_SJ02_MP02_2_FD_132447 | JGI IMG/M metagenome (GOLD analysis project Ga0187781, IMG submission 132447) | Tropical peat soil microbial communities from peatlands in Department of Meta, Colombia - 0715_SJ02_MP02_20_MG | ecosystem: Environmental > Terrestrial > Soil > Wetlands > Peat | place...
GCGTTACGGCCCCGAGCTATTGTAATGGGTCGCAGCCAGTTTGTGCAGGCCGATTTGGCAACCGGTTCGCGGGCCAACGAGCCGGCTTTTGACAGCGGACTTTGCGCACTTGGGGACACGTACCACGGTGTGGGGGGGGGTGGGTCCAACTGGCCATATAATCACGGCCAGAAGGTCAAAGGAAACGACGCCTTGGGTGCTGAGTTTTTGGCCCCAGGAGGACCAATGCCGCAACGCGAGTGGATCGAACCGATTGTCGAAAAAACAGTCAACCAAGTGGTGGAGAACTATGCCGCGCAGATGCGGGTGGAGATCGTGCAGCGGGTGATGGAGGAGGTGGCGGCGAAAGAAGAGCCGACGGCGCCTCCGGTTTCCGTCGCCACGATTCTGGCGCGGGCGATTTCGGACATCCAGGCAAGCAGTTCGCAGAAGGAAATCTTGCGCGCGCTTCTCGATTCCTGCGCCAGTTGCGCGGCCAGAACCGCATTGTTTGTGGTCAAAGGTGGACAGGTGTCGGGATGGCAGGCACGAGGTTTCAGCAACGGCGACGCCATCAAAGACTTTGCCCTGGATACGACCTGTCCGGCCGTGGCGCGAGCGCTGGTAGACCGGTTTGGCGGTAGCGCCACCGCTTTTGAATTTGACGCCAACTTTTTCGAGCAGTTTGGCGCGCCCGGCGGAGAAGGGCGGTTGTTGCCCCTGATTCTCAAAGACAAGGTGGCGGCTCTGGTTTATGCCGATGGCGGCCCACACAATGCGCCCTTCGATGCAGAGGCGATCGAGGTGCTGGTGTACTCGGCGAGTGCCTGGCTGGAAGTGAATGCGCTGCGCAAGCGGGCGCACAAGGAGCCGGCGGTAGCATCCGCAGAACACCACGAGGCCGCGCTCCATGAACCGGCCCCGGCCTACAACGATCCATTCGCGGTGCATGCGCCAGCGTATGCAGCGGCAGCGGCCGCGGAAGCTCCAATGGGAGCGGCGGCGGTCGCGGCGATGGCACACGATTGGAACACGACGGCCGCGAGCTCTACGGCTGACTCGCAGGCCGCCGCCGTCGCGGAGCAGAAAGCGACGGCTGTGCCGTGGCCGACCGGTCCCCTTGAGATGAGGATCACCGAGGCGGCGCCGAAACCGGAGCCTGTCCCGGCAATCAGCCCGGAGGACCAGCAGCTTCACGACAAGGCGCGGCGCTTTGCCCGCCTGCTGGCGGATGAGATCAAGCTCTATAATCAAAGCAAGGTTGCCGAAGGCCGGAAGAACAGGGACCTCTATGAGCGGTTGAGAGACCCTATCGAGAAAAGCCAGGCTACGTATCAAAAGCGTTACGGGAGCACGGTTGCGGCTTCCGGGAATTACTTCCAACATGAATTGATACGGAGTCTCGCAGAAGACGATGTTCAGCTGATGGGACCGAATTTCCACCTGTAGGTAGGGCTTGAGTGCGCCTTCCGGCGTTTTTGGCTGTTTGGGTAACGTTTCTCTCCTTTGAGCTCGGTTTGATCACCTTCGCCGCCGCTCAGTCTTCGTCATCGGCCACCACTTCATCGTCGGAACCTGCGAGCGCGCCGGCGCAGACCGGCACAAGCCCTGCGCCGGCCAGCGACGCCAGCAGGGCGAAAAGTCCTCCGGCTAATGCGGCGGCGAAAAGTGCGACCGCGAAAAGTTCGACGGCAAAAAGTTCTACCGCCAAGACTTCAAGGAGCGCCGTCCGGCGGCGGCGCAAGCCGATTTCACCGCGGGTGCGGCGCGCGCGGCAGGCGTTTGTGGCTTCGGCGAGTTTGCGTCCGATGGCGCAGCAGTTGCTGCAGGACCGGACCGCGGCGGCGTACGCGGGAGTGGAAGGATATGCGCGGAAGCACGCCCAGGAAGACGCGGGCGCGCTGGCCTGGCTGGTGGTGGGATACGCGCACACGCTCGATCACGACTACGCCAAAGCGCTTGACCCTCTGAACCGCGCGAAGGCGGGCGCTGGCGAGGTGGGCGACTATGTCGCTTATTATCTGGGCGACGCTTATCTGAGGATGGCGCACAACCCAGAGGCGCTGGCGACGCTCGCGGATTTCAGCCAGCGGTTTCCAGATTCGCTGCTGATCCGGGACGCGCACCTGCTGTATGCGGGTGCGCTGGTGGCAGAGGAACGGCCGCGGGAAGCGGCGCTCTTGCTGGAGAAAGACCGCGCGCCGGTGCGCAGCGATATCGAACTTGAGATCGGGCGCGCGTATTTGGCGGCGGGGGAGAAACAGAAGGCTGCCGAAGCTTTCCGCAATGTCTACTTCAATCTGCCAACCACGGCGGAGGCGGAAGCTGCGGGAGCGGAGTTACGCAAGCTCGAAGTGACCGGCTCGGCAGCCGAGCGGCGTACGCGAGCCGATCTGCTGTTCAAGGGCAAGCACTACGGCGAAGCGGCGGAGGATTATCGCGAGTTGGCGGCCGAGGCGGAGGCGGCCAACAAGGCGGAAGTCCAGCTGCTGCTGGCCAATTCACTGGAGAAGAGCGGTCATAGTCACGACGCGCGCCAGGTGCTGCACTCCATGGGAGCGCAGACGGGAGATGCGGAAGCCGAGCGGCTCTATCTGCTGAGTGAAACGGCGCGGTCGACGAACGACGAGAACGCCGTGCTCGAAACGCTCAATCAGCTGCGGCAATTTGGACCTTCCAGCCCGTGGCTGGAGCAGGCGCTGTTCTCGGCGGGCAACATGTACCTGCTGAAGCGCGACTATGACCGCGCCATCGATCATTTCCGCGAGTTGCAGCAGCGCTTTTCCAATGGCTCGAAGGCCCCGTATGCGCACTGGAAAGCGGCGTGGCTGAGTTTTCGGCAAGGGCGGATCGAGGATGCGCGCAAGGACTTCGAGGATCAGATTGCGTTGTATCCCGATTCGGCGGAAGTTCCGGCGGCGCTGTACTGGCGCGGACGGCTCGCGGAGGAGGAAAGCAATCCGGGAATGGCGCGTGCCTTCTATGAGAAATTGGGCAGCCGTTTTCGGAATTACTACTATGCGGAGCTGGGAAGGGAACGGCTGAGCGGGCTGAAGGGCGTGGCGCAGGATGTGCATTACGCGATCCTGGACCGCGTTCCGCCGCTCGATTCGATGCCGAAGGTTGAGGCGTCGGAGCCTCCTGACGACGATCTGCGCGTGGCGCGGGCACGGCTGCTTTCAAATGGCGCGCTCGCCGATATGGCGGTGCGCGAGCTGCAGGCTGCGGCGAACGAAGAGGGCGCGAGCTGGGCTCCTCCCGAGATGGCGAAGGCTTACCAGGATATTGGGCGCTACGATCGCGGAATCGAAGTGATGAAGCGCATGACGCCGAATTACTTCGCGATCGACATTACGGATTTGCCGCGGCCGTATTGGGAGGCGCTTTTCCCGAAGGCTTACTGGAACGATCTGCGCAAGTATTCGATGGCCAATGGGCTGGATCCATATCTGGTGGCGTCGCTGATACGGCAGGAATCGGAATTCAATGCCGCTGCCGTGTCGCGTGCGAACGCAGTCGGGTTGATGCAGTTGTTGCCGAAAACGGGACGGACTGTTGCCAGGCAGGTGAACCTGAAAGGTTACAGGCCTCCGAAACTTTATGATCCTGCGGTGAACCTGCAACTGGGCACGCGCTACTTCAAGGACATGGTGGATCAGTACAACGGGCAGTTCGAATACGCGCTCGCGGCTTACAACGCGGGCAGCGATCGCGTGTCCGATTGGCTGGGCGAAGGGCACTATCGCGATGCGCCAGAGTTCGTCGAATCGATCCCGTTTACCGAGACGCGCGAGTATGTGCAGGCGATTCTGCGGAATGCGAGCGTGTATCGGAGGCTGTATGAAACGCCGTAAGAAGCTCTTAGCTGTTGGCTCTTAGCTCTTAGTAAACCCAAGAGTTCTTAGCTTTTGGCACACCCAAGAGATAGAAGCAACCGTGGAAGAGCGGCCCTCCAGGGCCGCATAAGTCGCCTCCAACCAGTCGGGGCTTTAGCCCCGGTGGTCGTTTTTTCTTCGACTCTTTGTAGGACCGCCAGCGACAATCACGCCGACTGCTGCGCGGGCGACTTCGCGAAGAAAATTTCCAATACCAGCAGGCAGGCTCCTACGACGATGGCGCTGTCGGCGACGTTGAAAGCGGGCCATTGATAGTGGCCGATGTAGAAGAGCAGAAAGTCGACGACACGGTGGTTGACGATGCGATCCCAGAGGTTGCCGATGGCGCCGCCGAGGATCAGCGAGAGGCCGATGCCGGTTGCGGTCAGGGTGTGGCTCGACTTCCAGAGCAAGGCGGAAACGATCAGCAAAGCAACTACGGAGAATAAAATCAGCAGGCCAATTTTCCAGGGTGCAGGGGAGTCGGCGAAGATGCCGAAGGCCGCGCCGGGATTTTCGGCGTGGATGATGCGGAAGAAGCCGGGGATCACGGTGATGCCATCGTGCATGGTGAGGCGATGGGAGATCAGCCACTTGGTGTAGCGGTCGAGCGCGATGACGAGCACGGCGATGAGGAAGAAGTATTTGCGCATCGAAAAAATGAAAGCCTCGTAGGTCAGAGTATCGCGTTTCCGCTCGGCGGGCGAGGGCGCCCGCGCCCCACGATCCGACAGTTACTTATTGCGCGGGCAGAAACAGGGCGTGGACCTGATCTTCTGAGTCGATTCCGCCTTTTGGGGCTTTCAGGCCAAAGAGGGTCAGCAGGCAGTCTCCTTTTTCGACACTCGCGTTGGCGGGCTGATAGACGAAGGACTGGCCGTAGGAGACCTGGTATCCGGACTCGGGAGCGGAGAAGAGATGTTGAGCGTTCTTGGGTAGGTCGGAGTAGTAGTGGTCGGCTTTCGGGGTCCAGCCACCGCCGTTGACGTGGATGTCCTTGGGGCATCCGCCCGGGACGAGGTAAATGTCGTTGGTGGCGGTCCATTTGCCTGGAGGCGCAGGGATGCCGAAGGTGCTGGCGCTGAGGTCGCCGACGAAGGCGAAGATGGTGCCGGGCTGGGTGATCTTGGTTTCCAGCGCGAAGGAAAGGGAATCGTTGGTCGTGCTGCCGGGGCCGATGTAGATCCCGAAAACAAATTCCTGATTCGTGGGCAGGACGACGCCCTGCGTGATCGGGCTGGTGGTGTAGGTCATGGTAAGAGCGCTGCGCATGGTGACCTTGGAGCTGCCCTCCCAATCGAGCATGACGACCATGCAATCGGAGATAGGGAGGCCGACGGGCATGGTGTAGTCAATGTCAACCTTGGAAACTCCTTTCTCCGGGTTCTTCAAAATGAAGCCCTGCAACGGCACCATGTTAGGGTAGGCCTTGTAGAGGGCTGTGTAGTTGGGGAACGTGGTGCCATCGACCGGGCAAGCCCCAGAGGTGTTGGTGGCGACGGTGTCGAGGCTCTCGTTGAAGACAGCCTGTCCCGAGATGAGCGACAGAGTTCCTTTTAGCCCGAGGAAACTTTGCGTGCCGGACGGGAGCGGGAACGAAAATAGGGTAATGACTTCGGGCTGCGAAACCTGCTCGGAGGTGAGGGTGACGGAGGCATCGAGGGGGAGCTTGATGAGAGTGTCAGTTGATTGTGCGAGGGCGGAGAGGGCGAGCAGGAGAAAGGTCGCGCTTGCGCAGATGCGGCTGAACTTCGTTCTGATTTGCATTGCAGCACCTTTCCCTAACCGTGCCCGCGCGGAAGTCGGGCCTCTGGGATGAGAACAGCACAGGTATAAACGCTGAGGCAAGGGGAAAGTTGTGCGGCCCGCCAAGAGGCCAAGATCCAGATGTCGTGGCTGGACGGGCTGAATAGTTTGCTGAAAAACTCAGAGAGTCGAATAAAAACGACCACCGGGGCTAAAGCCCCGACTGATTGGAAACGATGTACGCGGCCCTGAAAGGGCCGCTCTTCCACGGTCGAGTCGACGATTGGGCTTTTTTCAGCAAACTGTGAAGCCTGTCACCGGAGTCCGTCTCCACACCGTCCGTCACCATAATCACAGCTCTTTGAGGACGGCGCTGCAGCGCTCGCAGACGGTTGGATAGGTCTTGTCTTCGCCAACGTGGGTGGAGTAATTCCAGCAGCGTTCGCATTTCTGGCCGTCGGCTTTCTTGACTTCGACCTTGACGTTGCCGGCGCCGCCATCGGGAGACGCGGCCAGGCGCGTCTCCACGTTGGAGACGATGAACAGATAGCGGAGGTGAGACTGGTAGCGCTTGAGCAACGAATAAAGCGGATCGGGGGCGGCGAGGAGGACCTGGGCTTCGAGGCCTCCGCCAATGAGCTTGCTGTTGCGCGCTTCTTCCAGTGCTTTCAGGACTTCGTCGCGGACGGCGCGGAGGCCCTTCCACTCATCCCGTTCTACGCCCGCCTCAACGGTATACGCACCGCCACTCAGCAGCGGCTCGTAGATCTCGCTTTCTCCCCAGAAAGTTGCCAGGTGCACACTTGTCTCACGCCGGTTAACGTTGGGAAGGTAGCGCCAGACTTCTTCCGCGGTGAAGCTCATGATGGGCGCCACTGCGCGGACCAAGGTCTCGCCAATCTTCCACAGTGCAGTTTGCGCTGATCGCCTGGCCTCGGCCTTTGGTGCCGATGTATAGAGACGGTCTTTTAGGATGTCGAAGTAAAACGCGCTCAGGTCAACGATGCAGAAGTTGTTGACGCGCTGATAGACCTTGTGGAATTCAAAGTCGCGATAGTAATCCTGCAGATCCTGCATAAAGACCGCGGTCTGGTTTACCACGTACCGGTCTATCGATTCCATGGCAGGAACTGCGACGCGGTCTTTGTCTGGATCGAAGCTATCTAAATTGCCGAGTATGTAGCGGAATGTATTACGGATTTTCTTGTAATTGTCGCCGATGCGCTGCATGAGCGCTTCGGAGCCGACGACGTCTTCGCGGAAGTCGACGGAAGCGACCCAGAGACGGACGATCTCGCCGCCGAGGCGGCTGGAGATATCGACGGGATCGACATCGTTGCCGCGCGACTTGGACAGGGCCTGACCCTTTTCGTCGAGGGTCCAGCCGGGAGTGACCACTCCTTTGTAGGGCGGCGTGGCGTGCACGCCCATGGCGCAGAGCAGGGCAGACTGGAACCATCCGCGGTATTGGTCGCCACCTTCGAGATAGAGGTCGGAGGGCCAGGGAAATTCAGGCTTACCACTGGAGTTTTCGGCATCCACGACCGCGAGATAGCTGGCGCCGGATTCGAGCCAGACGTCGAAGATGTCGGTTTCCTTTTCGAATTTAGTGCTGCCGCAGTGCGGGCATTTCGTGCCCGCGGGAAGGAGATTATCGGACTCGCTGGTGAACCAGGAGTCGGCGCCGGAGCGGGCGAAAAGTTCGACGACCTTTTTGTTGATGGCAGGATCGTTGAGCGGCTTGCCGCAGCTTTGGCAAAGGAAGACGGCGATGGGCACGCCCCAGACGCGCTGGCGCGAGATGCACCAGTCGGGGCGAGTTTGGATCATGTTGGACATACGCTCTTCGCCCCAGGCGGGATCCCATTTCACCTTCTTGATTTCATCGAGCGTACGGGTGCGGAGAGTGTCATCTTTCCCGCTGCCGCCGGGCATGGGAGTTTCCATGGAGATGAACCACTGCTCGGTGGCGCGGAAGATGACGGGATTGTGGCAGCGCCAGCAGTGGGGATAGGAGTGCTCGGTTTTTTCGGTGTGCAGGAGCGCGCCGCGCTTCCGGACGAGATCGAGGATGGGCTGGTTGGCATCCCAGACGCGCAGGCCGTCGTATTCGGGCAGGCCGTTGCGGAGGATGCCTTTTTCGTCGACGTTGCTGGTGGCGTCGAGACCGTACTTCACGCCGGTCATGAAGTCCTCAGCGCCGTGCGATGGCGCGGTGTGGACGACGCCGGTGCCGGTGTCCATGGTGACGTAGTCGGCGAGCACGCCGAGAATTCTGCGGTCGAGGAAGGGATGCTGGAAGTTGAGGCGCTCGAGGCGGCGACCGGGAAGGTGAATGAGATTGGTCTTACTGAGTGGGCCATCCTTGACGCTGGCCGCATTCTCAAAGAAAACAGCGAGGCGGCACGCGACAGCCGTCTCGCGTGCGCGCTTGGCGGCGACGACGAACATTTCGCCGCTCGCTTCGTCCTCGAGAGCAACATATTCCTCATCCGGGTGGAAGGCTACCGCCATTGACGCTGGCAACGTCCAGGGGGTGGTTGTCCAGATAATAGTGTTCAACCTTCTTCCGGCAAGTGCAGGGTGGATTTCTGCGGGATCGTCGAGCAGCGCGTACTTCACGTAGACCGAGTCGCTGGTGTGGTTCTCGTATTCGACTTCGGCTTCGGCGAGAGCGGTTTCGTCATGCATGCACCAGTAGACGGCGCGGAGCCCTTTGTAGACGAATCCGTTTTTGTAGAAGGAATAGAAAGTCTTGACCACCACAGACTCGTACTGCGGATTCATGGTGGAATAGGGCAGGTCCCAACGGCCAAGCACGCCGATGCGTTTGAACTGGCCGGTCATGAGGTCGAGATACTTCTGCGCGTATTTGCGACAGGCATTGCGCACCGAGAGCGGCGGCATTTGGAGTTTCTTGCCGCCGAGTTCTTTATCGACTTTGATTTCGATGGGCAGGCCGTGGCAGTCCCAGCCGGGCACGTAGGGGGCATCGTAGCCGGACATGGTTTTGGATTTGACGATGAAGTCCTTGAGGCACTTGTTCATGGCCGTGCCGAGGTGGATGGGGCCGCTAGTGTAGGGAGGGCCGTCGTGGAGGATGTATTTTCCTCTCGGCGAGCCTTTGCGGGCGGCACGGATGCGTTCGTAGAGTTTTTCCTGCTCCCAGCGGGCGAGCATTTTGGGCTCGTTCTGGGGCAGGTTGGCCTTCATGGAAAAGTCGGTTTTGGGCAGATTGAGGGTGGATTTCAAGTCCAGCGGCACTATTGAATCTCTCCAAATGATTGAATTTCTTCGATTATAGCGGAGGGCCGAAGGACACTGTCTATTGGAGTGGCGGGATTGGGATGAATTTGAAAAGTGACTGCTGCGGACGGGCAAAATCAGTGTACAATTTTTTGCAGATCGCAAAAGGTTCGGAGATCTCGAGGGTTACCGCTGCTGGTACGGCCGCGGCTGCGGGGCACCTTCGAGGGAACCTCGCGGGGCGAATCGTGCATCCAACTGCATGGCCCGGTAGTTTCGGCTTTCGATCGTTTGACTTTGCCTGTGTGGTGAGCGGGCACTCCAGGAAGATATGGGCGAGAACGAAGTAATGCGGAATGCAGGGGCGGAAAGCGAGCCCGAGCTGGATTTGCTGCTGCACAACCAGACGCTCGACGAGCCCATCTGGAAGTCGCTGTTCCGCAATATCGACGATTTCTTTTTTCCGAAAAAGTTGCCGCCGCTGGTGCTGACGTCGAAACCGGTGCCGGTGCGCGATATCTGGGGTTTCTACAATTACAAACGCAACGGGGTGCTGGGGTCCACGGTTGTGCACGTGGTGGGACTGGCGCTGATTATTGTGGGCACGATCCTTGGCAAGCGCATGGTGCAGCAGATCGTGAAGCCGCAAGAGCAGGTGGAATTGATAGCGCCGACCGATATGCCAACGCTGCAGCCCTCAAGGACGCAATCGGGCGGCGGTGGCGGCGGCGGCGACCGAGACAAGCTGCAGGCGTCGCAGGGCAGGCTACCGAGACAATCGATGCAGCAGTTCACGCCGCCCATGGTGGTGGTACGGAACGAGGCTCCAAAGCTGCCGATGGAGCCGACGGTAGTGATTCCGCCGGACGTCAAAATCTCGCAGCCGAATCTTCCGAACCTGGGCGATCCGCTCTCGCACATGCCAGCTGGATTCCCGTCGAACGGGACGGGGTCGGGGGGCGGGATTGGTTCGGGTAGCGGCGGCGGCGTGGGCAGCGGCGAAGGCCCGGGATTCGGACCGGGACATGGCGGCGGGACGGGCGGAGGAGCTTTCCGCGTAGGCGGCGGCGTTTCCGCGCCGAAGGCGATTTATGCGCCCGATCCGGAGTATTCCGAAGAAGCGCGCAAGGCGAAATTTCAGGGCACGTGCGTGCTGTGGCTGATCGTGGGTCCGGATGGCAGGCCACGCGACATCAAGGTGCAGCGGACGCTGGGATTGGGACTGGACGAGAAAGCGATTGAAGCCGTGAAGCAGTGGCGTTTCGAGCCGGCGATGAAAGACAACAAGCCGGTGGCGGTGCAGATCAATGTGGAAGTGAGCTTCCGGCTGTATTAGAGTTTGGCGGAGTTAGGAGCCCAAAAGGACGGCCGCGTGATGCGGCCGTTTTTGTTTGAGCTGGGAGACACGAGCTGCGAACGAGCCCACACTCATGCTGCGAGCCTTCGCGCGTGACTATTCCTTTAGATCAACGTGCAGAACGTTTTCGACGGGAAGGCCGAGGAAGCGGCTGCCCATCCTTTTGAACTTTTCCGCGGAATCGGTGGCAAAGAACTGCAGGCGGGCGTTCGATCGCCGTTCCGCTTCGCGCGATGCTGCCAAGGGATGAATCTCAAGTTCGCGGGCGACGTTGGCGGCGGTGGATTCGGCGGAATCGACGATGGTGACCTGCGAGGGCGCGACGCGCCGCAGCAGAGGCTTGATAAGCGGGTAATGGGTGCAGCCCAGCACAAGCACGTCCGCGTTGTGCGCATCGCCGGAGAAAGCCTGGTCCAGATAAATGCGGGCGACTTGCTCGGTAACGGGGTGGTCGGTCCAGCCCTCTTCGACGAGGGGGACGAACAGCGGGCAGGCTTTTTCTTGCACGTCGACGAGGCGCGCCTCGAGGGCGCGGCGGTAGGCGTGGCTGGAGACAGTGGCTTCAGTGGCGATGAGGACGACTTTGCCGGAGCGGGTGGCGCCGGAGGCGGCGTTGGCTCCGGGCTCGACGACGCCGATGACTTTGACGCGGGAAGCGGCGCGGATCTCTTCGAAGGCGAGCGCAGTGGCGGTGTTGCAGGCGATGAC
>Ga0187781_10004078_pt1 | contig 10910 bp, 11 predicted proteins | sample 0715_SJ02_MP02_2_FD_132447 | JGI IMG/M metagenome (GOLD analysis project Ga0187781, IMG submission 132447) | Tropical peat soil microbial communities from peatlands in Department of Meta, Colombia - 0715_SJ02_MP02_20_MG | ecosystem: Environmental > Terrestrial > Soil > Wetlands > Peat | place...
AGATGGCTGGCCAGCGATTCGCGCGGCCCGGAGCTGATGAGCTCGCGCTTCCCGGTGGCGACGGCCGTGGTGAACGCGTCCATCAGTCCCGCGTCGCCGCCGCCGTGGCCGTCGGCCGCGGTCGTCGCGCCCGCCGGTGCGGGGGTGATCTGCTGCTCGGTCCGGGTGAGGAAGTCGTAGACGCGGATGGTCTGGCCGTCGCCGGTCAGTTCGCCGCGGGTGCCGAACAGCCGGGTGTGGCGGCCGACGGCCTTGCTGAACGCGGTCATCGTGAACGTGGCTGTGGTCGCGCCGGGGAACTCTAGCGCGACGACCTGGTGGTCGACGACGTCGTTGTCGCAGGCGTACACGCACCGGCCGTACGGGCCGTCCCGCAGCGCCTCCTCCAGCGCGCGCCCGCGGTGAAGTCGTCGATCACCACGCTCAGCGGCCAGCGGTGCTCGCCCCGCTCCAGCAGGCCCCGGTACAGCCGTGGCGCCGAATACGGGCAGCTCACCTCGACCGGGCAGGCCACGCACCGGTCCGCCGCGCCCGCCGGGCGGTTCGCGGCGGTGAAATGGGTCAGGTGGCCGAAGCTGGCCACCCGCCGCGGCGCCCGGCCCAGGATGTAGGCCAGCCAGTCCAGGTCATGGCAGGACTTGGCCATCAGCATGGAGGCCGCCAGGTCGGCGCGCCGCCAGTTGCCGCGGACGTAGGCATGGGCCTGGTGCCAGAATCCGACCGGCTCCAGATGCTGGACGCTCATGATCTCACCCAGTTGCCCGCCCTCGACGATCTGCTTGACGGCGCGCGTGTACGGCGTGTACCGCATCACGTGCCCGACGGCGAGCATGACCCCGGCCTTCTCCACCGCCGCCACGATCCGCCGGCACCCCGCCTCGTCCGGCGCCATCGGCTTTTCCAGCAAGATGTGATAACCGGCCGCGGCAAACGCCTCGGCCGGATCGGCGTGCATCCGGTCCTGCGTGCAGATCAGCACCGCATCAGCGAGCCTGCCCCGGCCGGCCAGATCCCGCCAGTCCGCGGCCACGTTCCGCGCCGGGATGCCATGCTCGGCCGCGAACCTGCCCCGGCGCACCTCGCGCGGTTCGGCCACCCCGGCCACGGCCGCACGATCTGGGTGCCGCCGCGCCCACCGGGCATAGTCGGCGCCGCGCTCACCCGCCCCGATGATGACCAGAGAGACCGGTGCCATATCAATGATCCTCCCCTGTCAAGCATGGGGGCGGCTGGCCGGGGAGTTCGGGCCGGAGCAGCTGCTCGACCTGCTGATGCTCGCGGGCTGGCATCACGCGGTCAGCTTCACGGCCAACGCGGCCCGGGTCGCGGGCGAGGACGGGGCGCCGCGCTTCGCCGACCTGCGCCAGGTCTAGGGTGGGCGGCACGACGTCTGGGAGGGAGGGCACATGGATACCCCTGCGATGTTCCGTCGTGCGGTCGCGGAGTTCGACGGCCGGGTCCGGCAGATCGGTGCTCACCAGTGGCAGGCACCGACCCCTGATGAGGACTGGTCCGTCCGCGATCTGGTGAATCATGTCGTCGGCGAGGACCTATGGGCGCCGCTACTGCTGGCCGGATCGACCATCGCTGAGGTGGGTGACCGGTTTGACGGCGACGTGCTGGGAGCCGAGCCCGCCGCGGCCTGGGCGGCGGCGTCTGCCACAGCCGTGTGGGCTGTCGAGGAGGACGGCGCGATGGAACGGATCGTCCACCTGTCCTTCGGCGACTTCCCTGGCCGCGAGTACACGCTGCAACTGTTCGCCGACCACCTGATCCACGCGTGGGACCTGGCCCGTGCGATCGGCGCGGACGAGCACCTGGATGAGGAACTCGTCGTGTCCTGCGCGACCTGGTTCGAACCCATGGAGGAGGCCTATCGCAGCGCGGGCGTGATCGGGGCGCGGCCGCCGGTGTCCGACCACGCGGACCCCCAGACCTTGCTGCTGGCCTGCTTCGGCCGGCTCGCCTTACGAGGACGGTGCGGCTGCCCGGGGAGGGAGCGATGCTGGCTGCGCAATCGTCGCCGGTGAGCGGGATCGTGTTCGTGGTGGCCGTGCTGGCCACCAGCGTCGTCGTGGTGGCCGCCCTGGCGTGGGCGTCGCGCCAGCTGCTCGGGTTGCCGGTCGGAACGCTGCGGGCCCTTACCGCCGGATTGGTCGGCTTCGCCGCCGCGTATCTGCTGGGCAGATCGCTGCATGCGGCCCAGCCCGGGCATGCGGTCGCGTTCGTCACCGTGGTGCTGGGCGTTCCGCTGATCGTGGCGATGATCTTCATCGTGGCGGCGGAGGCGCTGGTGCCGAGCGGGACCGGGCCAGGGCCACTGGAGGTGATCCGCGGCGTGCGGAGCGCGGTCAGGCGCTCACGGCGCTACTGGCAGATCAGCCGTATCGCGGTGCGGCATGGGCTGGGCCCTTACCTGCGCGGGCGGCGCCGCGGGGATGACACCGCCCGCGGGCAGGCAGCGCTCGCGGCCTCGCTGCGGCGTGCCCTGGAAGAGGGCGGGGTTACCTTCACCAAGCTGGGCCAGTTGCTGTCCACTCGCCGTGATCTCCTCCCGGAGGAGTTCCTTTCCGAGCTCGCCCAGCTCCAGGACCGAGCCGAGCCGGCGCCGTGGGAGCAGGTAGAGCAGGTGATAGCCCAGTCGCTCGGGGCGCCGGGGCAGGTCTTCGCGGAGCTGCAGCAGGAACCGGCCGCGGCCGCGTCGATCGCCCAGGTCCACAGGGCCCGGCTGCGCTGCGACGGCGGTGCGGACGCCGAGGTGGCGGTGAAGGTCCAGCGCCCAGGGATCCGGGCCACCGTGGAACAGGACCTGGACATCCTGCAGCGGCTGGCGGTGAGGCTCGAGCGCCGCGCCCGCTGGGCGCGTGCGGTCGGCGCGGTCGGCCTAACCCGTGGATTCGCCGCCGCCATGCGGGAGGAGCTCGACTTCCGTGTCGAGGCCCGCAACACGGCCGCCGTGGCCGCTGCTTGGCCGGGTCAGCAGCGGGTGGTCAGGGGCAGGGTTTCGGTGACGCTTCCCGCCGTGTATGAGCAGCTGTGCACCGAGCATGTGCTCGTCATCGAATGGCTGGATGGGGTCAGCCTGCGCGCGGCCGGGCCGCTGATCGATGACCGGGGGCTTGACCGGACGGCAATGAGCCGCGCCCTGCTGCGCAGCATGGTTTACCAGATCACCGAGGGCGGTGTGTTCCATGCCGACCCGCATCCGGGCAACGTGCTGCTGCTCACCGACGGCCGCCTGGCCCTGCTCGACTTCGGCTCGGTCGGCCGCCTCGACGCCCGGCAGCGGCTCGCGCTGCAGGACCTGCTGCTCGCACTCGGTCGCGGCGACCCGGCGGCGTTCCGGGACGCCCTGCTGGAACTGGTCACCCGGGCCGAGGATATCGACGAGTTGCTGCTGGAGCGGGCCCTCGGCCAGTTCATGGCGCGGCATCTCACGGGCGGGACCGCGGCGACGCCCGAGATGTTCACCGATCTGTTCCGCCTGGCTTCCCGCTTCGAACTGACCATCCCGCCCGAGATCGCCACTGTCCTGCGGGCCCTCGGCACCCTGGAAGGCACGCTCGCCCTGCTGACACCGGGGGTGGACATCGCTGCCGAAGCGCATGCGTACGCCGCCGACCGGGTGTCCGGGCAGATAGCGCCGAAAGCCGTGCAGAAGACGGCCGCAGAAGAGCTGACGGCGCTGCTCCCGGTGATGCGCCGGCTGCCCCGCCGGTTCGACCGCGTCACCGGCGCGCTAGAGCAGGGCAGGCTCGGCCTCAACGTGCGGCTGTTCGCCGACGAGCGCGACCGCCGGGTGGTCGCCGGCCTGACCTACCAGTTTCTCCTGGCGTTCCTCGGCGCGGCCTCCGGCATCGTCGCGGCGCTGCTGCTCGGCGCGCCCGGTGGCCCCAAGGTCACCCCGACCGTCAGCCTGTACCAGATAATCGGCTACAACCTGCTCATCGTCGCCGCCATCCTCGTCCTGCGGGTACTGTTCACGATCTTCAGAAACCGGTAAGGGAAGGCTCCTCAGGTTGGCTGCGCCAGCCAGGGGCTGGCAGGTGAGGGCGGCGCCTGCTGACAGCCGAAGGGGAGATCGCTGATGGGAACTGCGGGTGAGCCGCGCGTCGCGGTGTTCACCCTCGGCGGCACCATCGCCGTGCGGGCCGGGCCGGGCGAAGGGGTGGCGCCGGCCCTGTCGGCGTCCGATCTGCTGGCCGCGGTACCCGGCCTGGACGAGGCGGGCGTGGAGCTGACAGCGCAGGGCGTGGCGAACAAGCCCGGTGCCTCGCTGTCGTTCGGCGACCTGTTCGGCCTGGCGGACGCGATCAGCGCGGCTGTGGGCGACGGCGTCGCCGGGGCGGTGGTGATCCAGGGCACGGACACGATCGAGGAGAGCGCCTACCTGCTCGACCTGCTGGTGGCCGCCGACGTCCCGGTCGTGGTGACCGGGGCCATGCGCCACCCGTCACGCCCGGGGACTGGGCTGCGTGGTGGTCATGAACGACCAGATCCATGCCGCCCGGTGGGTGGCCAAGACGCACACCGCCAGCCCGGCGGCGTTCATCTCGCCCGGCTTCGGGCCGCTCGGTCACATCGCCGAGGGCCGGGTCCATATCCCGGTGCGGCTCCGGGACAGGTCGCCGCACTTCGGCCCGGTGCCCCGCCGGGAGGTCCGGGTCGGCCTGGTGACGATCGCGCTGGGCGACGACGGCGCACTCATCGACGCGCTCGCCGGGCACGTGCAGGGCCTGGTCGTGGCCGCGTTCGGCGCCGGGCATGTCCCCGCCGGTACCGTGACCAGCCTCGCCGGGCTGGCGGCGCGCATGCCGGTGATACTCGCGTCGCGGACCGGCGCCGGCCCCGTCCATCACCACACCTACGGCTTCCCCGGCTCGGAAACCGACCTGCTGGCCCGCGGGCTGATCAGCGCCGGATACCTGGCCCCGGTCAAGGCCCGCCTGCTGCTGCACCTGCTCCTCGCCACCGGAGCGGACAGCACTCAGATCCGGCGGACCTTCACGGCGGCCAGCGGTGCCACTTAGCGGCCTCGGTCAGCGTCGCGGTGACCCGCTGCCAGGCCGGGCGGGGGTTGGCCCCGTTCATCGCATCACCATGGGCGATCTCCGCCACACTTGGAGGATGGATCAGACATCGATCACCGCCGCCGGCGCGATCGACACGTTCCTGGTGCTGCTGATCGGTGTCGGGCCGAAGCTCGCGCTGGTCCCGTTCCTGGAAATCACGAGTTCTCTTGACCCGGCCGCCAAGCGGCAGGTGCAGCGCAAGATGCTGACCACGGCGGCGACAGTCGCCGTGCTGCTCATGGTCCTCGGCGAACTGCTGCGTACGCTGCTGCACTTCACGATCGGGTCCCTGTCGATCGCCGGCGGGCTGATCCTGCTCGTCCTCGCCGTGTGGATGGTGCTCGGCCCGCCATCCAGCGACAGCCATCGCACCGCCGGGAAAGACCCGATGCAGCTTGCGCAGTTCCCGCTGGCGGTGCCCTATCTGCTCAACCCCGTCGGGATCGTCGGCCTGATAACGATCTCCGCCGAGGCCAAGTCGCTCGCTGTCTTCGGCGTGGAACTCGGCATCCTCGCGTTCGTCCTGCTGATCGACGTGGTGGTGTTCCGCTGGGCAAACCGGGTGAGCGAGAAGCTCGACGAGAACCGCATGCTGGTCACCGAGAAGGTCTTCGGGTTCCTCATCGCCGCGATCGCCGTGCAGCTGATCCTTGACGGCATGGTCCAGATCGGGGTCCTCGCGTCGGTCCCGCACTGAACGCTAGACGGACGCACCCGGGAAGGCCAGGATCGTCTTGATGTCGTCGGGCTTGCGGGCGTAGGCGTCCGACCAGTCCTCCAACGGCACCCTCCGGGTGATGAGGTCGGCGAGCCAGCCGGGGTCGGCCTCGGCGAGCGCGTTGGCGGCCTGCTCGTAGTGCTGCCGGTTGGCGTTGACCGAGCCGAACAGGACCGAGTTCTGCAGGACCATGTTCCGGTTGAGCAGCCCCGGGTCGATGACGGCCTCGGCGCCGACCGGGGAGACTCCGGTGAGGCAGATGATCCGGTAGCGGGCCTGCCGCGGTCTCGCCTTCAACAGCAACTGGACGAAGCCGGTGCATTCGATGACGATGTCCGCCTCCGCGGCCGCCTCGGTGAGGTCCTCGGCGTGGACATAGGTTGCCCCGAGTCGCCGGACCATCTCCGGCTTGCGGCCCTCGGTGACCCGGTCGAGCACGTAGGTCTGGTGGCCGCGCTGGACAGCCAGCATGGCAGCCAGCAGCCCGATCGGTCCGGCCCCGGTGACCAGCACCGTTTGCGGCGACCAGGCGGCGCGCCGACCGATCTTCTCGATGTGGTCCCAGGCCTTGGCCACGACGGTGGTCGGCTCCAGCAGCACGCCGAGGACACCCAGAGCCGGATCCACCGTGACCAGATACTCAGGGTGAATGCGGTAGCGCTCGGACGCATAGCCGTGACGGTCCTTGATGCCCCGCTCGGTGTACCGGCCATTGGTGCACATGTCCCAGTGCCCCTCCGCGCACGCGGGGCACGGAACAGGGTCGCGGCGGCGGACGATGCCGACCACCAGATCGCCGGCGCCGAAGCCGGTTCCGGGAGCCGCCTCGACCACCCGGCCCAGCGATTCGTGCCCGATGATGAGGTAGTCCTCGCCGGGCGGGGCCGACCCGTACTCGCCGTTGATGATCTCCACGTCCGTGCCGCAGATGCCGATCGCGTGTGTCTGAACCAGGACCGGCCCGTCCTGGTCCGGAGGCTCTGGCATCTCGGTGAGCGCGACCGATCCTTGCTGCCCGGGAATGACGGTAACGGCCCGCATGGCCTCACCATATATGGCACAGCAGCGAGAACGAGGAACATAGATGCATGCGTGGTAAGGCCCATGTCAGCGACGGCTGGGGCCGGCAGGGGTTGCCGCCGGGCGCGCCGCCTCTGGTGAGGACCGCCCTGAACCTGTCAGCGCGACCGGGCGGGCGGATGCCAGACCTGCACGGTGAGCTTGTCGCCCCGATGCGCCTTCGCCGACGGCCGGGGATCTTGATCGACCACCAGCCCGTCGACCGCCATCGCGTGCTCGGTGAGCTGAACGATCCTGACGTGAAGCCCACGCCGGGTCGCCACCTCCAGGCCCACGGGAAAGAACAGCCCGCGGACGTCCGGGACGCCGCCGCGCCTGTTCGGCCGGCGCCGCGGCCTCAGCCAGCCGGTCAGTGCCGGCAGGCCACGCGCCGCGTCCCCGCCCAGATCACCCATGATGCCCGGATCAGCCCGCGTCAGCCCGGCCGACTCGATGCCGGTCCCGGGCTGCCCCAGGCCTCCGCCCGAACGCCGCAGGCCGACCGCCTCGTCGTAACGCCTGCGGCTCTCCGGATCGCCGAGCACCTCCCACGCCGTGTCCAGGAGCTGCTGCGCCCGCATGACCGCCGTGAGCACGTCCGGTTGGGCGCCGGAGATCAGTTCCGGCGCCAGCAGGGCGGCCTTGGCGTCGTACTTCTGCCTGAGCTTGCGCGCCTCGGCTCCCGGCATCACGCCCAGGACGTCGTACCAGGTTATGCCGGGCTCCAGCATGCCGGGCCGCACGGCGCTTCCTGGATCACGCCCCCGATCGCCGGAGGCCACCCCGACTCGACCGGCTGGCCGCTGCATGGGTAGGGCTGGGTACATGATGACCTCCGCAGGTGATCGCGCCGAGCGGCGCAGCCCGGTGTGCCTGCCGAGCTATGAGCACCGCCCCACTAGGGAGGAGGGTGCCAGCGCGGCCTTAATACACGATTGGCACGTGATTGCGCCAGGCGCCGCGACTGACAGCGACAAGGACATGCCGACCGCCCGGATCCTGGGCTCTCCAGCGTTCGCACGGCGGTGCAGGGCGTCATCGGGTAGCGTGGGCGCCTGTAGACAGCCTCCGGCAGTGCTGCCGTGCCATGACCTGCCCTTGGAGATCATGACCAGCAACTCCGTTAAGCCAGAAACCGCCAGCGCCCCGGCAAAGCCGGAATCCTTCCGCTCTCACCTTCCCGCTATCGCGGCCGCCACGGCGGGGACCGTGCTCGCCACGGTCCTGGGCAGCCTGATAGGCGTGGCCGGGACGCTCGTCGGCATAGTGATGGGCAGCCTGCTGTCGGGGACGGTCTCGTGGTGGGCCGAGCGTGGCCTGCGCCGTTCCGCCGCTGTCGCCGCAGCCCGGGCCGAGGCCATCCGCGCCCGGGGCCGGCCACTGCATCACGATGAGGACGCTGCGGTCGCCCAGGCCGCCAGCGCTTCGCACGTCAGGTCCCGCCGACACCGGCGCTGGGCCGGCCCGGCCGCATTCGTTGTCGCGGCGTTCATCGGCTGCGCCGTCCCGCTCACCCTGCTAGAGCACGCCGCGGGCAAGCCGCTGTCCGCCGTGGTCCAGGGCGAGCCTGGCCATGGGACCACTCTTGGCGGCGGAGTCAGCGGCGCCCCCGCCTCGCACAGCCCGTCGCCGTCGCCGTCGGCCAAGACGACTGGTCCCGCGACCGCGCCTGCCAGCAGCACCGCACCTACCGGCGCCAGCAGCTCGCCGACGGTGTCAGCCACGACGTCTGCCGCCGCCACCCCCAGCAGCACCGCGCCCTCGGCCACACCGACCGCCACGGCCTCCGCCTCTGCCAGTCCGTCGCCAGGTTAGCCCCCCGTCGCGTTCTGCCCCATGGGACTTGGCCGCGTTTTGGTCATGGCATTGTTTCTTCAGCTACGACAACTGCCTCGACCCTCCGGAGGCGGTCGCCAGCCTGGTATCGGGGGAATCCCCTATGCGGACCTGGCCGCCATCACGCCGGAACGATCGCGCCGCTAGTGCTCGTGAGTCCGGCCGGCGGCTGACAGGTGTCAGCGCGGCGCGTAGTCTGCGGGCATGTACCGCCGATATGCGTTCGCGTGCGCTTACCTGGCGTGTTACCTGGTCACCGAGGTCGTCTACGTCCTGCTGAGCCCGTCTGCGCAGGCGGCGCTGACCGCGTGGGCGAGCACGAGCGTGGCCAATCTGGAACACGAGCCGGTGGGCCCGCTGGTGCTATCGGCGTTCGTCGGGCCGGGATACTTCCTGGTCTGGCCGGTGCTGATCGCGCTGGCGCTGTTCGGCGCCAACCGGGCCTTCGGCAACGTCAGGACGGCGCTGATCTGCGTGGCCGGGCAGGTGGTCGGTTCTGTCGTCAGCGAGGGCATCGTGGCCTACCGGGTGAATGCCGGCCAGCTGCCGGCGGCGGACAGGTACCTGACCGACGTGGGTCCGTCCTATGTGGTGGTGTCGGCCATCGTGATCGCGGTGGTGTGCGGGACCTGGCTGGCGCGGGCGGCGGCGGCGCTGGATTTCGCGGTGCTGGTGTTCGGCGGGCACATCTTCAGCGGCCTGAGCCAGCTGGATGTGTCCGCCGTCGGCCACCTCACCGCCATGGTCACCGCGGCGGCAGGCGTTACGCTGATCCTGGCCAGAGGCGGCCGTCTCGTGCCCGCGACCACAAGACGATGGCGTACGGCTGACCGCGCAGTTGGGCTTGAAGCCGGTGCCGATGAGCCCTGATCCTCCACAGGCTCGGTCGTCTTGGCCATGATCCCTGCTTCCTCGCCAAGCCCTCAGCTCGGCGTGTCAGGCCAGGACTAGTTACACCGTTAACCAATCTGACAGACCCGTCCCTGGGCGTCGAGTCCGGCCGCCAGACCGAAAGACGCGAAGACCTCGGAATCCTGGAACACCGAATTCCGGCTGATGCCCTCGGCGGTGACGGTGAAGATCTGGAGCGTGTGCAGCTCGTATCCGGCCCCGACGCCCCGATAGGCGGCGAACCCGGGCTGGCCGTTGGCCGCGACCGCCTTCAGACACCAGTCCGTTCTGGCCTGCCCGAAGACCCACTCCATGAACAGGCCATAGTTGCCGGGGCCGACGAACCAGTTGAGCATCGGCGGCATCTCCATGAGCACGTCCTCGGTCAGCAGCCGCTTGAGACCCTCGACGTCGGCGTGCTCGAACGCCTTCATGTAGCGATCGACCCAGGCGCGCTGCTCGACTGCGGACGGCTCGCTGAGAGGTTCCGGCCCGACCCCGACTTCCTTCACCCGGGTACGCGCCCGCTGCAGGGAACTGTTCACCGATACGACGGTCGTGCCGAGGGTCTCCGCTGCCTCGGACGCGGAGAAGCCGAGCACGTCACGCAGGATCAGCGCACCACGCTGACGCGCCGACAGGTGCTGCAAGGCGGCGGCAAACGCCAGGCGCAGGCTGCTGCGATCGACCACAGCTCCAGCCGGATCACCCGCGTCCAGCAACGAGTCCGGCAAGGGCTGGAGCCAGGCGACGTTCTCTCCCCGGACGAGCGGCCCGAGCGGGTCCGACGCGGCCACCAGCCCCGACGGCAGCGGCCGGCGACCGCGGACCGCCAAGGCGGTCAGGCAAACGTTCGTCGCGATCCGGTAGAGCCAGGTGCGCAGTGAGCTGCGCGTCTCGTCGTACTGCTCCCGCGCCCGCCACGCCCTCAGGTACGTGTCCTGGACCAAGTCCTCTGCGTCGTGAGCCGAGCCGAGCATCCGGTAGCAGTACGCCAGCAGCTCCGTCCGGAACGGTTCGACCAGGCGATCGAAGCCTTCTGCCGTCGTCGTCACGCCCGCACCGGGCTGTTGTGATAGGCGGCGATCAGCCACTGTCCGTCCCGCTTCTCGAAAACCCAGGTCGCGTTTACCTTACCCGTGTCCGGAACCTCGGTCTGGCCGGCGAACAGGATGCCGGATTCGCTGACGACGATCGCGGCGTCCGTGCCGACGAAGCGGAGGCTGAGCTGCTTGTTGTAGGTCGAGCTGCCCTTGAGTGGCCCTTCGAAGGCCAAGGCCATGTTCTCGCGGATCACGTCACGGCTGTCACGGAGCGAGCCGGTCATGATGGCG
>Ga0187781_10004079_pt1 | contig 10906 bp, 13 predicted proteins | sample 0715_SJ02_MP02_2_FD_132447 | JGI IMG/M metagenome (GOLD analysis project Ga0187781, IMG submission 132447) | Tropical peat soil microbial communities from peatlands in Department of Meta, Colombia - 0715_SJ02_MP02_20_MG | ecosystem: Environmental > Terrestrial > Soil > Wetlands > Peat | place...
CCCGGCTCAAGATCGTGCGGGGTCCCGTGGGAACCTCCATCCTGCCCCCGAAAGATGAGACGGCGCCGCGCCCGACGCGCGGCGGCCGTGGCCGCGGTGGCCGTCGACCGCCGCCGCGCGGCGGCGGAGCTTCGGGAGGGGGTGGCGCGGGGGCAGCGCGCACCGGACGACCTCGGGGCCCGCCGAGGGGAGGCTAGCGCCATGGCGTGGATGATTGTTCGCGTGCGCGGTTCGGTCCACGCCCGTCACGACGTGGTGGAGACACTCCAGTTCCTGCATCTGACGCGGCCGAACCATGCCACGGTCGTCCCGGAAGTGCCGTCGATGCGCGGGATGCTGTCGAAGGTGCAGGGATACGTCACGTGGGGAGAGGCCGAGCCCGAGACCGTGTCGCTGCTCCTCGAGCAGCGGGGCGAGACCGCGACCGGTAGCAAGCTCACGCCCGAGACGGTCGCCGACATCGCTCCGGGCCGGGACCTTCCCGCGATCACTCGCTCGATCGCCGAGCAGGGGCTGAGCCACATCCGCGGCCTCAAGCCGCTCTTCCGGCTCAGGGCGCCGAAGGGCGGTTGGCGGTCGACGAAGAAGCCGTTCGCTCTTGGTGGCGCTCTTGGCTACCGCGGCCGCGCGATCAATGACCTTGTTCGGCGGATGATGTAGGAGGGTCGATGCCGAGTCGGACGCGAAAATTCCGGGGATTGCGGACCCACGGCCGCGGCATCAAGGCGGGCCGCGGAGCGGGAAAGCAAGGGGGTCGCGGGAACGCGGGACTCCACAAGTACAAGTTCAAGTCGATGCTCATCTACGCCCCCGACCACTTCGGGCGGCACGGATTCAAGCGTCCCCCCGAAATCGTCGCGCGTCCATTGAGCCTGAACGTTGGCGAACTCGAGGGGTTCGTCCCTGCCCTCGAAGCCGCGCAGGCGCTCTCCCGGGAGGGGGAGACGTTTGTGGCGGACCTCGGTAAGGCGGGCGTCGCCCGGCTCCTTGGCGGCGGAGCGCCGATGCGCTCATGGAAGGTGTTCGTGGCCCACGCCTCGAAGCATGCTCGGGAAAAGGTGACGGTGCTCGAACAGCCACCCGGTGGTAGCCCGGCGGTCGCCGCGGAATCCGTCCCGTAGACTATATAAATCGCCCACCAGCTCTCCAGCAACTTCATGGCGGAAGAGGAGACCCCCCGCGACCGGCGATGGTCGGTCCCGCTGTTCCTGCTCGCGGCGGGTATCCTCGCTCTCTACTGGTTCTGGGGTCGTCCGACGACCCTCGCGTTCGTCCTCGTGGCGGTCGGCCTCGCCGCGGTGTTCACGCTGTTCTACTTCGGCCTCTCCTACAACGGCTCGCGCTCGAAGCTGTACGGTCTCAAGCCCGTCACATCCCGAATGCCCGCGGTCACGCAGCCGAAGGGCCACGTCCACTTCCGGACCAAGTTGTTCTGGACGATCGGCGTGCTGCTGATGTACTTCCTGCTCACGAACATCTACCTCTTCGGCGTCAACCGGGCGACGATCATCGACCTGTTCGCCAGCTACCGCGCGATCCTCGCGGGGGCTCAGGGGACGCTGATGCACCTCGGGATCGGCCCGATCGTCACCGGGTCGATCATCATGCAACTGTTCACCGGGGCGAAGATCATCAACCTCGACCTGACGAACGACGAGGACAAGTCGGTCTACCAGGGGACGCAGAAGATCATGGTCATCGCGATGATCTTCATCGAGGCGATCCCCCAGGTGTTCGGCTACCTCTCGCCGGACGGTTCCCTTGTATCGACGTTCGGGACGATCTCGCCGGGGAACGGACTGTTCCTCGCGAACGCGGTGATCATCGCCCAGTTGGTGTTCGGTAGCTACCTCGTCTTCCTGATGGACGAGGTCGTCTCCAAGTGGGGGATCGGCAGCGGCATCTCGCTGTTCATCGCGGCGGGAGTATCGCAGCAGATCATCCAAGGTACGCTCAACTGGGTTCCCGGGAACCCATCCCTCGCTATCTCGGCCAGCAATCCTCCGAGCGGCACGATTCCGAAGTCGCTCTGGTTCTTCTCGCACTATACCGCATCCCAGATGGCGAGCGGCGGCTGGGAGGAGGTGCTGTTACGTCAGCCGAATCCGATCGTCGCGCTCATTGGCACGGCGGCGATCTTCTTCCTCGTAGCCTGGACGGAGTCGACCCGGATCGAGCTCCCGCTCTCCCACGCCGAAGCGCGGGGCGCTCGCGGCCGCTACCCGCTGCGCCTGATCTACGCTTCGAACATCCCGGTGATCCTGATGTCGGCGTTGCTCGCCAACGTCTCGATGGTCACCATCCTTCTCTGGACGAACCCGGCGCTCATCCACTTCCCGTTGATCGGCCATCAGTGGTGGGTCGGGGCGTACCCGACCGCGACCCAGGCGAGTCAATTACAGATCAGTCAGACCACCCCGATCAGCGGCGGCGCGTACTATCTCTCCACGGTGAACGGTCTCGAGTCGTGGCTCTTACCGATCCTGAACTACCAGGAGTACGGCGGATTCCTGGTCTACCACGCCTGGTGGCAGGGGCTCGTCCACGTGGGGGTCTACTTCTGCGCCATGGTCGGCGGGTCGATCCTGTTCGCCAAGTTCTGGATTCAGACGACGAACATGGGCCCGGAGGCGGTCGCTCGGCAGATCGAAGCCTCCGGGATGCAGATCCCGGGGTTCCGTCGGGAGCCGCGCGTATTACGGCGCGTGCTCGAGCGATACATTCCCGTGATCACGGTGATCTCGGGGGCCGCGGTCGGCGCGCTCGCCGCGGGCGCCGACCTGATCGGCACGCTCGGTAACGCCTCCGGGACCGGCGTGCTGCTGACGGTCGGTATCATCATCAACCTCTACGAGGCGATGGGCCGCGAACAGTTGATGGAGATGAACCCGTTGCTCCGACGCTTCCTCGGAGGCGAGAGTTGATGAGCGGAGGGTCGAAGCCGCTCCCGTCCGCCGAGGACGCGGAGGAGGCGCCGCTCGCCGAGGAGGAGGCGACCGAGGAACCGGAGGTCGAGGCGGCCCCGGTGGAAGAAGAAGCGAAACCGAAGCCGGCCCGGCCCCCACCGCCCGCGTTCAAGTTCTCGACGTTCCTCTACGTCTTCCTCGGCCTCCTCGGACTGTGGATGCTGATTGACACCGCGGCGCGCAACTCGATCGCCTGCGCTCTCGGCATGGTGAACGCCGCGAACTGTCCGGCCGGTAATCCGACGTGGGGTCTCTACTATCTGATCGGGTTCCACCAGAACTACCTCCTCCTCTCGATGGCCCTCGCGGGCGGCATCGAGATGCTGATCACCTCGCTCGCGTACAATTACACCACCGACTGGATGAAGGCCGCGAAGGTGCAGAAGTGGAGTTCGGCGTTCCGCAAGGTCCAGATGGAGGCGATCCGGTCCGGTAAGAAGGACCGCATCGCCGCCCTGAAACCGCACCAGGAGCGACTGACGAAGCTTTCGGGCGAGGTGTCGATCGCCCAGTTCAAGGGAATGGCGATCACCTACTTCCTGCTCATCCTCATCTACACCTGGATCGGACTGCTGATCGGCGGCGCGAACTCGGTCCAGCAGACCGTCGCGCTCGGCATGGGGAGCACGATCAACCTGAACGGGCACGTCGGCACGCTCCCCATCCCCTGGTGGTTCGTCATCTTCAGTCTCTACACCGTGCCGTACTCCCTCGTGTTCCGACGCGTGCTGAAACACCTCTGGCTTCGGCGGTACGAAGAGCGGAACCGGCCGGCGCCGCCCTCGGCCCAGCCAGCGGCCGGGGGACCCGCGTGATCCGCGCGGTCGTCACGGTCGGGGGACCGCCCGGGAGCGGCAAGTCGACCGCCGGACGTCTCGTCGCCGAGGCGCTTTCCCTGGAGTTCCGTTCTGCGGGCGACCTGTTCCGCGCGGAGGCCCGGCGGCGCGGGATGGACCTCGCCGCCTTCGGCCGGTATGCCTCGGAGCATCCCGAGGTCGACCGGGAACTCGACCGCAGCATGCAAGCGCTGGCCGTGCCGGGCCGCCTCCTGGACGGGAGGATCCAGGGCCCGCTCTGCCGCCGGGCCGGCGTGCCCGTCTACGACGTCCTGATCACCGCCCGGGAGGAGATCCGCATCCGGCGCGTCGCGGAGCGGGATCACCAATCGGCCGAACTCGCTCGCCGGCTCGTGCGCGAGCGCGTGGCGAGCGAGCGGGACCGGTACCGCCGGTTCTACGGGATCGACCTCGACGGGGAGCCGGCGAGCCTCGTGGTCGACTCGAGCGACCGGCCGCCGCCGGAGGTCGCCGGCGCCGTGGTCACGTTCGTGCGGGGGCGCGAGGCGACGACCGGGCCATGATCGAGGCGGCCACCACGGACGCGGTCGACCGACGGCTTCGGGAGGGGGCGTTCCTCCTGGTCGACAAGCCGCGCGGGCCATCATCCCACCAGGTCACCGCGTGGGTGCGCGACTTGCTCGGCATCAAGGTCGCCGGGCACGCGGGCACGCTCGACCCGAACGTCTCGGGTCTGCTCTGGGTGGGTGTCGGTCCCGCCCTCAAGCTACTGCCGTTGGTCCTCGATTTCCCGAAGCGGTACATCGCTTCGGTCGTGCTCCACGGGTCCGTGCCCCCGCGGGAGCTCGAGCGGGTGCTCGTGGAGTTCACAGGTCCCATCTACCAGACGCCGCCGGTGCGCTCGGCGGTGAAGCGCGAGCGCAGGGTTCGCACGGTCCACCGGCTCGAGCTCGTGGAGACGGACGGGCCTCGACTTCTCCTCGACCTGACCGCCGATTCGGGCACCTACGTTCGCACGCTCGCGGTCGACCTGGGCGAGGCGTTGGGGCTCGGCGGGCACATGGACGAGCTACGCCGGGTCGCCAACGGCCCGTTCCGCGAGCGGGACACCGTGACGCTCGCGACCATCGCGGACGCCGCCGCGGCGCGCGCGACGGGCGACCCGGCCCCGCTCCTCGCCCTGCTCCACCCGATCGATGAGGTTTGGCGGGAGTTCCCGGCGATCGTCGTCAAGGACGCCGCCGCGAGCGCCATCGCCCACGGAGCGGGGCTGGCGAGCGGCGGAATCCTCGCGGTGCCGAAGACGTTCGCCCGCGGCGCCCACGTCGCACTCGTCACGCGCTCGGGCGAACTGATCGCGACGGGCATCGCGCTCCGCGGCTCGGAGGAGGTCGGTCACGTCAAGCACGGCTGGGTGGTGGACGGCACCCGCGTGTTCGTGGACCCGACGCGGTTCCCCGCCCTCTGGCATCGCACTCCGGGAGTCGAGAAGACCGCGGCCCGGGCGGTTCACGGATAGGCTAAACTCGGCGCCGATGTCCGGCGTCCTGAACCTCGCCTTCCGAGCGACGCGAGCCCACCGAACTCCGATCCGACGGGGTTTCGCCCGTTGGATCGGAAGCGAACTTTACGGAGAAAGGAACCGGTCGCGGGCCGCCTTGAGGTGTGGGTCGGGGGAGGAGGCGTCGATCACCTCGACGACTTTTCCCGTGGTGTCGATAAGGAATGTCACGCGACGAGCGGTCCCGCGCGGCCCGAGGACGCCGTACGCTGTGGCGACCTGCTTCGAGCTGTCGGCGATGAGGGGGAACGGCAGCCCATACTTGTCGACGAACGCCTTCTGGGCCGGGCAGTCGTCCACGCTCACCCCGACGATCTGGACCCTGCGGGCGGCGAACTCGGCGTGGGCGTCCCGGAATCCCTTCGACTCGATCGTACACCCCGGCGTGTCGGCCTTGGGATAAAAGTAGAGGACGACCGGCGAACCTCGAAGCGACGAGAGCCGAAACGCGGTCCCGTCCTGGTTCGGTGCGACGAAATCGGGCGCGGGGTCGCCGGTGGCGATCATGCGGAGTCGAGACGGTCGGAGGTATTTACCTGCCGCCCTCCGACGGGACGGGATCAACCGGTGGCGACCGTGACGAGGGTCTCGGTGGACTTGATACCGGGCACCTTGCGGATTTTATGGATGACCGTGTCGAGCGCGGCGTTGATCTGCGGCGCCTGAACCTTCACGATCAGGTCGAACGGTCCGGTGACCGCCTCAACCTCGGTGACTCCGGGTATGGTCTTGAGCCGGTGGAGAACTTCATCGAGACGACCCACTTCGGTCTCCACGAGCAGGAAGAGGGTCTCCATCGGCCTTGGCGCACCGATTGTGGCGAGCGCCTGCCTCCCCATCAAGCTTGCGAAGCGGCGTGGGGGTAACCGTATCCCCAAAGCGTTATGCGCGGCGGACGGCCGGTTCGCCCGCCATGCCGCTCCGGCTGGAAGACACGCGTTCCGGAGAGCGACGGACCGTGCATGCGCGGCCCGGCCGGCCTCTCTCACTGTACGTCTGCGGCCCGACCGTCTACGACCACGCCCACGTGGGCCACGCCCGAACCTACCTCTTCTTCGACGTGGTCCGCCGTTTCCTCACCGCCGAAGGACAGCCGGTCCATCACGTGATGAACGTGACGGATTTTGAGGACAAAATTGACCGACGGGCCGCCGAGCTCGACCTCAGCTGGCGAGCCCTCGCCCGACGCGAGGAGGCCGGATTCTTTCGCGACCTGGGCGCGTTCGGGGTCCTTCCTCCTCACGCTCGGCCCCGCGCGAGCGATTTCGCTCCGCTGATCGTCCGCGTTGCGGAATCGCTCGAGAAAACCGGTCGGGTTCGGAGGGAGGGGGACCTGTGGATCTACTCCCCACCGGAGCATCCGGACGTCGTCAATTTTCCGACCGACTCCGAGCTCGCCCGGCACGCGGTCGAGGAACCCGACCACCCCTTCCCTCGACGCGAAGGGGCGCTGGGCGAGTTCGTCATCTGGAAGCGCCAGGACCCTCCGCTGCCGTCGTGGCCGAGCCGCTGGGGGCGGGGCACCCCGGGCTGGCATCTCGAGTGCTACGCGATGGCCCGCCGGATTCTCGACATCCCGGTCGACCTCCATGGCGGCGGTCTCGACCTGATCTATCCGCATCACCACGCCGAGAACGAGATCGCGCTCGCGCTCGACGGAGAACCCTTCAGTCGGATGTTCGTCCACACGGCGTTTGTCCTCCAGTCGGGCGCCAAGATGTCGAAGTCGACCGGGAACCTGATTTCCCTGCGCGAGGCGCTCCGCCATGCCACCCCCGGAGGCTTGCGCTGGTACCTCCTCTCGACATCGTATCGGGTGCGACTCGAATGGAACGCTCACGCCTTGGGTCTCGCGGACCGGGAGTACCGGCTTCTCCGGGACCTGCTCGCCCGTTGGCTCACCCCTGGGCGGGGCGGAGCGCTCGGCGCCTCCCTCGTCGAGGAAGTTGCGGAGGGAACCCGCACCGACCTCGCGGAAGGCCTCGGCGCGGACCTCGTCATCCAACGGCTGAGGGACCTCTCGTCCCGCCTCAGCCGGGATGGTAGCGACCGGATCGCACGGGGCGAGCGCGCCTCTGCACTGAGCGCCCTCGCGGGAATCGAGGAGCGGATCGGACTCGCCCTAAGGCCCTCGACTAAAGGCCGGTTCGGTCGACGATCAGGCTGAGCCCGTTCCCCCCGCCCATGCAGGCGGTGGCGAGACCGAGCCGTGTGTGGGTGCGCACGAGTTCTTGGACCAGCGTCACGACAATCCGGGCACCGCTCGCACCGATCGGGTGTCCCAGCGCCACCGCGCCCCCATGCACGTTGAACTGTTCTTCGGAGAAGCCGAACGTCCGCTGGACCGCGATGGAGGCGGAGGCGAACGCCTCGTTGTGCTCGACCCGGTCGAAGGCCGGGGGCGAAAGACCGACCCGTTCTAGGTGCTTGCGGACGGTCGGTATCGGAGCCTCCATCACGTCGTCGGGATGGACTCCGCTCTCCCCGGTCGAATGGATCCACGCGAGCGGTTTCAATCCGCGCCGATCGACTTCCTCTCGGCTCGCGAGGACGAGGGCGGCGGCACCGTCCGAAATCTGGGAGGAGTTGCCCGCCGTGAGCACGCCGTCCTTCCCGAACGCGGTCCGTAGCTTGCCGAGTGCCTCGAGCGACGTGTCCGCCCGCGGGCACTCGTCCTGTGGAAGACCCTTCCCGCCGGGCGTCATCGACTCGGGGACCGGCACGACCTCCGCAGCGAACGAGCCGTCCTGGATCGCTTGGACCGCCCTCCGGTTGCTGCGCAGGGCGAACGCGTCCACGTCGGCTCGCGTCAGATGGAAGTGCCGCGCCACGCGCTCACCGGTGAGGCCCATGATCTCGTGCTCGCCGTACGCGTCCATCAGGCCGTCCCGTTGCATCGCGTCGTCGAGTGTCTGGGGTCCTGGCCGGCTCCCGAACCGATAGCTACCCGGGAGAAGGTGAGGGGCATTCGACATGCTCTCCATGCCGCCGACGAGCACCCGTTTGAACTCGCCCGCGCGGATCAGGGCGAATCCGAGATTGATCGCCTTCAGGCCCGAGCCGCAGACCATGTTGACGGTCGCGGCCCCGGCGCTGTCGGGGATGCCAATCCCTCGTGAAACCTGGCGGGCGGGGTTCTGACCGACCCCGGCCTGAAGGCCGTTGCCGAACAACACCTCCTCGATGTCGGCCGGCGGGATGCCCGAACGCTCGACCGCCACGCGGGCGGCATGAGCTCCCAGGACGGGCGCCGGGAGGCTCTTCAGAGCGCCGCCCAAGCGTCCAATGGGGGTCCGGGTGGACGATAGGATGGCGACGGAGAGCTCGGGTCGAGCGGCCATATCCGCCCGACGGGTCGCCCGATTAAGAGGATGACTCGTCCACCGCTGGCGCGGGGGACCGGGACCGCGAATCGGAGGGGGGAATCAGTCCTCTTAGACACGGGGGGCGAGGAGGTAGCGGCCTTCGCCGCGACCGGCCCCCATCGTGAACTCGATCTTGAGCGGGTATTCGTTCCCGACGTGAAGCGTCGTCTCCTCCGCACCGATCGACTTCACCATGGCCGAGAAGAAGTCGAGGGGGTACATGCTCTTCACCGGCTCCTTCACATCGAGCCGCGAGAGGGAATCCTTGGGAATGCGCAAGTCCAGTCGGTCCGTGTCGCCCTCGGAGTGCATCGTGAAGGCGTCCGGCTCGAGCGAGAGCGTGACATGGTCGGTGAAGCTTTCGCTGCCGCGGATCCCCTGCCGCATGTCTTCGGTCTTGACGGTCACGCTCGCCGGGGGGTTGACGTTCGGAACCTTCGGGTCGGTGATCCCCGCCGGGTCCACAATCGCCATCTGACGGGTCAGCCGGCCGACCGCGGCAACCAGGCGGTTCTTACCGTCAAACTGCAGGTCGATGACATCCCCCGGCTTCGAAAGCCGGAGCACCTCCTTCAGCTTCTCGACATCCACACCGATCTCGGTGCTCTCGCCCGTGAACTCCTCGAAGACGCTCTTCTGGAGCTTGAGGACGAGCATGGCCACGTGGGAAGGGTCGACGGCCTTCGCTTCCAGCCCGTCCTTCGAGATTGTGAGCTTGACCTCGCTCACCAAGGTCGAAACGACCTCGACCACCTCGCGGAGGTTCTCCATCTTGATGCGGAGCTTAAACATCCAGGTCCTCGGCGCGACACATCGGTTCCCTCTAAAAAGGTTGCCGGAAGCGAGGCTCCCCCGCAAGCCGTTTCTCCGCCGGAGGCGTGAAGCCGATCGTGACCGAACTTGCCTTTCTCGTCGACCTTCAAGCGGCGTACGTGCGGTCGTTCCGAGCCCGGGTCACCGCTCTTCCGCCGGGAGGGGTCGTGCTGGATCGGACGTTCTTCTACCCAACCGGCGGGGGGCAGCCCAACGACCAGGGGACGATTGGCGTGCCCGGCCAGGAGGTGGCCTCGGTCGTCGACGTCACGAAGTCGGGTCCCTCGGTGGTGCACCGCATTCGGGCCCCGCCGGCCGTGCTTCGCAGCCTGTCCGTGGGGGCGGAAGTTGTCGGCGTCCTCGACTGGGACCGCCGCTACCGCCACATGCGCCTTCACACCGGCCAGCATCTCCTGAGCGCCCGGATCTTCGCCCGAACCCGATTGCGCACGCGCCGGGCCCAGCTCGCCGGGACGGGCGCCAACCTGGACCTCGAAGGGCGGCTTCCGCCCGAAATGCTTCCCCTGCTCGCCGCGGACCTCGAGGAGGCACTGGCGCATCCTCGCCCCGTCACGCTGCGTCACGTGCCCCGCATCGAGTGGGACCGCAACCCCTACGCGGAACGCTCGGGCCTCGTGCCCCTGCCGCCGCAGGTCGACCCGGTGCGGGTCGTGGAGATCGAGGCGTCCGATGTCTGCCCATGCGGGGGGACCCACCTGCGCTCGACCGGGGAAATCGGTCGGGTGCGTCTGCGGCCCCCTGTCCCGGTCGTGGGCGGGGACCGGGTTGGGTTCACGCTCGAGGAACCGTCGTTGCCCACTCCGAGCGGGTGAGCCCGTAGACCCGGACGTCGTGCCACCGACCGTGATGGAACAAGGCCGAACGTAGCGTCCCCTCGAGCCGAAACCCGAGGGCTTCGAGCAGGCGACACGACGCCACGTTCTCGACGTCGGAGGTCGCCCCGACCCGTTCCGGGCCGATCGTCGCGAACACGTGGTCGACCAGCAGACGGACCGCGTCCCGCCCGAAACCCTTCCCCCGGGCGCCCCGGTCGCCGAGAATGTACCACACGTCCGTGTATTCGAGCACCGGGTGGGCTCGGTAGTGTCCCACGACTCCAACCACGGTACCTTCGTCCTTGCGCTCGACCGCGAAGCGGGGCGCGAGCGACGCCGGGTCATCCGGGGCGGCAGCCACGGCGGCCACGAAGTCGTCGAACGTGTCCACCGAGAACCGGTCGAACGGCGCGACCGTCTCCGCGTCGTTGTACCAGGCGAACACCGACGAGTACTCGGTCGGTGCGAGCGGACGGAGTCGGACCCGCGTTCCCTCGAGGGCGGACATCCCGCCTCAGCCGGCGGACGTGCCCCGAGTCGACTTGACCGTCGGGCCGTCCTCGGACGC
>Ga0187781_10004080_pt1 | contig 10904 bp, 12 predicted proteins | sample 0715_SJ02_MP02_2_FD_132447 | JGI IMG/M metagenome (GOLD analysis project Ga0187781, IMG submission 132447) | Tropical peat soil microbial communities from peatlands in Department of Meta, Colombia - 0715_SJ02_MP02_20_MG | ecosystem: Environmental > Terrestrial > Soil > Wetlands > Peat | place...
CTGTCGCGCGCGACCCTTAGCTCGTGCCGCGCCGCCGGCGCCATCATCAGCACGCAACCTCGCGCGCGCGTTGGGGGGCAGCGAATCAGGTTAACGCGTCGGAGAGAAAGCAGCTGCCGACTCGTGCTCTGCCATACTTGGCCGTGCGAACGCGATGGAGAGAGCTTAGGAGTGCTCACGATTCCGCCATTCTTTGACGAACGCAATAAACGCAGCCAGCGCGGGCGGCGGTTGGCGACGGCTCGGGTAATACAAAAATGGGCCGGGGAACGGCGCGGACCAATCATCCAGCACGCTGACCAGCACACCCGATTTGACATCCTCGCGCACATAGCCCTCGAACGTCGGCCACAAACCGACGCCGTCGAGTGCCGCGCGCCGCGCTATTCCCGGGTCGTTCGCGATAAGTTTGCCTGGTGGCGACACTTTTACGACTCGACCAGCCTTTTCAAACTCCCAGTCCAGCGTCACGCCGCTGTCGAATCGGATTCGAATCGCGGAATGCTTCACCAGATCTTTCGGGTGCTTTGGCCGGCCTTGTCGCGCGATATATTTCGGCGATGCCACAATCACATATCGCTGCGGCGGTCCTAGCGAGAGTGCGATCATATCCTGCGCCAGATGTTCGCCATAGCGCACGCCCGCATCAAAGCCGGTAGCAACGATATCGATGAACGAACTGTTGCTGACAATCTCGAGATCAATCAGCGGATTGGCTTGAAGGAAGGGCGCGACCATCGGCGCCAGCACCAGATCGACCACCGGCGGCGGCGCGTTGATCCGCAAGCGGCCTGACGGCACGTCGCGCAGACCCCGAATCTGGTCGAGGGCCTCACCAACCTCCAACATTGCCGGTCCGACCCGAGCCAGCAACAACTCGCCGGCTTCAGTGAGCCCGACGCTGCGTGTGGTGCGATTCATCAGGCGAACGCCGAGCGTTTCTTCCAGAGCGCGCAGCCGCTGGCTTAGACTAGAAACCGATACGCGCTGCTGCAACGCCGCGCGCCGGAAATTCCGGGTACGGGCGACGGCGACGAAAGCATCTAGATCGCGCAAATCGACAACATCCATTGTTCTCTATATTGAACAATGTATTTATGATTGTCCATGTTATCATAGAAACGGATGCGGTGCATAACACCTTCCAGGCGACGCTACGTCTGGCGCGGCCAAACTGAAGGAGAGCAACCATGGAAAAGCGCCAAGCCGGTTCAAACGCTTGGGTCGTCGCGCTCACCGTGGCCGAAAAGATGTCGTCGACGGTGAAAGATACAACTGAACCGGAGTATTGCTTTCATGAAGGCTTTAGTCCGCAGGAATGCTCTAATTTCAATCGCTTTGGCCCTACTACTTGCAGATCCGGCGAGCGCAACGACCGTTCGCGCGAAGTACACGATTTTCTACCTCGGTTTGCCCGTCGGGGTTATGGAAACGAATGGAACGTTCGGTGTCTCGACCTATCAGACCAGTCTGAACGCGCGCGTTTCTGGCATCGCGACGATCATTTCGAATTTCGAGATGAACATGAAGTCGAATGGAATCATTCGGAACAATGTTGTCCAACCCAACAATTTCGCGGCGGAAGAGACAGGCTCGGGCGAAAGTCAGACCATGCGACTGACAGTCGTCGGGGGAACTGTGAAATCGGCCGAAATTGTCCCGCCGATCAAGGATCTCGATCAACGGGTGCCTCTTCTCGATGAGCATAAAAGGAACATCGTCGATCCGGCGAGCACTCTGATCATGACTGTTCCTTCGGGCCAAGACCCGCTTGGACCATCGGCATGCAACCGCACTGTTCGCATGTTCGACGGTTTCTCCCGATCAGACTTCGCACTGGATTTTGTCAAAACGGAAGACGTGAACACAGTCGGTTACAAGGGCAAGGTCTCGGTCTGCTCAGTGCGCTATCATCCAATCGCCGGCTACAAGCCGGCCGCTAGCATGACGAAGTTCATGCAGAGCAATACCGGCATAGAAATCCGTCTCGCGCCAATTCCGGACACGCAGCAACTCCTAATGGTATCGGCTACGATTCCGCTTCAGGTGGGAACTGCGACGCTCCAAATCCAAAAGCTCGAAATCGAGCCAGCGGTGCTGGGGTTTCCGCGGTGATGATCCCTCAAAATAACCAGGCGCCGTGGTGTTGCCCGACGGTCGGCCGAAGATATCGGAAGGGCTATCGAAGCTTTATCGGCTCGCCCTCTCGAAGTGGCGGGTGGCCTGCTCCGACTGCCAGCACGTGCACTTAGAAGGAAACTCCATGAAAACCATAGTCATGACCGGCGGGACGTCGGGTCTCGGAGAGATCGCCGCCCGCGAAATTCGCGCGGCGCCAAATACCCGCCTGATCATCGGCGCGCGCCGGAACGCAGTGGGCAAGGTTGAAACAATATCGCTCGATCTCGCTCGTCTCGCCAGCGTCCGAGAATTCGCGAAGGTCGTCATTGAGAAGCTCGGCGATGCTGAGATCGACGGGCTCGTGTTGAACGCCGGAACGCAATTCCCGACAATTGATCACCGCACCGAGGACGGATTCGAGACGACCTTCGGCGTCAACGTTCTTGCCCATTATTTGCTGTTGCGCCTGCTGATTCCAAAGCTCGCCCGAAATGCGACCATCGTCATCACGACAAGCGATACCCACGACCCTGACAAGAATCCAATGGGGCCGAAGCAGTTTGAGATTGAAACGTTGGCCCATCCGCCCAAGCTGCGTAAGCCCACCGGCTTCTCGGCCGGTTTCCGCGCCTATGCGGCGTCCAAGCTTGGCGATCTTCTAATTGCGCGAGGGCTGGCGGCGTCGGGCGAAGCCAAGACGAAGAACTTCAATGTCGTTGCCTATAATCCGGGCTTGACGATCGGAACATATCTGTTCCGCGCCTGGCCGCTATGGGCAAGGATCGCGATGAGTGCCGTCAGCTTGGTCCGGCCGTTCGCACATATGAACACAGTCAAGATGTCGGGCGACACGCTAGCCGAGTTGGCTTTAAACCGCATAACGCCGCAGCCCGGTCGCATCTACGCCTCCCTGAACAATCGGAAGCTTGAGTGGCCAGAGCCCTCCGAGCTCGCAAGGCGCGATGAGCTTGTGGAACGCCTCTGGCGTGAGAGCGCACGTATGGTCGGTTTCACCGACTGATCCCGTCAAGCAACCCGTCTGTTCTCACATTTCCAATCAAGCTCCACGTCGCCGAATGAAATTGGAGAAGCGACCAGTATTCTCACAAGTTAAGGAGATGTTGACCTGCCACAGAACTTTCATCCAGCAGCGTTTAGAGCCTTGGCCAATCTGCTCTGAGACCGAACTTTGGAGCGCCGGAGGTTAGATTTTTGTCGCGCGCCATGGAAAACTGCCCCCTCGGCGTCATGAGGAATTGCCCCCTCCTTGGATAACCGAGGAGAGAGCGAGTGAACGAGGAACGAATCACGGAAAGCCCATCGTGGAGTGATCCACGGGGGCAGGTGATGAAGACGCCGGACGATGTGGCGGAGATGTTGCGCTTGAAGTCGTGCGGGTGGGGACTGAAGCGGATCGCGCGGGAGTTGGGCTGCAGCCATCACACGGTGAAGAATTACGTTGCGGCTGGGGGCGTGAAGCAGTTCAAGTCCCCTGAGCGCCGTAAGCGGCTCGATGGCCTTGAGGATTGGCTCCGCGAGCGCTTCATTCAGCATCGCGGCAATGCGGATGTCGTACGTCAGGATTTGTTGGCCGAGAAAGGGGTGACGGTCAGCCGGCGGACATTACAACGCGCTGTGCGGCCTCATCGTCGGGCGTTGAAGGCCGAAGCGCTGGCGACGACGCGGTTTGAGACGCCACCGGGCCGACAGTTGCAGATCGACTTCGGCGAGCGTCTGGTCGAGATCGGCGGCGCGAAGATCAAGGCATTCGTGTTCGTGGCGACGCTTGGGCATTCGCGACGGCTGCATGTACGTGCATTCCGAGCTGAGAACCAGGAGCACTGGTTTGCAGGGCTCGAGAGCGCGTTCACGACTTTCGGCGGCGTGCCCGAGGAAGTGTTGATGGACAATCCTCGCGCGCTTGTCGTGCGCCACGACGCGGTGAGCCGGTCGGTTCAGTTCAACGACAAGCTCATCGCGTTCGCGAAGCATTGGGGGTTCCATCCTCGCGCCTGTGCGCCGTACCGGGCGCGCACGAAGGGCAAGACGGAGAGCGGTGTCGGTTACGTAAAGAAGAACGCGATCGCCGGGCATTGCTTCGCGAGCTGGGAGGCATTCGAGGCGCATCTGGCCAACTGGGAGCGCGCGGTGGCGAATGTGCGTATCCACGGCACGACCGGCGAGGCGCCGATGGCCCGTTTTGAGCGTGACGAGGCGCACCGATTGAAGCCGCTTGGCGGGCAGCCGTCGTTCGGATTGTTGCGCGAACTGACCCGCGTTGTCAGCAATGATTGTGCCGTCGAGATTGATACGAACAGCTACTCGGTGCCCTGGCGGCTGATCGGCGAGCGCGTGGCGGTGACGATCGCGGCCGGCGAGGTACGTATCCGCCATGGCGCGCGCCAGGTCGCAGTCCACAAGCAATCGGGAGGTCGCCGTCTGCGGGTCGTCGATGCCACCCACCTCGACGGTGTTGCCGGTCGCGATGGCGCTGTGCGCCGAGCCCAAATCGCGGCGGCCATGCCGGTGTCGTCTTCACCGCCTTCGTTGTTGCGCCCTCTTGCCGAATACGAAGCAGCGATCGGAGGGAGCTTCTAATGGCGCGGGCAAAGAAGGCAGCCGAAGCAGCGACCGATCCGCTCGACGGCATGCTGGCTCGATTGCAGCTCTTCGGCATCCGCGACCAGCTCGATAGTCTGCTCGACGAGGCGGCGCGCACAAACCTGTCGGCGCGTGAGACACTGACCCTGTTGTGCGAGCGTGAGATTGCGCGCAAGGATCATCGCCGCATCGAGATGGCGCTCAAGCTCGCACACTTCCCCGCCGTGAAGGAGCTTGCGGGCTTTGACTTCGAGGCACAGCCATCGATCGATCCGAAGCAGATCCGCGATCTGGCTGCATCACGCTGGATCGCCAACGGTGAGAACGTGCTGCTGCTCGGCCCGCCAGGCGTCGGCAAGACGCATTTGTCAATCGCGCTAGGGCGCGAAGCGATTCTGGCCGGATATACGGCGCAGTTCACGACGGCGACAACGCTGGTCGCTGGCCTCGCCAAAGCGCACAACGAGCGGCGCCTGGACGAGAAATTGATGGCACTATCGAAGCCGAAACTGCTGATCGTCGACGAGCTCGGTTACCTGCCGCTGGAGCCCGACGCCGCACACTTGTTCTTCCAGCTGATCAGCCGGCGCTACGAAACAGGCGCCATGCTGATCACGTCGAACCGTAGCGTCGCCGAATGGGGCGTCGTGTTCGCTGATTCCGTGGTGGCAACCGCGATCCTCGACCGCCTCTTGCATCACAGCCACGTCCTGACCATCCGCGGCGACAGCTACCGGCTCCGGGCAAAGCGAAAGAGCGGCCTAATCAAGCCGCCTGCCGGTGACGAGCCTCCGGTCGGCTCCGCCTCCCTCCGCCCCGTCACCGGCGGAAGCAACCCTTAAATCGAGATCATACGAGCAAGGCTGGGGGCAGTTCTTCATGACGCAAAGGGGGCACTTCCGGATGGCGTTTGACAGATTTTTCCGGCTTGCTCACGGCGGCAGGCTGGCCGCGCCGACGCGACTGAGCAACATAATCGGCGTCTTTTCGCCGATCGTCCCATGGGGCCGTTCCTCGTCGTAGTATTTACGCCAATACTCTACCTTTCCGCGGCCGTCTGCAAGGCTCAGGAACCAGTGCCTGGCGGGCGGCGGGGTTGGCGGCGACGGACCCCTCCGTTGCCCTCCACTCGGGTGATATCGAACGCCGCCTGCTCGAAACTTCGCCCTCGATTTCTGAGCCCTTCCAAAGCTAGGCAAGTTTGTAACGCAGGACCGCATAGCCGATCCGCAAGGCCGCCAACCAGCTTCCAGGCTTCCAAGTGTCCAAACCGGCTGAAAGCCGGGTGACGCGCACAAGGTCCTGCGGTCGTGGGTAGTCGAATATGAGAGATCCCAACATCTTCATGGCGCTGTCTCGATTCTTCGGAGCTTTCTGCCGGTCCGCATGCCGCAGCAGTTTCGGCAGCTCGAAAATGGTAGGATCTGAGCAATAGGCCGGAGTTCCTGGTTGCCGTCGCCACGATTCTGACAGCGGACCGGCATCGAATGCATCGAAGCCGATCGCATCTACTAGAGCCATCACCTTCTGCTTCTGCTGGACGTCGTTTCCTGCTACTGGAAGTGCCACCCGGCTCTTCGCGGTCTTAGGTAAGCCCCTATGCGTAAGACTGTCTGCCGTGATGTTGTTGAACGCCTTGATGACGGAGCGACCAAGTACGTGTGATGTCCACTCGGACTCCACCATGCCGGCGTCAATCTCACCAATCGCGCCGTCGCGCGCAGGATAGTAGTTCCCGGTATCGATGATCGGCGATCCCAAAGGCAAGTGAGCGAGCAAATCCGGCGGCAGCAGCGCAACGCCCTTCATTGGAATGGCTATAACCAGCAGATCGACACCGTCGGCCACCTTCGAGAGATGGACAGGGGTCGCCCCGGTAATCCTGGCAACCTCGGAGAGGGTCTCCGGCCCGCGCGAGTTCGCGATCAGGACCGTGTGCTGAAAGCTGCGGAAATGCCGCGCCAAAATCGGGCCGATTCGGCCTGCTCCTATGATCCCAATCTTCATTTCTGGCTCCTTGTCTCTTCGTTGTGGAGACGTGAAATCTACTCTACAACGATCGTTTTCCTTAGATTAGAAAACGCGCGTTGTAGATGCAAGCAAATTCCTCTATCGTTGGAGGATGATAAAACTGATTGGAAAGCCAGCATCTGAGCGCTCCGGGAAAGCCGCCCGCATCGCCGAGAAGGACCGCGCGATCGCTCTATCGGCCCGGAAGCACTTTCTGCGCAATGGGTTCGGCGGAGCCTCCATGGACGCTATCGCAAATTCCGCCGGCGTCTCCGTCAAGACGCTCTATAGCCATTTCGCGGACAAAAACGAACTCTTCAGTAAGGTCATGGTCGAGGCTTGCTCCGACCATTTCTTCGCCGAGATCGTCCTTTCTGAAGAGGTGCTTGCAAAACGCTTCCCGTGGTTCTCAATGGCGTCACGCCGGGGGCTGTTCGAAGCCGGCAAGGAATACCTCATACACCTGCTCTCAGAGGAACAATTGGCACTCTACCGTGTAGTCACGCGCGACGCCGACCGCTTCCCGGAACTCGGAGAGCAGTATCAGCAGACCATTGCAAGAGGTAGGACGGCCATTCTGGTCGCGTACTTAAGAAGCACCTACCACAAAAAGAAATGGACCCAGCGCAATGCGGAAGAAGATGCTGTTTTTTATGAAGGACTGCTTCGTGCCAGAATCTTCGAGCCGGCGTTGCACGGCGTACTCAAAGCGAGCACGCGGAATATAGAAGAGTGTGCGGCATTTGCATCACGCACCATGTGGATCGTGTTTAGATCTTCAAACCAGTACGTTTCAGGCACCATGGGCGTTTAATCAATTAACCTGGAGCTTGAGCTTGCGGACGATCACGCCAAAGCGCTCCAGATTATCGCGCCTCAGGCGTTCAAGACTCGCGGTGCCATCTTCTTCCATGATAATGCCAAGTTGCTGCATGCGTGCGGAAATCGCGGGCTCACGCATGACTTTCGCGGCTTCGGCCTGTAGCCGAGACGCAATTTTCGGCGACATGCCTGCCGGCCCGTAGAGGCTTAGGTCAGTCGCGACATGAAATCCCTTGACGCCGAGCTCGTCGCACGTCGGAATCTGTGGAGTTGACGGCGAACGCTGAAGGATGCTGAGGCAGTAAGCTCGCGACTGCCCGCTCGCAATCAGCGGCAGTGCGTTTGGAATACCAGTCCAGCCTACCTGGATCTCGCCAGTCAGGATCCCATTCACCACCGCGGTGCCGCCTCGATAGGGCACGTGCAACATGTTGATGCCAACCTGATCGGCAAATATTTCCATGGTGAGATGATGAATCGAGCCAATACCAGCCGAACCATAACTGATCTTTCCGGCTCCTTTTTAGCAAAAGCAATGAGATCTGCGAGTGTCGCTGCTTGAACGGCGAGATTGGCAACGAGGACAGTCGGCGCGGCCGCCAGCGCAGTCATCGGTGCAAAATCCTTGATCGGATCGTACCCGATGTTCGGGTTCATCGCCGGAGTGATCGCCATGGCGCCGGTATCGCCGAACATTAGCACGTAGCCGTATGGTGATTGCTTCGCCTCGAAAATCGCCGTTGCGGCACCGCCCACGCCCGGCATGTTTTCAACGATGAAAGTTGCCGAAATCCTTGCCGAACTGGTCGGCGAGAAGCCTGCCCAACACGTCAGGATTTCCGCCGGGCGCAGAAGGTACCACCAACCGAACGGTATGTGTTGGATAGGAGTCGTCTTGTGCCTCGCCGGAGCAAGCAAAGCGAGAGCGAGCACACTGGACGCTAGGCTACGCTGCATCGATCTCCTCGTGTCGCACGGCCACCCCATACGACACGTTGATCACGTGCGATTCCCCCCAATACCTTGTCACGCAGGGCCGCGATCCGTCGGCCGTCAAGCCCGGGACCAACGTAATCAAACTTTTCAGGATCCAAGCGGTTGCCTCCTCGTCTTTGAAGTTATTCGTGAAAACTAGTCTCAGGCCTCAAGCTGGTTCAAAGACGTAGCCCCGACTGCCGCGCGCCAGAAAACCGAAGCCGGGCGCGTCGACATGCGCGCCCGCGTTTATTATGCAAAGTCGGCGCCTGCCGCTATTTTTGCCCATCATTGCAATCGAGATTGCGCCGTTAAAAACTCCCTCCGGTCTACTGACTCATCTGTCGTCTATCCTTTCGATGGTTTGCGCGAAGGTTTCGCGCGAACGTCGCGCTTCGCTCGGGGGCGTTTGGATTTGCTCCCGCCCCTAGATTCAGGCGTCCCCGAAAGGCGGTCTGTCCGGCCATTTCCGGGATCAAGTGGCTCACCGATCTCGTGAGCCGGCGGGCGCGTCAGGATAGCACCGACGATTAGGCCAAACAGACGTTCGGCGCTTTGCGACGACCCCGGCTGATCTCCTAGCCAGGCGAGCGCACCAATCAATGCGAAAAGATCCAAACCATCTATGTCCGCTCGCGCTAAACCTTCTGCCTGAGTACGGGTGAGGAGCCGCGTGCCAGCAGCGCGCATTGTCACGCAGGAAGCATGAAGTGCGGACGTCGGGTCATTAATGGCTGCCATCATAGCCGTCGTCACGCCGAGGTATTGCCGCGCCAACGTGACCGTCTCGCGTACCCAGGAGACGAGCGCCTCTTCGGGAGATATTGAGGCTGCAAGCTCATCCGCTAGTGTCGTGAGCCCGTCGAACCCTTTACGTAACAGGGCTTCAAGTAACGCCTCTCGCGTCGGAAAGTGCCTGTATAACGTCCCCAGCCCAACGCCAGCTTTGCGGGCGATATCGCGCAGCGATGCGTTAGCTCCCTTTTCCCTGACTACGACAAGCGCAGTTCTGAGCAAATGATCGTAGTTTTTTTGAGCGTCGGCGCGCATCTAACCCTTGCCAAGCGTAGCAGTGTTCCGGTATTTTCGGAGCAGTGCTCCGCTTATCTTAGCGAATGCTCGACCGTGATGCAAATTCCAAGTGATTGGAGATTGGAGATCTATGAAAGTCGGAATTATCGGAGCTGGTCACATCGGGTCTATTCTGGCTCGTGATTTACAAAAACTGAATCACACCGTGTTGATTGCAAACTCGCGCGGTCCAGAGACTCTCACAAAAGTAGCGCAGGACACTGGCGCTATTCCGGTATCGGTCTCGGAAGCGGCCGATGGGGTTGATCTGCTCATTATCACTATTCCGATTCAAAACGTTCGATTACTACCGAAAGACTTGCTTTCTAGGCTGCCACTTAAATCACCAATCATCGATACGACTAATTACTATCCGCCAGTCTCAGGGCACATCGACGAGATCGACGGCGGAATGGTAGAGGCTGAGTGGGTCTCGCAGATTCTCGGGCGCCGGGTGATCAAGGCATTCAATAACATCTTCGCAGATAGCCTACGTCTTCGTGGACTACCGAAAGGGGCCAGAAACCGGCTTGCTCTTGCTATATCGGGTGACAACCTAGATCAGAAGCGCGTCGTCATGGCGCTGGTCGATGCGATCGGCTTCGAACCATTCGATGCAGGTCTTTTGTCTGAGTCGTGGCGTTACCGGCCGGGAACACCCGCCTATTGCTCTGATCTCACGCTCAAAGAATTATTGACGCTTTTGAAACTAGCAGACCGACAGAAGGCTATTCGAAAGCGGGATAGCGCCGGAGACGCATTAAGCAAGGTTATTCTCGCGTACCCACAAACGAAATTAGTTCGCATCCTGCGGCTGTCTGCCGGACTTGACACGTGGAAACCGAGCAGTTGGACGACTTTCTTGGGATTAGTCGCAGCAATCGTGCGTTCGAAGCTTGGATCTAAACCTTAGAGTAGCGTCGATGCATGAAAGACCGCTCGTCCCGAAGCCATTCGGTTTTCACGTTTGAGGTATTGGCATGACAGAAAAGAAAAGTGTAGTAATCACAGGTGTTTCCACCGGTATCGGTTGGGCTACAGCGAAAGTACTTCTGAGCAAAGGATTCCGGGTATTCGGTACGGTTCGGAGGCCACACGACGCCGACCGGTTGAGCGACGGTTTCGGACCAGACTTCACTCCACTGCTGGCTGATATCACAGATGAATCAGCGATACGGCAAGCTGACCTGCCCGGATTCTTCGGACCACGGTTAGCTTGAGACGGCGTCCCGAGCTTCCTGCACTTGCTCCTTGCGGAGCGGGTCATGCAACGGGCCGGGGCGCGAAGGCCCACACACCACAGC
>Ga0187781_10004083_pt1 | contig 10899 bp, 10 predicted proteins | sample 0715_SJ02_MP02_2_FD_132447 | JGI IMG/M metagenome (GOLD analysis project Ga0187781, IMG submission 132447) | Tropical peat soil microbial communities from peatlands in Department of Meta, Colombia - 0715_SJ02_MP02_20_MG | ecosystem: Environmental > Terrestrial > Soil > Wetlands > Peat | place...
AGGAGAACGGCGGCATGCCCATGTTCAGCTACGAAGTCCTCACGCAGTTCATCCGCTTCTACGGGCAGGCCATGCAAGGCATGATGGGGCCTTTTCTGGAGAAGAACCTGCAGTTGTTTGGTCAGTTGCAGCACAAACTGCAGGAGCAGACGCGCGCCATGTATGGTGAAAAGGCGATTTTCAGCCCGGCCATGTGGGGTGAGTTCATGAAGTTGCAGGGCCCGACCATCCAGAACGTGATGTCCAGTTATATGGAGCAGAGCACCGGGATGTTCATGGAAATGCAAAGCCGCATGCAAGAGCAGACCAAGCAGCTTTTCGGCAGTTTTACCTTCCCCGGCTATGTACCGCCCGGTAAGGATGAGGCCGATAAATCCTGATTTCTTCCTGAAAACCCGTCGTAAGACGGGTTTTTTGTTGGCTGCCGTGAGGCTGGTCTGAGTCGAAACCGCTTTTATCTTGCGATCATCCGTTGTTCCAACCGGTTTTTGACCTGGGGCCATTCCTCGTCAATGATGCTGAAGCGGACCGAGTTTCTCTTTCTGCCATCCGGCATGATGCGCTCGTTGCGCACAATACCTTCCTGTACGGCTCCTAGTCTGAGAATGGCCTTGCGTGATTTTTCGTTCAACACATCGGTGGTGAACTGCACCCGTACACAGCCCATGGTTTCGAAGGCGTGGCATAGCATCAGGTATTTTGCTTCGGTATTGGCATAAGTCCCTTGCCAGGAGGCCGCCAGCCAGCTGCTGCCGATTTCCAGCTTTTTGTTTTTGCCATCCACTTTCCAGAACCGGCTTGAGCCGATGATCTTGCCGCTGCCCAGCTCTTCGATGACAAAGGGCAGGACCGTGCCCGCCCGCTGTCCTTGCAGGGCGGTTTCGATATAAGTGTGGATTGTCTCGGCAGATGGAATCACGGTCACGCTGAGCTTCCACAGCTCTCCATCGGCTGCAGCCTCAAGCAAGGCGGCGGCATCGCGGGCCTCTAGTGGACGCAGACGGATTCTTTTACCAAGCAGGAGTGGTGTATCAGGCATGGTGTGGTATTCGGGATAATGAAAACATCATGATTGTGATGGGTCGGGTTTGCTTCAAGCCGTGTTTTCCGTTGGGCTGCCGCTGTCATGTTCTGGCAACTGGAGCGTGCAGTTGCGGAACCACAGGGTTTTCCAGCGTTGTGTCTTTTCCTGAACAGACAACAGCCTGGGCGACGCGCTTTGTGGCGGTGGGAACTGCTGATTGTCGGCCAGTGCCCGGCTGTTGATGCTGAGGTAAAGCAAGCCATTTTCCTGATACTGCACGCCAAGCAATACACCGCAGTGGGCGCAAAGCAGAAACTCCGCAGTCTGGCTGCCCTGGCGATAGCGATTCAACTGCCCGTACTCGCTGACGGTGATCCGGACGCTACCCTGAGGGTCTGAAAGATAGCTGGCGCCATGCTTGCTACAGAAATCACAGTCGCAAGCCCGGGGGATATAAGCGGCAGGATGCCCGGCCAGTTGCACGTGCAGGGTAATCGCACCGCAGTGGCAAGCGCCTTCAAACTGAATCATGCATTCTCCTGAGTCACTGGTATGAGGATGGCTGCACCCGCCTGGTTTTGCTGCCTGTGGTCGGGCAGGAGGCGGAATGGTCCGACGGAAAGCCGGAGCAGGGCAGTCGCGCAGATTGTCCCATCCTACCGGATTTGCCGGATATTGATACCGGCGCGTCGTCGTTGGGCAAATCGCTGTATAATCTGGCGTTTTTCATTTTTTGCACTACGCCACATGTCCAAAGCGCCTCGTATCGGTATGGTTTCCCTCGGCTGTCCCAAAGCCCAGAGTGATTCCGAACACATTCTTACCCGCCTGCGTGCGGAGGGTTATGAAATTTCTTCCTCCTACGACGGGGCTGACCTGGTGGTGGTCAACACCTGTGGTTTCATTGATTCGGCGGTGACCGAATCGCTGGATGCCATTGGTGAGGCACTGAATGAAAACGGCAAGGTGATTGTCACCGGCTGTCTGGGAGCCAAGGATGGTGTGGTGCAGAATGCCCACCCCTCGGTACTGGCGGTGACCGGCCCGCATGCCACCGATGAAGTGATGGACGCCGTACACAATTATCTGCCCAAGCCGCACGACCCGTTTGTCGATCTGGTGCCGGATATCGGCGTGCGCCTGACGCCCAAACACTATGCCTATCTGAAGATTTCCGAAGGCTGTAATCACCGCTGTACCTTCTGTATTATCCCGTCCATGCGTGGCGATCTGGAAAGCCGTCCGGTGCATGATGTCCTGCGCGAGGCCGCCAATCTGGCCCGCGCTGGCGTCAAGGAACTGCTGGTGATCTCGCAGGACACCTCGGCCTATGGCGTGGATGTGAAATACAAGCTGGGTTTCCATGACGGCCGTCCGGTTAAGACACGCATGACCGAGCTGTGCGAAGAGCTGGGCAAGCACGGTATCTGGGTGCGCCTGCACTATGTTTACCCCTATCCGCATGTGGATGAGGTGATTCCGCTGATGCGCGATGGCAAGATCCTGCCTTATCTGGACATTCCCTTCCAGCATGCCAGCCAGAAAGTGCTGAAGCTGATGAAGCGTCCGGCTAATAGCGATAATGTGCTGGCCCGTATCAAGAAATGGCGTGAAATCTGTCCGCAGCTGGTGATCCGTTCCACTTTTATCGTTGGCTTCCCCGGCGAGACCGAAGAAGACTTCGAAGAACTGCTGCAATTCCTGCGCGAAGCCGAACTGGACCGCGTGGGCTGTTTCACCTATTCCGCAGTCGAAGGCGCCACCGCCAACGATTTGCCGGATCAGGTGCCAGAAGAGGTCAAGGAAGCGCGCAAGGAGCGTTTCATGGAGGTGCAGGCCGAAATCAGCGCCCGCAAGCTGGAAGCCCGTATCGGCCAGCGCCTGACCGTGCTGGTGGATGAAATCGACGATGAAGGCACGGCCATTTGCCGCAGCTATGCCGATGCACCAGAGATTGATGGGCTGGTGTTCGTGGATGATGCGGACGGGCTGGAAGCCGGCCAGTTTGTCGAGGTGGAAATCGTGGATTGCAGCGAGCACGATCTGTGGGGTGCCCGCGTGTAATCCGGCTGTATTGCCATTCTCACGGCCTGCCATGTGGCAGGCCGTTTTGCTTGAATGGTGCTAGTGAGATCAGTGGCGGATTTCCAGCTTGTCCAGCCCCTTGAGCTGGTAGATCAGGGCGGATAGTGCCCAGCTCACGACGAAAATACCGATGATGAAATAGCCCAGCGTGCCGAAATTGTCATTCAACGCGCCAATGGCATCCCATACCGCCCCTTGCAGTTTCAACTGGTCAGCCAGCAGGCCCAGAGCCTCGATGCCGCCAATCACCACGGCAACCAGCACGGAAATCAAGGTGATGGTCATATTGTAGTAAATCTTGCGGATGGGCTTGAGGTAGGCCCAGCCATAGGCACCCAGCATCAGATGGCCGTCCAGTGTGTCTACCAGCGACATGCCGGCACTGAACAGCAGGGGAAAGATCATGATGGTCCACGGCGACATGCCCTGGGCTGCCTGGGTGGCAGAAATACCCAGCAGACCGACTTCGGTCGCGGTATCAAACCCCAGACCAAACAAAAAACCCAGCGGGTACATATGCCAGCCCTTGCTGATCAGCCGGAACAGCGGGCGGAACCAGCGGGCCAGCAGGCCACGATCGGCCAGCAGCAGGTCAAAATCATCATCCACATAGCGGCCGCCATTCCTGACATTGCGCCAGGCCTGCCAGATGGATTTGAAGATGATCAGGTTCATCAGGGCAATGGCAAACAGGAATAGGGCCGATACCAGAGTGCCGATGATGCCGCCGATATCCTTGAAATCATCAAAATGCTGCTTCATCAGCAGGGTGGCCATGGCCACGGCGGCAGAGGCCAGAATCACTACGCTGGAGTGCCCCAGCGAAAAGAAAAATCCCACGGTGACCGGGCGTTTTTGTTCTTGCATCAGCTTGCGGGTGACATTGTCGATGGCGGCAATATGATCGGCATCCACGGCGTGGCGCAAGCCAAAGCCATAGGCCAGCAAGGCACTGCCCAGCAAAACCGGGTGATCATGAAAGGCCAGCAAGGCCCATAGCCAGGTCAGCGCATTCAAAGCCAGCAGTACGCCGTAAATGCCGAAAATGCGATGTTTGACGCGCGAGTTGGAGTCACTGAAAACCTGCCGTAATTGTGCAATCATGCCGTTTTTCCTTATTTGATTTGGCGAGCGAGTGTGTAACTACCCTGGTAACAATCAATATCCATGCCAGCCGCAGTTACCTCCTGGTCTCTTTGCACCTGGTAGGGGGCAAGGGATTCGATCTGTGGGAGAAGGGTATTCCGGGGTGCCCATCAAAATATTCAAATGGCTGATTTGACAGCTGTTTTTTCTTGCTTTGGATTGCGGTGACCCGGCATGGGCTGATGATGGATGATCCGGGCTCATGTTTTTTCCGCCCGGATGCGCACTGCGCGCAGTGGATGCCGACTTTGCATCTTGATCGCCAATATGCAAAGCCGCTTGGCATCAAACCGGCTTGTCAAACAGTGGCAATTGCAGAGTGAAGCAGGCCCCACCTTCCGGATGGTTGTCGGCACTGAGCTGGCCGCCATGCGCTTCGACGATGCCATAGCTGATGGACAGGCCCAGCCCGGTTCCCTTGCCCACCGGTTTGGTGGTGAAAAAAGGGTCGAAAATCAGCGGTAGGGCTTCGTCGCTGATGCCGGGGCCGTTGTCACGCAAGCAGAGCCGTGCCATGTCGCCAGCCTGATCTATGTGTAAGCTCAAGCAGGGACTGGCAATCTTTTCTACCGCATCAAAGGCATTTTGCAGCAGGTTGACCAGCACCTGCTGCAACTGGTTGGCCGATCCCTGTACCCATACTGGCAGGTCCAGTCCCTGGCTGTGAATGTCGACCCGGAACGGTGCTGCGCGGCTGACCCAGTGCACGGCGCGTTGGGTGAGATCGGCCAGGTCCACCCGTTGGCGGGTGTTTTCTTCCACCGCGGAAAAACGCTTGAGCGCATCGACAATCTGGCCGCTACGCTCGGCCCCTTCCATCAGCCCGGCGCACAAGGAGGGCAGGTCGGCAATCAGACGGTCGATCTTCAGCTCGATGCGCAAGGCCTGGTCGGCTGCCGACAGGTCATGGCGGTGAATGGCATGCAGATAGTGGGTGAGCTTGCCGGCATAGCGTTCCATGGCATGGGCATTGCCCAGCACAAAGCTGATGGGGTTGTTCAGTTCATGCGCCACCCCGGCCACCAGCCGGCCCAGCGAGGCCATTTTTTCCGCCTGTACCAACTGGGCCTGCGCCGATTTGAGTGCCTGGTGGGCCCCCTGTAGTTGGGCATAGGCACGCTTGAGCTCGCCAATGGGGCGTCCCACTGCCACAAAGCCGCTGTAGCGCCCCTCGCCATCGTAAAGCGGGCTGACATTCCAGGTCACCGGCACGGGCTCACCTTGCTGCCGTGGCAGGGCAATTTCCACATCCTGCACATCGCTGCGGCCTGCGGCCAGCAAGGAGGCGATCTGTTGGCGCACCTGCTGGTCGTGGACCATTTCGGCCAGCTCGCAGCCAACCAGTTCGCTTTCTGGGCGGCCGGTCAGCTGCAGCATGGCACGGTTAACCTGGCGTACCTTGCCGACGGTGTCGCAGACCACCAGCACATCACTCATGGCTGCCAGCACGCCTTCGGTAAAGTGGTGTGCTTCCACCAGTTCGCGGTGCTTGGTTTCCAGGGTTTCCTGCGAGGCCACCAGCTCGCCATACACCTCGTCCATGCGCTGGATGACCTCGATCCAGGCGGCTTCCGCCAGCCCTTGTCCGACTGCCGTGGTGTCGTCCGGCAGCATGACGGGGGCGTTCAATGCGTGGTGCAGACCTGGCATGGGTCGAAGCTCCTGACGATGTGTTGAACCTGCAGTGCCTGTGGATCGCTGGCCGTTACCCCTTCCAGTGCTTTTTCCAGCGGGCCGGGCAGGCCCTGGCTGTCACGGGGCGAAAAATTCCAGGTGGTGGGGGCGATGATCTGGTAACGGCTGATGCGGCCGGCATCCAGCGTGACCCAGTGCCCCAGCATGCCACGGGCCGCTTCAGTCAGGCCGATGGCCTGTTGCTGCACGGGTGCGGCGGGGCAGGGATGCTGGAAGGGCTGCTCCAGTTGCAGTCCGGCCAGCCACTGCTCCATCAGCGGGACGATGCGGGCCACTTCGCTCAGCCGTGCCACCACCCGGCTCAGTACATTGCCGCCATCGCGGGCCACCATGTCACATAGCAGGTTTTCTCCGCGCAACAGGCCGCGTGCCAGTGCGCCGGTTTCGGCTGCTGCGCCGGCCAGGCGCGGTGCCTTGCTCCAGCTATAGCCCTCGGCCTTGTCCGGCAAGGGCACCGTGTCATTGTGCAGCGGTGCCGCCGGGCCATCGCCAGCCAGCCAGCTGCTATGGCTGTCTTCGCTGATCGCATCCAGTGCCAATGGCTGGCTGTGACCGGCATGCCAGACCCCGGCCGGACTCCAGCTGCCTTCTGCACTGGCATAGGCGGGGGCTGCAATGAAGCGGTCGTAGCTGCGGCCCAGTGTGTGCAGTTGCAGGTTATCGGCAATGTGCAGAAAGCAGGCGAAGTCGGCATCCGGGTTCTGTTGCCGGTAGTGCTCCAGCGCCGCCTGAGAGTCCAGTGCGGCAATGGCTTCCAGCGGCTGGCCGAAGGTGTGCTGCTCCAGGTAGCGGCGGAAGCTGCGCAGCCATTGCTGCAAGCGCACCCGTTCGGCGGCGCTGACCACCTTGGTGACCCCGCCGGGTTGCAAGCACAGGGTATGCGGCCAGTGGCCGGCCAGGCTGCCCATGAAGCGCATCAGCAAGGCACGGGCTTCCAGCATGGGGGCGATGGCGCTGCCGCGCTGGGCCTGGAAACGGGCCAGGGTCGCGGCATGCCAGGGCTGCTGCTGGTAGTCGGCACGGGCAAAGTCCGGCATGAAAAACAGGTAGAAATGGCTGAGATGATCGGCAATGTTTTCCACCGCATGGATCAGGTTCAGCACCCGCTGCCCGTTGGGCGGCGGGTTGATGCCGTACAGGCTGGACAGGGCATGGGCGGCGGCCACTGATTGCGATACCGAACAGATGCCACAGATGCGCGGCACGATGGCCAGGGCATCCAGCGCTTCGCGCCCTAGCAGTATCCGTTCAAAACCACGGAACAGCGGGGCGGTGACCCGCGCGGCGCTGACCTTGCCGTCGGCAAAGTCCAGTGTGATGTTGAGGTCGCCCTCGACACGGTTGAACGGACCAAGAATGCGGCGGCTCATGCTTTGTTCTTTTTCGGTAAGGAGGGCGGCACGATAATGCGGTCCTGTACTGCGTTCTGGCGTACCCGTGCCGGGGTGGCGGACTTGGACAGCGTGGACAGGGCGACGAACCAGGCCTTGGGCATGTCGGTGGGCAAGCCGACCGGGAAGCCGGCCACCTGCGGCGTACTGAAGAAGCCATGACCGGGGTCGGCAAAATCCGGTGCGGTGCAGTTGATGCAGGGGTAACCGCCCGTCAGGCAGGAGCCTTCGCCATTCCAGCCACGGCTATTGCAGTCGGCATGGGCCTGGGTGCCCTTGCAGCCCACATGCTCCATCAGGCAGCCCATCTGGCCGGGGGCGGTGGCGCTGGCCTTGAATTCGTAAAACTCGTTCTTGTCGCAGCCATGGTGCACCAGCTTGTCGGCGTAAAACCGTGGCCGGCCCAGCGGGTCGAGGTCGGCAGCCTGCAGGCTGTCACTGGCCAGCAAGGCCAGGGTTTCCAGCACCCAGCCCGGATGGGTGGGGCAGCCGGAAATATTCACCACCGGCAGGCCGCCGGCGGCATGAAAATCTGCACCCAGCAGTCCACCGGGGTGGTTACCGCTGTGGTTCAGCCCGGTAGCACCGGTGAGGTTGTCGCCGGCGGCACTGATGCCGCCATAGGCCGCGCAGGTGCCCACGGCGATGACTTGGCCGGCACGGCGCGCCAGCTGTTCGATCAGCGTGCTCATGGACTGACCATCCGGCAGCAGATGGAAACGGCCAGCCGCGCCGGTCATCACCGCGCCTTCCAGGCACAGCATGTCCAGCGGCTCGCTGCCATCGGCCAGTCTTTGCAGCAGTTGCATCGCCTCATCCAGGCTTTGCTCGGCAAAGCTGGGATGCCAGATCAGCTCAATGCCGATATCGGCCAGTGTGGTAAACAGACTGGGGGCTTCGGTATTCAGCAGCGACAGGGTGCAGCCGCCGCAGCCTCCGGATTGCAGCCACAGCAGGCGCTTATTTTTCCAGGCCATAGCGGGTCAGCTTGTTGCGCAGGCCTACGCGGGACAGCCCCAGCTCGGCGGCGGCACGGGTCTTGTTCCAGCGCAGCCGGGTGAGGGTTTCGCGCAGAATCTGCTTTTCCAGTTCTTCCATGCGGGTTTTCAGGTCGCCGGGCAGGGCCGACAGAAAAGCCAGCTCGGCTTCCTGCTCCTCGGCGGCGGCCTGCAGCACCTCGGCCGACAGCAGCTCGGCACCCAGCTGCTCGGTGTCGCTGAGCACCAGCATGCGGCTGATTTCGTTGCGTAGCTGACGCACATTGCCCGGCCAGCGGTAATCCTGCATTGCCTGCAGGGTGTCGCTGCCAAAGCGGGCCTGTGGCCGCTGGTAATGGTGGCGGGTTTCTTCCAGCAGGGTCTGGGCGATCAGCGGGATGTCCTGCGGCCGGTCGCGCAGCGGCGGTACGCTGACGGTAAAGGCAGACAGCCGGTAGTACAGGTCTTCGCGGAACTGGCCGGCGCGGACCAGCTCCGGCAATTGTTTGTTGGTGGCGGATACCACCCGCACATTCACCTTCAGTGGCCGTGGGCTACCCACCGGGCGGATTTCGCCTTCCTGCAGCACGCGCAGCAGCTTGGCCTGAAAGGCTGGCGAGGTCTCACCGATTTCATCCAGGAAAATGGTGCCGCCATCGGCTTGCTGGAACAGGCCGATGCGGTCCTGATAGGCACCGGTAAAGGCACCACGCTTGTGGCCGAACAGCTCGCTTTCCAGCAGCTGCTCCGGCATGGCGGCGCAGTTTTCCACCACGAAGGGGCGGTCGCGGCGGTGGCTGGCATAGTGCAGGGCGCGTGCCAGCAACTCCTTGCCCACCCCGGATTCGCCCTCGATCAGCACAGAGATGTCGAACGGGGCGACGCGCGCCAGCAGGGCGCAGATCTTGCTCATGCTGCTGTCCGGCGCACGCACGATATTGTCCATGGCCGAGCGTTCGCGCATCTGGTCGCGCTTGCTGTCCACCTTGACCTTGAGCCAGGGTTCGGACGATTTCAGCTCCACGTTCAGCAGTTCGTTTTCCTGCTGCAGACGGAACAGCTCTACCGCGCCCTGTACCGTCAGCAGCAGGGCTTCCGGCCGCCAGGGTTTGAGCAGGTACTGGTAAATGCCTGCGTCATTGACCGCGGCAATGATGTCGGCATTGTCGGTGTAGCCGGACAGGATGATGCGGATGACCTGCGGGCAGCGTTCGCGTACCTGCTTGAGAAATTCCACCCCGCTCATGTCCGGCATGCGCTGGTCGCTGACCACCACCTGGATGAATTCCGACTCCAGGATGGCCAGTGCCTCCGCACCCCCTTGTGCGGTAAACAGGGTGAAGTCGTCTTCCAGCGTCCGTTCCAGTGCTTCCAGCGAGCGGACTTCATCGTCCACCAGCAAGATGGCAGGTTTTGCGCGCATTGTTCTGATCCCAGTAAAGCGTCGTTCTTGTGTGTCATGCCCGGACTGTGCCGCCCGGGTCCTTGTTACGCTGCGGCCACCGCGGTGGCTAGCAGATACGCGGCAACATCTCGCCGGTGAGCCAGTCCACCAGCCGTTCGCCGCCAAAATCGGTCTGCACCCGCACGAACTGGTGGGCATCGGCCACCACTTCACCAATGATGGCAGCTTGTCGCCCCAGCGGGTGGGCTTGTAGCGCAGCCAATGCTGCTGCGGCCTCCTCAGCCGGGCAGATGGCCACCAGTTTACCTTCATTGGCAATGTAGAGCGGGTCCAGACCGAGAAATTCGCAGGCGGCGCGGACGCTGGCCTGCACCGGAATGGCGGTTTCCTGCAGCCGCATGCCCACGCCGGATTGCTGGGCGATCTCGTTCAGTGTGGTGGCCAGACCGCCGCGCGTGGGGTCACGCATCAGGCGCAGGCCGGGGCTGGCGGCCATCACTGCCGCTGCCAGGGTGTGCAGGGCCGCGCTGTCGGACAGGATGGGGCTGGCAAAACCCAGCCCCTCGCGCTGTGACATCACCGCCATGCCGTGGTCGCCCAGGGTGCCGGACAGCAGAATCACATCGCCGGGGCGGGCCTGATCGCCGGACAAGTTGACCCCGTCGGCCACTACGCCCACGCCGGTGGTGCTGATGAACACGCCATCGCCCTTGCCCCGTTCCACTACCTTGGTGTCGCCGGTGACGATGGCCACGCCGGCTGCGCGGGCAGCGGCAGCCATGGAACGCACGATGCGCGCCAGATCAGCCAGCGGCAGGCCTTCTTCCAGAATGAAACCGGCGGACAGATACAGCGGCGTGGCACCGCCCATGGCCAGGTCGTTGACCGTGCCATGCACCGCCAGGCTGCCGATGTCGCCACCGGGAAAGAATAGCGGCGAAATGACATGGCTGTCGGTGGCAATCGCCAGCCGTCCGCCGGGCGGTGGCACGATGGCCTGGTCATTGCCCTGCGCCAGCCAGTCATTGGCAAATTCGGCGGCAAACAGCTCGCTCACCAGCTGGGCCATGGCGCGGCCGCCACTGCCGTGGGTCAGGTTGACCAGGCCGTGTTTCAGGTCGAGCGGACGAGTGTAGTGCTTGCTCATGCCGGTTGTCCTTCCACGAAGCGGCCATA
>Ga0187781_10004084_pt1 | contig 10899 bp, 6 predicted proteins | sample 0715_SJ02_MP02_2_FD_132447 | JGI IMG/M metagenome (GOLD analysis project Ga0187781, IMG submission 132447) | Tropical peat soil microbial communities from peatlands in Department of Meta, Colombia - 0715_SJ02_MP02_20_MG | ecosystem: Environmental > Terrestrial > Soil > Wetlands > Peat | place...
CAGCTATGGGCGAAACCATCGCAGCCATCGAAATTAGTCAGCGGGTCACCGTGGAAGGCAGGCCGGAGCTCGGAATTGGCGAGGTCGTGCGCGTCCAGGAATTGGGAGGTGTCAAACAGGCGGACGTTGTGTTTGTCCGAGCGGGCAAGCGCCAGATTGAGACTATTCCCGTCGAATTCCTGCGTGCTGCACGCGACCTTTGGGATCGCTTGGAGGCGCGTGATTTTGACCCGCCACTCGATTTCCTGCTGAAGCAGTTGGCGTACCAGTTCCCTTTGCAGAATGCCGGAGGCGAACTCTCCAACAGCCGCACGCAGCTATTGCCGCATCAGATTCTGCTCACCCACGCGCTGGTTAACGCGTCCCGTAGGAAGTTCCTGATAGCCGATGAAGTGGGATTGGGAAAAACCATCGAGGCGGGCATGATCGTCCGCGAACTGATTGCTCGCCATCAAGCAGGACGCATCTTAATTATCTGTCCCGCCGGGCTGACGAAGAACTGGCAGGGCGAGCTAAACGATTGCTTCCGGCTCGACTTCGAGATTGTGGGAAGAGACTTCATCGACGACCGTCCAGCGGTTTGGGAGCGACATGACCGGGCTATCGCGTCTATCGACAGGCTGAAGAAAACTCCGCGCATGGAGAGGCTGCTCGCCGGTCCGAGATGGGATGTGATCATATTCGATGAAGCCCATCATTTGACTCGCAGGAACAAGGGCAAGAGCATCACACAGAACTACCGCCTGGCCGAATCCCTGCGCAGCCACACGCGGGACTTGCTCTTCCTCTCCGCAACGCCTCATCAGGGCGACCAGTACCAGTTCTGGTCTGTCATCCGCCTGCTTGACGAAGAACTGTTTGAGACTCCCGAGGTGATGCTCGATCATCGTACCCTGCTTAGCCGCGTCATGTTCCGGCGCACAAAGCGGGAAGTCACGGACGCCCTCGGCAAGCCGATTTTCATGCGGAGAGAAGTGCATTCTCAGAAGTTTCCCTTGGGCATCCGGGAGCGGGAGTTCTACGAGAAGCTGACTGACTACCTGCGCGAAGGATACGGCGTTGCGGGATTGGGGGAATCACGAACCACAACCGAGCAGCGGGCTATAGGGTTCGTGATGACCACTTTTCAGAAGATCATGTCTTCCAGTCCGCGAGCCATTAAACACGCTCTACGTCGTCGGCTCCTGGCCTTGCTTGCGCGAAAGCACCTGCGCATGGAGGCAAGCCACGCCCGTGGGCTATTTTCCGCCGAGGCGGCGCGTCAGCTATTGGCGCTTCAGGCTGAAATGCGGCAGCTTGCCGTTGACATTTTACGGCTGTATCCGTCCGCCAGCCAGGACGCCCAGGCTGACGCCTATATCGCGCAGGTCAAGCAACGTCTGGCGCGGCGCTACCAAGAGGAGGTCACTGAGTGGGCGCTCGATTCCGAGGATGAGGCGGAAGCTGCTATTTTTGCTGACGCGGAGATCCCCGATGAAGCCGACAAGGTTCGGGCCCTGCTTAGGTTAGTCCCTGACGGAACCGACCGGAAATTCGACACGCTGGTACGGGCGGTGGAGGATATCCGTCGCGAGTTTCCGAAAGAGAAATTCCTCATCTTTACCCAGTACCGGGAAACACAGGAGTTCCTTGGAGAGGAATTGAGCAACTTGTATGGCGAACAGAAGATGGCACTTCTCCATGGAGGGCCACTCGAAGACAAAATCGAGGCTGTCGAGAGATTTTGGGAAGAGGGCGGGGCGCAATTCCTGATCAGCACCTCGGCCGGGGGAGAAGGCATAAACCTGCAAGTCTGTCGGGTGATGTTCAACTACGACCTGCCGTGGAATCCCATGGCCGTTGAGCAGAGGATTGGCCGTATTCACCGCTACGGCCAACACGACACCGTTCAGGTGTACAACCTCATTGCCGAGGATACAGTCGAGGAGAGAATTTACAACCTCCTGGAAGAAAAGTTGCGGGAGATTGCGGCTGCCATTGGCAAGGTAGACTCACGCGGGGAAGTGGTGGAGGACTTCCGTTCCGAAGTCTTGGGCTTCCTGGGATCGTCGCCAAACTACCAGGAGCTTTATAAGAAAGCACTGGTGGACCGGGACTACAAGCGGACCGAGGCTGAAATCAGGCAGGCAATTGAAAGGGCAAAGCAGGCGAGCGAGGCGCTTCGTCAACTGACCCAGGACCTGGAAACGTTTGACCTTGAGCACTACCGGAAACTGCGCGGCCAGTTCAGCCTGGATGACCTGAAGCTGTTCGTACAGAAGGCTGTGATTAGGCTGGGCGGGACGTTCATCCCGGTAGGCAGCGAGACGTTCAGAATCGACACTCCCCAAGCGTTGCGCGAATTTCCTTCGGCGGCAGCGAAGTACGAGGCGATCACGTTCGACCGTGACGTGGCAATGCGAAAGCGCAAGGTGGAGTTCTTAGGTTTGGGCCATCCCCTGGTCGATGCTCTGGTTGCTTACCTGCGGTCCCCGAAGTGGGAGGGGAGCGTTGCCGCATTGCCGGGAACGAACGGTAACGGCTCCGCCTCGGTGCGTTGGTTTGTGACCGTGCAGATGGAGAACGGCAAGGAGAAACAGTTCTACCGGAATGTGGCGATCAACAACGTCGGGTCGGCTGCCGAAGCCGGAGAGCGGTCTGATGTTGATGCGCTGAGGAGTCCGTCAGGCAAGCCTCCCAACGGTCAACCCTTGTCCAGTGAAAGGCTCAGGCAATCTGCGCAGGCCGATTTGGAGTACTTCCTCGCCCAACTTCGGGCGAAATACGATGGCGTCCTGGCCGTGCGGCCCGAGTTGGTCGGCATTGCTTTATCGTGAAAGTAGCGCAATGGCCGCCGTGCTCATTGGCCACCGTATCGCCGGTGCGGAGTAGGGGCTGCGAAAGGATACCTGACTGCGATGCTAACAGTTGAAATGGTCTTAGAAGGAATAGACACGCTCCGAAAAGACCTTGCCGACATAAATAAGTCATCATCTCGTGATGAGGGCGTTTTGGATGCTAGGTTGAAAACCTACCTCACAAGGGCAGTCGAGCAGTTAACAGCGTTGGGATTTTCCAAACAAGCGGACGAAGACTTTGGTGTGAACGCCATCCTCCGCGCCTATGGAGCGAAACCCCGCGCCAAATTGATAGATGACAAGCTAGGTGCTCTTCGGGACGACGTGGCCTCGCACCCGGAATATTACAAATCGAAATTGGGATTGCTTTCGCAATCGATTCCGGCGGAACCCACGGTTCCGATACCCCAGCGGCGTTCCATTTCTGATGCACCTGAGCCAGGCAGTCCCGAGTCTCGCAATGTGTGGGTAATCCACGGTAGGAACCTCAGGGTTAGGGACGGAATATTCACGTTTGTCCGAACCATCGGCCTGAGTCCTATCGAATTCAGTAAAGCTCGGAAACTAACAGGTACGCCGACGCCATACATTGGGGAAATACTGAAGGCCGCGTTTGCTCACGCCCAGGCTGTCCTTGTGCTACTTACGCCTGACGATGAGGCCAAGTTACGCCGGGAGTGGCTCCAACCCGGAGACCCTGAATGGGAACGGAAACTCACTCCGCAAGCGAGACCGAACGTCATCTTTGAAGCGGGGATGGCTTTAGCCTCCCATGCGGACCGGACAGTTCTTGCCCAGTTCGGAAACATCCGACCATTTAGTGATGTGTCGGGGCTACACGCCGTTCGAATGGATAACTCCGCCGCGAAAAGGAAGGACTTGGCACAGAGGCTAGAAGATGCCCATTGCCCCATAGACCTGACTGGAGACCAGTGGTTGACAGCCGGTGACCTCACTCCACCCGCTGAGCCGCCCGAGGAAAACGTCCTGCTGCCCGATTCCGATTCCAATATCCCAACCGATGATGAAACATACCAATTGGCACTCGAAAGATGGGAGCAGCTAAAAGACCCGACGCAAAAGGAAGCGGTCCGTCTCCTGTTGCGGGAGGACCTTGACACACGGCAAGCGCTCAACCTACTCCACCAGAAAGGAATGGCGATGAATTCTTCGGGAGTGTACGAAGGAATCGCTACAACCACCAATTTCGTACTGAAAGTCCTGCCGAGCCATCCGCAAGATGAATTCTTGTATGGGTACACAGGGGCATGGACCATTAACCCGAAATTCAAATCGGCACTTCAACGAATTGTGCGAATGGAAGTAAATCGGTGAGGTGTACATCCACGTCGCCGTCAAGCTCGCAGAGGAAGAGTTGAGAGGTATTTTGGATCTAAGTTCCCCTGCGCCTGTCTGGTCTGCCCAATAACTTGGTGTTTTCGGGCAGCATTTTTTCGTCCAACGCCACGACGTAGAGTCAGTGATTTGCGGGGCGGCGGAAAATCAGGCTTTTGGGCAAGGCGGTAAGTCAACCCAAATCTGGTTGGTTTGGGAGAATCCTGGGAACCCATGTAACTCGCCGATCTCTATTTAATACATGGGCTGTCGACAGTTGTAGGTAAACTCTAGCGGGGCTTCGCCCTAGCCCGACGAGCATGTGCGAAGAGCGTTTTCACAACGTGAATACTTGACTCATTTGCACCAAGTTGCGGACTTCAAGATTTCTAGCCGGCTTATCAGGACCAATTGAGAGCTTCGGAAATCGAGGGTGGGTCCTGAACTCCTCGCCAATCGTAGAACGCATATCGCGTTTAGCTCCCCGGGCCGGTCCACAGTGTTAGGGCTTAAGCTGGCCGGCGTACTTAGCGGCCACGATGTTGCTCTGGACCGCTTCCATGGCCTGTGTGTCGGGCATTCCCCCGGTCATCACGCCCTCAAAGAAGTAGCCCTTGGCCCAATTGCTGTTATCGCCGCCGATGCCGAGGATGATGGCCCCTTCCTGTCGCATGGGCTGATAACCGATGGGAAGAGCGATGGTGCCGGTAGTGGTCAGGGTTCCAGACTGGGCGTTGCCCTGGTAGATGGCATAGGTGTGCTGACCGTCGCTGGCGCCCATGGCGGTGACGAAAATCGTGCCGGCGGGAACCTTGAGGTGGCCGTAGATGCCGTCCTCCATGTCGAGCCCTGCGTCGGGACTGCATGGGTTGCCGTGACACATGATATTGATGGCGTCCATGTGGCCCGCTTTGTTGTCGAGATTGTTTGTCTCGGCGTTGCCGAAGTCGAAGCAGCACTTTTCGTTGAGATTGAGGGTGGAGGTAACCATGTAGACGCCCTCGGGCTGGCCGTTGACCGCGGTTTGTTTCGGGCTGTCGTTGCGGTAGCCCATGCCAGGGGAGATAGCGATGCCGTAGACCTTGTGCCCGGCGATGGTTGCCGCGAGAGCGTTGGCTACAGCGGGGATGTCGTAGCCATTGGGGCCGGGTCCGCGCGCTGCGCCGCCTGGAGGCGCGGGCGTGAGGTCGTTATGGTTGGGTGACTGGTCGTAGAGTTTGGTAATGGTGCAGGATGTATTGGTGCAGAAGGTCTCCTGCGCGGCGGCGTTGGCGTAGCCGTCGAGGAGTAGGCCGATGTTGGTGTGGGCTTTATCGGACTGCCGCGTGACCTGGTAGAGCGGGCCTGTGTATGCGCCGTACAGGGCGCGGGTGGTGCTGAAGGCGGCAACACAGGGAGTCGTGGATGCGTAAAGGTCGCACGGACGAGGTGTAATCGTTTGCGCTGAAGCGACGCCGACCGGGGTGATCGCGACAGCGAAAAGAATAATTGCGGGCGACACGATTTTTCCGAACAACGAGTGTGATTTGAGCTGCATGGAAGGCTCGTGAGTTCCTTTGCTTTATTGGTTTCGTTTTATTGGTTTCGCTTTTTTGCCTAAAGGTTTATCAGGGCGACGGAATTCTCGAATACCGCACTCTCCTGAAGTGGTCCGGGGGCCTGCGAGAGTAGCTGATGAAAGCAAAGACACAAAATCAAAAGAGTACGTGCGCGAAAAGAAGCCCGATCTATGATAATCGCCGCACGTCACTGACGAAGCTTGGCGCGGTACCGGGCCTCTCACCCCCTTCAAGGGGTGAGCAAGAGAAATTGGCGCCGACCGGATTTTCCTCCGAAACTGTCTGCTAAGCACAAACACCGACACCTGTCTTCCACCGGTTGAAGGTGGGATCGCTCTCCTCGGCCAGGCGCGCTCGTGCCGCAAGCCAGAGCGATGCCCACGCACCCGGATCACTCATCACTGCGCTGGGACAAGCAGTGCTGCGGACCACAAATCCTGGGAATACGGGGCGCCCCGTTGGTTTGCCGACCGGTTGATAACGCAGGTCAAGACTGATGCGAACCTCGCTCTCCGTCACATTCTTGAGGGAGGAGTGAACGGTCCGCGAGGTCATGAGCAGCACGCTGCCGGGTTGCATGGGTAACGGAACAGGAGCTTTGGCCGGGAGCAGCGAGTCTGAAATCGTCAGGCCTTGCTCCACCGGACAATGAGGAATCAGACCGCTCCGATGGCTGTTGGGAATTACCTGGAGGCACCCGTTCTCAACCGTGGCCTGGTTTACGGGGACCCAGACGGTCAGCATCCTGGATTCGTCTCCTTCCGGGAGGATTACCCCATTATCCTGGTGCCAAGGAGTCTGTGAAACCAGTCCGCTATAGGGACCAGTCGTGGCGATGGCACGTTTCGGCAGCTTCAGCCGGACGTGTTGGACGGGATTGCAATAGATGTCGGGGCCAATGAGATCTTCAGCGAGGTCCAGCAGCCGAGGAGACGTTAGCAGTCGAAACATCGCCGGGCTGACATTGATCGGCGTATCGTGCCGCACGCCTGTTTGTGGGAGACTGATATCGAAGTATTGGTAAAAATTCTGGCCGCTCTCAATGCAAACCTGAATTAGACGCCCGCCAGAGTCGAGACCACTGTATGTCGATTGGATGCGACCTTCCCTGAAAAGGGCTTCGGCAAGACCGTCTAGAACCTGCTCGCAATCGGCGATGACCGGCGCCAAATCCTCCACAGAATCAAGCACTCCATCTACGACAACATACCCTTCCATCTCGAATTGTTCCCTTTGCGCCGGTGTTAGGACACGCATCGCTGTTCTCCTTTCAAGGTTGCGGGGGGCATCGCCCGATTTCTATTATTTCATCACCCGTCAACGGAGCCAACATTTTTGTGTCATGAGGGGAGGTGATTATCCACGATCGACTGCCCTGGGGAGGAGTTACCGGTAGGATGTCACCAGCCGATCGAGGAGGATCGATCTGCCTGGATATTGGTTGGACAGCGGCGCGAACATCTCAGCAAAGCCGACCTACCGTCAACCGACCGTCCGGATACTGTCCGTGTGACCGATACAAGAACCAGCTGCCATGGCTCAGCCCTGCGCGTAGCGAGGACGTGTGCGCAGGTTGCTGGTGGGAAGGGCTGTTCACGCCAGTAGCGGCTGCGCTGTGTAGCCGGGCTACTTTCCAAGCGATTTCGTGCCAGCGTGGCCGCCCACATCAGTGCGTCGGCCCTCAACTTCGAATGCACCGGACGAAACAGCGCCTCTAGACACACCTCCATCGGCCGTTTCGGAATCGCATGTCGCAGTGAAAGCGTAAAACAGCGGATGTTCGCCCAATAAAGCCAGTGTTATACTACCTTGCGTGCCGGTTCTGCGCGCTACACCGTCGCGAATAATAAGGGCGTCCATCCGAAATTCTGCCAGCACCGGTGAATGCCGACAATCGGGCTTGCAACATCGGCACTTGTTGGGGACCCTCTTTTGCAGGTTAGCCAAGGTGGCGGCTCCTCAGGCTCCTTAGCCAGGAGGCTTCTCGTGGCAGAAGGGATTGCAGCAGCGTTTTTCAGCTATTGCCGTAACGATTCTGATTTTGCGCTTCGGCTCGCCAGTGACCTAAAGGCGGCCGGAGCGAGAGTCTGGCTGGATCAACTCGACATTGTTCCCGGTGAGCCGTGGGACCGCGCCGTCGAGGATGCTTTGAACAAGTGCTCGCGAATGCTGGTCCTTCTCTCCCCCGCCTCGGTCAATTCTGCTAATGTCATGGACGAGGTTTCATTCGCGCTGGAAGAGAAGAAAATCGTCATTCCAGTCATATATATGGACTGCACGGTTCCGTTTCGGCTGCGCCGCCTGCAGCATGTGGACCTCAGACAGGATTATGCACGCGGAATTAAAGAACTCCTCAAAATACTACTGCCCGGGCAACCGCCGGGAGAAAGCCCGCTACCAATCCCCGCGAGCCACCCGGAACAAGAGCCCAAACAGCTAGCACAACAGGCGCCACCACCAAGCCCCCGAGCCATGACCCACATGCGGACGCCGCCGTGGCTCCGGCTGTGGGCCCTGTGGTTGGTAATCGGGTTGGTGGTGGCGAGCGGAGGGGGATGGTTGGTTCAAAAGTGGGCACGGTCGCGTAGCGCATTGCCAGGTCCGTCACCTCCCCCGACAATGCCGGATTGCCCCGTAACAATCGCGTCAAAGCTTGACGCGTATGGCCACCTTGCACCGAGGGAATTCGTATATACGGACGGTGACCCGAGCGACGCCGAGTTCACAAAATGGAGCGTAACGTTCACGCCCAGGATCGTTTGCACAGGAATCGGAATCACCCCGGAACTCCGCAACCAAGAAGGGATGGTCACCGACGCGTATATTAAGACGCGCGTGTTGGCGGGAAAGAGTGGGGAGTACAACACGACGCCAAAGATGAGGATCTTTTTCGACGATGGGAACGTGGGTAATACTGAATATCTCTTTGGCGGCATCAATCCCGTACCAATACCCACTGGGGCGAAACAGGTTACCAAAATAGAGATGGATGTTAGCTCGGGAAACAACACCCGCACAACGCTGCGGTGGCCGTAGGGCGGCGGCGATCAACCGCCAGTCTGGCGCAACGCTAGAATAAATCCAGTATGCGCATCCTGCGAGTTACCCCGGCGTAATTGCGTCTCAATAGGATTCTCACTTGGGCAACTTCCCGTTACCGTTGAGCGCGCCTGTCAACCCCCCGACACCTTCTGCTAACCTCCAGGTCTGGAACCGGCGTTCTCGCCGCCAATCTCAAATGGTCGATTACACAGTGCCACTGCTCTTTCAACGCACAAAGGGTGCATAGATCCAAAACACCCCTCCACTGAGTCCCCCAATAGCCAGTTGCCGTGTAGTCGCCGACGCTGAGGTTGGCCTGAAAGGGCCTTCTGGGACGTACGCCTACGGCGACAAGGCCGTTATTGTTGGGAAATCCCCAAGTAATTCGCAAACGTCAGTGGAGTCTATCGGTATCTATCGTGAGTCCCTCCGCCGGGCGAGTAATTAGTTTCTGAACGTCGCGATTTCTTTCGGAGGGTGATCATATCTCGCCGTTGTGAAGTAACCCGCACGGGTGCGAGTAGCATTGTTGCTAAACGACACTTGTTTTAGTTGCCGCAAGGCCCCATGACTCGACACCCCGCGAATGGCAGAGTTCTTGCTATTTCCAGAGCTTCGACACACCTTCCTGGCTCAACGACCCTATTTCGTCAAGGAATGCTGGGGTTCAAGCGGAAGCCTTCGGTGAAAAAAATGTGATTTTCGTTCGAATGGGTTCCAGCACTCCTGCGCTGATGAGCAAGACCGCCGCCAGGACGTACAGTCCGCCTGCCCAGACAAAAGCCGGCTTGTAGCCATACACGTCAATGAGAGGCCCAATGGCGAGTTGTGCTCCGGCGCCAACGAAAGTTCCTGCGGCCCCGGTCATTCCATAGAGGAGGGCCACATGCTTGGGGGGAGAAATCTCCGTGACGACGGTATGGATATTCGTCGACCAGCATTCATGGGCAAAGAGCGCCAAGCTGCATAGCGCCAAGGCCAGCTTGAGCCCCGGCGCGAAACCGGCCGAGGCGCCGCATGCGGCCAGGAAAGCGAAAACGAGCAGCGCAGTCTTGCGGCTCCGGTCGAGGCCCCAGCCTCGGCGAAGCAGTGCGCTGCTCGCGGCCGCTCCGGCAAATGCCCCGATGAATGCGCAGAAGTAAGGCACCCAGAGAATTCTGCCTACCGTGGCTAGGGAAAGCCCGCGGGCTTCCTGAAAGTAACCCGGGATCCAAAACAAATAGAAATACCAGGCGGTGTCCGAGCATCCCCGCGCTGCGAGAACGCACCAGTACTTCCGCGTCTTCAGGACCTCGGCCAGCGTTACCTCTTGTTCAGCGGGGGCGGCGACCGCATCGTCGCGTGCTTCCACCGCCTTGGTGACGGCTGGCCCATTCACGCGCGGGATTCGCCGATGCACCCAGAGCCAGGGGGGAAGCAGCACCAACCCCAGCGCACCGAGAAGGAAAAACGAGACCCGCCATCCATAATGAAGAGTTGTCCATGCAACCAGCGGAGGTGCCGCCACGAGCCCCAGGCAGATGGCTGCCAGGATCGTCCCTACGGCTTTGGCGCGGTTGGCCGGCGGAAACAACTCCGCGACGCCCCGCATGGCGGCAGGATAATAGATTCCCTCGCCAATCCCCAATAGCGCCCGGCAGAGAAATAGGCTGGGGAGTCCTCGCACAAATGCATGAGCCACGGCGGCGAGTGACCATAAAGCAACAGCCAAAGTGAACGTGCGGCTGTAACCCATGCGATCGGCGATCCGCCCGCCAAGAATATAGAAAACCGCGTACATTACCAAAAACGCATGAATAGCCAATCCGTAATTTGCGTTGCTCAGTGAGAGGTCCCGCCGCACTTGGGGCATGACGATGCTCAACAACGAGCGATCCAGGTAATTGATCGCCGAGCCCGCAAACAGGAGCAGGACAATCAACCAGCGGAAGGAGTTTTGCCATTCGGATTTGTTAACCATCTACCGAAGGTTTTATACTACAGCGCGCCGATCTAGGGAGAATAATTATGACGCACCGCGAACGTGTCCTGGCTGCCATTCGAGGCGAGATTCCAGATCAGCTGCCGTGGGTTCCCCGTTTGGAATTCTGGCATCGAGCGCGCCTGCGTCAAGGCACGCTGCCGCC
>Ga0187781_10004085_pt1 | contig 10898 bp, 4 predicted proteins | sample 0715_SJ02_MP02_2_FD_132447 | JGI IMG/M metagenome (GOLD analysis project Ga0187781, IMG submission 132447) | Tropical peat soil microbial communities from peatlands in Department of Meta, Colombia - 0715_SJ02_MP02_20_MG | ecosystem: Environmental > Terrestrial > Soil > Wetlands > Peat | place...
GCCCAGCATCTCAAAGACTCAGATGTGGCGGGTGCGCAGGGCATCATCCTCGAAGTGCTTTCGAACCCCAAATTCGCTCAGGTGCGCTCGCCAGCCGCAATCAGTGTGTTTCAGGAGATTCGCGCGGCCGACGCTGAGCTCGCGGTGCTCTCGGGACATGGCAATGGCGCCATGTCCGCCGCCTACTCGCCCGACGGCAGCCGCATCGTCACAGCCTCGTGGGACAAGACCGCCCGCATCTGGGATGCGCACACGGGGGTGCAGCTCTCCGTGCTGTCCGGCCATGGCGATCGCCTCTATTCTGCCGTCTACTCGCCCGACGGCACCCGTCTCGTCACCGCATCGCACGACAAGACCGCCCGCATTTGGGATGCGCGCACGGGGGTGCAGCTCACCGTGCTATCCGGCCATGGCGAAGTCGTCTATTCCGCCGCCTACTCGCCCGACGGCACGCGCGTCGTCACCGCCTCGGCGGATAAGACCGCCCGCATCTGGGAGGCACGCACGGGGGTGCAGCTCACGGTGCTATCCGGTCATGGCGGTGTCGTCTATTCCGCCGCCTATTCGCCCGACGGCACCCGCATCGTCACCGCCTCGGCTGACAGGACCGCCCGCATTTGGGACGCACGCACGGGGGTTGAGCTCACGGTGCTATCCGGTCATGGCGATAATCTCTATTCCGCCGCGTACTCGCCCGACGGCGCGCGCATCGCCACGACGTCGAACGACAAGACCGCCCGCGTCTGGGATGCGCGCACGGGGGTTGAGCTCGCGGTGCTCTCGGGACATGGCAATCGCGTCAACTCCGCCGTTTACTCGCCCGACGGCACCCGTATCGTCACCGCCTCGGCTGACAAGACCACCCGCATCTGGGAGGCGCGCCGCGGGGTACAGCTCGCGGTGCTGTCGGGCCATGGCGATACCGTCGAATCTGCCGCCTACTCGCCCGATGGCACACGTATCGTCACCGCCTCGGCTGACACGACCGCCCGTATCTGGGAGGCGCGCACCGGGCTGCAACTCTCCATGCTATCCGGCCATGGCGATCGCATCGTGTCCGCCGCCTACTCGCCCGACGGCACGCGCATCGTCACCGCCTCGGCTGACAAGACCGCCCGCATCTGGGAGGCGCGCACGGGGGTTGAGCTCGCGGTGCTCTCAGGACATGGCGATGTCGTTTTTTCCGCCGCCTACTCGCCCGACGGCACGCGCATCGTCACCGCCTCGGCTGACAAGACCGCCCGCATCTGGGAGGCGCGCACGAGTCGTGAGCTCGCAGTGCTGTCCGGCCATGGCGATCGCATCGTCACCGCTGCCTACTCGCCCGACGGGACCCGCATCGTCACGGCCTCGGTGGACAGGACCGCCCGCATTTGGGATGCACGCACCGGGGTGCAGCTCGCGGTGCTATCCGGTCATGGCGATGGTCTCTATTCCGCCACTTATTCGCCCGACGGCACCCGCATCCTCACTGCTTCGTGGGACAAGACCGCCCGCATCTGGGATGCGCACACGGCGGCGCAGCTCGCGGTGCTCTCAGGACACGGCGATCACGTCACTTTCGCCGCTTATTCGCCCGACGGCACCCGCATCCTCACTGCCTCGGTTGACAAGACGGCACGCATCTGGGACGCGCGCACGCGTCGTGAGCTCGCGGTGCTGTCCGGCCATGGTGATATCCTCGATTCTGGTGCGTACTCACCCGACGGCACCCGCATCGTCACCGCCTCGGATGACACGACCGCACGCATCTGGGATGCGCGCACGGGAGCGCAGCTCGCGGTGCTGTCTGGCCATGGCGACGGCGTCGAATCCGCCGCCTACTCGCCGGATGGCACGCGTATCGTCACAGCTTCCGATGATAAGACGGCGCGAATCTGGGAGGGGCGCGGTCCAGCGACCCTCGATGAGCAGATCGCCTGGGAGGCGGCGGCGCAAACCGACGTCCTGTCGGACGTCGATCGAACCCGGCTTGGTCTGCCGGCCGATGCGCGAATAGCAACCAGGTTTGCTCAGGGATCGGCGTGCGATCAAGCGACCGCGGCATTCTATGATCCGGATCGCCTGGCATCGGGTGCTGCGCAACCCGACATCAACGCAGATATCGCCAACCCCGCCTGCGCCGCGGAAGCTGGGGAGCCCAGGCATTCCGTGCGATCGGACTATCAGTGGGGGCGCGCCTTGTGGGCGAAGCACGACTGGACCGGCGCGCGGCGGCAGTTCGAGCTCGCAGTCTCCAAAGGCTATGCGGCGGCTCGCATCGATCTGGGGAACCTCTTGCTGGATGGGACGGCGGCGGTGGTCGATCCGCAGCGTGCGGTCTCACTCTACGAGAAAGCCTGGCGGGACGGGCTGCCGATCGCGGCGTTCGCACTGGGGCATCTCTACGAAGCCGGCGTGCCGGGCGCGGGAGTCAAATTTCAGCCCGATCCGGCGCAAGCCTGGGCGTGGTACCAGAAAGGCGCGGACGCCGGGGAACCCACTGCACTCGCCCGCTTCGGCGAGCGCGATGAGCAAGACGCTCTCGCCGTGGAGGACCCGTCAAAGGCCCGTGCGCTGTTGTTGCGCGCATTCCGATTCTATGCGGCGGCGACCGAGCGTGCACAGGATGAGGCTTGCCCGGATGAGGCGTGGCGCGGCTGGCGCTACCGGCGCGCAACACTGGCACGCCTCCTCGCGCGCGAGGGGATGATGAGCCAAGTCGCCGCTGCGTACACGGCGCTGCGCGAGCAGATGAGCTCGCACGGACCGATGCTGTGGGAGGAGATCAAAACCAAGCTTCAGCGGTAGCTATGAACATCGTATTGGCCACCGTGAGAGCTTGTGTCTTCGGTACCGTCGGCACAGTTGTCGACCGGCGCAGTTCTGCGATTACCGAGGCTGGTAAGGCCCGGAGTCTAAATAACAACTGGGTGGTCTGCACCGGGGACGACACGACTAAGCACTCTGGACCATAAATTCGGTGACGTATTTACCGAGCATCACGCGGAGTTAGGTACTAAGGTGGGCTGCGAATAACAGGGCGAACACCAAATCGATGGTTGCGAGCGTCGGCAACTCTTGGCGACGTCTCGCTATACCGCCAATCCCGATAAATGATTGCCACGAAGCGCAGCTTGCCGACCATCCTAAGAGTTACGTATGGCCGGTACTGCAACGGCTTGCGCGCATGTACGCGCAATGCGCGCGCCCCTTGTGTGATAAGGCTCACAGCCTACGTGGATTCTCTCAAGTAGCCTGCACGTGCAGCCTGCTCCGTGCTGCGCCTGATGGGAGCTGAGACTATGCATCGATGGACCGTTTGCGCATACTCATTGCTGCTGGCGTCTACAGCGATCTGCCATGCCGCTCAACCAGTGGGCAGCATGGCCTGCTCCGGTGCCCCGAGCACACTGAGCTTTAATGTTAGTTACTTTGATCTCGGCGTATCCAACGCATCCGCAGCGGGGTCGGCGGGGTCCGGCGCCGGTGCCGGGAAAGCTAGCTTTTCGCTTCAAGTGCACGCAGCGCTTTCCACGTTCACCGGCCTCTTGCTTTTAGCGAGCGATGGCGGCCATTTCTCCAGCTGCACACTTACAACCCAAGCATCTAGCGGCGACACCATCCAATTCCGATTTCGGAATATAGGCGTGCAAAGTGTCAACGCTATAGCCAGCTCGGCAGTTGATCATTCGCCCCGATACGCGTACACCGATGCTGCTTTTGACTACGAGAGCATCGAGGTAATTACATCGAGTGCTGTAGATGATGGCGGCGCTGGACCTGCGGGGAACACCGTCGCGGGTCAGTAGGCACGATCCGAACAGCTCGGCCCGACTTCGATAGGAAATCGCGAACCGCACTCTCCCGATCAGGATCTCGCGCCGGCATCGGGTCAGGCACCCAGAGATTGAGCTGAAAGCCGCCCGAGGTTGGCGCGCACCTCTGCAGCCCAGGCCGCGATGGCGTCTGCGTCCATTAATAGCCCGCCGCACGCTGGGAGGCGCGCCAGTCCCTGTCGCGCGCAGCAATCTCACCCGCCCGATCCAAGGGATCGCCGAGAATTTGCGGTTGGACGGCGCTCAAGGCCGCGGGCGGAAGACTCGAGCCCGCCGGTACGGTACTGCGATATGCCATGAGTGTTTCGTTGGAGACGCTCGTTTCTTGACTCCTTGCGGCTCCTGCATCGCTTGCGGGGCCTCGCGTGCTCGGGCCAGCCGGCTGGTCATCGGAGGCGGCCGCGGTGTCCGGTTTTGTCCTTCAATCCCGTTCTCATTGGCGATGAGCTGTAAGAAACGGGAGCGATTCATGCCTGGCCCACCTTCGGATACTCGTAGCAGCGGCACCGGGTTCGTCTGCTGGACCTTCCGCAGATATCGCTCACCGCCTCGACCTACGGCACCAGAGCGCGCTTTCGTTGGGCTCGGGTAAACCGTGAACGAGCTTCGTCGTTATGTCTGCTGCTCATCTGAATTACACAGACCGGGAGCGTTTGAATCTCGGAGAGATGCGTGCGTTTCGACGCATCGATCCATGAAAGCGAAATGAAGCTCTCGTGCACTCATGCATCAAACTCAATACTGGGAGCTCCACGTGTACCACCTTCGCAAACTGATCCTAATCACACTCTTCGTTTCTCCAATCAACTTTGTCCTTGCGCAGTCGGTGATCTCGGAAACGGCTCTTGAGGAGTCGACCGGCGAGCCGACGCCGCCCGCCGATCGTCCACAATTCGAACCGGCGTCGGTGGCTGTTCCCGCAGGCAGCACCTGCGTCCTGCAACCCGAAGGCAACACGGACCCAGGGCAGTCGCTCACCTTCAACGCCGAGGCAGACGGTGTGGCCCGCTTTCAGGCCGTGCGTGCAACGGCTCCGGGCAGCATCGAGCAGCTCTCACTTGCCTGCACCGATTCCAACGGCGTAGCCACAACCTACCCAGTCGATCTTCGGTCGGAGCAGACCTTCGCGCCGCACCCGTTCGATCCCGTGAAAGCTAATCTAGAGCTTCGGCCGGCACTTACCGCCGATCCTCTCAGCTACACGCAGGAGGAGCTGCTACAGGCCGGCTACGGACTGCGCCCCGATCCGTCAGCGAACCCGGATGCCTATCAGAGGTGGCTCGATGCGGTGAGTCAGCCCGCGTACCGGCTGCGTGCTGCGGCACGACCTGCGTCGACTGTGCAAAGCGCGAACCAGCCTTCTGACCCGACCGGTGCGCTCCCGAGCGACAACAGCGTGACGACCAATAATTATTTTCCCCATTTGGGCTGGACCGGCGCAGAGCTCTTCGGCTCTTTCAAACAGAATGAGACCGCTGCGCAGACCTACAGTTACGTGTGGAATGAAGCCACCTTCAATGTTCCCACGGTTTATCCGGGCGGCTACGGTACCGGCGCGACCTCCATGGATATATGGAACGGACTCGGTGGCAATTTTTTGCTCCAAGCAATCGTCAATGTGACCACGACAACGGCAACTTCAAAGCCGACTTTCGCCATTAATCATCAGGACTTTGGTCACGCCGGCTCAGCAGATACGGATGAGGCAGGGGTTGACTTCACGCCCAACCCCGGCGACAGCATCTACGACGAGGAGTGGTACTGCGATGCCAAGGGTAATCTGAATCTGACGGGCGGATATGCGTGCACCGTCATGATCGACAAGACTCAACAAGTGGAATGGGAGTGCGACCAGGCCAACAACCAGGCTTGCCCGTCCTACAAGATCAAATCCGCCAACCTCGCGAACGGGATTCTGGGTACGGAGGCGGAATACATCATCGAGCTTGAGACCGCCAATCTGGGGCCTTGGCCCGATACTTCACCGGTGACGATGATCGGTTCGGCTTTCGTGGCCCAGGGGAACGGCGCCTCCGGCAACGGGAACTGGGTGACGACAAATGCTGATTCGAAAGTCACGACCACTCCGCCAGCCAACACACGTCCGGACGTCAAGACCAATTCCCAGACCACTACCGATCCGCTCGTGCAGTTGGATACGGACGGCAATACGCAACCGTTCAAGCGCGGCGACGGGCATCTGCTCGTCACCCTCCCGACCGGCGGGGTCAAGTGGACCGAGTTGGCGACGAATGTTTACTACTGGAATGGAAGCAATTTCAACGACTTCTCGATCGCCTGCGCATTGTCAATTGGTGTTGGCCAGGGCTCGTCCCAGCTGCCGCACGGACGGCCGTGGATCAGCGGCTGCAACCCAAGTGCGGGCTTCAATCATGACGTGTACGAGATGCAAAGCGACGGCACGTGGCTCAGGATGCAGGCCGACGTCGCCGACCAAGTCGCGGTATCCCCGGAAGGCAATGCTTGGGTCGTCAACCGCGCTGGAGAGATCCTGTATTGGGATGGAGACGAGAACGAGTTTGTGCAGAATGCCTTTGGTGGCTGCGCCACGTGGATTGCCGTCGGGCCGATCTCGCCCGGGCTCGCGCATGGAACGCCGTGGATCACCGGTTGCAGCGTGGCCAGGGACGGCAATCGTGCGGTACATCAGTACGGGGTCAACGGCTGGAAAGTGGTGCAAGACGACGTCGCCGTGGAAGTCGCGGTATCGCCAGAAGGCAACGCTTGGGCGATCAACGCGGCGGGACAGATCCTCTACTACAACGGCGAGAAGTTTGTCGTGAACCCCGCGAATGGCTGCGCCACGTCGATTGCCGTCGGCCCGAGCACGCCCGAGCTGCCGTACGGAACACCGTGGATCACCGGTTGCAGCGCCTCTGCGGACGGCAATCATGACGTCTATGAGCTGCAGGCCGACGGCAGCTGGAAAAAGAGGCAGGCGGACGTAGGAACGAACCTCGCGGTATCACCGGCCGGTACCCCGTGGGCAATCTCCACATTGGCACACTAACCCGCAGCTGACGCGCATCATGTGTGCATTGACTTGAGAGTGGGCAGGGGGGTGAGCTGATGCACCCCCTGCAACACCACCCGGCGTGCGTCCGTTGCTTTTGCTAAGCCCCTCACGTGCCGAGCGCTTGCTTTGCGCGTCGAGTTTCGGGGTGCTCTGGCCCCAGTTGCACGAGCAGCGTTGCCGCCGACCGCTGCAGTAGCGGGCGCGCCCGCACCTCGCCCAGCGCCGCCAGGGCTTCGCCTAGCCGCTCCTGCGCGGCGGCCAGCTCCCAGCTTTGATTCCACAGCAGCTTCTCGCGCAGCCGCAACGCTTCACTGAGCGGTGCGACCGCTTGCGCGGGTCGTGATTCGGCGAGCAACGCATCACCCAAGGCGATGAGGGCTTGAGCGAGCCCAATCTCACCCGCCGGCCCGAGCTTGCGGTACAGAGGGATGATTTCGGCGAGCTCCGTCTCCGCCGCTGCAGGTCGCCGTTCGTCGAGCTCAAACCGCGTCTGATACAGACGGTTGCGCAGCGCCTGAACGCTGCCGGTGTCGTGCCGTTCATTTGCGAGCGCGAGATTCTGCTCGAGCGCAGCCCGTGCCGCCGCGTGCTGGCCTGAGCCCCACAGGGCCTCTGCCAGAAATACGCGATCCTGGACGGCCACCGGACTTGCACCCCCGGCGTAGTGCTCGGCCATCGCAGTCGCTGCGGTGAGCAGCGGCACGGCCTCGGAATAGCGGGCATGCTCAACGAGCGTGAGACCGTAATTTCCCATCGACGCGGCCACCGCCGCCGAGTCTCCGGCAACCGAGCGCGATCTCTCGAAGGCCGTGCGCAGCAGTTCTTCAGCATCAGCCAGTTTTCCAAAGCGCAGCGCGAGGGCCCCAGTATTCCCGAGCATGATCAGAGCATCGATCTCATTTGACCGCCCCAGTGCGTTCTGGATATCGAGCGACTGATGATAGGCCGTCAACGCCTCCTCGATGCGATTGAGGGCCGTGAGGGTGATGGCCACCGAGTTGTACAGGTTGGCCGTTTCACGGTTGTTGAGACCGGAGAGCGCAATGCGCTCGGGAATCGCGGACCGGTAGGTGGCGAGCGAGCCCGCGAGATCACCTTGTGCGCGCTGCAGCCGGCCACGGATGTTCGTCCCCTGCAGTCGCTGCTCTGCGTACCGCCCCGGAGCCTGGCGCCAGAAGGCCTCGGCTGCCGCCAACAGCTCGGCCGCCTGCGGCACGTTGCCTCGCTGCAGCTCCACGTTCGCAAGCTGCTGACGGGCAACGGCGACAGCCTCCGGATCGGCTTCCTGTCCGGCTTGCGCGAGAAATCCCCTGAGAAGTGGTTCCTGAGCCTCGACATCCTCGAGCGCACCGTAGAGATCGGCCAGCGTCTCCACGACCTTGCCTGCCAGATACGGATCACCGCGATACTCACGCAGCACACGCTCCGCGCTTCGGTCCAGCATCGACTTTGCGGTGAGCGGCTCGCTGCCGTGCTCGGCGACCGAGGCGCGGAACATGCCCGTCAGATAGTAACGCACCGCCTCCTCGCGCGTGGCCGCGCTGCGCGCGATGTCACGCTCGACGGCGATGCGTCTGGCCTGCCAGCTCACGACCCCCAGACCTGCGGCCAGCGCGAGCACGATCCCGGAGACTGCCGCGACCCCGAGCGTGTGGCGTCCCGCGAACTTGCGCGCCCGATACCAGGGGCTGTCCGGACGAGCGCTCACCGGTTCGCCGCGCAGGAAATGCTCGATGTCGTCGACGAGCTTGGTGACCGTCGCGTATCGTTCGGTCGGATCCTGCTTCAAACACTTGAGCAATATCGTGTCGAGATCGCCGCGCAGCGCTTTCTTGACATGCGGATCCACGGCGATCTCGCTCGCGCGCGGCACTTGGACGCTCTGCAGAGCCTGCGCGAGGGACAAGACGGTTCCACCCCTGAGCTTGTACGGACGCTGCCCCGCCAGGAGCTCATACAGCACGATCCCGAGCGAGTAGACATCGGAAGCCGTACTCACCGTGCCCCCGGTAATCTGCTCCGGCGATGCATAGTCGGGCGTCAGCGCCTCACCGACTTGTCGCGTCAGCGACATCTCTGCATCGTTGACTGCGTCGAGCTCAGCCGGTGCAAGGAGCTTCGCGATCCCGAAGTCGAGTAGATGAATCTGGCCATCTGCGTCGACCTGGATGTTCGTGGGCTTGAGATCCCGATGCACGATGAGATGCGCATGCGCGTACGCGACGGCGCGTCCCACCTGCAGCACCAGGCGAAGCCGCTCGGCGATCGAGAGCTTGCGCTGCGCGCAGTACACGTCGATCGGCTCGCCAGCGACGTACTCCAGGGCGATGTAGGGCCGGCCGTCCTGGGAGATCCCGGCGTCGTACAGGCGCGCGATGCTCGGGTGCTCAAGCGTCGCAAGGATGTTGCGCTCACTCGCCATGCGTTCAGCCAACCCCGCGGCCGCGGCGGCGAGATGCGGCAGCTTCAGGGCGACCTTCCGCTTCAGAATCCCATCACTGCGCTCGGCGAGCCACACCGAGGCCATGCCGCCTGCCCCGAGCGGCCGCTCGAGCCGATAGGGACCGATGCAATCACCCGGCGCAACCTCGGCGCGGGCCCACACCTCGGCGGCGGTGATGTTCGGAAGCGTGCCGCGAAAGCGGCCCGTCTGGGCACTTTGCGAGAGCAGGTCGCGCAGCACCGGCTTGAGCACCGAATCCTCTCCAGTCAGTGCCTCGATCCATGCGTCCCGGGCGCCCGGCGCAAGCGTGAGCGCTCTGTCGAGCAGCCGACTCAGCGCGAGCCAATCACGAGCGGCAATGCCCATCCTCGTGCGCCCCCAAGCGCCATGGTCCGATGACTTACGGCTCTTGCTCCCCCGCAAGAGCCGCGGTGAGTAGCAGTCGCGCCTTCTCCCATACCCGGCGCACCGTTCGATCGCTCAAGCCGAGCGCCGCCGCCATTTCCTGCTCCGTGAGGCCCGCAAAATAGCGCATTTCCACCACTCTGACCACACGCTCATCGATGCGCTCCAATTCCTCTAGTACCTCGTGAACGCGCAGGATTTCTTCCTGCCCGCTCGTCGTGCGCTCGGCAATGCTGGTGTTCAGCGTGACATGCGCCGCACCCCCACCGCGTCGCTCCGCCGATCGAGCCCGAATGAGGTCGACGATCACGGAGCGCATCGCCTGACTCGCATACGCCAGGTAGTGCGAGCGGTCCGCTGCCTCGAGGCCCGCAGTCTGAGCCAGGCGAATAAAAGCCTCGTTGATAAGCGCGGAGGTTTCGAGCAGGGTATGGCGGCCGCCGCGCGCTAAGCGCGCCCGAGCCAGCTTTTGCAGCTCACCGTAGAGCTGATTGAATACGGCGTTGCGCGCGACATCGTCGCCATCGTGGGCGCGGCGTATCAGGGCAGTCAGTTCTGCCATCGCTCACCCGTCCCGGCCAATGAGCACGCAGAGGCATCTTAGCCGATGGCCCGTCTGCGGCGAAGTAGCGGGGAGTAGCGCGTGCGGCATATTGCAATGCAATGACGACCGTGGGATGGCCGTCAGCGTTCGCGGGTGCACGCGGTAGATACAGCAAGCTGCGCGGCGCCAGCAAGGAAGCGCACGAGCCGAGCGCCGTTGATGGCCGTGCAAAATGTTGCGGCATGCACGTTCCCTAAATAAGGGCTATTTGAGCACCTCACGTGTCGGGGCTGGCCCACGGGATATGTCAAAGTGCGACTGCATGAGTACGACCACATAGGGATTCCAGGTCGACAGGACGTAGAAGATCGACAGGTCCTTCCCGTGTACTCTCGTCCAGGGCTCAACAACGTAGGGCGCGTAGGAACCGCCACGCACCGCGCCGGGATCACTCTGGCCTTTTCCAATCACCGGACCCGCGAGCCCGTCGTCAGGTCTTGACTGGGGATCATGGATGAACTTGCCGATGGCGTGATCGCGAGAGGCATTGAAGATCAGTTGCGGTGTACTCCAGGGGCCCCACGGAGTGTGGGAATATGAAAGGAGAATGCCGGCTTGTGCGGGCGGCCTGCTGTCGTAGGTCATCAGCCA
>Ga0187781_10004086_pt1 | contig 10898 bp, 11 predicted proteins | sample 0715_SJ02_MP02_2_FD_132447 | JGI IMG/M metagenome (GOLD analysis project Ga0187781, IMG submission 132447) | Tropical peat soil microbial communities from peatlands in Department of Meta, Colombia - 0715_SJ02_MP02_20_MG | ecosystem: Environmental > Terrestrial > Soil > Wetlands > Peat | place...
CACGGGTCCGCGATGTTGGAGAAGCCCCGAACCTCCCAGAAACCCGGCTCGTTGTCCCGGGCGAACTTCAGTCCCCTAACCACTTCGCTGACTTGTAAAAGTATCGCTTCGGACCGAGCATCGGAACGGTGGCGCCGTGCTAGGGAGCGAGCCGCTCCCGTTCGACCGTGTGGGCCATCGACCGGCCCCCCGCTCGTGTCTCGTCTCGGTAGGCGTCTACCCGCGGACCTTGCGGACCTTTACCTCGTCTCCGGTCCAATCGAACCGGAGCCGCGGCCGCCCCTGCCAGCGCTTCCGTCGGTCCCAGAGCGCGCCGACGAGCAACGGGAGACCGATGGACGCGTCCACGTGAGCCATCGCTCGGGTGGCGGTCCGAGAAATCTTGCCCCAGGACTGGGCCTCGTCGAGCGTGCTTCCCGAGAGCCCTCCCCAGTGAGGGACGTCCGTGGTGATCTGGAGGGCGTAAAAATGGCCCTCTCCTTCGCGGCCGAAGGCGTAGTTCGCCATCACGATCCCGTCGTTGATCCAGTTCTTGGGGGTCCCGCCACCGATGTAGACCACGGCGGTCCGGGGTGACTGGGAGAGGATCTGGACGAGCTCGTAGTTGTCGCGGACCGCGTCCAAGATGAACCGGTCCGCCCGCTTGCGGTTCGCCTGGTAGTGGAGGGTCAATCCGATCCCGAACGAACTGTCGATGAGCGCCGGCGAGAAGACCGGAACCCCCCGGCGGGCCGCGGTCGCTAGGATGGAATCCGGGTCGGGGAACCGGGACCCGAGGTACCCCAGGAACTCGCGGGAGGACGCCGGCCGCCGAGGGAAATCCTCCGTGATCCGCCCGATGATGCGGTCCGTGTCCTCGAACTTGAGTTCGTCCACGTACGTGTCGTAGATCCGGTCGAGGTAGACGTCCCGAAGGCGAAGGTCGTCCGCGGTGGGAGTTCCCATCCAGTGTCGCCCTCCGACCGATTGGTAGAGGTCCTGGTAGAGCACGGCCCCCGTGGAGACGACGACGTCGACGAGACCCCAATCGACGAGGTCCCGGAGGACCTTACGGAGCCCGGCCGCGATGAGCGGCCCCGAGAGTCCCAGGAACACCGTGGGCCGCTTCGGGTCGCGGAGGGCGTTCTCCCATACTTCGAGGCACCGGCCCAGGTTCCGTGCCTGGATGGACGACGATTGGAACTGCTCGAGGAGCCCGCCGATGCCGCCGGGCTGCGTCACGTCCACCGAGCGAACCGGCCGACGGAGAAATTCGCGCCGGCGTGCGCGGATCGATGCGGTCACGCGAGTCGCAAATCGGTCCGCCACTTAAACGCTCTCTCGGCTCGTGTTCGGCCATCTCCCGGGGGCTGGGAGAGAGTTAAATCCTCCAAGGAAGACTCTCGGCCGAGGAACCCGGGTGACCTCCACTCCAGCACCGGTCCTCCGCGCGGTGCAGGCCCTCGCGGAGAACTCCGGACGCACGATCGCGATCGCCGGGCCACCGCTCAGCGGCAAGTCGGCTGTCCTCCAGGAACTCCGCGGACTCCTCAAGGCCCAAGGGGCCCGGGTGGTCGACCTGCAGGGGAGCTACCGTGGCCGTACAATCCCGTACGGCGGGCTCGATGGGCTGCGTTCAGAAGAGGTAGCACCGCCGGCCGCGACCTCCGAATCGACCGCCGAAGCCCAGAACGGGACCCCCGAGGGTGAGGCGAACCTTCCGATGGGTGCAGGCCCCGTCATCCCCTACCTCTCCGAGAGGCTCCCTCGCAGCCGCCGCAGCCGGGGGGAGCGACCCCGCGTGTCGTTCCTCGGGCAACCGATCCGCGGGCGGTCGGCGAACGAGGGGAACCCGGACTCCTACTGGCGAGAGCTCCTCCCCGAGTTCCGGAGCGAGCCCCCGCATCCCGTGGCGATCCTGATCGAGGATGGGTCGCTCTTCGACGCCGAGAGCCGGGACTTTATCATCTCGCTCTCGCAGCGGGCCCGTCTCCGTCCGCTCGTGATCGCACTCGCCCTCGACACCTCGGTCCCGGGGTTCGTTGGATGGGAGGAGGCATTCCTCGGCCGTCCCGACGTCGACTGGGTCCGCTTCAGCGCCTCCGGCGCCGACCCGAGGGAAGCTCACCGATTGAAGTCGATCTGGGACGACCTGCCGTCGGTGGCGCAGCGGGTCGCCGGCTTCGTCGCGCTGCTCGGAGGCGCTACGGGCGAGGTCGTGCTCTCGCGCGTCGCCCGGCTGAGCTTCCCGCAGCTCGCGGAGGCGCTCCTCCCGGCCACGGGCGTCGGCCTGCTCAAGGTTCAGGAGGGCCGGGTGTCGATCCCGCACCTGGCCTGGACGCCGCTCACGGTCGACCTTCTTCCCGAAGCGGTCCGCAAGGAGATGCACCTCGAGATCGCGAACGCCTTGTCGGCGCTCTCTCCCGAACCGAACCTCGCCCGGCGCATCGAGGTCGCCCGCCACTACCTCTCCTGGTACCCCGGGCCGATGGCGTTGCGCCATCTGCTCGAAGCCGCCGAGCTCGCCCTCCAGTTCTCCGCCTTCGACACCGCCGAAGAGCTGCTCGAGGACGCGATCGGCTGCCTCGGCTCGCTCCCTCCGTCGGAGCGCGACCCTCTCGAGCCCGAGCTGAGGCTCCTCCACGCGGAAGCGCTCTTCGCGGCGGGCCGGCTCTCCGAGGCCGAGAGCGAGCTTCGGGAAGGGGTCGAAGGAGCCCTGCGCGCGGGCATCGAGGCGGGGACGCTCGCGGAGTGGATCGAGCCGCTGATCCTCTCGATGCGGGTGGTCGGCCCTCGGCCGTCGCTCTCGACCAACCTCATGGAGCTCGCGGAGCGCTGCCACGACGTGGGAATGCTGGAGCTCGAGGTCCTCTTCGAGGCGATGATCGCCGAGTTCCATTTTGAGCGCAACCTTCTCGACAAGGCGCGCGAGGAGTCGCACCGGGCAGCCCGGCTGGCGCGCCAGCTCCCCGACGGCCATCTCCAGGCGGTCGCGCTCCTTGCGGTCGGGATGTCCCGGATCGAAGGCACCCCGCAGGAGCAGGAGCTCGCCGGACGGTTCCTTCGGGCGGCCCGTACGTTGCTCGGACGCGCGCGCCGATGGGAGCTCGACTACCTCGCCGAGGACCTCGAGGCGCGGCTCCTCGAGGCCCAGGGAGAGGTGGTGCGCGCCCGGGAGATCCGGGAGCGGAGCCTGCCCGGCGTCCGACGTGCCAAACTTCCGGCGGTCGAGCTGTACCACCAGCTCGGGATCGCCGAGCTCCTGCTCAATCGAGGCACGACGAAGGGGGTCGACGCGCCGCTTCACCGGGCTCGGGAGATCGTGGAACTGCTCCACTTGGTCCCGCCGTCGCCCGGCCTCCTGAGGCTCTGGATGCTCGAGGGCCGCCAGCTGGCCCTCTCGGATTCGCCCGATGCCGCGCGGGACCGTTGGGAGGCCATTGCGGAGGAGCCCGCGAACGTCTCGATCCCCCGCCTCCGCGTGGAGGCGGTCGTCCGCCTCGCCCTGATGGCCCACGCCCGCCATCTTCCCGAGGACGCCGAGGCCTGGGTCGCGCGGCTCTCCGTTCCGGAGACCCGGGCGGCCATTCCGTCCGGCTGGGACGCGTGGATCGGCGACCTCGAGCGCCGGGCTCCCCAGAGCGAGCACGGCGGTTCGCCGCTCCCTCCACCGCCTCCGGACCTAGAGCGGACGCAGAAGGCCGAACGTCGGGAACGCGGACGGAGCTAGCCCGTAGGCGATCGTCACCGCGCCGACCACGAGCAGGACCGCGACCACCACCCGGTGGAGCAGGCGGGGGTCGAGACGACGCGCGAGCCGCGCACCGAGGAACGCGTCCCACCCCGCGACCAGGACGAGCGCGAGCGACCCCGCTACGAGCACGACCAACCAGCCGAAGTCGGTCACGAAGACGATCTGGAAGATCATCGTGGTGTCGCCGAGCTCAAGCAAGAAGATCGTCGCGAACGCGGTCGTGAGCGCCGAGCGCGCGGTCCGCGGGATCCGGTCCGGGTCCTCCGATTCGGGATGGAAGTAGAGCCAGAGCGCGTAGCCGATCAGGAAGACCCCGCCGACGACCCGCAATAGCCCGATCCGGCTCGGCCCGAGCGCGTCGGCGAGCGCCGTGCCGACCGTCACCGAGATCGACGTCGTCAGGACGAACGCGACGGCCGCCCCCACCCAGGACTGGACCGGGTGGGACCGGGCCGCGAGCGCGATCAGCGCGAAGCTCGTGCGGTCGAAGACCTCGAGGACCGCGATGACGAGGAAGACGACCGCGAACCCGTCGAGCCACCCGAGACCCACGGGCGGACCCTCCGGCCTACGCGAGGTGGTTCAGGAAGCTCTCGACGCGCCGCTCGCAGTACGCGCACGTCAGGACGACCGGACGGCGGTCGGTGACCTCGAACTCGCTCTCCACCGGCTCCGGCTGGTTCGTGATGCAGTTGGGGTTGGGGCAGCGGAGGATCCCCACGATCCGGTCCGGGAGGTCCACGGACCGCTTCTCCTGGACCTTGTAGTCCCGGATGATGGAGATCGTCGCCCGCGGGGTGATGAGCGCGATCGCGTTCACTTTGCGGGGTGAGAGCTCCATGTTCTCGACCTTCACGATGTCCTTCCATCCGAGCTTGCCCGACCGCACCCGGATCGCGACACTCACCGTCGAATCCTTGTCGAGCGACTGCACGTTGATGATCCGCAACACTTCGAGCGCAAGTCCGTTCGTGATGTGGTCGATGACCGTCCCGTTCTTGATCGGGGTGATCTTGAGCTCCCGGACCATGGGCTAACCCCCCTTCGGCGCGGGACCGAGCACCGCGTTCAGCAGCGCCATCCGGACCGGGACCGCGAGGAACGCCTGCCGGAAGTAGGCGGCATGAGGAGTGTCGTCCACTTCGGGTGAGATCTCCCCCGCGCGCGGGAGCGGGTGCATGACGATGAGCCGGGGCTTCGCGTCCCGCAGGACGCTCGCGTCGATCCGGTACGACCCCGCGACCTTTCGGTAGTCGGATTCGTCGGGAAAACGCTCCTTCTGGATTCGCGTCACGTAGAGCACGTCCGCGTCGCGGACCGCCTTGTGCACGTCCGGTTCGGTCGAGACCCGGGCCCCGAGGTGCTCGAGCCGCTCGACCATCTCGTCCGCGAGACCGAGCGAAGGTGGGGAGGTGAGCACGATCTCGCCGCCGAAGAGGGCGAGGGCGTGCGCAAGCGAATGAACGGTCCGGCCGTACTTGAGGTCGCCCAGGAGGACGACCTTGAGCCCGGTGAGAGTGTCGAACGACTCCTGCATCGTCGCGAGGTCGAGGAGGGTCTGGGTCGGGTGCTGGCCCGCGCCGTCGCCCGCATTGATGACGGGCCGGTCGGACGCTCGGGCGGCGAGTCGCGCCGACCCCTCGTTCGGGTGCCGGATGACGATGGCCTCGCCGTACCCCGAGAGCATCCGGATCGTGTCGTAGAGGCTCTCGCCCTTGCGCATCGACGTCGCCGCTGCATCGGCGATCGTAACGCAACTTCCTCCGAGACGCTGAACCGCCGCTTCGAACGAGAGGCGGGTCCGGGTCGACGGCTCGAAGAACGCCATGGCGACGATCTTGTCCTCGAGGGGGTGCATGACCTTCTTGCCCTCGGCGTACGGGACCATCTTTCGGGCCGAGGCGAGCACCTCCTCGATCTCCTCGCGGGAGAGGTCCCGGATGGAGATCACGTCGCGGCCGTGCAGCGACATCCTGCGCGTGAGAGGGAGGCACGGTTTAAGGCATTCTCCCGGGCGGGTCGCGCGAATCTCGTGAGGGAGAACGCTAGCCGGCTCCGCCGGTCGCGGACCGGGTCGGATGGGCCTCGGAGTGGGTCGGCGGCCGAGAGAGATGGGGCGGGCCGTGGCGGACTACGAGGACCGGGCAATGCGCGGAGTTGACGAGTCCGGTCGATACGCTTCCGAGCAAGAGCCGACGCCCCCGGGAGAGGCCCCGGGAGCCGACGACGACGAGGTCCTGCGGGTTACGGTTGAGGTAGTCGAGAAGCGATTCCAGAACCTCTCCCCGCAAGGTCACGGGTTCGACGACCCGGACCCCTCGAGCGCGAGCGTGCTCTCGAAGCTCGTCCAACAACGTGGCGAGGGTACGCCCGTCGTCGGTCAGGGGGACCAGCGTTTCGAGGCGGCCGTAATCCTCCCCCCGCGTCGGGGGAAGGACCATCGCGATCGTCAGGATCGACCCGAAGCGGCCGGCCATCTCCGAGGCCACTTGAACTGCCCGTCGCGCGGGGGCCGAGCCATCAAACCCGACCAAGATCCGTTCGAACATTTCCGATCGGGGTTATTGACTTCGAGGGCTTTAGCGACTCCCCGCCCGAGGCGCACTCTCGCGAGACAACCGACCGACCTGCGCAGGTTCCTTGAACATAACTTATATACATATTGTGCATCGCTGTGTTAATCACAGGATGCCATGAGGATCGATATTGGGTCGGACGGGAAGATCATCGGCACGCGTCGTGTTTCGCCGAACGGTCAAGTGAGCGGGCTCACGGAGTTCGCCGGACGTGAGGTCCTGGTGATCCTCCCGGGGTCGCACCACCCGGAGGCGACCTCGCTCTGGCCGCCGACCGAGGGGATGGCCCAGGCCGTCCAGGAGCAGATGCGTGAGGCGTTCGAGCGGTACGAGGCGCTGCAGAAGATCTACGCTTCCCCGTGGGAGGCGACCCGCTCCTTCGTGCGCAACGCGTTCGGAACGTCCACGCCCGACCTCGTCGCCGAGGTCGACCGCTGGGTGAAGGGGCAGATCGACCACCTGCCGACGGTGCACATCGCTCCGGGCCTTGCGAGCGGAGGGACCGGGAGAGCGGGGAAGCGGTCCCGTGCCGGGAAGAAGCGCGGAGGAGAAGTCCGCTCCGACGTGAGTGAGGAGTTCATCTGAGGGGAAGGGGGAAAGGAAGTATGGAAGCAAACAAGGGGGAGAAGAACCCGATGGGGGAGGCGTGGGACGAGGTCGGAAAGGCCATGAACGACGCAACGGAGCTCTACCTGAAGGAGCTCGAGACGTACCTGGAGTGGGTACAGAACGTCCGCAAGGAGTTCTTCGAGCAGGCCGTTGCCACAACGCAGGAGCTGTCTCGGATCGGCGAGAGCCAGTGGGCGTTCCTGAACCGGATGCAGAAGAGCTACTCCGTGTTCGGGGGGATCCCCACGTGGGCCGACATCCCGAGCAAGTACGACACGACGACCGCGAAGCGGACGACCCGAGCGACCTAAAACGGCCCGGGTCTTACCCCATCGAGTCCAGAGGAACCACGATGCCGCGACGAAAGAGCCGCAAGCGAACCAAGGCGAAGGACGAACGACCGACCCCGGCGCTGCCGTCGGGCACTCCCGGTCCGAGCTCGAACCCGCTCGAGGCGGGGCTCGACATGTGGACCCGGTATGCTCGGGAGACGGGCGAAGCCGTTACGGACTTCCTCCGGCGCTTCGGCGAAGAGCAACAGAAGAACTACGCCGCGTGGGCCGCCAACGTCTCGGACGTCGCACGACCGAAGCTCCAGGAAGCAGAAGCGCCGTCGGCGAAGGCGCGATTCGATGAATGGAACCGACAGGCCGAGGAGGTCGGCCGCCGGATCCGCGAGGCGTTCGAGAAGAGCTTCGCCCCGCAGCAGGACCTTCTCGAGCTGTGGGTGAAGCCCCTCGTACCGGGGGACGCCACGCTCACCGAGCGCAACCAGGAGATGCTCGGACTCGTCCAAAAGCTCTGGTCGGGGCTCACGATGGACCTCAGCCAGCGGCTCCTTGAGGCGATGCAGCCGGAGAGGTCGTTCGACGAGTTCGTCCGGTCGCAGGACGAGGCGACGAAGCAGTTCACCGAGAACTTCCAGAAGCTCACCCGACTCTACTTTACGAGCCCGGGGTTCGTCGCGGCCTTCGGAAAGTCCCTCGACTCTTCGCTCGACCTACAGAAGACGCTCCAGGACTCGGACGAGTTCTTCCGGCGGGTCACCGGTCTTCCGACCCGGCGGGAGATCAGCGAGCTCAATCAGGCGGTACGAGACCTGTCGGAACAGGTCTCCCGCCTCAACGGAAAACGCTCGTAGCTAGTCTCTCGGGGCGGAGCTATAAGCCGCGAGGCCTCCCGTCTCCGGCCGTATGGCCGGACGCGCGGCGCCGTCTCCGCCATCGCTGAACGGGGCCCCGGCGCCGGGGGATTTCCCGGCGCAGCTCGCGGGGTTCGCGACGAAGCTTCGAAAGGCGTGGGAGCTCGCTCTTTTCCCTCCCAAGATCAAGGTCGGTCAGACTCCCAGCGATGTGGTCTACGAGGAAGGACGGATGCGCGTCCTGCATTACCGGCGGCCTCCGGCCGTCACCGCGGGGCACCGCCCTCCCATCCTGTGCGTGTACGCGCTCATCAACAAGCCGTACATCATGGACCTCCAACCGGGGCTTTCGGTGGTGGAGAGCCTGCTCGCGCGGGGGCTCGACGTCTACCTCATCGATTGGGGAACCCCGAACGTCCTCGACCAGGACCTGAGGATCCACGACTACGTCAACGGATACGTCGACGCGGCAGTCGAGGCGACGAAGCGCGGGGCGAACGTGGACCGGATCCACATCCTCGGCTACTGCATGGGGGGGGCGTTCTCGGCGATGTACACGGCCCGACACCCGGAGAACGTGCGCACCCTGTCTCTCATGGCCGCCCCTCTCGACTTCGCGACGAACTCGAGCTTCCTCAACGTCTGGGCGAAGGCGCCGGGGTTCGATGCGTGGAAGGTCGCTCGTTCGTACGGATTGATCCCGGCCGACTTCTTCAACTCGGCGTTTTCGATGCTCGACCCTCTTCGGACGAACTACCTCAAGTTCCAGACCCTGCTCGAGCGCCTCGACGACCGGTCGTTCGTGGAGAACTTCCTGCGCATGGAGATGTGGAACATGGACGGGATTCCGATGGCGGGTCCGACGTACGCGGAGTTCATCGACAAGGGCTACCAGCGGAACCTGCTCGTCAAGGGCGAGTGGCGGATGGACGGCGACCGCGAGACGGTCGACCTCGGGAGGATCACGATGCCGATCGCCACGATCGTCGGTCTCAAGGACAACCTGGTCCCCCCGGAGTCCACGGAGGGTATCCTCGAGCACGTCGGGTCGAAGGAGGTCCAGAAGTTCGAGCACCCCTCCGGACACATCGGGCTCTCCACGAGTCGGAGCGCCCACCAGGAGCTCTGGCCTCGGTTCGCCGAATGGGTACTCGCCCACGACGCGGTACCACTGCCCTCTCCGCTGCCCCAGCGGAGACGTTCCCGACCCCCGGCCGGGAACGGCGCACGACGTCGCAAGGTCCGGTAGGTCGACCATGGCTTCGAGCGGTGCCGAGGGAGCCGGAGCGGCCGGTGGAGCTTCGTCGGACCGCCCCGCCGACCCGCTGGTTGTCCTCGACCAGCGGGGGCCCGTCGCGGTGCTGACGCTCAACAACCCCCCGTTGAACATCCTCACGACCCCTCTCCTCGATGAGCTCCGTGCGAGGGTGCTCGACCTCAGGGCCGACCCGAAGGTGCGGGCGGTGGTGATCACCGGTTCGGGGGAGCGTGCCTTCTCCGGCGGAGCGAACGTCCGGGAGATGCTCCCGATGCGTCGAGCCGACGCAGTTCGCCACTCGGCGAAGGGGCAGTCGCTCTACGACCTCCTCGAGACGGCCCCGTTCCCGGTGATCGCCGCCGTCCGGGGATTCTGCATCGGAGGCGGCTGCGAGATGGTACAGGCGTGCGACTTCATTTTCGCGAGCCCGGACGCCCAGTTCGGGCAGCCCGAGATCAACATCGGCGTGATCCCCGGCTGGGGCGGCTCGCGCAGGCTCCCTCGGATCATCGGGCCGGTCCGGGCGCGACGGTGGATCATGACGGGGGATCGGGTCGACGCAGCCCAGGCCCTCGCGGACGGCTTCCTCGACCAGATCGTTCCCGCGGAGGACCTCCTCAGCGCGGCGGTCGGTTTCGGACAGCTCCTCGCACAGAAGTCTCCGGACGCGCTCTCCGCGGCGAAGTACCTGGTGAACCAGTCGACCGACCCCGGACGGGAACTGGGCCTCGCCGAGGAGCGGAAGGTCTGGGGTGCTCTCTTCGAGACGCCCGGCCAGCAGGAGGGGATGGGCGCGTTCCTCGAAAAGCGTCCGGCGTCGTTCTCGCCGGAGCGGAGCTCGCGGGCGACGAGCCGCCTCCGGCCGTGGGAGTCGACGCTCGCTCCGCCGCGAGCGAGGGTTCCGCACCGGCGCGCCACGCGTAAGTCGGTCGGACGTCCGGCCCGACGTAGACGGACGAGATAGGTCGATCTCGGCCGGCTCCGGGACCCCGGACCGCGCGCTCGCTCAACTGGGCAAAGGTTCCTCGAGCCTTACCGACGGCACACCCGTTCCATGGAACGGAGAGTTCGAGCCTCTTCCGCGGATGGCCGGCAACAACATTGGGAAGCCATCGATCGCGCACGATCCGAGGACGAGTCGAGAACCCAACGGAGACCCACCGGACCCCCCGGGATGCTGGCCAGGCGTTCACCTGCGTCGTCCTCCGAAGGGTGACCGCGAGACGTCTCGCGGGCGAAGGGGGGATTCCCCACGATAACGCACCGGCGATTGCTCGCCGGTGCGGCCAGGTCGTGGTAGTAAGCCCCTTTCCGTTTCGGGCAGCATTCGACTGCGCGCTCTCCTCGACGGTCGCGGAAACGCTTCATCCCGTCTGTCAGGGCTTGCTCCCGGGGAGTCGGCCGTTTCACCATATCCCGACGGACCCTCCGACACAATGTCTTCACCGTGCCGTCCGGCTGTGTCGTTTCTGCTCCGGAGCTCAGACTCTCGCCTGTCGGGCTCCCGCCCGACCCCGTGTTTCCCGGAGAGGGGACTTTCCTCAGCGGCCGGCCGTCGCCGGCACGGACCACCGTCAGCTG
>Ga0187781_10004087_pt1 | contig 10897 bp, 12 predicted proteins | sample 0715_SJ02_MP02_2_FD_132447 | JGI IMG/M metagenome (GOLD analysis project Ga0187781, IMG submission 132447) | Tropical peat soil microbial communities from peatlands in Department of Meta, Colombia - 0715_SJ02_MP02_20_MG | ecosystem: Environmental > Terrestrial > Soil > Wetlands > Peat | place...
CACCACGCCGGCGTCGTGCAACCGGTCTTCGGCTTTGCGCGTGTCGCGGTCTTCCGCGAAAGCCGTCGCGGCAATCAGGAACATAGCCATCAGTAAAGTGCTGATGATTTTCATTTCACACTCCTCTTTGGATTTGACCTCTGACTCGGAAACACTCGTGTGAATTTCTAGGAATTCGTCCGGCGCGCGGGCGCCACGTGATTTCGAATAATTTCCGCCTGGCAAAGAAGCATGTGCGCCACGCCGGCTAGTTTGGCCCACAGAACATCCACGGATCGCGCGCCCTCCCTCAAGTGCGGCCAAAGCAGACGAGCGCCCTTGTAAGCCAAGTCCGCGATCAGGATGCCCACGATCGCGCAGCCCAGCAGCGCGATATACCCCACGACAAAAATCACCAGCGCCGCAATCGCTTGCAGAAAAATATTTATGGAAGACATGAAAACCATCGGCGGCCTCCTCGGCGCGCGTTCGGCGCGCTCAGGCTCTGGCGCAAATTTGTTAGACAGGCTGGGAGAATCCACGGGCGGGCTAGAATCCTTAGCGCACGCGCAATGCCATGCGCGCAAAAAATTTCGCAACGAACTGAGCGCAAGGAGTTTAGGTGACGGCGAGGTGGGAGATGGAAGCCAGTGGCTTGAGGTACTAGTCCGTGGATATTTTTCGCGCGCCAGCCCCTCATTACACCAGCAGCTCAAGCGGGAGCAGCTCTTGCTTTTGTTCCAGGTTTTCTCTGCCTGTGTAGCGCCGGCGTCTCGCCGGCTCTTGGCCCCTCTCTTTAACGTGTTGTCATTCCGAAGCGGTTCTCAGCGAGGAACCTGCTTGGGCTTTGGCCTTTGCCTCCTCTTGACACCATTCACCATCCGATCAACGATCCCTCTTGATCAACACTCGTGCCCAAACCCTCTTCGAATCCAACTCCACAGGTCAGCACCCCTCGCCGAGGCACGGCTTCAGAGCCGGAGGAGTCGTCTCGCAGTTTAGGGGGTCGGAGCTTCAGCTCCGACATCAGCCACGCCGGTTACTCAGGGGTTTCAACCCCTGAGGTCGCAGTAAGCCTTCCCGCCCCTATCTTTGAAGACAAAAAGCATCTCCTCAAAATCTTCCAGGGCGATTGCCTCGATATCCTCGCCGCCCTTCCGCCCGACACCTTCGACCTGATATTCGCCGACCCGCCCTACTTCCTCTCCAACAACGGCATCACCTGCCACGCCGGCAAAATGGTCAGCGTCAACAAAGGCGCCTGGGACGTCTCCCGCGGCCCCGATGCCAATCACCAATTTAATCGCGATTGGCTCGCCGCCTGCCAGCGCGTCCTCAAGCCCAACGGCTCCATCTGGGTCAGCGGCACCTCCCACGTCATCCATTCCGTCGGCTTCGCCATGCAGCAGCTCGAATTCAAGCTCCTCAACGACATCTCCTGGGTCAAGCCCAATCCTCCTCCCAATCTTTCCTGCCGCTACTTCACCCACGCCACCGAAACCATCATCTGGGCCGCCAAAAATAAAAAGTCCCGCCACAAATTCGACTACGCCCTCATGAAGCAGCTCGCCGGCGGCAAGCAAATGAAGTCCGTCTGGACCATCCCTCCTCCCGAACCCTGGGAGAAAAAATTCGGCAAGCATCCCACGCAAAAGCCCGTCGCTCTCCTCGAACGCATCCTCCTCGCCTCCTCCTCCGAAGGCGACCTCGTCCTCGACCCCTTCCTCGGTTCCGGCACCACCCTCCTCGCCGCGCTTCGCCTCCGCCGACGCGCCTTCGGCTGCGAATTCTCCCTCGACTCCATCACTCTCTCGCTCCGTCGCCTCTGTTCCGATCTGGTACACGTCGAACTTTTCGTCTCCTGCCTTCACTTTGCTCTTGATCCGTCCCCGCGATCCGTGGATCGATCCAGATCCCGAAAAAATTCGCGCATGTCTTCCGCTCCTCCAACCCGCCTCGTCCGCCGCGATTGCAATTTTTATTTCATCGGCGCGGCCCGTCGCGAAGTCGTCTTCTCCGTCGCCGCCGACACCATGGACTCCGCTTGGACGCACTTCCGCCGCAGCTCCGCCTCCGATGTCGAAATCCTCTTCGTAATTAAGAGTGAGACGGAAATTTACTTGTTGTAGGAAACAAGACCGGAAGGACAATCTCGCAAAAGCTCAAGCGGCTTCGACAACCCGAATAGCGGTGCCTTCGGGAAAAAGAGAATCCAGAATGCCATCGGCGTGTCCACGTGCGTTCTTGGCTCTGGGCACGAGCAAAAAACCGCGTACTCGAATACGTTTTGACTTCTGGTGCTTGATAAATTCATCTAGCTTGAGCAACTGGTGAGATGTGTGCTCTGAAAATAGGGTGGAGTGGATTTCGGCCTCCACAGCGACTTGCTCAATCACAGCGCCGTTTCTCGAAATCCTCTCCGCAAATATATCTGGCCGGTAAGTCGGCATCGGCGATTTCGCCTCACGCATTCCGTTCCTCATGACTCGCTTCCTGAATGTGCGCACCAGGTATTCGTGCAAGTCCGCCATCAGAGCACGTCAGTCTTAAGATATTCCGCCAAATTGGAATAACCGGCCATTCCCGTGCCAAATCGTCGCGCACCACGCTTATTAGAACGTCGCCAAAAGTTTGGTCCGAGTCGTTTCAGACCAGCCAAACGTCGCGCAAAACTGCTTTCGGACCCACCGGCCAAAATACTTGGACCAATGAAGAAGTTGAATGCGAACATCCCAGGGGTCTTCTGCAGAAGAAAACGCTTCGGGTCTTCGAACGCCTCGGGTATGTTCTCGCGGATCGCAGACCAGTACATTGCGAGCTTCTTTGCAGCCTTTCGCGGTTGCTTATACTTGCCTGTAATGAGAAGTTGACGCAAAGAGCTGACGAATGATTTTTCTGTTGCGATATGCTGCTCGAGCCGCTCCTCATTTGGTTGCCGGATTGTGCCGTACCATGGGTTCCCGACAAGATGTTTGTTGAGTTCGATGGTAATTCGTACCGCAGCGATCTCCCAAGGCTTCACGTCGGCGACATCCTTGACCTTGTTGTTCTCAATCAAGAGCCTCCTGGTCAAGGCCACGTCCATTTTTTTTGCCTTCGTGTTGATGACGTAAAATTGTACTGCCTCGTCAACCTGGCCCAATCCCTCTGTGATCACAACAGGGAATTTGAACGAGTCAGCTCGGAGAATACCGTCTTCTCTTGCCCTGACGAGGCCCTTCAGCCGATGCTGCATGTCGACTACCCACACGTCAACACCGTCAGGTATCGTCAACTTCCCGTCTCGGAATTTGAGCCGACCCTTCTCTCGAACATTCAGTAAACCCGCGACCGGCATGATGGCATTCCGTTTCTCAAAGTATTTCGCAATACTCTTGATCCGATACTCGTCGGGCTTCCGCTGATAGCCGCGTCGACCGGTCACGCTCTTTGGGTTCCAGATATCGACGGAGAATGCATCTAACGCTTCGATTGGAATCGCCGCGATGAACATATCCATTCTTCGCTGACGAAAATGCACTGCAGGAACGATCAAACTCATGGGCGGGATTCTAGACGATTTTACGATCGCGTCAATATCTATTCCAAGTTATCAAGGTACGCGTTTTGACTTCCTCTCCTCAGTCCGAAATGATCTAATGCGGGCGTGCGCTTACTCCTGCCCGAGCCGCCGCCTCGGTACAAGAGCCCCCAGCAACGCGTCCGTAATGTCACAGAGAGTTGGGGCGAGGCAAATCTGTATTGCGCCAACTGCGATTCGGACGAGCTCACCAGACTCAAAGCGAATACGCCCTCGATCGATTTTGACTGCCCAAAGTGCAAGGCACTTTTTCAGCTCAAGGGACGGAAGGCGCGGATCGGCGGAACGCTTACAGATGCGGCTTACGACAAAATGCGGGAATCGATACTGGCCGGAAGAACTCCAAACTTACTCGCGCTACATTACGACCCGATGACTTCGAGGGTGAGGAATCTGATTCTCATCCCGCACTATGCGTTTTCACTCGCCGCCCTAAAGAGACGCCGGCCATTAGGTCCTCAAGCAGAACGTCACGGCTGGGTTGGCTGCAACATCGTCCTATCGAACATTCCAGCAGACGCTCGGATAGCACTGGTCAATGAAGGAGTCGCCGCTGATCCTTCAGACGTCAGGCGCCAATACCGCCGACTTCGCCCGCTAACGGAGCTCGGCGTTGAAGACCGCGGCTGGACTCTGGATGTGCTCAATGCGGTGCACTCACTCAACAAATCAGATTTCAGTCTCGACGAGGTCTACGCATTCGAAGGCCGCCTGTCCAAACTACATCCATCCAATCGTCATATCCGTCCCAAAATTCGCCAGCAACTCCAGGCACTTCGCGACCTCGGCCTCCTCGAATTCCTCGGCCACGGCAAATACCGCCTCCGCTGAATGCCCCTCTGAAATTTCCAATCTCCAATTTCAAATTCGCTTTACCCTGAGCAGCCCACTGCGCGGGCTTCGAAGGGTTCCCCCAGCGCCGTAGTGAATTGATGCCTTCCCGCTTCTGGCGTAAACTACATGCAGTCACTCAACGAGACATCGTCATGCCTTCCACACGCACCCGTGCCGCCGCGACCCGCCGCATCACCCTGCGCGGCGCCAACCACGCGGCGAAGACATTTCGCGAACTGGCAGAAAAATGGCGTGCTGAAACCCGCTTCGTTTCCTCGGTCGAAAAACTCTCCATGAATTACTCCTATCAGCGAATCATCGGCATGGGCGCTCCTGCCGTCCCGTTTCTGCTCCGCGAGCTGAAGGATAAGCCCGATAATTGGTTCTGGGCGCTCGAAGCCATCACCGGAGCAAATCCTGTGCCCGCCGAAGATCAGGGCGATATTCAGAAGATGGCCGACGCCTGGCTCTCCTGGGGACATCGACACCACTACTTGTGATGGCTTCAAAGTATCTGGAACTCGCCTTTCCAAACCTCCGCGGCACGGCGTATGAAATCACAAGCCCGAGTTCGCCTCGTTACAATTGCGTCGCCTGGGCAGCCGGCGAGACCCATCGATGGTGGTGGCCGGCGCCCTCCTACTACTGGCCCAAGGGCGTCACCCGCGAAGCCACGCTTTCCACATTTGTCGCTGTTTTTCGATCGTTGGGCTACGCCGTCTGCCAGGACGATCGACTCGAAGCCGGATTTGAAAAAATCGCCATTTATGTGGACGCGGCCGGCGTGCCCTCGCACGCGGCCCGACAGTTGGAATCCGGCGAGTGGACGAGCAAGTTAGGTCCCGACGTGGACATTGGTCACGTCGATTTGAAATCGCTGGAATCAGCAACTTATGGTGTCGTGTCGCAAATACTCAAACGAAAAAAGGACGCCCGCTAAAAACACGGGGCCAAAGCGCTTTTTTCCTCTCTGAAATTTCGAATCTCCAATTTCAAATTCGCCTTACCCTGCTTGCCCTGAAGCGGGGCCGAAGGGAGAAGCCCACAGCGCGGGCTTCGAAGGGTTCCCCCAGCGCCCACCCGGCGCCAGCAGAATTTTTGCCTCAGCGCCGTAGGTGCGACATAAGTTAGCCCAGCCCGCCGTTTTCGGGCGGGCTGGGAACCGGTCAGCGCGCATCGCTCGCCTTCGTCAGGGCACGGCTTTAGCCGTGCCAAAATGTTGCGCGCAGTCCGCATTTTGGACCCCGGACGACGTTGCGGGGCGCCTACCTTCGCCACGTAGTTTGTGGCGCCCTCTCGCCTTATGGCCAAGAAAACTCCGCGTTGCCTAGATTGTTGGATCGTGGAAGCCGATCAGCGAAGAAGCGTCTGGAATCCAGCCTGAGCGAAATGCCTGTCATGCGTAAGAGCAGCCGCAAGCTGCTCCTCTTTCATGATCACGAAACTGGCACAATCGGTGAGGCTCCAGCTTTTGTCGGCCATTTCTTGATAGCGCTTGACCGCCTTCTCAAATAGCTGGCTGGTCTGAGGTTTCACGACTATGTGGGAATTGTCCCGAAGCGACGTCACCGCTCTTGCGGCAGCCTGACGAACGCGCGGCCCAAAATCGCTGAAGCTGTTCAAGAACTCAACGAGCACCATTTCACTCGTCACAATTCGGCTCGGGGCGTACTTGCGCGAACTTGTCGTCGCTTTCTGGTGAAGGGCGTCGCGAGGATTTAGAAGCGCGATCCAATAGCCCGTGTCGGCAAACACACGTTCCATCAGGATTTCTTCGGGTCACCGTAAAGATACCGATCGACATTCTGGGAGAGGTCAGCCGGCACGATTTCCCAATCAGTTTCGGGCACGTCCTCAGCGATTTTATGAAAGGCTGCCGCCAGGTCGCCCTCGCCGTTAGACGAAGAAGGATGCGCCTTCTTCTCTTGCTCCAGCAAAAGATTGAGTAATTCACGAATCATTTCGTCAGCGGACTTGTAGCGGCCGCTTTGAACCCTCTCGGCGATTAGCCGTTCAACGTCCGGACTCAGGGAAATCTTCATGGCAAGCCTTCAACATAGCTTACCAGATTTTGGCTCACACCTTGGGGATTCCCCATCCGCGCCCACTCACTTTGCCGGCAACAAATCCGCCGGAATCTCGTTGATCGCATGCTCCACATCCCACGAAACCGATGAAATCCACCACCTCCCGCCCGCGAAATACACCTGATAAATATTCACGCCGCGCCCAAAAATCTCTCCCGTTGACATCTTTTTCCCTTCATAGCTGCTGAAGACCGTCGCCACATTCCCGTACCGGTAAATCTTGTGCCCCACTTCGTGCTCGACAAATCCACCCTTCGTTATCTCCTCGTCCGTCCGGTCCGTAAATTCCTGCCAGCTCGGCGACCAGACCTTTAGCCCGCCCGTCTTCTCATCCTTTTCCGTCACGAAAAATCGCGCGTTCGCGTCATAAAGCGACAGGTCGCGCGCCCACTGCCGTGCCACTCCCACGCCCCCGGAAATGCATTCATAATCCGCCAGCACGATCGCCTCGGGACTGCTCACGTCCTCCGGCCGCGCCGGAATCACCGGCACCTTCACGTGCTGCTCCCCCTTCGCCTGCGGCTTCGTTTGCGATTGTGCCTCCGACGGCGCTTGTGTCCGCCCCCACGCCCCCACCGCCATCGCCAGCGCTACCAATGCCAGCATCCCCGCCATCCATCGCTTCTTGTTCATAAGCTCTCTCTCCTTTACCCTTCGAAGCCCACACTGTGGGCTTCTAAGGGCCGGCGCAACCGCCAAGCGCTGCCCCACCGCCACCCGCTAATCAGTGTGTCATCCCGAAGCGTCTCACAGCGAGGGACCTGCTTTTGATTTTTCCTCGCCATCCCCCCTCGCCTTTTGACGCGCCGCGACGTTTTCCGCTTTTCGAAATTTCAAATCTGCGATTTCAGGTTCGTCTGCGCGCCATGAAAGAATTCCGCATCCTCACGCGCTCCCTGCCGCCCAAAACGCAACCTTTAAGCCTCTGAATCCCAAAATTACGTATTAATACGGATATATTCTGGCAATCAAATGTGCTACCCTTTCTCGTTTTCACATGACGAAAAACTCTCAGCTATGGGTCGGGCCTTTAACTCGCGGGCAAAGAACGCTCCTTTTCCATTCCCATTTCGGGAATCCGCCTGCAGGAAGGGAGGGGATTCATCGGCTCCGTACCAGGGTCGCCTCGATCTCTACCCTACTCCAATGGCTGGCGCCATCGGGGTGCCCTTCTCGCCATGCGCCGGAGAATGCATTTCTAATCGAACATGATAACGATTAGAAATCCCCGCAACTTATTCAAAACAAAGGCTCGACATGTTTTCTAATCGAACATTTTTCCACGCGCAGCAGCTTCTCTCCAGCATCAAGCCTGCAGCCTCCAGCGTCCAGACCTCTAATCGTCACATCCCGGAATTAGAATTTGGGGCAAATTCATGAAATGCCGGCACTTAATTTTTTCTAATCGTCACACATCCGCTCTTTTGTCCCGAGAAGGTCCGCCGTGGCGGATCGGACGTTCTCTGTTCCCTCTCGACCGCACTCCCCTGGGCGCCGCTGCGGCCCTGGCTGCCGGGGCAGCTAATCGTCCGAAATCCTATGCCCCTACCTCCGGAGGCATCCCGAGGAAGCAAGGCTTTCATCCCAAGGGTTTTCGATTTACTCTGGCAGGCTTGTTTGCGGGGCGAATTCGGCTCGTAGACATCAGATCCCCCAAGCTCCCCTTGCCGGGGACTTGGGCGGCCCCTTGAGGAGGGAGTGGCGGATGCGAAAGCTGGTGGCGCTGTTTGGATTGATCGTCGTATTCGGAGTGGGGGCGAGGGCGCAGGAGATTCCGGTGCAGGAGGCGCCCAAGCCGGAGGCTCCGCCGCCGAAAAAGAAGAAGAAGCCGGAAGTGCCGGTGCCGAAATTCGAGTTTGGCGCGGGGTACACGTACCGGAATTACAGCGCGCCGAGCGGGCCGAGTTTCGGGATGAACGGATTTTACGCGTCGTTGGATTACAACCGCTACCGCTGGCTGAGCCTGGTCGGGGACGTGACGGGCTCGTACGCGGACCAGGGCATCGAGGGCAACAATTCGATGTACACGTACATGTTCGGGCCGCGTGTCTATTTTCTGGGACACCGGCACCGGATTACGCCGTATGGCGTATTTACGGCGGGAGCCGGAACGCTGCTGCTCAACCTGCCGCTGAATGGAGGATTTCCGGCAACGTCGCGATCGAGCACGGCGTGGGCGTTTGCGGGAGGCGTCGGGATCGAATACCGGTACAGGAAGCACTGGAGCATACGGGCATTCGAGTTCGATTACGAGAAGACGCACTTCAACGACATTTTGTTCGAGACCGGGTCGCCGCCGGAATCGAATTACCGGCTGTCGGCGGGAATCGTGTTTCGCTGGGGCGAAAGAAAAGATAAGAGCAAGTAGGCGGAGCGGATTTTTTCGAAGCGCCAGCGGGGGCGGGCGCGGCAGAGGGCGGTCCTTCCTTTTCTTTTCCGGCCGATTTGGAATTTGCGCTTGCAGGAAAGGCGATGGCCGGTGCAGATTACCGCAGCGTGGAACTCACACTGGAATCGCGGAGCGGGAGACTGGGGCTGCTGTGCGCGTCGGCGGCCGCGGCGGCGCTGATTTGTTTTGCGGCCGGGCGGTTGTGGCTGGCGGACACGCGGATGCGGTCGAACCAGGTCGAACGCATGGAACGAGGAGCGGCGCTCGTGCCGGGGGATGGCGAGCCGTGGGACCGCGCCGGACACGTCCGGCAGTGGGATTTGGAGAATCCGGATCCGGCGGGCGCGATCGCGGATTACGAGCGCGCGGTGGCGGATGATCCGCGCTCGGCGCACTATTGGATGGACCTGGCAAGCGCGCGCGAGGACAGCGGAGATGCCAAGGGCGCGCGGGAAGCGTTTGAGCGGGCGCGAGCGGCCTATCCGGCTTCGGCGGAAGTGGCGTGGAATTACGGAAATTTTCTTGTGCGGAATGATGAAGTCGAGGAAGGGTTCGCGCAGATTCAGCAAGCCGTGCGAGCGGACCCGAATCTGCTGCCGCTGGCGATTTCGCGAACCTGGCGCGCGAACCGCGACGTGAATCTGCTGCTCGACCGGGTGCTGCCGGCGAATGCGGAGGCATATTTTCAAGCGCTCGATTTTTTCGCGACGAACCGGCAGACGGACGCGGCGCTCGCGGTGTGGGAGCGCCTGCTGACGGTACAGAAAACTTTCCCGCTGTCGAAATCCTTTTCCTTTCTTGACGAGCTCATCCTGGACGGAAAGTCCGAAGAAGCCAAGACCGTATGGCGCGAGGCCCTGGAAGCGGCCGGGCTCCCGCACGATGCGCCGGCGGGTAATAACGCGATTTGGAATGGAGATTTCGCGCGGGACTTTCTGAACGGGGGGCTCGACTGGAGGTGGACGCCGATTCTGGGCGCGGCGATTGATTTCGATGCGGCGCCGTCCGGCGGGAACGGACGCGCGGTGCGGCTCGATTTCGGCGGCGGGACGAACGTGTTTCTGGAGCAGCCGACGGAACTGGTGCCCGTCGAACCGTCGTGCGCGTATCACTTCCACGCGCTGATGCGCACGGAATCCATTTCGACGGAAAGCGGGATTCGTTTTTCGTTCACGGATGCGGGCGGCGGGACGGCCGGAATGCTGAGTACCGAGAACTTGACGGGATCGCAACCGTGGACAGTCATCGAGGGAGACCTGACGACAGGGCCGGCCACGCATTTTCTGCGGCTGCGCGTGTACCGCGCGCCGAGCCGAATGTTTGATAACAAACTGAGCGGGACAGTCTGGGTGGCGGAAGTGTCGCTCGTTCCGACAGGATCTGACGGCGGGCAGCCGAAACGATGAAAGCGCTGCGCATCGGGCTTTGCGTCGTCCTAGCTTTCAGCGTGCTAGCCCACGGCGTGGTGGAGGTGTGGTCCGAATCACTGCTGGAAATTTTCACTGCGCTCCTATTGGTATGGTGGGCTGTGCTGCTCTTCCGGGATGAGAACCGGAAGATTCATTGGAGCGCGTTGAATTGGCCGCTGGTGGGATTGGCGGCCATTGGGTTGGGGCAACTGGTCTTTCATGCGACGGCGTATCCGTTTCTGACACGGACGGATTTGCTGAAGCTGGCCACGTATTTGATTTTATTTTTCCTCGTGGCGCAGGCGTTCCGCGAACGGGGCGATTTGGAAAAGCTCGCGTGGTTTCTGGTTTTCTTCTGCTTCGCAGTCTCGCTGATCGGCATCATCCAACATTTCACGTCCGAGGGGAGCATTTATTGGTTCCGCAAGCTGGAGGCGGGCGGCGATCCCTTTGGGCCGTACGTGAACCGCAACCATTTCGCGGGCTTCGTGGAGTTGCTGCTGCCGGTGGGATTGTCCCTGCTGGTGTTTCGCGGGCTCCGGCGGGACGTTTTTCCGATGGCGGGACTGCTCACGATCGTTCCGCTTGGCGCGCTGATCCTTTCGGGGTCGCGGGGCGG
>Ga0187781_10004088_pt1 | contig 10892 bp, 5 predicted proteins | sample 0715_SJ02_MP02_2_FD_132447 | JGI IMG/M metagenome (GOLD analysis project Ga0187781, IMG submission 132447) | Tropical peat soil microbial communities from peatlands in Department of Meta, Colombia - 0715_SJ02_MP02_20_MG | ecosystem: Environmental > Terrestrial > Soil > Wetlands > Peat | place...
CGCCGTCTCGCCCATGTGTCAATATTCCGCCGAGAACGGCTTTGCCAATGACTGGCATCTCGTCCATCTCGGCAGCCGGGCGGCAGGCGGCGCGGGGCTCGTCATGGTGGAGGCGACGGCGGTTCTGTCCGAGGGACGCATCACGCCGAAGGATGTGGGGCTTTGGTCCGACGATCACATCGAGCCCTTGGCGCGCATCGCGCGCTTCGTCCATAGCCAGGGCGCGGTCGCGGGCATTCAGCTTGCGCACGCGGGGCGGAAGGGCAGCACGGTCCGCCCGTGGGAAGGCTCGGGGATGGTTCCGCCGTCGCGGGGTGGATGGACACCGCTTGCGCCGAGCGCGATTCCTTTTTCGGAAGGCTATCCCCAACCATCGGCGCTAGATGAACGCGGAATTCGCGAAATTGTGAGTGCGTTCGCCGCGGCGGCGACACGGGCGTGTAAGGCAGGCTTCGGGATCATCGAAATTCATTCGGCGCATGGGTATCTGCTTCATGAATTTCTTTCGCCGCTTTCGAACCGGCGGACGGATCGCTATGGCGGCTCCTTTGAAAATCGTACGCGGATTGTGTGCGAAGTTGTTTCCGCCATCCGGCGCGTGTGGCCGGAGAATGCGCCGCTTTTCCTGCGAATTTCCGCCACGGACTGGATCGAAGGAGGATGGGATCTCGATCAATCGGTCCGGCTCGCACAACTTGTGGGCCAGCTCGGAGTTGACGTGATTGATTGCTCCTCGGGAGGCCTGGCAGCGGGAGCAAAAATTCCGATGCAAAGCGGGTATCAAGTGCCGTTCGCTGAAAGAATCCGGGAAGAGACCGGTATTTTGACAGGCGCCGTCGGGTTGATTACGAAGGCCTCTCAAGCCGATGCCATCCTGCGAGAAGAAAAGGCGGATGTGGTCTTGCTCGCCCGGGAATTCCTACGACAGCCTTATTGGCCCCTCCACGTTGCCAATGAATTGGGTTTTCCAATTTCGTGGCCGGCCCAGTATTTGCGAGCCGCACCTGACGGGACACCCACTCGCGAGGGTATTAGCCTCCCTGATTTCAAGCGTTGCATGGCCGAACATCATGGGATAGGCGAATCCTAGGAGGCGACTCGCCCGAAATGCCGGCCGGTGGGCCGGCAGTTCTCAGGCGCGCGAGTATTTCCTGAGCAGTCTCCCGAATAGCGCGTGAGCCTCCTCGAGCCCGAGGGCCCACGTCGCTCCGAAATAGACTATGCCGTAGGGGCCCAAAACGATTATGGCCAGCAAAATGGGCGAGTGATGCGGGAAGAAGTGGCGCAAGCTCCAGGCGACCGCTGCTGCGGCTAAAGCCGCTGCCCACAGCTTCGCGAGGTATTCAGGAGGGAGACCCGTATGCCCGATTCGATGGTTCAATGTGCGCCTCAAAAGCGCGAATTCAACCCACGACGAAATTCCGGCGGAGATCGTCAGGCCGGCCACACCCCATCGCGGTTCAAATCCGAGCATCGGAGGCAGAGGAATCGCGCAAAGGTAACCGAGCACGGTTGTGAGAACCACGCGGATGATGGAGAACCGCAGCGGCGTTCGTGTATCGCGCATCGCGTAGTAAGTCGAAGAATAGAGACGGCCCAGAGTGGATGCTAGAAGCCCGACTGTGGCACCGGCCAGGATTCCCCACACATACACCACATCTTTGTGGCGGAATTGCCCTGTTTGATAAATCGCGCCGACGATTACGTCGCCCAGGGCAAGAAAGGCAACGACTGACGGCAACACGAAAAACGCAATCTGCCGAAGCCCGGAATTCAGTCGTCCACGCAGCGCGTCCGCCACGTCCTTCTCCGCCCCGACGGCGCTCGACATGGCGGGCAATTCGGCCGCGGAAACAGACATGCCGAAGAGACTTACCGGCAGTAAGTACAAAGTTTGCGCATAAGCCAGTCCGGCGACTGCGCCTGTCGGCAGCAAACTCGCCAGCAGGGAATCGATATACGCGCTGATTTGCACTACGCCGCGGCTGAAAAATACCGGAACAAAATTATTCACCACGGTCCGGACGTTTTCGTTTGCAAACTTCAGCGAGAGGTGCAGCCCCCGCAGCAGTTTGAGTACGGCAGGAAGTTGCACTGCGACCTGCAGCGCGCTTCCGGCCACTGATCCCCACGCCAGATACTCGGCGAGCGGATATTGCGCGTAGCGCCCCCCGAATCCCCACATCGTTGCAATCATCGCCGCGTTCCACGCGACGGAGACGGAGTAGGAGAGGAAGAATCGCCGATGGCTATTGAGCACGCCGAGGCACCAAGCCGAAATAACCAGCAAGCCCGCGCCGGGAAAAAGAATACGTACCAGACGAATGGTCAAATCGCGCTTTTCGCCTGTAAACCCCGGCGCGATGGCATCAATCAGGTACGGCGTCGCGAGCATGCCAATCAGGACGAGAACCGACGTACTCAATGCGAGCAGTGATGCGACAGCGCCGGCCACGTGGCGCGCTTCTTCTTCATCTTTGCGGCCCAACAAGCCCGCATAGACGGGAATGAAGGACGCGGAAAGGACGCCTTCACCGAATAAGTTTTGGAGAAGGTTCGGGATCTTGAACGCGGCCCGGAATGCGTCGGCTGCGTCGGAATTTCCAAAGTAATGGGCGAAAACCCGGTCGCGGATAAGGCCCGCAATGCGGCTGAGAAAAATCCCCAGTGCGACCCAAAAGGCAAAGCGCTTGGCTCCGCCGTGCGGGTTCGCAGCCTCCGCGGGCGCGTTCACGAGTGAAATGAAGAAAATGCGAGCATAGGTGTGGAGCAATTCATTACAAAAGCTGCAAGCGAAGAAGTCAATCAGGATTCTGGATTCTGTGCGTTGAGAATAGACCGCCGGAATCTGTGAAAGCCTCACGAGGATTGACGGAAGGGTGAAGCTCCGCGCTTGACAACCGCATCGTGCTGGTCAATGCTCTCGGCTCCATGACGAAACTTGGGCGAAATTCGCACACTCCTCCGCGAGTTACTCTCGCGGAATTGATCGGAAAACTGAGCCTGAAGCGGCAGGAAATCATCCGACCGGTGCTGGAAAGTCCGCGCGAATTTGTTCTAATAAGCGTTCGCGGCATGGCCAAGCGGCTGAAATCCGACCCGGCCACAACAGTGCGCATCGTCCGCGCAATGGGGTTTCCCGGCTACCGGGAATTTCAAAAATTTTTGCACGAGCTCTCGATTGCCCATGCAACGTCGTTTGAGATGATGCAGGCCAGCTCGGGACGGGACAGCAGCATCCCTGCGCACGTCCGCGAGTCGCTCGAACAGGAAGACCGAAATCTCCAGGCGCTGCGCAACGGCCTCGAATACAAACGCGTCGAGAGTCTGGCGCGGAGAATGTACAAGTCCGCCCGGATTCTCCTGATAGGCGGTGACCTGGCTGCCACCCTGGTTGCGTATTTTGAATACCACCTCGCGATGCTGGGCCTAACCGTGCTCACGGCGACTACGACGGGTCGCGTCGCGCACCTCTCGCGCAACTGCAGCTGCGGTGACCTGGTTTTCGCCCTGAGTTTTGGCCGCGGCTTGCGCCAGACGGTTGAGGGTTTGCAGGAAGCCAAGTCCCGCGGCGCCTACTGTGTGGGCGTCACAGACACATTTGTCTCTCCGATCGCGCGATTTGCCGACGAATGTTTTCTCGCATCTGTCCGCAGTCCGTCATTCGGGGCCTCCTACGTGGCCCCGATTGCGTTCCTCGATGTCATGTTGGTCGCCTGCGCTAATTACAGGCGTGGACGCACACTGGCCTTGCTCAAGGAAGCCGATCGTGAGCAACGTCTGGGCTTCCGTTGGTACGACGCTTAGGTTTTTCCTTTCTCCCTCCCTTTTGATCTCCTTTTGAGGGTAGTGCCTGGATGATTACGAAATCCGGGTAAGGAAAGAATCTTCTCGGCGCGCAGGAACTCAGGTACATTTCTTGGCGCCCATGAAACCCTCTAATCACAAAAAGATTTTCCTCGTTCTGGCTCTCCTGCTCATTTTTGTATCGGCAGCGCTTATTTGGCCGGCCGCAACACCGGCGCAAAAGGATTCCGCTCTGGCGTCGCGAATTCGAGAAATCACGAGCCGCCCGGAATACAAGCATGCGAACTTTGGGGTCGAAGTTTACTCACTCGATGAAGACAAAGTGCTCTTCGACCTCAGGGGGCAGCAACTTTTCACCCCTGGCTCGACCACAAAGTTGCTGACGGAGGGAACCGCACTCGAACTTATCGGCCGGGAGTTTAAGTTCCACACGCGGGTCTTTGGCCTCGGCCCCATTTCGCCGGACGGCACCTTGAAGGGCGATTTGATTCTTGTCGCCAGTGGCGACCCAAATCTTTCCGGACGCATCCAGCCGGACGGCACTCTTGCTTTCGAAAATCAGGACCATTCGTATGACGGAAGCCCGGATACACGAGCTGTTCCCGGAGACCCGCTGCTTGTAGTTCGTGAGTTGGCCGCGCAGGTGGCGGCGCATGGAGTGAAACGAGCTCAGGGTCGCGTATTGGTTGACGCGTCATTGTTCCCCGAAGGCGAGCGCGAGGGAGGAACGAATGTAGTGATCTCGCCGGTTTCCATCAACGATAACCTTGTGGACTTGATTGTTTCGCCGGGGGAGAAGGAAGGCGCGCCGGCAGTCTTGAAAGTTTCGCCGGAAACTTCCTACGCGGCGTTTGTCAACAAAATCACTACCAGCGCGGCGGGCTCCAAAGTGGATCTTCAACCATTCAACGACGTCTCGAACCCCGATGGAATTCATACCGTGACCTTATCTGGAACCTTTCCACTGGGCAGTTCTTCGATCCTGTATTCCTACGCGATTCCGCAGCCAAGCCGATTCGCGCAGTTGGCGTTCGTTGAGGCTCTTCGGGAGAAGGGCGTGAAAGTGAATCTGCCGGGGCCGGGCGAGACTGCCGATTTCAAATCCCTGAGTACTTCCTACACACCCGAATACTTAGTTGCCGAACATGTTTCGCCTCTACTTTCGGAAGAGGTGAAGGTGACACTCAAGGTGAGCCAAAATCTTCACGCCAGCATGACGCCATTTATTCTCGGTGCGCTTCTGGCCAAGAGTACGAAGGACATTGACCAGGCCGGGTTCAATCTCGAGCACGACTTTCTTGCAAAGGGCGGGCTCGACCTTTCCGGCGCCTCCCAAGCAGATGGCGCCGGCGGAGCGCGATCAGCTTATTTCACTCCTGACTTCATGGTTCACTATCTGGCGTTCATGTCGCGCCAAAAGGATTTTCCTTTGTTCGAGCAATCGCTGCCGATCCTGGGGCGCGATGGGACGCTGGCGAAAATCGAAGTGAACTCGCCCGCCGCCGGGCACGTATTCGCCAAGACGGGAACGTACGGCTCCTACAACGCTTTGAACAAGACCTTGATGCTCGATGGAAAAGGCCTGGCCGGCTACATGACTACGCCAGACGGCAGGCGGCTGGCTTTTGCGATTTATGCCAATTGTGTTTCACTTCCACTCGAAGATCAGGATGCGCCGCAAAAAGTAGTCGGCCAGGCTCTCGGAGAGATCGCTACAGCCATCTATACGACGCCTGCTGGCCAGCTCGCTCCTTTCGACATCATCATCAGGAGCGGTCGCGTGTTGGACGGCAGCGGCGGGCCCTGGTATTCCGCCGACATTGGAATTCGCGGTGACCGCATCGCTGCAATCGGAAGGCTGGATGGCGCAGAAACCAGGAAGATCATTGACGCGGAGGGCCGCGTCGTCTCGCCTGGATTCATTGACATGCTCGGGCAATCGGAGTTGGCGCTGCTGATTGACAATCGCTCGCTCAGCAAGCTCGCGCAGGGAATCACGACAGAAATTACCGGCGAGGGCACTTCTGCTGCTCCCCAGAATGAGAAGACACTCGCGCCATTGAAACCTTTCCTCGATCATTATCATTTGACGGTCGATTGGACTTCACTCGATGGTTATTTCCGCCGTCTCGAAAAGGACGGCACCCCGATCAATCTAGGCACCTATGTCGGCGCTGCTCAGGTCCGCGAAACGATTATTGGTGATGATGACCGGGCCCCCACGCCTGCCGAACTCGAGCAGATGAAGGCGCTCGTCGCCCAAGCCATGAAAGACGGCGCGCTCGGGATTTCAACTGCTCTCATTTATCCACCCGGCCACTTCGCAAAAATCGAAGAGTTGATCGAACTCGCAAGAGTTGCGGCGCATTACGGAGGAATCTACGCGTCGCATATGCGCAGCGAAGGCGCCACCGAGATGCAGGCTCTCGACGAGGCCATGCGCATCGGCCGCGAAGCCGGGCTGCCGGTGGAAATTTTTCATCTCAAAGTCTCCGGGAAGACGCGTTGGGGTTCCATGGCGCGTGAGGTCGAAAAAATCCAGGCCGCGCGGGATTCGGGTCTTGATATCCGCGCCGATCAATATCCATACATCGCCGGCGCTACCGCGCTCGCTTCGTCGCTTCCGCCGTGGGTTGCCGACGGCGGCGTGGGCAAACTCCTCGAACGATTGCGGGATCGTCAAACTCGCGAGCGCATAAAACGCGAATTGGGTTCTGATCATCCCGATTGGGAGAATTTGTATTTCGATTGCGGCGGCGCGGAAGGAGTAATGATTTCCGGGGTCTACAATCCGGAGCTGAAGAAATATGACGGCATGTCGGTAGCGCAAATGGCCAAGGAGATGGGAAAGCCGGAGCTCGACGCGCTCTTCGATTTCATCCTCGTCGATGGTGCCCAGACCGGCGCAATCTATTTTTTCGCGAGTGAGCAGGATCTGGTCTATGGCCTCAAACAGCCTTGGACTTCGATCGGTCTCGATGCGAATGAACTTTCACTCGATGGGCCGCTTTACGAGCCGCACACGCACCCCCGAGCTTTTGGCTCCATGTCGCGTTTTCTGGGCCATTATGTGCGCGATCAGCACTTGATGACGCTGGAGGAAGCCGTTCGCAAAATTACTTCCATGCCGGCGCAACGCGAGCATCTGACCGATCGCGGTTTGATCAAGGTCGGCTTCTACGCGGATGTGACCATCTTCGACCCCGCCGGGATCATCGACACAGCCACGTTTGCAAATCCTACGCAACTTTCCAAAGGTGTGGACTACGTCATCGTGAACGGCCAGGTCGAGTACGATCACGGCGCGCTGACCGGCGCAAAAGCTGGGCGGGCACTGCGCGGACCTGGTTGGACTGGCCTTGCTGAAAAACCGGGGCGAGAATAGTGAGGTCGTGGCCAGGATTTTATGGCTGAGGATCAAGCACTGGATGCAACGAGATTTGACTGTCCTTCTTAACTTCGAGCTCGCGCTCCCATTTCTGCCTGCCGCGCGATTTCAACTCGATATGATGTGGGCCATAGGGCAACCGAATCGTTGATGGCGTTTGTCCCACAAACTTCCAATCCACATAGATATCCGCGCGTGGTGGGTCCGATTCGATCACGACTATGCCCGAGTCCGACGGCATCGCTCCTTCATTAAGCAAATTGGTAGCAGCGGAATGAGGGTGAATCGGCCCAGCGCGTTCCTGTGATTCGTCAGTCTCATGACTCGACTCTTTGCCGTGCTCCAGTTTTATATCGAAGTGGTCGGATTTCAGAAGGTAATAACTCCCGTGATGGCGCCCGGTCACTGCCACCCATTCGAACGGACCGCTCGTTAGCGTGACATGTTGCGTCGCATACCCTTCCATATGAATGCGCGCGACAAGGGCGTGCTCGAGCCGGGCGCTGAAAACCGTGTGGGGCTTGTGGAAGTAGCTGCCGGGGTATGCGATCTGATAGGGAGTTGTGCCCACCACAGCGCCTTCAATTTCGACCGTCGCGCCGGGAGGCGAACTCGATATTGTTAGTGTTTCTGCAGGCAGTTGCCGAGCCGGCAACAAAAGCGCCAGCAAAGCGAACAATGCATAGAGACATGTGCGCCTCGACGCCTGCATCAATGGCCTCCGAGGGATTAGAAAGGGCTAGAAAATCTCATTTCTTGCGCCGCGGGTCAATCCGTGAAACTACGCACAGACGATTCCTTTCATGCTCATTGGGCTCGACAGCAATTTAGGTCTCAAAAAGATTGGAAAGCCAATCATTTCAGATACTTAGCGAGCCATTCCTGGAACGCCTTGTACCACAGCTCGCTGTTCTGGGGTTTCAGGATCCAGTGGCCCTCGTCGGGGAAAATGAGCAACCTGGAAGGGACATCCTGCCGTTGGAGCGCATTGAAAAACTCCAGGGCCTGCGTGTACGGCACGCGAAAATCGAGCTCACCTGCGATGACCAGCGTTGGAGTCTTGAATTTTCCGAGCGCGCCCGCGAATTCATTGGGAGACCATTTTCTATAGAATTCAGGATTCGACCACGGTGGCCCTCCGAATCCCCACTCCTGAAACCAGAGTTCTTCCGTCCCGTACATGCTGACCTGATCGTATGAGCCCGCATGAGAGATGAGGCATCGGAAGCGGTCGGAACGGGTGGCGATCCAATCCACCATGTATCCGCCGTAGGAACCTCCGGCGGCGGCGAGGCGTGCGGAATCGATGAAGGGATACTTTGCGATAGCGGCGTCCAAGCCTTGCATCAGGTCCTGGTATGGCTCGTCACCCCAGTCCTCCCTAACCTCCCCTTCGAATTTCTCCCCGTAGCCTCCAGACCCGCGGGCGTTGATCATGAGGACCACATACCCCGGAGCGACCATGAGCTGCGGATTCCAGCGGTAGCTCCAGGCGTCGCCAAACATCTGTTGCGGACCGCCATGGATTAGAAGCAACAAGGGATATTTTTTCGTTTCGTCGAAATGGGGCGGACGGAGCAGGAGCGCTTCCACTTGCGCTCCTTCCGTGCCGGAAAACCAGAAAGGCTCAACCGCCGTCAGTTCTAGCTGCGAGAGAAGCGCGCCGTTGTCGTGCGTCACCTGGCGGATGCCGCTGCCATCGGACGTCGCAACGAAGACTTCGGCCGGCATCGTCAGAGTGGTCCGCGTGAAGACGAGCAAATCGCCATCCTTGCTCACGTCGAAGTCGGAATTGAAGGCGCCACCCAGGACCACCTGCGGCGTTTTTCCGGGGCTCGCCGGGACGGAGTAGATTGGCTTTTCCGCTTTCTCCTCGACCTGGAAATAAATGTTCTTACTGTCGGCGCTCCAGGCGAGCGATTCCACGCTGTGGTCAAACTGTTCCGTCAAATTGATTTGCTTGCCGTTTTTTCTCTCATAGAGCATCAATCGCCAGCGGTCGCTTTCGTAACCCGGCTGTGTTTGCGCGCGATAGGCGATCCACTTTCCGTCCGGTGAATAGGTGGGGCCCCAATCATTCGCTGGATTCGACGTGATGCGAATCGGTGAGTCGGCGCCTGAAACAGCGACAGTAAAGAGGTCGCCATTGGTGCTCATCGCTTCGTTCTTATCGGTATTCGCCGTGAAACAGAGCTCCTGGCTATCGGGCGAGAATGCGATCGGTTCCGGCGCGTCAATGTTGAAAGGCGGGACGTCGTAATCGGCGCCCGGTGTCATGTCACGCGGAATTCCTCCTGCGGCAGGAACGACGAAAAGATGGCTGCGTTTTCCGTCCCACCAGGTATTCCAGTGGCGAACCATCAGACGATCGTAGATGCGCGCCTTGACTTTGCTTTTTTCGCGCTGCGTGTCGCGCTCCTTGTTGCAGGCGTCATCCTTGCAATCGACGTAAACCCGAGAGACGAACGCAAACCATTTGCCGTCGGGGGACCAGAGTTGATTGTCCACGCCGGTCGAAAGGGAGGTGAGACGGGTGGCTTCGCCGCCTTCAAGTGCGAGCAAATAAATCTGCGATGCGCCGTCGCGGGAGGAGATAAAGGCTATTTTTTTGCTGTCCGGAGACCAGCGGGGCCGGAAATCGCTCCCGCCGCGAGTGATCTGCCGGGAAGGCCCGCCTTCAACCGACACCATCCAGATATTGTGGAAGATGCGATTTGCATCCAGGTCCGGCGTTCCCACTTCGTAGGCGATCCATTTCCCGTCAGGCGAAATCTGCGGCCCGCTCAAGCGGTGCATGGCGGCCATGTCACGGAACGTGATCGCGCGTCTTTGTGGCTCTTGAGCCCCGGTGGCATTCGCGAGAAAGAAAACGGCAAGTGCCAGCCGCGCGATGCAGTTCCGAATCCTCATATCGCCTCCTGAAAATCTTGCCGGCCAGGGAATTTCGTTCGACGGGAATCATTGCACTTCCGCTGGCGCAATCCAAGCCTGCAACCTTACCGCTCAAGTTTATCTTTACGGCTGCTGGCTAATCGGCTGTAGAATTCCTCCCGCCGAGCTTTCGTTGTCCCTTTGAGGGAGGGCCATGGAAGACGCACTCACGATTCACCGCCTGCATTTTGCCTTCACCGTCACGTTTCATTACATTTTCCCGCAGCTCACGATGGGGCTGGCACTCCTAATTTTCATCCTGAAGACCGTTGCGTTTCGAACCGGCGACGATATGTGGAATCGCGCCGCCCGCTTCTGGGGGAGGATTTTCGGGATCAGTTTCGCGCTCGGTGTCGTGACCGGTATTCCGATGGAATTTCAATTCGGCACCAACTGGTCGGAGTTTTCGAAGAATGCGGGAGGTGTGATTGGTCAGACGCTGGCAATGGAAGGGGTCTTCTCGTTTTTCCTGGAATCGTCGTTTCTCGGCGTTTTTCTTTTTGGAGAGCGGCGTCTAGGGCCGCGGCTGCACTGGCTTTCTTCGATGATGATGTGGGTTGGGTCGTGGCTTTCAGGCTATCTGATTGTCGCGACAGACGCGTGGATGCAGCATCCCGTCGGGTTCGTCCTCAACCCGGACGGCTCATACGCGCTGACCAGCTTCTGGGCGTTGATCCTGAATCCCTGGGCGCTGTGGCAATATGCGCACACGATGCTCGGCGCCGTGCAGACAGGTTGCGTCGCAATGGCGGCGGTCGGTGCGTAC
>Ga0187781_10004089_pt1 | contig 10889 bp, 9 predicted proteins | sample 0715_SJ02_MP02_2_FD_132447 | JGI IMG/M metagenome (GOLD analysis project Ga0187781, IMG submission 132447) | Tropical peat soil microbial communities from peatlands in Department of Meta, Colombia - 0715_SJ02_MP02_20_MG | ecosystem: Environmental > Terrestrial > Soil > Wetlands > Peat | place...
CCGGTGGCCAGACCCGCATACACCTGGGTGCGGATGGTGATCGGCGCCGTCGTTCGCCCAGCGGTCATGAATCGCAGTTTGGCGGCGTTGTTGATCAGCTGGTCGGCGGCGATCCCGATGAAATCCATGATCATGATCTCGGCCACCGGCAAAAGCCCGTCGATGGCGGCACCGATCGCCGCGCCGACGATCGCGGCTTCCGAGATCGGTGTGTCCAGCACCCGGTCGTGGCCATACTTCGTGGACAGCCCTGCCGTCGGGCCCGTCGCACCGGGATCGGCGATGTCCTCACCGAGCAGGAACACCCGGTCGTCGGCCTGCAGCGCCTCGTCGAGCGCGAGGTTGAGCGCCTCGCGCATCGTCATCTCTTTTTCTTGCATATCCGCGTCTTGCATCGCCTCACACCGGGAATTTGATCGGGGCTGCGTACACGTCCTGGTCGAGCTCGTCGATCGACGGGGCGTCCGCGCTCATCACGGTTTTCAGCGCGGTTTCCACCATCGCAGCGGCGTCGCTCTCGATGCTGTCGAGCTCATCCGCACCGCAGATGCCGGCCTCGGCGAGGTAGTCGCGAAATCTCGGCAACGGATCGGCGGCCATCGCCGCGGCAAGCTGATCTTTGGGGATATACGGCATCCGGTCACCGAAATAATGGCCGCGGAAACGGAATGTCACACACTCGATGAACGTGGGGCCGCCGCCGTCGCGCGCCCGCCGCAGTGCTTCGTCGAGCGCGGCTTTGACGGCCAGCGGGTCGTTGCCGTCGACGCGTACACCCGGCATGCCGTAACCGGCCGCCCGGTCGGCGACGTGTTCGAGCTTCATCGTGTCAACCGTCGGCGTCATTTCGGCATAGAGATTGTTCTGGCATACAAAGACAACCGGCAGATCCCACAGCGCGGCCATGTTGGCAGCTTCGTGGAATGAGCCGGTGTTGGTGGCGCCGTCACCGAAGCTGACCACCGTGACGCGGTCGAGGCCCTTGCGTTTGCCGGCCATCGCCAGACCCACCGCTACCGGAGGTCCGGCTCCGACGATCCCGGTCGAAAGCATCACGCCCTTATCGGGTTTGGCGATATGCATGGTGCCGCCCTTGCCGCGGCTGGCGCCGACGGTACGGCCCATCATCTCGCCGTAGATCTCCTCCAGCGGGACGCCCTTGCCGATCAGATCATGCAGCCCGCGGTAGGTCGTGACCAGCTGGTCGTCGGGTCGCAACGACACACCCATCGCCGCGGCGATCGCCTCCTGGCCGCGCGACGGCCAGTACACGCACATGAATTCTCCGGTGCCGATGCCCTTCGACAGCCGGTCATCGGCCGCCTTCATCAGTACCATCAGCGCATAGATGCGCTTTTGGATCTCCGGAGGTACCTGTGCTGCAGGAGTCACTTTGTGTAGGAGCCGATCTGCTGATAAACCTTGGGAATTGGCGGCGTCTCCATGTTGAGCAGCTCCAGCGACGACATCTTGCCGCTGGCACCGAGTTCCCCCAGCCGTTGCACCACCGAGTCGAGGTCGTCGCAGTCAAGCTCGTAGATCGCGACGAATGGGCCCTTCCCGTCGGTGGGCGCGAACCGGCGCGCGGAGACGATGCCCTGCACCGAGCAGATCTCCGCCAGGTGGGTGTCGTTGTACCACTTGTGGTAATCCGCCTCACGGTCCGGCGACACCGGCATCGACTCCAGGTAGATGATCCCTTTAGCCATTCGCCCACTCCTCCTCATCGCTGCGTCCCCCTCGCCGCTGCGCGGCTGGAGGCACCCCCACTGCATCGTCGTCGGCGGTGGCCATGCTTACCTCTCCATTTCGATTGGGCTGCAGTCCGATTGACGTAACCTCATGCGCCTGCCCACGGCTTCACCTTGAGGAAGCCACCGGCGTCGACACGCAACTGCTGGCCGGTGATGTAGCGCGCGGCGTCCGAGGCAAGGAAAAGCACGGCCTCACTGATGTCCTCGGGTTCGACATAAGGCACCGGCATCGCCTGCACCAGCGGGAAAACGGGCTCCGCATCCTCGCGGGTCGGGTTTTTCAGGTCGGGCCGGAAGGCCCGGTACATCGGCGCGCTGTGCAACATGTCGGTGTTGACGTTCGTCGGGTGCACCGCGTTCATCCGGATGGAGAACTTGGCCAGCGCCAGCGCAAAATCGTTGACATAGTGCGCGGCAGCTATTTTCGCGAAAGCATATCCTGCTCCACCGGGACCGCCGTCGATGCCGGTGGTGTTCATCGACGACATGAACGCCGCGTTGGAACCGATCACGATGATCGAGGCGCCGGCCTGCAGGTGCTTGAGACTGGTGTGCACCAGGTTGATCACGCCGAGCAGATCGACGTCCACCGCGTCAGCGAAGGCCTGCGGCGGCAGGCCTGCGGTGAGCGGGCAGATGCCTGCGTTGGCGACCACGATGTCGAGATGACCCAACTCGGCGACGCCCCGGTCGATCGCCGCGGACAGGGCGGCGCGATCGCGAACATCGGCGATCTCGGTGAAGGCGTGCTGGCCCTCCTTCTCGACAAGCCGGGCGGTTTCGTCGAGATCCTCCGGGCGGGCCAGCGGGTATTCGTTGGTTTCGATGTCTGCGCACAGGTCCACCGCAATGATGTCGGCGCCCTCGGCGGCAAGCATCCGGGCATGAGAGCGGCCCTGACCGCGCGCGGCCCCACTGACCACCGCCACCTTGCCCGTCACTCTGCCCATCGCCGTTCCTTTCTCAGCACCTTTGGTAGAGGCGAATCACACTGGGGCTCGAGATCTTTCGCGCAAGTGCCGGGATAACCGACGGAGGCGCCGACCCGGCCATCAGGTGGGACCGGACGAGCATTCGACTCCATCGCATCTCTTCCACGACGCTGCGTCGTTGCAGTACAGGCTGACGAATACCTATAGTATCTATACTACCTAAAATAGAAAAGACACCGAAAAGAGTGGGCAAATGTCAGCCGTGCTCAGCGGCGTCCGGGTCGTCGAACTGGCTTCATGGACGTATGTTCCTGCTGCCGGTGTCGCTCTGGCGGACTGGGGCGCCGAGGTCATCAAGGTGGAGAGCGTCGTCGGTGATCCGGGCCGGGCGTTGGTGGTCGGAGGGTTCACCCGGCAAGCGGCACGTGCCGATGCCGACTTCATCCTCGAACTGAGCAACCGCGGAAAGCGAAGCATCGCTTTAGATCTCAAGAGTGAGACCGGCCGGGAGTTCTTCGGGCGACTGCTCGCGAGAGCCGACGTACTGCTCACCAACTGGCTCCCGGCAGCGCTGGAGCGGGCACGTCTGACAGTCGAAGACATTCGCGCGTTCAACCCGAACATCATCATCGCGCGCGGAACGGGTCTGGGTGTGCGGGGGCCCGACCGCGACCGGGGCGGCTTTGATGCCGCTACGTATCTGGCTCGCGGCGGAGTCGCTTACACGCTCACGCCGTTCGGCACCGAAAATCCCGCCGTGCAGGGCCCGGCCTTCGGCGACCTGCAGGCGGGAATCACCCTGGCCGGCGGAGTCTGCGCAGCACTGTTCCACCGCGAGCGGACCGGCGAGCCGACGATCGTGGATTCGTCGCTACTGGCCCAGGCGATGTGGAGCATCGCCCCCTCGATTTCGGTCGCCGACCTCTTCGATATCGACGGCATCCCGGGAGCACCGCCGGGGTTGGCGATGAACCCGCTGGTCAACCGCTATAAGACCAAGGACGACCGGTGGATCCAGATGGTGTTTCTCCAGCCGGACAAGTTCTGGGCCGGATTCTGTCAGCGGATCGGGTTGCCTGAGCTGGCCACCGACGCGCGCTTCGTGCCGTCGTCGAATCTGGTCGCCAACGCCGCCGAAGCGACCGCCCTGATCGGTGCCAAGTTCGCCGAGCACGACCTGGAGCACTGGCGGAAAGCGCTGGCCGATGAGCCCGGTGTGTGGGCGCCGCTGGCCACCCCGCGTGAGGCGCTCAACGACCCGCAGAGCAAACCCAACGGCTACCTGGTCACCAATGTCGACGACCAGGGTATCGAATACGTAATGGTCGCTGCACCAGTGCAGTTCGACGAAACTCCACCTGGCCCGGGACGCGCGCCCGAACACGGCCAGCACACCGAGGAAATTCTGCTGGAGCTCGGCTTCGACTGGGACGACATCGCCAAGGCCAAGGACAGCGGCGCGATCCTGTAGCCTGCCCCTCGAATGCGAATCTCATGGAGGGCGTAAAGGGGATAGTCATGACTTCGGGCGTCGAGCAGTTGGAGTTTCAAGCCGAGGCGCGCCAGTTGCTGGACTTGCTGGTCCACTCGGTCTATTCCGATAAAGATTCGTTTCTACGGGAGTTGATTTCGAACGCCTCCGACGCCCTGGACAAGCTCCGGATTGAAGCGTTCCGGAACAAGGACCTGGACGTCGACACCTCCGATCTGCATATCGAGATCGAGGCCGATAAGGACGCGCGCACTCTCACCGTTCGCGACAACGGCATTGGCATGACCCGCACCGAGGTCGTCGATTTGATCGGCACCCTGGCCAAGTCGGGTACCGCCGAGCTGCGTCAGCAGTTGCGTGAGGCCCAGACCGCTAAAAACACAGACGTGTCCGAGGAACTGATCGGTCAATTCGGTATCGGCTTCTACTCCGCCTTCATGGTGGCCGACAAGGTCGAGCTGCTCACCCACAAGGCCGGCGAGAGCGAGGCCACCAAGTGGGAGTCGAGCGGCGACGGCACCTACACCATCGCCTCGGTCGAGGGTGCTCCGCAGGGAACGTCGGTCACCCTGCACCTCAAGCCCGAAGACGCCGAAGACGCGCTGCACGACTATACCTCGGAGTGGAAGATCAGGACGCTGGTCAAGAAGTACTCCGACTTCATCGCCTGGCCCATCCGAATGGAGGTCGAGAAGAAGACCCCTGCCTCCGAAGAAGGTGGCGAAGAGACCGTCACGCTAGAGACCCAGACCCTCAACTCAAGCAAGGCGCTGTGGGCCAGGCCCAAAGACGAAGTCTCGGATGACGAGTACAAGGAGTTCTACAAACACATCGCGCACGCCTGGGACGAGCCGCTCGAGGTCATCTCGATGAAAGCCGAGGGCACCTTCGAGTACCAGGCCCTGCTCTTCATCCCGTCGCACGCCCCGTTCGACTTATACGAACCGGGCGCGGCGATCGGTGTCCAGCTTTACGTCAAGCGCGTCTTCATCATGGGCGATTGCGACCAGCTCATGCCCAGATATCTGCGCTTCATCAAGGGCGTCGTCGACGCACAGGATCTGTCGCTGAACGTTTCCCGCGAGATGCTGCAACAGGATCGACAGATCAACGCGATCCGGCGTCGCTTGACCAAGAAGGTCCTGTCAACGATCAAGGAACTGCAGGCCGAGCGGCCGGATGATTACCGCACCTTCTGGAGCCAGTTCGGCAAGGTCCTCAAAGAAGGCCTAATGCGGGACTTCGACAACCAGGAGACGTTGCTGCAAATCTCCTCGTTCGCCTCGACGCACAGCGACGACGAACTCACCACCCTCGCCGACTACGCAGAACGGATGAAGGACGGCCAGGAGCAGATCTTCTACGCCACCGGAGAGTCACGGCAGCAGATTCTTAACTCACCGCACCTGGAAGCATTCAAAGCCAAGGGTTACGAGGTGCTGCTGCTCACCGACGCCGTCGACGAGATCTGGCTGGGGTCGGTGACCGAGTTCGACGGCAAGCCACTGCAGTCGGTGGCCAAGGGCGAGGTGGACCTCGACACCGAGGAAGAGAAGACGGCCCACGAGGCCGAACGCAAGGAGCGGGAGAAGGATTTCGCCGATCTGCTGACCTGGCTGAAGGAGACCCTGAACGAGCACGTCAAGGAAGTGCGGCTCTCCACCCGGCTGACCGAGTCGCCGGCCTGCCTGATCACCGACGCCTTCGGTATCACCCCGACGCTCGCCCGCATGTACCGGGCTTCCGGCCAAGACGTTCCGGTCGAGAAGCGGACGTTGGAACTCAACCCGAACCATCCACTGGTCACCGGCCTGCAGCAGGCGCACAAAGACCGCGGGGACGATCCATCAGTAGCTGAGACCGCCGAATTGCTTTACGGCACAGCACTTCTCGCTGAAGGCGACACACCCGAGGATCCGGCGCGGTTCGCTGAGTTGCTGGCAGACCGGCTGGCCCGCACGGTATAGACGCTTTAGTTGCCGTGCCGCACCTGGCTGAACGGCACACCACGGTCGGCGGCGTACTCGCGGGGAAAGTTCAGCACCCGCTCGCCGATGACGTTGCGGGCCAGCTCGCTGGTACCACCGCCAATGCAGACCGTTTGGCGGGACAGGTAGCGCAGACCGGTCTCGAGCCCCTCCCCTTCCGCGCCGACGACCCCGGCCGTTCCGGTGATTGCCAGCCCGGCGTCCATCTCCAGGGTGACCGTCTCGGCGTGGAAAAGCCGGAGAAGGGTTCCGGCGGCAGGCGGCAGCGTGCCGTCGCGGACGCTGCGGTAGACGTGGTCGCCCAGTTGGTCGCTGACCGCTCTGTGCACTAATGCCCGTCCGGCTATCTGCCGTACCCGCTCGCTGTCGGCCTGCCCGGTTTTCTCGGCCAGCCGCGCATAGTTCACCGGCGTCGTTCGGCCGCCCTCACTGCCGCTGCCGCTGGCGAATTCCGAACCCAGCCCCACCGCGCGGCGCTCGTGATAGAGCTGGCGCGAGGCCACCGACCACCCGTCGTTGACCTCGCCGACGACCGCGTCGTCGCCGACGTCGACACCGTCGAGGAACTCCTCACAGAACTCCGTTGACCCGTTCAGCTGAGTGATGCGCCGCAACGTGATTCCGGGATGCTTGATCGGCACCAGAAACATGGTGAGGCCGTCGTGCTTGGGCACGTCCCAATTGGTGCGGGCCAGGCAAAGTCCGTAGTCGGCGGCGAATGCGCTGGTGCTCCACGTCTTTGCGCCGTTGATCACCCAGTGGTCCCCCTCCCGCTCGGCACGGGTGATCACACCGGCAAGATCCGATCCGCCGCTGGGCTCGGACAACAGCTGAACCAGTACCTCGTCGCCCCGCAACGCCGCAGCGATGTGCCGGCGCTTCTGTTCTTCGCTACCGGTGTCGAGCAGCGTCGCGCAGCAGATGGTGAACGTCGGCGTGTTGAGGATCAGCGGCATCTCATAGCTGAGGCTCTCCTCGTTGAATACCTTCTGGTATTCGTAGTCCAGACCCAACCCGCCGTACTCGCGCGGAAAGCAGATTCCGGCGAATCCGCCTTCGTACAGCCACTTTTGGAGTTCACGGGCGCGCTGCCAGCACTGCTCCTCATCGCGGTGGGCGGCCGGCGGAAACGCGGGATCGATAGGCGGCATGTTGTCGGCCAGCCAGGCCCTCGCCCGGGCGCGGAACTCGTCGATGGATTCCACGTCGGTGGATACCAGTTCAGCCTCGGTCATCAAGCAGACCTCGGGGCTCGATTTCCTGCCTCTTGCCACTGGTACACCCGCATGTTGTGCTCTTCGGGTGTGCCGAACATGGCCCGGTACAGCGCAACTCGCCGCAGATACACGTGCAGATCGTGTTCCCAGGTGACGCCGATTCCACCGTGCATCTGTACACAGCCCTGGACGATCTCGGTGGCCATTTCCCCGACATAAGACTTGGCGATGCTGGCCGACAAGCCGGCGTCGGCTGAACGGGCGGAGATGGCGGCCACCGCTGCGGCGGTCGTCGCCCGGCATGCCTCCAACCACATCTTCATATCGGCGAACCGATGCTTGAGTGCTTGGTAGGACGCCAGCGGGCGGCCGAAGGTGTGCCGATCCAACGCCCACGCGACGGTGAAGTCGAAAACTGTCTGCACAATGCCGACTACTTCGGCGCACTGCAGCACTTGCGCGAGGTGGCTTTGACGGTCGATCAGTCCGGCGGTCTCGGCGGCGCTGCCGACGGCCGCGCTGTGTTCGACGTCCACGTGGTCGAAATGCACGCGAGCGTATTGCTTGACCAGATCGATCGACTGCTGCGGCTCGACCCGCACCCCGGGGGCGTTGGTGGGCACCAGGAATTGGCGCACGCCGTCGTCGCTCTGCGCCACCACAAGTAGCAGGTCGCTCTGGGCACCCGCCTCCACGCGGTCTTTGACACCGTTGACGCGATAGCGGGAGCCGGTCTTGGAATCGATCTGAGTGGCGGTCAGCGACGGCCGATGGGGCGCCCAGGCCTGCCCCGGCTCGTAGACCGCCCAGGAGGCCACCAGTTCTCCGGAGATCAACGACTCGATCGTGGCCGCATGGGACTGGTGCTCGGCGCAGTCCACCAAGGCCGCGAGCACCGTGCTGACCGGATACAGCGGCCCCGGCGCCACAGTTTTTCCGAGCTGCTCGGCGACCATCGCCAGATCGGCAACACCATCGCCCGAGACGCTGCCACCACCAAGTTCCTCGGGGACCAGCAGAGCCGTCCAACCCAGCTCAGCGGCCCGCTGCCACCAGGCCTTGTCGAAGGAGACGCCCGCCGCGTGCAGCTCCCGCACCCGGCTCAGCGGAACCTCTTTTTGGAGAAAAGCTTGGCTGGTGGAGGCGAAGAGTATCTTTTCGGGGGAATCGACGGCAGTCATGACGTTGGCTGGACCTCCATGGCCTTCCTTCACCGTTGCGGATGATGGTTGGGCGTGTCCTGGTCATCCGTCCGGTTCGATCCCAGTCGGGGTTCACTGGTGCCCTCGATGGTAGCAATGACCAATACAGTAAGAGATACCGGAGTTCAGTCGATAATGACGTCGAGAAGCTGTAGTCGCCATGGCTGACGCGGGCGAGCGGCCGCAGGATTCCGCAAAGGCGAAGGCGGACGCGATCGCGTTGGCCGAGCAAGCCGAGGCCGAGGCCGCTGAGGCGGAAGCGCTGGCTGCGGCGGCGCGCGCACGCGCCCGGGCCATTAAGTTGCGGCGTGAGGCGCAGGCGCAGGCCGCCGAGGATGCCGAGGAGACCACCGAAGCCACCACTGCCGTCGAAGCCGCAGACGCCACCGCGGAGAAGCCCGAAACGCCCGAGCCGTCGGAAACGCCGGAGTCACCCGCAGCGTCGCCCGAACCAACCCGGCGGCGGTTGCCGGTACCGCAGTTATCCCGGTTATCCAAGCCCCTTGCCGGCGCCGCCATCGTCGCGATCTGCGCTCTACTGGGAGCCAGCGGATGGATGCTGTGGCATCACCAGACCGTCCAATCAGAACGGCAGCGATCCGCGGCCTACATCGCTGCTGCCAAACAAGGCGTGGTTAACCTGACGTCATTGGACTTCAATAACGCCAAGGAAGACGTCCAGCGGGTACTCGACAGCTCGACGGGCGAATTCAGGGACGACTTCCAGCGTCGCGCGGACGATTTCGCGTCGGTGGTGAAAGATTCCAAGGCTGTCACCCAAGGATCGGTCAAGGCCACCGCGGTTGAGTCGATGGGTAAAGATTCCGCTGTCGTTCTGGTCCTGGCTAACGAACGGGTCACCAATTCGGCCGGCGCCAAAGATGATTCACGGGCTTTCCGGTTCCGGGTGTCAGTGGTCCGAGAAGGTGACCAATTGAAGATTTCGAAAGTTGAGTTCGTGCTATGAGCGCGGACGACAAGACCGAGCAGCGCAACGTCGAGAGCGCGCCGGATCTCGAGCCCAGCGACGGGGTGGAAATCGACAAGACCGCAGACGACGCCGACGAAGCACATCAGGACGGCGACACGACCGAGCGCGGCATCACCTCGTGGATCGGCGACAAGGTCGCTCGGCGCCGACACGGCAAACTCGCCCCGGTGGTTCTCGTCTTGCTTCTTTTGGTCTCCGGAGCGCTGGCGGCGTGGTTGTACGTCGTTCAGTACCGGCCTGACGAGCAGACCGACGCCGCTGCCGCTCAAAGCGCGGTCGACGCCGCGCGCGACGGCACCGTCGCGCTGCTCTCCTACAAACCAGACACCCTCAACCAGGACTTCGCCGCCGCGAAATCCCATCTCACCGGGGATTTCCTGAACTACTACGACCAGTTCACCCGGCAGATCGTGACCCCGGCCGCCAAGGAAAAGGCGCTGACAACGACAGCTCAGGTGGTGGGTGCGGCGGCGTCCGAACTGCACCCGAATTCGGCGGTCGTGTTGCTCTTCGTCAACCAGGCCACCGTCAGCAAAGACCGGCCCGATCCGGCGATGGCGTCGAGCAGCGTGCTGGTGTCGTTGACGAAGGTCCACGGCAAGTGGCTGATCACCAAGTTCCAGCCGATCTGATCTGACACCAACGTCCAACGTGCACCCACGGCGGAAAATACGAAAAGAAATCTCGCCGTGGGTCCACGCTCGGCGTGGAGAGCAACTAAATGGCAAACGAGCGGCGGAGCACCTGAGCGTGCAGTGCGGCGCTTTCCCGGGAGACAACCCACTCCGGCACCACTGAATCGAACCCGTGAAATGTCGCGGCGACGACGTGCAATTCGGTGTGCACATACGCATGCAGCAACCGGTTCGCATAGTCGATGGCTTCGTCGCGGCATGGGTCGATCTCCGCGCAACTGATGAAGGCTGGCGGCAGTCCCTCCAAGTTCGCCCGATGGGCTGGTACGAATTGGGCCGTCGCGGCGCTGTGACCCAGGTAGTGGCCCCACGCGCGGCTCACGGCGGGGCCGTTGAGTCCCGGCGTGCGCTGGAATTCCCGACGCGACGGCGTGGCGTCGGCGTCGAGCATCGGCTGGTGCAGCACCTGGGTCAGGATCGGCGGGCCCTCCTGGTCGAACATGCGCTGGGCCAGTGCAGCGACCAGCGCCGCGCCCGCATCCCGGCCCATCACCACGACGCGGGTGCCGTCCGCGCCGAGGCGGTCGCCGTTCTCGACGACGTAGCGAAACGCTACGTCGACGTCATCGAGTGCTGCCGGACACGGGTGCTCCGGCGCCAGCCGGTAGTCGACCGACA
>Ga0187781_10004092_pt1 | contig 10885 bp, 10 predicted proteins | sample 0715_SJ02_MP02_2_FD_132447 | JGI IMG/M metagenome (GOLD analysis project Ga0187781, IMG submission 132447) | Tropical peat soil microbial communities from peatlands in Department of Meta, Colombia - 0715_SJ02_MP02_20_MG | ecosystem: Environmental > Terrestrial > Soil > Wetlands > Peat | place...
CGGTCTGCCCGAGGAGATTCGCCGCAAAGGTCTTGAAAAGACGCCACTGGCAGTTCTTTCCCGCGGCGTTGCCGCCCTCCGGGCCAACACCATCATCATCAATCTGCCCGGCAGTCCGAAAGGAGCAGTGGAGTCCCTCGAAGCTATCGCGCATCTGCTCCCTCATGCCGTAGAAGTCCTGCGCGGCGCCCATCACGACTAACCCATTTTACTCAGCTCGGAATCTGGGTGGGCGTCTCTACACCAGCAGGCTTGCTCGTCCGACTCTTCCCGGCTGCCGTCATCTTGTAGTGCAGTCTGAGAATTGTCAGCCCTATGAACTTGATTACGTGGTCCGTTCGCAAAACCCCGTCGTCATCCACATACACGTGAAAAATCTCGTGCAGCGTCTTGAAGTTTCGCACCCGTAATGCATCTTTGCCGGATTCCAATATGCGATAGAAGCCGACGCACCCAAACCCATCTCCCTTTGAAACTAATCCAAACGACCCGTCCGCATGCGCATACGGCCGCAGATACACGCTGCTGCTGCCGTAACATGGAAATGTCACCTTCACGCACGGATTCTGCTCACCCGGCAATTTCGCGGTCGAATAGAGTCCAGCGTAGATTACTTTCCCAGTAGACCGGAACCGCCGCAGCCAGCCCGTATGCACGATTTTCCCGGTCGCCGGTTCCCGCAATTGCACGATTTCGCTGGTCATGCCCTTCGCGACTTCCAGTGACGAGATCGGAAAATTCAACTGGTCCATTTGCCGGCTAATGAATTCCACCAACAGCCAGAGCACAAACTTTCCCGCGAAGTACACCTCGCTCCAGACCTCCAAGCGGTATTCGGCGGTGTGTTCGTAGAACTGGCGAATAAGCGGATGTATCTGGTTTGGCTCGAATGCCGGGCCGCGCAACGCCGAAAAATCCGGAATAAGGCCCGCATCCTCCGGCCAAACCATCTCCAGTTTTTCTTCATTTGCAATCTGTCTATAAATCTCGACACCGATGCGTCCTGGCCTGCCTATCACGCACTGCAGCCACGGCGCGTCTCCTTTACGAACGCGTCTTCCAGTAAGCCGCACCAGCCACTCGATGGCCTTCTGCAAAAAATACCCAAGCATCGAATAAAGGAAGCCGCGGAAACCGCGAGGGGCGCAGGCCTCGTCCAGCGAAGCCAGTGGCTTTCCGTGGTAATTTTGCGACGAACTGCTCATTGGATAGCATTATCGCAGCAGCATTACGCCTTGTCCGACACTCCGCCGCTGCTGTGCCTCGGACATAACCGGCAAGGTGCCCCCCGTCACTGGCAATGCCAACATCACCAAACAGCCTCGACGGTTGACCACTCGCTCGTCCTCCGTAACAATGTTCTCACCATGACCCTCGACCTTTCCCACAAGCACCTTGCCGTGCTAGGCACAGGCAAACTCGGCAGTATTCTTCTTCGCGCCTATCTCAAACAAGGACTCTTTCCGGCTAAGCAAGTTGCCGCTACGGTGCGGCACGAGGAAAAAGCCGCCACCATTGCGGTCGAACTCGGCGTCAATGCTTCCACCAGTAACCGCAAGGCCGTGCAACGTGCCGACATCGTTTTGCTGGCGGTTAAGCCTCAGGTTGTGGGTGAGGTTCTAAAGGAAATCAAGCCTGCTCTTCGCAAAAATGCGCTGATCATTTCAGTAGCTGCCTCCGTGCCCACTTCGTACATCGAACAGCGCGTCGGACCGCAGGTCCCCGTCATCCGCGCCATGCCCAATACCTGTTCCACCGTTGGCTGCGGCATGACCGGCATCTGTAGGGGCGCACACGCCTCTGCCGAACACCTGGAGATTGCCAAGACCATGTTCAATGCCGTGGGCCGCACCGTGGTGGTCGATGAGAAGAACATGGACGCGGTTACCGGACTATCCGCCAGTGGGCCCGCGTTCATTTACATCATCCTGGAATCCCTTGCGGAAGCCGGGGTCAAAGTCGGCCTGCCCCGCGATATCTCCACTCTTCTGGCCGCGCAGACGCTGAAGGGGGCTGCCAGTGTGGTTCTGGAAACCGGCGACCATCCTGCGCTGCTCAAGGATTCGGTAACCACTCCGGCCGGATGCACCATCGACGGTATCCTCGAACTCGAGGAAGGGAAGCTGCGGGTCACGTTGATCAAGGCCGTAGTCAAGGCCACTCACCGCGCAGGCGAACTTCTCTTCGAAAAGTAGCTGCCCGCACACGGCACGCAAACTCCACTCCCGAACAAGACATTTTGAGCTGACCCCAAGCCGTGACACCCCTCCTTGCACTTGGCCCCATTCTGTGTGTTACATTCGCAATGGAAACGCGCTATGCCGGCCGCCTACATTCCGGTGTTCATTTTCGCGCTGCTGGTTTTGTCGTTCCCTGTTCTCGCTTTGCTGATTTTCAAGCTGATTCGCCCGGAAACGCGTGGCGGCCCTGCCAAGTTCCTGCCTTATGAATGTGGTATACCACCCGAGAGCAATGCCCGGGGACGCTATTCGGCTCGCTTTTATGTGGTTGCGATGCTGTTTGTCATCTTCGATGTGGAAACGATTTTTCTCTTCCCGTGGGCCATCTTGTACCGTTCCTGGCTGGCCGCCCACATGGGTGCGTTTGCCTTGATTTCCATGTTCGTCTTTCTCGGAATCCTGCTGATCGGCTATATCTGGCTCTACAAAAAAGGCGCCCTCGACTGGGCCTAGCCTCCTTACCCCCACCGCCGCATGTAATCATTCCTTTGGCGGGCATACCTGTCTGAAGTACATTTACATCTAACAATCATGGGGATTCAGGGTCCAAAAACTGGCGCAATGGTCACCCCCGAAAGGCGGGATGCCGCAGCCAAGAAGACTCGCTCGGCGGCTACCCCGGCGCGTTCCGATCCCTCGGCCAGTCGCGGTGTGCACCCCTCCTTGTTGGATCATATCGGTAACACCCCACTCCTCCATCTCTCCAACATCGGCCGTGATTTCCCGCACCTCGAGTTCTATGCCAAGGCGGAGTGGTTCAACCCCGGCGGTTCTGTCAAGGATCGCCCGGCGCTGAGCATGATTGAAGCCGGGCTGTCGAGCGGGCTTCTGCAGCCCGGCAAAACCATTATCGATGCCACCAGCGGAAACACCGGCATCGCCTACGCCATGATTGGTGCGGCGCTTGGCTACCCGGTTACGCTTTGTTTGCCCGAAAGCGCGTCCCACGAACGAAAGCGAATCCTTACCGCTTATGGTGCGCGCCTGGTGATGACCCCAGGGGAGGCTGGCACCGACGGCGCGATCCGGCGCGTGCGTGAAATCGTCGCGAATCATCCCGATGATTACTACTATCCGGATCAATACAGCAATCCGGCCAATTGGCAAGCGCACTTCCGCACCACCGCAAACGAGATTTGGGCGCAAACCTCCGGCAGGGTCACTCATTTCGTGGCCGGCCTCGGCACCAGTGGCACTTTCGTGGGCACCACACGCCGTTTGCGCGAACTCAATCCCGCGATTCGCTGTATCAGTCTGCAACCCGACGCTTCATTCCATGGCTTGGAGGGCTGGAAACATATGCCCAGCGCCCTCCGTCCTGCCATCTACGACGACACGCTCGCGGACCAAAATGTGGAAGTGGGCACCGAGGATGCCTATCGGCTGGTGAAACGGCTTGCTCGCCAGGAAGGGTTGCTTGTAAGCCCAAGTTCCGCTGCCGCGCTCTACGGATGTTTCATGGTTGCGCGACAAATTCCTGCTGGCCAGCGCGCGGTGATGGTCACCGTATTCCCGGATTCCGCGGCAAAATATCTGAGCGAACGCTTCTGGGACGAACAGTGAATATAAGCGATTCCCCCAAAGTCTTCATCAGCGCGGAGCTTGCCGAGAAAATTCGGCTGCACGGTGTTGAGACTTATCCACACGAATGCTGCGGAGCATTGTTGGGCCGAGAATCGACTAACACCCATGCTACTGCCAGGCCGCGGGAGATTCTGGACTTGTTTCCGCTGATCAACCGGCGCGACGATTCCCCGCGCAACCGTTTTTCCATCACACCGCGCGACGTCATCGAGGCCGATCGGTCCGCGCAAGCTCGTGGCTTGGATGTGGTCGGCTGGTACCACTCGCATCCCGACCACCCCGCAAAACCCAGCGAGTATGATCGCGAGCACGCTTGGCCTTGGTACAGCTATATTATTGTCAGCGTGCACGAGCGCATTCCCCAGGATATGACCTCATGGCGTCTTAGGGATGACCGCGCGGCTTATACGCAAGAAAACATCGAGATCCGCAGGGAACCCTGCAACACCTGATTCACGAGGAGAAAACAAGCATGGCCGTTAAAGTTCTGATTCCCACGCCACTTCGTCCCCACGCCGGCGGACGCGCCGCCGCTGAGTTTCAGGCTAACAGCGTGGCGGAAGCGCTTCGCAATCTCACCACCGAGTTTGCCGATCTCAAGAAGCATTTGTTCACCGAGGAAGGAAAGCTCAGAAGCTTCGTGAACGTCTACGTCAATGGAGAAGATATCCGTTATCTCACGCACGAAAATACCCCAACCAAGGATGGCGACACCATCAACATCATTCCCTCAATAGCGGGCGGTGCCAGCCGCTTGGTGGGAGTCACTGCCGCGTCAGAGAGGGAGCAACATGGCTGACACCCAGACCAGTACCCAGATCCGGCCAACCGACACTTTGACCAACGAAGAGATCTTGCGGTACAGCCGGCACTTGATCATGCCCGAAGTTGGCATGGACGGGCAATTGAAGCTGAAGCGTGCCAAAGTGCTGCTGATCGGTACCGGAGGGCTGGGCGCCCCGTTAGGTCTCTATCTCGCCGCCGCTGGTGTGGGCAAACTCGGCCTCGTGGATTTCGACGTTGTCGATTTCACCAATCTTCAGCGGCAGGTTACCTTCGGCACCAGTGATGTCGGCAAGCCAAAAAGCCTAGCGGCCCGCGCCCGGCTTTCCAACCTCAATCCCGACATCGAGGTCGAAGCCTTCGAAACTAAGCTCACCAGCGAGAATGCGCTCGATCTGTTTCGCGACTTCGACATCATCGTCGACGGCACGGATAACTTCCCCACTCGTTATCTGGTCAACGATGCTTGCGTCCTTCTCGGCAAGCCCAATGTTTACGGTTCTATTTTCCGGTTCGAAGGCCAAGTCACTGTCTTCGGAATGCCCGGTGGGCCTTGCTATCGATGCTTGTATCCCGAGCCGCCTCCGCCCGGATTAGTGCCCTCGTGCGCTGAGGGAGGGGTGCTGGGTGTTTTGCCTGGTATCGTCGGCTCCATCCAGGCCATGGAGACGATTAAGTTGATTCTTGGCAGCGGCACAAACCTGACGGGACGTCTTTTGCTGTTTGACGCTCTCGAGATGACCTTTCGCGAATTCAAGTTGAGGAAGAATCCCAACTGCCCGGTTTGTGGCGAGCATCGCAGCATTCACAAACTCATCGACTATTACGAATTTTGTGGTGTTCGGGGCGAGGAAGCGCCTGCCCCAGATCTCAAGGTGCCGGAAATTACTCCCCGGGAATTAAAGTCACGCCTAGACCACGGAGACAACCTGTTTATCTTGGACGTCCGCGAACCGCATGAATACCAAATCTGCAATCTCGGGGGACATTTGATTCCGCTGGGGCAACTGCCGCGGCGCGTCCATGAACTGGACTCCTCTCGAGAGATCGTGGCCCATTGCCGGAGCGGAAAGCGGTCCGCCGAAGCCGTAGACTTCCTTCGAAAGGCCGGATTCCGCAAAATACTCAATCTAAGGGGTGGGATTCTGGCTTGGTCTGACAAAGTTGACCCGTCTGTTCCTAAATACTGATTTTTCGATTTTGTGCAGTCAAAATTTGCATTCATGGCTTCCGCTTCGTAGGCGTATTCTGATCAGGTGCTGAACCACCTGCAGAACCACGAGGCCATGTGCTGTTGCTGTAGTAGCACGCTCGTGTATCTGGCGGGGTGAAGCCAAAACTCTAAACACAATTCGACGCACATCGAATTCACCACCCACCGCCAGAAACGCCGGCCGGTGGGTTTTCTTTTCGATACGCAAATTTCTCACGGGAGGGCAACAACTATGTCGGACTACAAACACCCAGAGGTTTTAGTCAGTACCGAGTGGGTGGCTAACAACCTGCACGCACCGGGGCTTCGCCTCGTCGAGGTGGACGTCGATACCGCCTCGTACGACAAAGGCCACATCCCCGGCGCTGTGGGATGGAACTGGCAAACTCAGCTTCAGGACGGCATTCGTCGCGATCTGATCGATAAGGAAGAATTGGAACGGCTACTCGGAGCGTCCGGTATTTCGAATGACACCGCCGTCCTTCTCTATGGCGATAACAATAATTGGTTCGCCGCTTACGCCTATTGGCAATTGAAGTACTACGGCCACCAGAATGTCCGCTTGATCGACGGCGGCCGCAAGAAGTGGGCCGCCGAGGGGCGCGAGCTAACTACTGAGCCTCCAAACGTGAAAGAGGTTCGCTATAACGCCAAAGATTCCGACGAATCGGTTCGTGCCCGGAAGGAAGATGTGCTGCGAATTGTGCAAAAAGACGCCCGCGGTCGACTCGTGGATGTGCGTTCGGTCGATGAGTTCACCGGCAAAATCCTTGCTCCTCCAGGGCTCGCGGAGACTGCTTTGCGCGCCGGCCACATTCCCAGCGCCGAAAATATTCCCTGGGGTCAAGCGGCCAACGAGGATGGCACCTTCAAATCCCACGATGACCTTCAGAGACTCTACGGCGCCAAAGGCATAACCGGCAGCGAGCCCATTATTGCCTATTGCCGCATCGGTGAGCGCAGTTCTCACACTTGGTTTGTGCTGAAGTATCTCTTGGGTTTCGACAACGTGCGGAATTACGATGGCTCGTGGACGGAATGGGGGAATCTGGTCGGCGCACCCATCGAAAATCCCACTCGCGAGTCTTATTTGACGGCGGCATGCAAAGGCGATTGAGGCGGTAGGGCGTGGGTTCGGGAATCGGAACGCCCCTGTATTTTGTCACTGTAGTCTTCGCATTGACAGGGCCGTGCTGAAAAGCGATTTAGCGCTCGCACACGACCGTCAAATCCCGAAGCCGTTCAAGGATGTTATGGTTTGTGCGGGCCGGGCTTAGCCGCCATCGCCAGTTTCCCTTAGCTCGGCCCGGAAGATTCATACGTGCTTCACTGCCCAGGCCCAACACATCTTGCAAAGGAATGATCGTAATATCCGCCACCGACGCCAGCACCGCCTGAATAAATGACCACTGAATCTCGTGGCCGTTCGTCTGGAAGTAGCTTTTTACGCGATGCAGTGTGGCGCGCCCGCTTTCGTTTCTGTGGTTAAGCGCCGCTTGGCGAAGGCTATTCCACCAACCGACCGTGGTGTCGTTGTCGTGCGTTCCGGTGAAGCTCACCAACTCTCGAACATAGTTGTTGGGACGGTGTGTCCCGTCCCCATCGAATCCAAATTGCAGCACTACCATTCCTGGGAATCCCAATTGCCGGCGCAAGCTTTCCACCTCCGGCGTGATGATGCCCAAGTTTTCGGCCACGAAAGGCAGTGTCCCAAGTTCTTGGTGTGCCTTCTCGAACAATTGCGCGCCGGGTCCTTTGATCCAGCTCCCTTTCTTCGCCGTAGATTGGTTCGCCCGCACGCTCCAAAATGCCTCAAATCCCCGGAAATGATCCAAGCGCAGCAAATCCACTAGCTCCAGCGTGGATCGGAGCCGGTCGATCCACCATTTGTATCCGGTTTGTTTCAGAACATCCCATCGATACACCGGATTGCCCCACAACTGCCCGTTCTTGCTGAAATAATCCGGGGGAACACCGCCCACGTACATCGGATGACCACGGTTATCCAAGTGAAACAGCTTTTGGTTGCTCCATACGTCCGCGCTGTTATGCTCCACATAGAAAGGCATATCGCCCATGATCAGAATTTTTCGGTTTTCGCAGTATTTTCGAAGTTCACGCCATTGACGAAAGAACTCATACTGCAAAAACTTGTGATACCGGATGATCTCCGGCTTCGGTCGAATGCGCTTGTCGAATTTCGGCCAGGGAACCCCTCGATTGGCGGCATGCAAAGACATAAAGGTGGCGTAGCTTTCCAGCCACCACCCATGGGTTTTCTCAAAATCCAAATACTCAGTAGTCTCGGTGAAATTTCCAAACGCTTTTCTGAAAAGCAATTCTTTGTACGACCTGACGGCTGGAAAGTCCACGTGCGCCGAGGGAAAACGCGGAGAAGCTCGCAAGTCCTTGGGTTCAAGATATCCTTCGGCTACCAGCAATTCAGGGCTGATAAGCAGGGGATTGCCCGCAAACGCCGACCGGCACTGATACGGTGAATTATCTGGCCCGGTGGGATTCAGGGGCAAAACGCACCACAGCGATTGTTTTGCGTCCGCCAGAAAATCGACGAACCACCGGCTTTCTGGCCCAAGGTCCCCTATGCCAAATCTACCTGGAAGGGAGGTGGGATGTAACAGGATTCCACTTTTGCGGCTGATCTTCACGTCGAACCCACGGGCACAAGTCAGTCTGCGGCATTCTCAGCCCTTTTTCAACGTGCCAATCAACCAGGAGCGAATACTGATCTCCCTCGCGAATGCCCGTGACTAAACCACCGTTAGTCCGCAGTTGCCGCCCGCGCCGCTGTCGCCCGCTTTACGGTCAGCGTAAGACTGTCGTTTTTCACGTAAGCGCTGGCGCTCTCGGGATCCACTTCACTTGGCCAGTCGGCCACAAAAAAATCGACTCCTCGTTGGTTGTTCCACCGGCATCCTGGTTAGCAGGGCTCGACTGCGTTCTGTTGGCCATTACCAGCGCGCGATTCGCGTCCACTCCGACTTGGATTTGTTCGGGACTGAACCCCGGTAGTGGCGCATTCACCGTATACCACGACGCCGATTCACGACCTTCCGGTACTCGCCGCAGTATCTCGGATTCTGCTTGCAACCAATCGGTCATATCACGGCCGTCCGCCCCGCCGCCGGCCAGATACAACGCATACGCTCGCTCGGCGATGGCGTTGTTCACGCGATCTCCTAAGTCGTGCTGCTTCTTCTTCACTTCGATCGGTATAGAAACGTCCTTTGCTGTTGATGATGCGGACGAAAATCTTGGTTGGCTTGCCATGGTGCTAACTCTCTTTCTGGAAATACCTTCACTTGTCTTGTAAGCGAATGCTAGTAAGCAAACAATACAGTGGAATCTGTACGCGGCCAGGTTTTACGAAAACTTCGGGCAAGGCACCAGTAAGGCTATTGGCAGAACCTCGAACACTTCCGCAAGGTTCAATGCTCCCTGATCCGTATGCACGATTTGTTCGGTGAGCACATCACGCCACTGCGGCCATGGATAACCGTTCGCCATACGCACTCTTACGTTCGTTTGTTCCACTGCCTTAACCCGCGCATCCAACAATGCCATCGCCAAGCAGGTTTGCTGTTCCCATCGGCGTACAAAGGCGCACACGCCCACTTTTGATTCACCGCCGTTCTGCATCGGTTCATAGCTGCCGTTCTCAAATAAAGAAGGTCGTTCACGACGGAACTCCAAGAGCACCTGCATGATCGCCAGCTTGATTGCGCCATCGTGCCAGTTCTCCAGAAACTCGCGCAGCCGGCAGCGGCGTTCCTCCTGCGGAATCCCGCGTATCTTCCCCAGCAGCGCTTGCCTGTCGGCAAAATTTATCTGCTTCCGATTGTCCGGGTCCGGCAGACTCAGGTCCCACAGCTCGCTGCCCTGATAGACGTCTGGAACGCCGGGTGAAGTCATCTTTAACAGCACTTGTACCAAGGAATTGCGTACGCCGAATTCGGCGATTTGCCGTTGAAACGGCAGGAAAATGTCTAAAAACGTTTGTGCTACTTCGGGATTCAGCGCGTCACGCACAAATTCCATTACCGCGTTCTCGTAAGCCGCGTTTGGCGCCATCCAGTTTGATCGGACTCGCTCTTCGCGCAGCGATTTGATCATCGCTGCCTGTAGTCTCTCGGCATAACGGTCCAATTGAGCTTTATCCAATCCATTGGGGAGTGTCAGCTCCGCCGGCCAGGTGGCGATGAGGTTTTGAAAAAACAGGTACTCGTCATTACGCGCGGGTGGTGCTGTCCCCTGTACATCACCTCTCCGGGCACGCAGAATGCGGCTCCACGCTACCGCTTTGCTGGCCCATTCTTCCGGCACCAGCGACAGCGCTGCCAATCGCGCCCGGCCATCTTCTCCATGCTTGGTATCGTGTGTAGAGGTGGCCAGCATAGTGTGCGGCCATTTCTCCGCGCGATGCAGATTTTCCTTGTGAAATGCCCCAACGGAAATCCCAAATTGCTCCGGCGAACTGCCAACCTCATTCAATGCGATCAAACGGTTATAGCGGTACAGCGCCGTGTCTTCCAGTCCCTTGGCCATCACTGGCCCGCTCAGTTGCTGTGCTTTCATGGCGCAACGCACTGCGGCCCGCTTGAAAAAATCGCTGGAACCCTCGCGCGCTAAATCGCCCTTCAGCAGCCTTTCCAAGAACTCAAAAACGGTTTTGTCCACCTCCTGTTCGTTCTTGGTGGCTTGTGCAATCGCCCAATGAATGTATCTCTCGTCGGCTTCATTTCGCTCTGTGCCATCCACATATGTGCGGTACACGGGGAAACACGCGATTGTCTCTTTCAGCGCGCGGCATAAAATGTGCCGCGTAAAATCTGTGGCGTACGGATCTTGCCTTGCTACCCTTACCGCTTCTCGGGCCAGTGACTCCAGTTCACTGCCCAGTTCGTTCTCCATAATCTTGATCTTCGCCTCGCGAACGATTTCCGCGAATGTTTGAAGCTCTCCGGTGAATTCGCGGTAGAAGCGAGTCAATGGCTCCTCGGCCTGTATGTCTACCAGCAGCGCCGTCACGTCGGCGCAAAAGTCATAA
>Ga0187781_10004094_pt1 | contig 10884 bp, 7 predicted proteins | sample 0715_SJ02_MP02_2_FD_132447 | JGI IMG/M metagenome (GOLD analysis project Ga0187781, IMG submission 132447) | Tropical peat soil microbial communities from peatlands in Department of Meta, Colombia - 0715_SJ02_MP02_20_MG | ecosystem: Environmental > Terrestrial > Soil > Wetlands > Peat | place...
ATGCGGAAACTGCGCGAAAACCGCCCCAACGATGACCTTGCCTTAGTCAAGAAAGCGTACGAATTTTCGCAGAAATACCACGCCGGCCAGACGCGCGCCTCCGGCGAACCCTATCTCGTCCATCCCCTTGAAGTCGGCATCGTGCTTGCCGGAATGAAAATGGACGCCGTATCCATCGCGGCCGGACTGCTGCACGATTCCGTAGAAGATACCTCAATTACGAGCGTCGAAATTCGCCAGGAATTCGGCGAGCAGGTCGCGCACATCGTCGAGGGCGTTACCAAGATCAGTCAAATTGATTTTTCCTCCAAGGAAGAGGCGCAGGCCGAAAACCTGCGCAAGATGATGCTCGCCATGGTCGACGATATCCGCGTCGTCATCATCAAACTCGCCGACCGCTTGCACAACATGCGCACGCTCGCGCATCTCGATCCCGAAAAACAGCAAAAGATCGCCCGCGAGACCCTCGACATCTACGCTCCCATCGCCCACCGGCTCGGGATGGGAAAAATTCGCGGCGAGCTCGAAGACCTCGGCTTCAAGTACGTCGATCCCATCGGGTACGAGCAAGTCCATGCAGCCGTTGAATCCCGCCGCAAAGCCGGCGAGGCTTTCATGGCCCGCATCGAAACCACTCTGCGTGATGGGTTGAAAGAAGCCGGGATCACGGGCCGCGTCGAAAGTCGCGTCAAACGCCTTTACAGCATCCACAACAAGCTCATCCGCCAGCACATCACGCCGGACCAGGTTTATGACCTCTATGCCATACGCGTGATCACGACATCCGTGCAGGATTGTTACGCCGTCCTCGGCATTATCCACAACCTCTGGCGACCCGTCCCCGGTCGTATTAAGGACTTCATCGCCATGCCTCGCCCCAACCTTTACCAGTCCCTGCACACATCCGTCATTACCGAAACCGGGGAGACTTTCGAGGCTCAGATTCGCACCGAAGAAATGCACAAAATGTGCGAGGAGGGCATCGCCGCCCACTGGAAATACAAAGACGGTCCCGTCTCCGCGCAGGACGAGCAGCGCCTCGCCTGGCTCCGTCAGGTGGTCGAGTGGCAGCGCGACATCTCCGACCCCAACGAATTTCTTTCCACCCTGAAGGTCGATCTCTACCCCGAAGAGGTCTACACCTTCACGCCCAAGGGAAAAGTTGTCGTGCTGCCGCGCGAATCCACGCCGATTGACTTCGCCTACTCCGTCCACACCGAAGTCGGCCACGCCTGCACCGGCGCCAAGGTCAACGGACGCATGGTGCCGCTGCGCCACAAGCTGCACTCCGGCGACATCGTCGAAATCCTCACCCAACCGGGCCACAAACCCAGCCGCGACTGGCTCGCCCTGGTTAAATCTTCGCGCGCGCGCAACAAAATCAAGCACTGGCTCAACGTTCATCAGCGCGAGCGCGCGATTGAAATCGGCCGCAAGCTGATCGAGAAAGAGGCGCGCAAGTACCGCATTTCGCTCAAGGAAATCAAGGATCCCGATCTGCAGCGCGTGGCCAGCGACTACGGGCTCGGGCGCGCCGATGACCTCATGGCCGGCATTGGCTATGGAAAATATGCCGCGCGCCAGGTTCTTGCCAAGCTCGCTCCCGCCGGCGCTGAGCCGATCGAGGATGGCGATGACCAAGCCTCGACGTCAGCTATTTCCAGCGTAGTCCGGCGCGTCTTTGGCGGAGACTCCAACGCGATTGTGGTCAAGGGGCAAGGCGATCTTCTCGTCTATCGCGCCCGATGTTGCAACCCCATCCGCGGCGAGGCCATCGTCGGCTACGTCACCCGTGGCAAAGGCATTGCCGTCCACTCCCTTAACTGCCCCAACGTAACCAACCTTCTCTACGAGCCGGAGCGGCGAATCGAGGTCCTCTGGGCCGGCGACAAGGAAGGCCAACCGGTCTGCTACCCCGTCAAAATCACACTCATCTGTGACGACCGTTTCGGCATGCTCAAGCAGATCACCGCCGTCATCAGCGATTCGCAAACCAACATCCGCGATATCTCCACCCGGCCCTCTAACGGCCGCGCCAATGTCGATGTCGTCCTCGACATTGCCGACCTTAAGCACCTGCAAAGAATCATCGACGGAGTGCGGCAGATTCCGGGCGTGTACGATGTACAACGGCTGCAAAAGATCTAGTCCAGAGTTTTCTCAGCGTAGCTCAAGGAAAACATGGCTTTCATCGCGTTAACCGGCCCGCACCTTTGAGGTCGCAATTTGCGACCTCAAACATTCGCCTTCGGAGTCTCGAATCCGATTTTCCGCCTGCTTGGCTCTGGCGGCCTCATGAGTTCGCGAATGGCGCCGAAGATTTCCTCGATATCTGCATCGTGGTTTCCCACCTTCTCTTCCAGGTCGCGCAGCTTCGCGAAAATCTTTTGGTTTGTGGCGAGCGCCTCCCGCATCCGCACAAATGCGCGCACAACAAAAATGCTCATCTCCACGGCCCGCTCCGAGTTCAAAACAGACGCTGCCATAATCGCCCCGTGTTCGGTGAAAGCGAACGGCTGGTAGCGTCTTCCGCCTCTCCCTGCGGCGCTCTCTTTGCTAACGTGGCCCGCCAGCATCTTTGAGGTCGCAAATTGCGACCTCAAATCCGCCTTCCTAACACGAAACACAAAATCCGCCGGGAAGCGATCCGCATTGCGCTTCACCTGCTCATTCAGGCGCTTGACTTCCACTCCATAAAGAGCCGCCAGATCGCGATCGAGAATCACCCTCCGGCCACGCATCACGAAAATCTTCGACGCAACCCGGCAGGTCATCACCAAAATCTTATTGTTCATTGCTTCACCTTCCACGAACGTCGCGCGGCAAGAGATCGCGCATCTACTGATTTTCGGCTGCTCCATATTCGGAGTCTGTGATTTCCCGCGTCTGCGTTTGTGACGAATCCGTGCAGGCTCACTTCGATGGCTACCAGACTTACACTTGGGCCTAACCTGCGCGGCGAAGACAAGTTTCAACCGCGGTAACTGCCTCGCTTTGAATCCGCGCGTCGTCGCCAAAGCCCGCCAGCCATTGCACCTCCGGTTCTCGCCGGAACCAGGTCAATTGCCGCTTGGCATAGTTGCGATGGGCCTGCTGTGCGGCTTGCAACGCAGCGTCGCGGTTGAGTTCTCCGCCCAGGAACTGTAATGCCTGCTTGTAGCCCAGCGAGGAGAGCGACCGTGCCGCCGCTCCATGCTTTTCCAGCAGGGTTTGTGTTTCCTCGATCAGACCTTCGTCGAACATCCTCGTGGCGCGCTCATTGATGCGCGCGTAAAGCGCCGCGCGATCCGGATCCAACCCCAGGCGCAAGATACGGAACCCTTGTAGCGGCTCGCGTCCTTGCTTCCAAAGCTCGGTCATCGGCTGTTTCGAGGCCAGAGACACCTCAATTGCGCGGATTGCCTTGGGCACGTCGTTGGCATGAATCCGCCTGCCCGCGGCCGGGTCCAGTCGGGTCAAAATGCGGTGCAGATAATGGGCGCCCCGTTCCTTCACACGCTCGCGCAGCCGGGAGCGTAATTCCTCGGAGCGCAGCGGTCCGGCGAAAAGCCCTTCCAGCAAAGCCCGCAAATAAAGCCCTGTCCCGCCGCTGACGATCGGCAAGTGCCCGCGCTCCGCGATCTCCCGCAACGCCGTCCGAGCCTCCCGGGCATACTCTCCCGCAGTGACTTCTGCCCGCGCCTCGACGCAATCGATCAGGTGATGAGGGATCTCCGCCCGTTCGGCTCGACTCGGTTTGGCCGTGCCGATCTCAAACTCGCGGTACATTGCGACCGAATCACAATTGACAATCTCCCCGCCAAATCGCCGCGCCAGCGCCAACGCCAACGCCGTTTTCCCACTGGCGGTCGGGCCGAGCACCACGACCAGCAGCGGCTTAGTTTTTGGTTGGGACAAATCGGGCACGTCAGCGCACGCTCCTCAGCGTGCGCTCCAGGCGATGTAAGGCCAGTAGCGGATCAGAACAAGAATGAGGAGCAGGAGCGCCACCACCAGCAAGCCGCTGGCCTCGGCCGCATAGCCGGTATGGTGGTGCCGGTGCGAATCATCGGCACGATGTTGGATAGGGTCGCCCTTAGCCAAATCGGGATTCGACAGGCTGACTTTGCTCATCTCGGGGCTCCGGGCGCCGCGGACTTAGCGGACGCATGCACCGTCATCAGGCTATTGTAGTCCCACGGCACGGCGGAGCCACGGAAAACGAAAGAGCCGGTTCCTGTTTTGCAACGCTAGCGCAGCGCCGAAAAAGCCGAGTGCCCAGTGTAAACTGGCGCGAGGTTATGGCCTCGTCTTCCGACAACTCGCCGATCAGCAACTCGCCACGCAATGTTTCTCCAGGCCATGCGATCGGCCTGTTCCGGTTCGGCGTATTTGAACTCGTTCGCAGCGCGGGAGAACTCCGCAGAACCGGCAAGCGGATACGCCTGCAGGAACAGCCATTTCAAGTGCTCCTTCTGCTTCTTGAAAACGCCGGAAAGGTCGTCACCCGCGACGATTTTCGCGAGCGGATCTGGCCCGCCGATACCTTCGTGGACTTCGACCACAGCCTCAACACTTCGATCAACAAGATTCGAGAAGCGCTTGGCGATTCCGCATCGAGTCCACGATTTGTCGAGACCCTCGCCCGCCGCGGCTATCGTTTCATTGCTCCAGTCGAAGCTGTAACGGAAGCGCAGGAGCTCACGGCGAACGCGGCGCGTAAATCCTCGCAGCCGCCGGGGCCGGCCGGCGCTGCCGCCATTCTCCCCGCTGCGGATGCCAGCCATGAAACCTCCCTTCATCCCGACCTGCACATCCCGGTTCCGCAACGCGGTTTGGTGCGGGCTCTTTTCGGTTTGATCCAGGTGATGTTTCTCTCCTTCTATCTGGCTGCCCTATCGCGCCTGCATGAGGTGGATCGCGTTGCCAGCATGTTCATCAGCGGCGGAAAGGAACTTCTCCTGCTGGGTGTCGTCCTGCTGACTGGAACGATCGGCATTCCCTTGCGTTGCTATCTGATCTCGGCCGTGGCTTTCGATTTTCGCAAGCTAGGCGCGAATTTTCGCCGGCTTTTTCCCTTTGTGCTGACGATCGACCTTCTCTGGGCCATGGCTCCATTTCTGCTTCTTCCGCAGATCGGAATCGGCCTCGCGTTTGCCGCGACGGCTGCTCTGTTGTATCTGCCTTTTTCTGAACGAACACTGGTGCGGATGGCTTACCCAGAGGCGTAGCAGAAGCGCGCCGCAGGAAGCGCCGCCAGTCAGGCCAGGAGCTTGGCTGCGTCCTTGGCGAAATAGGTCAGAATCATGCTCGCGCCGGCGCGCCGGATGCCGACGAGCGATTCCATCATCACGCGCTCACGGTCGATCCAATGATTGCGCGCAGCGGCTTCGATCATGGCGTACTCGCCCGACACCTGATAGGCAGCCAAGGGCAGATCGAAACGCTCGCGCGCGGCGGCGATTACGTCGAGGTAGGGCATCGCCGGTTTGACCATGATCATGTCGGCGCCCTCTTCCACGTCGAGCGCGATCTCGCGCATGGCTTCACGCAAATTCGCGGGATCCATCTGGTAGGAGCGGCGATCGCCGAACTGCGGCGTCGAGTCGGCCGCTTCCCGGAAGGGTCCGTAAAAACCGGACGCGAATTTCGCGGCATAAGAAAGAATGGGCGTGTTTTCGAAACCGTTCTTGTCCAGCGCGGCGCGAATCGCGCCGACCCGCCCATCCATCATGTCCGAAGGCGCGATAATATCGACGCCCGCGCGCGCCAGCGAAACCGAGGTGCGGGCCAGCAATTCAAGACTCTCGTCGTTTGCGATCTCGTACTCGGACTGGACCAGATTCTCCACAGCCTTATCCAGATCTTTACGTCCTTTCACCACAACCGCTTTGTTTTTCGGGGAGTTCTTGACCGGTGCGCCTGTCCCCTGCGACTTTACTTTCACAATCCCGCAATGGCCATGCGACATGTATTCACAAAGGCAAACATCACCCATCACGACTACGTCACGAATCTCGCTCTTGAGGGCGCGCGCTGCGCGATGCACAATCCCATCCTCGGCCCAGGCGCCGGTTGCGACCTCGTCTTTCTTTTCCGGCAACCCGAACAGGATCACGGACAAAACGCCCAGGCTGCGAGCCTCGCGGACCTCCTTCACTGCCTCGTCCACCGACAGATTGAACACGCCCGGCATGGAGCGCACTTCCTTGCGGACGCCGCTCCCGGGACACACAAACAATGGATAAACGAAAGCCTCCGGCGTAAGCCGGGTCTCGCAGACCATCGAACGCAGCGTTTCGCTGCGCCGCAGGCGGCGTAAACGATTCACGGGGAATGCCATGGCAGGAATTTTATCAGTCCGGAACCGTCCTCAAGTGGATGCCAAGATCACGACGCCTTGTGATTTGAGTCACACTGAGGGGGGTAGCCCGTTTACCAGAATGTCCCGGCTGCTTACCAAGGTAATGGCCAAGGATCAAATGGTCATCTAACGAAGACTGCGCGCAGACCCTATCATGCAAACAGTGCCGCGGAATTCCATCTCGCTGCTCGCCTGCGCTCTGGCAATCCTGGTTGTCTTTGGCTTGGCGTCGCTAGCCAATCCCAGCCTGACCTTCCGACTCGCGATCGGCGACATCGTGCCATTGCTGCTGCTCGGGTTGACTTGTTTCCTTTGCCTGAGAAATGCCCTTGCGAGCCGCGGCCATACGCGCCTGTTTTGGAGCCTCATGGCAGGCGGCACGGCCATGTGGTTGACCAACCAGTGGGTCTGGACTTGGCAGGAAGTCGTCCTCCGCAAGCCGCTCCCCGATCCCTGTATTGGCGACCCCATCCTGTTTCTGCACGTTGCCCCGATCATGGCTGCGGTGGCCATTCGTCCCCATCAGGCTAGCGAAAAGGACGGCCTGCTGGTCAGCGGATTGAATGCTTCCATCTTGTTTGCCTGGTGGGTGGTGGTTTATGCATTCTTCGTTTTCCCCGAGGAATACCTGGCTACGGACGTCCCCCTCTACACCCTCCGCTGGGATCTCCTGTATCTAGCCGAGGGTCTGATGCTCGCCGGTGTCTGCCTCTCCGCCTATTTTTCCAGTTCCGGGGAATGGCGCGTTCTCTACGGTAGTATTCTCGTCGCTGACTTGCTGTATTCCGCTACCTCCAGTGCCATGGATGCGGCCATCGCGCGAGGGACTTACCACACCGGCAGTATCTATGACATTTGTTTTCTGGCAGCTGTGCTGGCCTTCCTGTGGGTGGCGGTTCGCGGATCGCAGGGCCTTCGCCGCCCGCAAGTCTTCGAACAGCCACCCGGACCGCCCCGTGTTTCCGCTCCTTTGTTTGGGCAACTGTCGCTCCTTTCCTTGCCGTTCATCGGGTATGTCGCTCTCTTCTGGAGTCACGACACCGGTTATCTCCGCCACGTTCGTTTTGGAGTGACCATGGCGGGAATCGCCCTTCTCACCTTCCTCGTTTTCCTCAAGCAGTACATTCTCGATCGGCGATTGGTTCAGCTTCTCCATGAGTCGCGCCAGAGTTTCGAAAATCTCCAGCGCTTGCAGGACCGCGCCGTCCAGCAGGCAAAACTGTCCTCCCTGGGCGAGTTGGTCGCTCTTGCCGCCGGCGAGCTGGAACACCCGCTGACCGTCATTCTCGAGAATTGCGCCCGTATCGCCTCCAGCACCAACCTGACTCGAGAGCAGCTTGGCAACGCGCAAAAAATCGGCCAGCAGGCGCGGCGCACTCACGAACTGGTCTTCGACCTGCTGAGTTTTGCCCAGCAGACCCCGGGCGAGAAAGCCCCGCTGGAGCTGAAGCCGCTCCTGCGGCGGGCGCTTCAAATGGAAGGATTCAAACTCGACAACCGCAACATCGTCCTCACCATCGACAGGATGGAGCCCTTACCCCGCGTGTTCGGCAATTCCAACCAGCTTCTCCAGGCTTTCGTTCAGATTGTCGAGAACGCGGTGGACGCCCTCGAGACAGTCGGAGGCGGAAAACTGCTGGTCTCCGGCTGGCGTGACGGCAAAGACGTGGTGATTGAATTCGCCGACAACGGGCCCGGCATGGAAGCACCCGAGCGGGTCTTCGATCCCTTCTACACGACCAAGCCAGTCGGAAAGGGCACCGGTCTCGGACTGAGCGCGACCTACGGGGTCATCCAGGACCACAAGGGGCAGATCACTTGCTTCAATCGTCCGGAGGGCGGAGCGTCGTTCGAGATCCGGCTACCCGCGTATGGCGCCGCGTCCTCAGCTTCCGTCGCGGCCCGCGCCTAACGAGTCTTGCGCAGGTTGAGGAGCCCGGCCACTGCTGCCGGCGAGATCAGTTACTTCGTTCTCCTTAGTTAGACCTCTTACGTCTTACCGCTTGCTTCTTACTCTTGACCTCTGACTTCTCATTTTTCCTCATCCGCCGCTTGCCACCACCGCATCCGCGACCCGCGAGGCCTCCGCCGCCAGCCGAACGTCGTGCGTGCGCAGAATGTGGGCGCCCTTCAAAACCAGGATTGCCTCAGCCGCGAGCGTTCCGTGGGTTCGCTCTTCCACGGGAGCGTCTTTGCCGTCGCGAGCCAGCATGCGGCCCAGGAACGACTTTCGCGAGACACCAGCCAACAAGGGAAAACCTAACAGCTGTAACTCGCCGAAATGAGCCAGCAGAGGGTAGTTCTCCTCGAAGCTCTTGCCGAATCCAAATCCCGGATCGAGCACCAGGTGGTCGCGCTTGATGCCCGCCAGCGTGGCCGCTTCGGCCAACTGCCGCAACTCGCGTTTGACCAGCAGCACGGGATCGCCGATCGGCGGCAGTGTACGCCACTCTTCTGGCCGCCCGCGCGTATGCATGAGGATCGCCCCCACCTTCAGCTCTGCCAGGGCTTTGGCCATCTTGGGATCCCAGCGAAAGCCGCTGATGTCATTGACGATCTCTGCGCCCTCATCTACGGCCGCGCGCGCTACGCCCGCCTTATAGGTATCGACACTGATTACCGATTGCGGCCGCCGCTTCTTCAAGTCGCGGATCACCGGCAGCACGCGCCGCCGCTCTTCTTCTTCCGATACCGGATTTGCGGAACTGTTTGCGGTCTGGGCTGCGGCAGTTCTGGCGCCGGGCCGCGTCGATTCGCCGCCCACGTCAATGATGGTCGCGCCCTCGTCGAGTAAGAGCTCCGCATGGGCGACGGCTTTGGCAGCGTCAATGTGCTGGCCGCCGTCGGAAAAAGAATCGGGCGTTACGTTCACAATGCCCATGATGAGTGTGCGGCGGCCCAGTTCGAGCACGCGGGAGCCCGTTTTCCACTGAAAAATGGCTCGCATGGTGCCGTTATTCTAAATGGAGGAGTTTTGTTCCGATGCTACAATTTCTGCCATGGCCTGTTTTCGGTCCATGGCGGCGCTGGTTCTCGCTCTTGCCATGGCCGCGGCTCCTACCATGCTCGCGGGCGCGGCTGGTGCTCCTGCACCCGCTCCACCATCTGCCATGCCTCTGCAGGACCGCATCGCGGCCTTGCTCAGTGCCCCCGACCTGGCGCACGGGTTCTGGGGGATCGAAGTGGCCTCGCTGGCGACGGGTGAAACGCTGTACGCGCTCAATTCTGACAAGCTGTTCACGCCGGCTTCGAATACCAAGCTCTTCACCACCGCTGCCGGACTCGCTTTGATCGGTCCGGACTACAAGTTCCGCACCACCATCGAAACCACTGGCACCCTGGATCGCTACGGCCGCTTGAATGGAGACCTCGTTCTGGTCGGCCACGGCGATCCCAACCTCTCTGGCCGGGAACTCCCCTACGACCAGCGCACGCAGCGCACGGACGATCCCATCCAGGCCTTCGAAAGCCTGGCCGATGCACTGGTGCAGAAAGGCGTGAAGTTCATTGACGGCGACATCATCGCCGACGATTCCTACTTCGCTTTCGAACGCTACGGTGAAGGCTGGAGTCAGGACGACCTCGTCTGGGCCGACGGCGCGCCCGTTTCGGCGCTCACCATCAACGACAACGTGGTGTTTGTGAACATCCTCCCCGCCGATCGCGCCGGCGAGAAGGCCTTCGTCAGCCTCAAGCCCTACACGGATTACTACCGCCTCGATAACCGTATCGTTACCACTCCTGCGGGCACCGGGAGAAAGTTCTTTGTCAACCGCGAACCCGGTTCCACCGTTCTCACGCTCTGGGGCAATCTGCCGCTGGATGATCCCGGCACGAACGAGGCGCTGGCCATCGAAGATCCCGCCGAGTTTGCCGCCCAGATTTTCCGCCAGTTGCTGGAAAAGCGCGGCATCGTGGTCTACGGCCGCCAGCGCACGCGGCACACGGAACTGGCGACGCTTTCCACGTTTACGGCAACGGCGGTGGTGCCGTCGCGCGGCGGCAGCGAAACCGGGTCGCGGCCTTTCAAAACCGATCAGCCCATCACGCTCGCCAGTTATGACTCGAAGCTGCCGCTGGTGGAAGATGTGCGTGTCATCAACAAGGTCAGCCAGAACTTGCACGCCGAAATCCTTCTCCGCCTGCTCGGGCGCGAGCGCGGCAACGCCGGCACGGTGGAAGGCGGGCTGGAAGTGATGCGCGAGTTTCTCACCCAGGCCGGCATCGCCAGCGACCAGTATGTCTTCTATGATGGCTCGGGCCTCTCGCGGCAAAATCTGGTGACGCCCCACGCCGTCACCCAACTGCTCCGTTACGCGTCGGCTCAGCCTTGGGGCGCCGCTTACAAGTCGAGCTTCCCGGTCGCCGGTGTGGACGGGTCGCTTTCCGAGCGCCTGAAGGCTCCACGCCTCGAAAAACGCGTCCTCGCCAAAACCGGTTCCCTCGGCGGAGTCAAAACGCTCTCCGGTTACGCCACCACTGATTCCGGCCAGACCGTCGCTTTTTCCATCATGTCCAACAACCTGAATCTCCCCGCCAAG
>Ga0187781_10004096_pt1 | contig 10881 bp, 6 predicted proteins | sample 0715_SJ02_MP02_2_FD_132447 | JGI IMG/M metagenome (GOLD analysis project Ga0187781, IMG submission 132447) | Tropical peat soil microbial communities from peatlands in Department of Meta, Colombia - 0715_SJ02_MP02_20_MG | ecosystem: Environmental > Terrestrial > Soil > Wetlands > Peat | place...
GGAAAATCTGCACCCGGCCGGTCCACTGCTCGGTGACGATGACCCGGTTCTGGGCGTCAATGCCGATACCGGCGGCCAGGGTGAACGTGCCCGGTTGATTGCCGCGGTCGCCGAAGAACATCAGAAGGCGGCCTTCGCTGTCGAAGACCTGCACGTTGTTGTACTCGGAGTCCACCACGTAAATGTGATCGTCGCGGTCCACGGCAATGCCCTTGGGGCGCATGAAACATCCGGGCGCCGTGCCCGGCTTGCCCCACATGCGGAGGAAATTCCCGTCGGCGTCGAAGACCTGCACGCGGGCGCTGAAGGTGTCAGTGACGTACACATTGCCTTCGCTGTCCACCGCAACGTTGGTGGGACGATCGAAAACTTCCGGGGCCAGAATGTCCGTGGTCTTGGGTTTGCCGAGAACCCGCAGGAAGCGGTAGGAGTCGGCGTCGAACACATCCACACGATTGCCCATCCCGTCTACCACGTAGGCGAAACGGTTCTCGTTATCAATGGCTACGCCGATGGGACGGACAAACTTGCCGGCGCCGAAGGTTCCTTCGATCGAGCCGTCGGTGCGGAATACGAAGACGATCCCCTGTTGCGAATCCACCACGAAGATGCGGTCGGCATCGTCAATCGCGATCCCGGCAGGAACCGTGAGCTTCTGATTGCCGATTAAAGTGACCTTCTTCTGTTCCAGATTGAACGCGAAGACGGCGGCGCTGGTAACGTCGGCGACGTAGATCAAGCCTTTGGAATCGCCGGCCACGCCATAGGGGCCGCGGGTGCGGGGCTTGCCCGAATCCGAGGGCAGGCTGACGCCCGCCATTTTGTCCAGCCAGGTCGACTTCTTCTTGGTCTGGGCATTCATGGAGTCTTCGCCGTTGACCGTGGCGACGTAACGGATGCGCGCCACGTCCGGCGGCGGCGGCCACACCAGCTTGGTGATGTCAATTGGGGTGACCGTCGGCGCTTTCTTGTCCTTCTTGTCCGCCCAGGCTGCCGTGCTCAGGCAGAGGATGACGAGCGCGCCTCCCAGGAAAATTGCGGGAGCAATCAGCAGCAGATGTCGGCCATTGGCTCTCGCGTTGGTCATTGATTCGTATCCTTCTGTTGGCTCTGGTTCTGTTGATTCTTGTCCTTCTTTTTCTTCTGCTGTTGTTGCTGCTGGTTGGCCGAAGGCGGCGGAGCCTCCAGGGCAAACCCGCCCGGACCGCCGCCGTGGCAGCGGTTGCACAACTCCATGGAATTGTTGGACGCGATGTTCAGCATGCCGCGGGCGTTGGAGGCGTGCGGCGGATGGCAGCTCAGGCAGTCCATTGACCGCTTCTTCTCCGGATCGCTGCGATCGACGGCCGCAATCACCGGGTGCGTGTTGGTGGGGTGTCCGAACGAATCACCCTGGCTCAACTCGAGGGAGGGCATGCGCGTGAAGTAGCTGCCCGGCAGGGTCACGCTGCCGGCGAAAATGGTCGCCAGCCCCGTCTGCTGGTCGACTTTGGGATTGCGCCGCGAAGAATGGCACTCCAGACAGAGTGCGTTATTGACGACTTCCGCGCGCAGCAGCTTGGGCCGGTCACCACCGTGGCCGTCATGGCAGGTGTAGCAGCCATCGCTGAAAGCCGCCTGGTGCAGGACGGAATCCTTCTTGTGCATGTCTGCCTGCTCGGAATGGCAGTTCTCGCAGATGGTCACCGGATCCGGCGACATGAGATAGGGGAAGCCGCTGGCGTGGGGGCTGTGGCAGGCAACGCAATCGCCTTGCGCTCCCGGATGCTGCACCTTAGCGCTTTCAATCTTCTTGGCTTGTTCGTCGTGGCAGGTCACGCAAAGCGCGCGCGTATCGGCCTGGGTCAGGACGACTTTTCCATCCTTCGCGTCGGCGTGGCAGGTTTCGCACGATCCGGCCTCGAAAGGCGCATGCTGGAAGCGCTGCGCCAGCTTGGGCTGATTCGACTGGTGCGCCTCGTGGCAGGTCAGACAATCCGCGGTCGCGAAGGGCTGATTGTGATGGGCCGTTTGCAGCTGCTTGTCGGCGGCGGAGTGGCAGTCCAGGCAGAGAGCCGGCGAATCCTTAGTTAGATGGAACCGATTGTCCCGCTTGTCGGCCGCGCCCGTTTTGTGAGTCACATGGCAGGTATCGCACCCCATGTCGAGAGCGGCGTGACGGCTTCCTTTAGCGGGAACGTTCAGGCCCTGGCTGTGGCAGGCCAGGCAGAGATTGTCTTTGGCATCGCCGGTGGCTGTCTTCTTCAGTTGGTTTTTGAAGGGAGAAGCGTGGGGATCATGACAGGTCAGGCAGTTGCGCGTCACTGGCGCGTGCACAACAGAATTGCCGGCGCTGGTTTTGATGTTCTCGTGGCAAGTGGCACACAGCGAGGTGGTGGTGGCTTTGATCAGCTTTACGCGGGTTACATCCTCGTGCTTTTTGTCACGACTCTTGATGACGCGGACTTCGTGGCAGGCCAGGCACCCCATCTGCATGGCTGAGTGCACGGAAGCGCCCTTTGTTTTGTCGGCATGGCACTCAAGACACTTGGCAGGGTCGGTGTTCGGATCCAGCGGAACCGGGTGCTTGGCAGCGAATAGAAAAGAGGTGCTGAAAAGTACCACAGCCAGAACCGCGATGGACCGGAACACCTCCATTGCTGCCTCGCGAGGGGGGAGGGTCTGCCCGCAGGTCACCTCCAAAACCTGAAGGGCACGATTTGGAACTTTAGGAACCATTTGCCACCATTGCATGTGCACGAGCCATTCCTTAGGGAAGTGGGAAAGCTCCGACGGCGGCAAAGACTGTAACGTATTGCAGCAACGTAAGTTCGGAGGCTCCGGAATAGGTGTTGCAGATTTCCACAAAATTCACTCCCGGCCCAAAATGGGCTTTCTCCCACAGTCCCACTGGTGAAATAACCCACGGTGGCGTGAAGGCCGCAGCAATCATTTTCCACCCTCATTTTCCGTACTGAATCCCGCGTGATTTGAATCACACACCCTCTTGCGGTAGGTGAAAAATCAGAAGGAGGAGACTGCGAGGAGAGTGTTATGGCTCAAGCGAGTCGCTGGCTCCGCGCTGGGAACCTGATCTAATGCATTAATGACAAAAGACTTGCAAGAAATCTTCGGGTTGGCGCAGAACGTGCATTGTATGGCACTTGAGGAAGGGCTATGGCCTTGTCACTTCGGACCGCATACCGCACAACCTGGAAGACACTCAGTTCAATCAAGACCGGCGTTATCCTGATCATTCTGGTCGTCATTTTTTCTGCGGCAGGCACTGTGATTCTGCAGCGCCCCATGACCGACCCCGACGACATGCAGCGCGCCTATTCGCCGGCGATGCTGCGCTTCCTCGACGCCACGGGCCTGACGGATGTCTTCCACGCGCACTGGTTCGTCGCCCTGCTGGTACTGGTGAGCTTGTGCATCGTCGCGGCATCCATGGAGCGCTTCCCCAACGCCTGGCGTTATTTCGCCCGGCCCTACAAGAGCCCCGACGATCATTTCCGCAACGTTCTGCCCACGCAGGCCCAGATTCCGATCGCGGATGAAGAATCAGGTTTGGGCGCCGCGGAACGGGCCTTCCGACACATGGGCCTGAACTCGGAGAGAATCGTACGCCAGAACAGCTTCTGCCTATTCTCGGAGCGCAATCGCATCTCGGAAATGGCCGTATACATCGTTCATGCCAGCCTGCTGCTCATCTTCCTGGGCGGTATTGTGGACGCACTCTATGGCTGGCGCGGATTCCTGACGCTGAGCCCGGGCGGCCAAAGCGATCAGATCGCGGTGCACAACAACACCACTCGCACAATTCCGTTCTCGATCCGCTGCGACGGGACCGGCGAAGAAACCTACACCGACGGCACGCCGAAGCGCTGGTGGTCCAAGCTCGCTGTCCTGGACAATGGACGTGAGGTCCAACGCAAAGAGATTGTCGTCAACGATCCGCTGGTCTACGAGGGCGTGCGCTTCTATCAAGCAAGTTGGGGCCGCACGGGAAAGCTCGATGAGTTGATTCTCAACGCAATCCCCGCCAAGGAAGCAAGCGGTGCAACTCAGAGGATTTCCCTGAAGCTGAACCAAACGGTCGCACTCGACGCCGACACGAGCGTGCAACTCGCTGAGTTTATCCCGGACTACACAGTACAGGATGGTCAGGTCTATACCCGCAGCAATGAAGTCGAGAACCCAGCCGTCCATTTGATCGTAAGCTCGAAGAAGTCCGGCAACGTGAACTTCTGGCTGCCGGAGATTCCCGGCGTCGCAGAGAACGCGGCATCACCGTATGTGTTTCAACCGAAAGATCTCAAGACAGTTGTTTACACCGGTCTGCAGGTTTCACACGAGCCCGGTCAGTGGTCCGTTTGGGCTGGCGTGGTGCTGATGGCGATCGGCCTGACCTTTGTTTTCTATGTCGCTCACCTGCGCTTCTGGGTGGTTCCATTCCGCGACAGCCGCGGACAGTTAGCTCTGTGGGTGGGCGGAACAGCCAATCGAAATCGCGATGCATTCGAGCACAAGTTCAAACAACTGGTGGAGCAACTTCGGAATGAGTTGAAGCCAGCAGGAGCGGCCTCCGCCCCGGCGCAGGCCACAACCACAGCCGGAAGGTGAGTCCGGCTACGGAGGATTGGTACATGGCACGAGCACGAGTAGAGCAGCAGCCGGCAACCGGCATGACCCTGATTGTTCTTGTCGGGCTGAGCATTGCGTTCCTGCTGTTCATGGCGTTTCTGAATGTGGTGAAGTCCGGCAACATTCTGAGTGAGTCCAACCTGCTTTATGCCGCCCTGATCTTCTACGCGGGTGCAGGAGCACTGTATCTAGGCTTTGGCGTCACCGCGACCGATTCCTACATCAAGTTCGCGTCTTTGGCGACGTGGGCCGGTCTGGTCGCCAACACGGGAGCGGTGGCACACCGCTGGTACGAGGCGGGACATCCGCCCTTTGCCAGCGTCTATGAAATGCTCCTGAGTTTCGTGTGGACGCTGGCCGCCCTCACACTGATCGCGGAAAAACGCTACGGCGTGAAGGTAATCGGAACGGTCACGATGCCAGTCGCCATTGTCGGCGTGGTGCTGATGCAGCTTCTGCGCACGGAGGTGCACCCGCTGGTCCCTGCGCTGCAATCCACCTGGCTGCATGTGCACGTGACGCTGGCCATGCTGGCCTACGCGGCGTGCGCCCTCAGTTTCGCGCTGGCCATGATGTTTCTGATTCAGGACAAAATGCAAACGGAGAGCTTCCTCGCCGCGACCAGCGTATTCACGGTAGGAATCTATGCAGCTACGTTAACGCGCTTTGAAAGATGGGGCGGATTCAACGTAGTGGCGTGGGACCCTGAAAACAAGATGGAGGTGTTCATCTCGCGGGGCGTCAGGCTATTCGTTACCATCCCCGATCTGGGCTGGATCATGCTTCTGGTTTTCGCCGCAGTGGCGACGCCACTGGTGCTGTACATCGTTTCCCGTTGGGCCAAAATCAGATGGGGATTGGCCTACTCGTCTCGAAGACTGCCTGACGCTCTCAAGAACTTTTGGAGTTGGGTCATCCTGCGGAAAAAGGACTATCTAAGTCAGAATGCCGCGCTGTGGAAGGCTGCGAACCCGCTCCCCGAAAACAGGGAAGAGCTAATCGTCATCGCCAATCGTGCAATTTTCGTCAGCATTCTGCTACAAACGCTGGCTCTGGTGTTCTTCCTGCTGCGGGCCCGCGATGGGCGGTATCCCTCGCTCGATGCCGAGGGCCTATATCAGACCAGCCTCGCTGCCAGCCCCTTTATTTTGTCGGCGCTCGTCGGGGGAATTTTTGCCAATCTGCTCTATTTACTGCTGCTGTGGCGTCGGCCCGATCTGGAGCGGCATTTGCCCGACGCTGACGGACTCGATCGCATTACCTACAAGACCGTCTGTATCGCCTTCCCCCTGCTCACCCTGATGATCGCCGCCGGCGCCTACTGGGCCAACCGGGCCTGGGGTTCCTACTGGAATTGGGACCCCAAAGAGACGTGGGCGGCGATCACCTGGCTGGTCTACGCTGGATACTTGCACATGCGCATCACGCGCGGCTGGCGAGGACGGCGGGCCGCCTACTTCGCCATCCTCGGGTTTGCCGTGGTGATGTTCACCTTCTTCGGCGTGACCTATTTGCTGCCTGGACTACACGCGTATGCCTGAGCAAGCCCGAGAGGTGGCGAAGCCGGAAATCGAGCCTGAGCCGAAAGCGGCGATCTCCCTGCGTTCGCCCGCCACTTTCTTCAGCACTGCGTATTCGAGTGCCACTCCGATCGCTGAGCCAGTTGCTGCAGCTACCGCTCCTGACCTTGGGCCGCAGGATGCTCAAGCGGAGGACCCGGATCTGCCTTTTCTCCGCATCAACTGGGAAATCAAGGCGCTGGTTCCGATCGCTTCCGTTCTGCTGGGCGGAATGTTGTTGTTCCTGCTGGCTACGCTTTCCTGGCGCGACCCTGAACGGCACACGGTGCTGTTGGTGGCAGGGGCGGGCGCGGTGGCCATTTGCGGGGCTTTGCTGGTGGTCCTCACGTACCTGATTCAGCGGCCGCTCGTCGAGTTGCAGCAGAAGATTGCACAATTAGGCGCCGGCGATCTCGATGCATCCGTGACCTTCGCCCACCGCAACGATGAGATCGGCGACCTGGGCCGAAACTTCAACCTCATGGTGGAGCAACTGCGCGAAACGCGCGAGGAAATCGAGCGCTTGCACCAGACGCAGATGTCGCGCGCCGAGCACCTGGCGACGCTGGGAGAACTGGCCACGGGGTTGGCCCATGAAATCCGCAATCCGCTGGCGGGAATCGCCGGCGTTGTCGAGATTGTCGGCCGTGATCTTCCCACGAGCAGTCCAGCGCGCGCTGTCGTGAAGGACGTTCGCCAGGAGATCGCGCGCATCAATCACATCGTGACCGATCTGCTCCAGACGGCGCGCCCGCACCCTCCCAAGATCCGAAAGACCGATCTCAACATCACGGTCGAGCACGCCATTATGCTCGCCCGCCAGCAGGCGCTGGCGAAGTCGGTTGAGATCACACTTCAAAAGGATCCTTCCCTGCCCCCGGTTGAGCACGACAGCGATCAGATTCATCAGGTGCTGCTGAACCTGCTGCTCAACGCACTGCAGGCCATTGACCAGAACGGAAAGGTTCGTGTCACCGTGAAACCACTGGGAAACATGGCCGCAGTGGAAGTCGCCGACAATGGCGCTGGCATCGCGCCTGAGCACCTGCCGAACATCTTCCGTCCCTTCTACACCACCAAGGGCGACGGCACCGGCCTGGGCTTGTCCCTGGCCCGACGAATCGTCGAGGATCACCACGGCCGCGTCGACGTCTCCAGTGTGGTTGGGAAGGGTTCCACCTTTCTCGTCGTTCTACCCTTACAACGGGCTACTCCGCAGGAATCGGCCTAGTTAGAAACCAGTTCGGGGTATCGAGCCCTGCTGGCATGAGTGGCAACGATGCATCCAGTTGGTTTCCTAGTCCTCATTGCTCGGATCCCAATAATCCGTTCCATACGCCGAGCGCGACTTGGCCAAGAGTTACCAGCGCGCGGAAAATTCCGGAGATTCGCATCGTGCCGCAGTTGACTCCCGCACAATTAATTCTGGCTTTACCTTACGGTGAACAGGGCTCACCGTCGTGTTCTTGCGATGAGCACGAATAGACTCCATCAAAATCTCCGCTCCCATCGAAGCCAACTGGTTCATGTGTTCCCGGACGCTGGTCAGCGCGGGGTTGTAGAAGGCAGCGGCGGGAATATCGTCGAATCCAATGACCGAACAGTCCAAGGGTACCCTCAACCCGGCACTGATGAGCGCTCGGATAGCGCCAAATGCCGTCATGTCGTCGAAGGCGACCAGAGCGGTGAACGGGATTTTGAGGGCGAGTAGTTCCTTGGTACGCTCGTATCCCCCTTCGTAACTGGAAAAGGGATCACTCAAGGTTACCACCAACTTGGAATCCAGTTCCAAGCCCGCGGCGCCCGCAAAAGAGCAGATTCCGGACCATTGTTGGTGGCTGTCGACGATCATCTTGGGCCCTCGGATGAAAGCAATCTTACGGTGGCCTAGCCGATACAGATGCTCGAGGGCCTGCTGAGTTCCGGATTCGTGGTCGGTGGCAACCCAGCTCAAAGCATCGGTTCCTGGCTCACGGCCCAAAATCACAGAAGGGATTTTTCGGGTTTCCAAGCCGCTTAGAAGCTCCGTCTCGAAAGAGAGGGAGTTAGCCAGAATGATCAGACCTTCGACCCGCCGCGCCAGCAGAACACTGAGGTATTTCTTAAAACGCAGTCGATTGTTTTGGATGTCCACCAGGAACGGAAGATAGTTCGATCGTGCAAAGCTCTTTTCGATCCCGCACAAAATCTGGGCACAGTAGGGATCCGCGACGTCCGGCACCATCACGCCGATCGTATGACTGTTGCGGCTACGCAGAGCTTGAGCGAAAGGATTGGGTTGGTAGCCCATTCCTTCTGCAGCCTGAATAATGCGCTTCTTGGTTGCCTCCGGGATGTAGTTGGCCTGAGGTGCATGGTTCAAAACCATGGACACCGTGGTCGCCGAAAGTCCGCAATGATTTGCGACATCGCGAATAGTGACCGCCGTACTTGTCTTTGCTCTGGACTGGTTCACCACATTCTTTCTCCTATCGCCGATTGCTCCATTCCCGTTGCCAGCAGGCAGCAGCGTTCGCGCTTCTTCTTCCGGAGAACGCCGGATTTTCCGGAAGTCACCCCTCCTCACTCCTGCGGTGGCCTGTTTGTTCTCTTCGACGCAAGCGGCGCATCGCAGCGGACGCGGGCTGGCATTTCTGAGCTGCGCCCTGTAAAAGCCAAAAGAAAAATCGCTTGACAGGGTCGCTTCAGTGGATATACTACATCGTTTTACTTAATCGATAAACTCAGAGGGCGATCCATCTATGCCAACAGGTCCGATCGCTCAAACGGTGGCGCGACCCAACTCCGCCACAGCGGGCTCCGCACTTTCTGGAACCTGGGGAGGCCTAACCGTGATTCGGCATTTCAAGTCCGTCTTCAATTTCGTAACCGCGACGGCCCTTCTGTTGACCGCCGTCGGGGCCAAGGCGAGCATTACCGGTTCGATTTCGGGGACTGTTACCGATCCTAGCGGCGCGGTGATGACAGGAGTGACTGTCACCGTCACCAGCCTGTCGACCGGCGTACAGAGCACGACCGTCACCGATGCGAAAGGGTTTTACCGTTTCCCGGCGCTCAACGTTGACAACTACGACGTTGCCGTGAACCAAAGTGGATTCCGGCCATTCCTCGAGAAAGGTGTCCGAATCGACGCCAATTCCGCCATCCAGATCGACATCCCGCTACAACTCGGCCAACTGCTCGACACGGTGACGGTCAAGAGCAACACTCTGCAGATCGAGACGCAGAGCACGCAGATGGGCGATGTGATCGAAAGTCATACGATCACTTCTGTGCCGCTCAATGGGCGCTCCTATATCGACCTGTTGGCGCTTCAACCGGGTGTTTCGCCTTACACGGGCGACGATACGGCCGGAGGCACGGTTGCGGCGCCGATCTCTGGCAGCCTGACCAACGGAACGCAATCGATTAACGGAGGCCGTCCAGAGGCCAATGGATTCATGGTAAATGGGGCCGACGCCGAAGAGGGGCTGCACAACGGCGCTGCCATCGTTCCCAATCTCGATTCCATTGCCGAGTTTCGCATTATCACCAACAATTTCAACGCCGAATACGGGAACTACAGCGGCGGCCAGATCAACGTGGTTACCAAGTCGGGGGGCAATGAGTTTCACGGCGATTTGTTCGAATTTCTGCGCAACACCGATTTCGATGCCCGGAATTACTTTTCTCCCACGCGCGGGGATTTCAAACAGAACCAGTTTGGTGGAATCCTGGGCGGCCCGATCAAGAAGAACAAGCTTTTCTTTTTCGTCGACTACCAGGGAACGAAGCAGATCCTCGGCGCTACGCAGTTCTATCCGGTGCCCTCCAACAGTGATCGCACCGGCAATCTAGCGGATGAGTCTGGCAATCTGACCGGTTCGGTGGACAGCGCACATTTTGCCGACATTCTGAATGCGCGCATGGGATTGCCGAAGAATACGATAAGCAGTGGTGAACCCTATTACACTGATGCTTCTTGTTCGCCTACGAATGCTGCGGATCCCTGCGTTTTTGCGGGGGCGGTAATTCCGAAGATTGCCTGGGATCCTGCCGCCGTCCAAATGCTGCAGTACATCCCATCGCCCAATGGCGGCAGCGGCGCTGGCTCAACCTTCAGCACCTCCTCATTCAATGAAGATCTGACGGATAACAAAGGCGGATTCCGGCTGGATGCGAGCCTGGGAAAGAACATGCTGTTCGGCTACTACTTCCTGGACAGGTATAACGTCTCGAATCCCTATGCTGCGGTAAACGTCCCCGGTTTCACAGCAGTTACGCACGGCCTTGCCCAGATGATCAATCTGGGTCTGACCACCACGATCAGCAGCGCAAGCGTGAACGACGCCCGCCTGGTTTTTCTGCGCAACGTGAACTACATCGACAATCCGCAGGGAGGCACCGGAGTATCGCTCTCTTCGCTCGGTTTCAACACGCCTTGGGGCCCCACCGGCGGGATTGGCAACGTGTCGAGCGCTCTGGCAGGGGTGCCCAGTACCATATTCAATAACTACCAGATTGGCGTTCCTTTCACGACGTTTGACCAGCGCAACAATACATTCCAGGTGATTGACAATTTTACCCATATCGTCGGAACGCACACGTATCAGTTCGGCGGCGACGTTCACTACGATCAGATCAACCTGACTGGTTACACCGCCGAGAACGGACAGTTCACGTTCACGGGCTCGGAGACGGGCATCGACTTCGCGGA
>Ga0187781_10004097_pt1 | contig 10880 bp, 8 predicted proteins | sample 0715_SJ02_MP02_2_FD_132447 | JGI IMG/M metagenome (GOLD analysis project Ga0187781, IMG submission 132447) | Tropical peat soil microbial communities from peatlands in Department of Meta, Colombia - 0715_SJ02_MP02_20_MG | ecosystem: Environmental > Terrestrial > Soil > Wetlands > Peat | place...
AGCGAAGGAGTCTCTCCTCGTTCAGCAGGCGAAGCACATAAAACGGTATCAGAAGTGCGAATGCAGGCCACGTAACATAAGATCCCAGTGCCAGAGGCACCGAGAGCCACATCACGAGGCTGGCCGCATACAGGGGATGGCGCACCCACCCGTAGGGCCCGCTGGAAATCACTTTCTGTCCCGCCACGACCTCAATGGTTCTTGAAGCGAAGCTGTTAACCCGAAAAACCCAGAACAGGAAGACGAGACTGCACAGGATCAGGGCGTCGGCAATCAGCGAAAGCCATGCCGGCGCCACCACCCCCAGCACGGCGCGCGACCAGCCCAAGCGGTAATCGAAACCCGGAAGAACGAAGCCCGCCAGGAAAGCCGGCATCAATAAGCGCACCAGCCACCGTTGTTCTCTGATCTTCTCCTGGCTCCGCAGCCTTCGTTCGATCAATGCCCGATCATGCCTATAGAAGTACGCAAAGGCCCAGGAGGCATAAGTGTAGAAGATAGCTAGCAGGACCCAACCCCGCCAAAACCGCCACGTGCCGGCGGGAATGAATACCACCGCCAAGGCCACAATCAGGCTGACGGCAAGACGCAGAATCAGTCTCGACTTGAGACTCATTCTGCCTCCGGTCGTCCCGTTCATTGCCGCACTCAGATGCCAAAAGGAATCGCAGAATCGCCACAAGTATAACCGGCGCGCCTGCGAAGGCAAACGCGGCCCACTGCCGCTAAAGGGTCAGTTTGGGATCAGTCGACACCCTGCATTCACGACATGACATCGGGAGAACGACACCATCGGGAGAACGACTTGACACGCCTCAGAATCGTGCTACCCTGCAAACAGGCGGGGCAAAGCCACTCTTGGCTGGGCGGTTATCCTGATGTCCCTGGCGCTGCACGCCGCTCGTCGCTGCGATCCCTCCGATAAGCGGGGCCCACGCGTGACCGCTGCAGCCACGCAACACCGTACCAATGCCAAGCCCCGCGTGTGAGACGTGCCCTCGCGGTTTTTCCGCTCCCGAAGGGTATATCGCGAAAAAAGAGCTCAATCGAGGAACGAACCAACTATCTCCTTTATAATCAACGAACAGTGTATAAATTACACCTTCTGGCGTCGCAAATCAGCCGTTTTGTAGCTCTTGGCCTTATAAGAGGGGAACCCGGGTGGTGCCCGACATTGATTTTGTATGTCGCTGTTAGGAGCCGCGTCCGCTCCGCGAGGCCAAGTACTGGCGCCGCGGAGATGGTCTACGATTCGGTGATGGGCTAAGCCCATCACCTAACCTACGATTCTCTTCCCTTGCATCGGATAATGTGGAATCCTAAAAGGACATGAGCACGGTAACGCAGCCCAACATCCTGGTGGTCGACGACGACGCCACCACTCGCGACCTGCTCCACGAGGTTCTAAGCTCTGAAGGCTACCGCGTGGTGACTTCGGCGAGCGGCGAGGAGGCCCTCGAAGTCGGACGGGGGGAGAGCTTTGAAGTCATCATCAGCGACATGCGGCTGGGGCCGCACCTGAACGGCCTCGACGTACTCCGAGCCTACAAGGCTGTGCAGCCTGAGTCGGAAGTAATCCTCATTACCGCTTTCGGCTCTATGGAAACCGCCATCGAAGCGGTGAAAGCCGGCGCATTCGACTACCTCTCGAAGCCGTTCAAGCTCGAGGAAGTGCTGCTGGTGGTCGGACGCGCCCTTGAGAACCGCAGCCTAGTTGCTGAGAATCGCAATCTGAAGCGTCAGCTCGGCACCGAGGCGCAGATGCGGAGTCTGGTCGGCCGCAGCCCGGCGATGCTCGAGGTCTACAAGAAGATCGCCATGGTGGCCGACACACGGTCGGTCGTCCTCATCACCGGCGAAAGCGGGACTGGCAAGGAGCTGGTGGCCCGGGCGGTCCATCAAAACAGCGCGCGCGCCAAGGAACGCTTTATGGCCGTCAATTGCGGCGCGCTGGCGGAGTCGCTGCTTGAGACGGAGCTTTTCGGGCACGTTCGCGGATCGTTCACCGGCGCTTATGAGAACAAGCGCGGCATTCTGGAGGAAGCGAGCGGCGGAACGGTCTTTCTGGACGAAGTTTCGGAAATGAGCCGGGCCCTGCAGGTGAAGCTGCTGCGCGCCATCGAAGAGCAGGAAGTGCGCCGCGTGGGCGGCGCGGAGTCCGTGCGGATCGATGTGCGCTTCATCGCCGCGACCAACAAGCCTCTCGACGAATTGGTGAAGCAGGACAAGTTCCGCGAGGACCTCTATTACCGGCTGCGGGTGGTAGAGATCGATGTGCCGCCGCTGCGCGAGCGGTCGGACGACATTCCTCTGCTGATCGAACATTTCCTGAAACGCCATGGGCAGGAGCGAGGACTCAGTTACGCGGTCTCGCCGGACGCGCTCGCGGCCCTGGTCGGCTACGGCTGGCCTGGGAATGTACGCGAACTCGAGAACGCGCTGGAATCGGCCGTGGCGCTGAACCGGTCAGGGACGATTACGCCGGACGATCTGCCGCCCAAGCTGCGGCTCGCTCCACGCGACGGCAAGAGCGCCGACGACCTCTACGCCGATCTGCCGTCGCTGGATGAACTGAAGAAGCGCTATCTCACGTTCGTGCTGCGACTTAGCGCCGCCAACAAGGCCAAGGCGGCAGAGATTTTGGGAATCTCGCGCAAGACGCTTTATAATTTCTTAGAGAGATATAAGCTGGGACATTAGAAGTCGACAGTTGAGAGACTCATCAGTTTCGCTTTCGATGCTGACTGCTGACTGTTGACCGTCGACTGTAAACTAAGAATGAAATACTCCTACATCGCCAAAGCCGCACTCCAGCAGATCGCCTCGGGCTTCAGCATCCCGTACATGGTGATGTTTGAGACCACGCTGATGTGCAACATGTTCTGCGAATACTGTATGTTTGGCGTGGAAGGTAAGTACAACGATCTCACCACCCGGGCCCAGCGCGAGCGCATCTTCAAGCGCATGGACGAGTTCGCGGAGCTGGGCCTGTTCGCCTTCAGCTTCTCCGGCGGTGAGCCGCTGCTGAATCCGAACACGTCGGATTACATTGCTTACGCCAGGGACAAGGGTTTCTGGACCTCCATGCCCACCAACGGCCTGCTGATCCGCAAGTACGCTGACGGCGTGGCCAAGCTCGACATGCTGGAAGTCTCGATCGATTGCCTGGATGAGAAGCGATTCGCCAAGCGACGCGGCATCGACGGCCTGCCGGTGATCATCAAGAACCTGGAGTTCGTGCTGACGAAGCGCAAGCCGTTCACCACGCAGATCAACGCCGCGGTCAACATGGAGAACCTGAACGACTTGCCCGGCCTGGCCGAGTTCTGCAAAGAGCGGAATCTCGTGCTGCACCCGGAAGCGGTCCACAACGTGATGCGCGGCGGGGAGTTACTGCCCGATTCCGAACTGCACGGCGAGCAAATCGACATCGTCGAGAAGGCGCTGCGCGAATTGCGGTCGAAATACCCCAAAAACGTCCGGTTTTACACGCATTACTACGACTTTTACCGTAAAGGCGGCTTCGGACCGCAGTTCCCCTGTCGTCATCCGTCGAAACTGATCTCGATGAAGCCCGACGGATCGATTCACCTGCCCTGCGCCTTTAAGACGCTGTTCCAGTCGCAGGCGCCGGTGCGGGAGATTTTCGCTCATCCTGAAGTGAAGAAGATCATCGCCCAGGAAGCCACGCTTTGGGATTTCTGTAAGGGTTGCAAGATCGGGTGCCCATACGAAGTCAGTGCGTTCAGGAATAGCCCTAAGCTAGCGGTCGAGTCCGCGTTGAACTTCCTGCGGATGTAGTAAAATTGCAGAGGAATCGGGCCTGTAGCTCAGCTGGGAGAGCACATGCTTTGCAAGCATGGGGTCAGGGGTTCGAGCCCCCTCAGGTCCACCATTATTTCCTCTATTTCCTTAACAGAAGCCGCCGATCCGCGGGAACGTCGCGGACTGCCGGAGGATCTCCTCCGCAACGTTGTAGTCGCTACGTCGATTGGCGAACAGCCATTCGCCAGCAATAAACCGCGTTGTATCCAAAGTGCCCGCAAATCCATCTCATTAGTTCGAAGCAATTCGCAGCCGGGGGGCGCGGCGCGCCGGGGAAGCAAGCGCGGGGGCTGACTCAATCAGGGCAAGGTTCTTATGGCGAGGCCGGCGATCATCACGGTCGACGACGATGCAGAGGTGTTGCGCGCCGTTGAGCACGACCTGCGGCGCCAGTACGCCGGAGACTACCGTATCTTGCGGGCGGACTCCGGCGCCGCGGCCCTGGAAGCCCTTCGCGGGCTCAAGCGGCGGGGTGCTCCCGTGGCCCTATTTTTGGCCGATCAGCGGATGCCACAGATGACGGGGGTTGATTTCCTCGAGCAGGCCATGACCCTTTTCCCGGACGCCCGGCGCGTTCTGCTGACGGCCTACGCCGATACTGACGCCGCGATCGATGCCATCAACAGCGCCCGGATCCACTATTACCTGATGAAGCCCTGGGATCCTCCGGAAGAACACCTCTATCCGGTGATCAACGATCTGCTCTACGACTGGCGGGCGTCGTTCCGGCCTGCGTTCGAGGGCGTGCGGGTTTTGGGAACGCGGTGGTCTCCCCAGTCTTATGCGATCCGGGATTTTCTGGCTCGGAGCCAGGCACCCTATCAGTGGCTCGACGTCGAAACGGCGGATCGCGACCCCGAAGTGCGCCGCCTGGTCCAATCGATCGGGGCGGACGTATCGCGCCTGCCGGTTGTTCTCTTTGAGGACGGAAGTTCACTCTGTCAGCCCACGACCGGAGAGGTGGCGGAGAAACTGGGGCTGCGCGTGCGTCCGGGACTGGCCTTTTACGATCTCGCCATCATTGGCGGCGGTCCGGCCGGGCTCGCTGCGGCTGTCTACGGTGCTTCTGAAGGCCTCGGCACCGTGATGCTTGATATGGAAGCGCCGGGTGGGCAGGCCGGAATGAGTTCGCGGATTGAGAACTATCTCGGATTCCCCTCCGGGTTGAGCGGCGGTGACCTCGCACGTCGTGCTGTGGCGCAGGCCCGGCGGTTCGGCGTTGAGATTCTGGCGCCGCAGCAGGCCGTCGCCGTTAAGGTGGAGGGGCCGTCGCGAATGGTTAACCTCGCGGACGGAAGCGAGCTTGGCTGCAAGGCGTTACTGATTGCGACCGGGGTCTCGTATCGCCGGCTGGACGTTCCCGGCGCCGAGCGCCTGCAGGGCCGGGGGGTCTATTATGGCTCTGCCATGACCGAGGCCCTGTCCTGCAAGGACGAAGATGTCTACATCGTCGGGGGTGCGAACTCCGCCGGGCAAGCAGCCATGTATTTCTCGAAGTATGCCCGGAAGGTGGTCATGCTGGTGCGCGGGGCGTCGCTGTCCACAACGATGTCGCACTACCTGATCGACCAGATCGGACAGACGCCCAACATTCAGGTTGAGACTCGCGCCAACGTGGCGGAGGTCCGCGGAGACGAGCATCTTGAGGCGATTTCCATACACTGTGGCGACAGCGGCAAGACCGAAGTGGCGCCGGCCAATTCGCTATTCGTGTTCATTGGCGCGGCGCCCAACACCGACTGGCTTGACGGCGTGGTCCAGCGTGACGAGCGCGGCTTCATCCTTACCGGGCGCGATCTGCTGGTCGATGGAAAAAATCCTCAAAGCTGGCCCTTGGACCGCGCCCCGTTTCTGCTCGAAACCAGCGTCCCCGGGATCTTTGCCGCCGGTGACATCCGCCACGGATCAGTCAAACGAGTTGCATCTGGCGTCGGCGAAGGCTCGATAGCGGTGCAATTCATTCATCAATACCTCAGTGCGGTGTGACATGGCTCAGACTGCAGTAAACGAACGAGTCGCAGCGCTGATCGACGATCTGCGCAAGGTCCCTGTGTTTTCCGACCTTTCGCAGGATCAGTTGGCGTGGTTCGTGGAGAAAGGCGAAGAGATTCGCCTAGGGCCGGGTGATGTTTTCGCGCGCCCAGGTGAACCGGCAGTGTGGCTTGTGGTCATCCTGGAAGGAGAGATCAGGATTCAGCGGGAGGACGATCCCGACGCTCCCTTCTTCAGCGCCTCCGCCGGCCAGATCACAGGCTATCTTCCGTACTCACGACTGACTCATATCCGCGGCACCGGACGCGCGGTAGTGGCCACGCGAATTCTGCGCTTGCACAAGGATAATTTCGCCGAGATGCTGCAGCGCATTCCGCAGATCGGCCATCGCCTGGTGGCGATTATGGCGGACCGCATTCGCGAAACCGCCCGAATCGAGACGCAGCGGGACAAGCTGGCGGCGCTGGGCAAACTCTCGGCCGGCCTGGCCCATGAGTTGAACAATCCCGCGGCCGCCGCGCAGCGCGCTGCCGCCAGTCTACGCGAAGCGCTGGAGACGGTGCGCGACGCGAGCATCCGCCTGGCGCGCCATGCCCTCTCGGCCGAGCAGCGAGAGAGCATCATTCAGCTTGAGGGACGGGCGAGTCTCTTTGTAGCCCCAATGCCAGCAGATCCTCTGGCACAGAGTGATCGTGAAGAGCAGATCGGCAGTTGGCTCGAAAGACAGCAGGTCGCGAACGCATGGAAGATCGCCCCGGTGCTGGCTGACAGGGGCGTTGAAATATCGAAGCTGGAAGCCTTGGCTGCCGACGTCGGCGCCGGCGCGCTCAGCGACGCGCTCGTCCGCATTGCCTCCATACTGACGATCTCGCGTCTTATCAGCGAAATTGAGAACAGTACCAGGCGAATCTCAGACCTTGTCCACGCTATCAAAGAATACTCGTACATGGATCGTGCGGCCATGCAGGAGGTGGATCTGCACCAGGGGATCGAGAATACTCTCATTATTCTCGGGCATCGGCTCAAGGGCGGCATAAAGGTGCTCCGGGAGTACGGCCAGGGCATTCCAAAGATCTGCGCCTTTGGTGGTGAGTTGAACCAAGTGTGGACGAACCTGTTCGATAACGCCATCGAGGCGATGCGCGGGCAGGGGGAGGTTCGGGTGCGAACCGCGATTGAGCTCGATCGGGTGCTGGTTGAGATCCGCGACAACGGCCCGGGCATCCCGCCCGAGGTGCAGCCGCACATTTTCGAGCCGTTCTTCACGACCAAGGGTGTCGGTGAGGGCACAGGCTTGGGCCTGGATACGGTCTGCAGGATTGTGCGAAATCACCACGGAGAAATCCGCGTCGTATCGCAGCCGGGTGACACGCGGTTTCAGGTGTATCTGCCGATTACTCAACCTAAAGCCTCGCCGGAACAGCCCAAAGCGTGGAGCAAGTAGCAGGGCTTCGAGTGGAAATTCCCATGGAACATAAGTCGATGATCGAAAGCGTTCTGTTTCCGGTGGATTTCTCACCCTCGTGCGTGGCGATGGCTCCGTTCGTCAAGCGCGCCGCCCAGATGTTCTCAGCCAGAGTCACCCTATTGCATGTCGTTGAGCCGTGGTCATCTGGATTTGAGCTCATGACCCGTTCCCCGAGAGAGGTCGAGGAGGATCGCGAGCACGTTGCGTGCGAGCGGCTCCGCTCTTTTCTGGCGTCAGACTTCCCTGTCGACGGCCTCACACGGCTGGTGTGCGCGGGAGACCCCGCGACCCGAATCGCCGAAGTTGCCCGAGACCGGCATTTCGACATTATCGTGATGCCAACGCGCGCTGGCACCTTTCGGCGAACGTTGCTTGGCTCTACCACGGCGAAGGTCTTGAACGACGCGGATTGCCCGGTGCTGACCACGCAGCACGCGGAGACGATATCGCCCAGACCCCTCCAGCATCGGGAATGGGTCTGCGCCGTCAGCCTGGAAGCGGATTCGGAGAGGGTACTGAGGTTCGCCTGTAGGGCGGCGAACACTGTTCATGCAAATCTCTCGGTGGTTCACGCAATCCCCGCTGAGCCAGGCTTGGAGCTTCAATTCGATCTGGACGAGCGCGTGCAGTCCAAAGAAAGAACCTTGGCCCGCGAGCGTGTTGAGGCGCTAAAGCGGAAATTGTGCTCCAACGCGCCAGTGAAGGTCGCGGTCGGCCCTGTCAAAAACGCTCTGATCGAGGCCGCGCGCCGCCTTAAGGCGGACGCCCTCTTCATCGGGAGAAGCTCCGAGGTCGGCGTTCGGCTGCGGGACCTCACCTATGCCGTGGTCCGTGACGCCCCGTGTCCCGTGGTCAGCGTCTAACGGGCGAGCACAAGACCTGAGCTGCGGTTGTAATCAGTCGTGTCGCACGATCCGACCCTTGCAAGCGGGGACAGTTCAAGAGGAGCGGACGAACGTGGCAGACAATACGGACAGCTCGTCCCACGTCCCAGCCGGTCCGCCGAGCGAGCCTTGGCGGCCGAAGTTCAATCCCTGGCTCATTGCCGTTGTGGTCGCGATGGCGGCGTTCATGGAGGTGCTCGACACCAGCATCGCCAACGTCGCGCTCCCCTACATCGCGGGCAGCCTGGGGGCTACCAATGATCAAAGCACCTGGGTGCTGACCTCCTATCTGGTCTCGAACGCCATCGTCCTGCCCATCAGCGGATGGTTTGCGAGAGCTGTCGGCCGCAAGCGCTTCTTCATGGTGTGCCTTACAATCTTCACGATCAGCTCGCTGCTGTGCGGGATCGCGCCCAGCCTGGGGGCGATTCTCTTCTTCCGGGTGCTGCAAGGCGCTGGCGGCGGCGGTCTGCAGCCCATGGCTCAGGCCATCCTGGCCGACACCTTTCCTCCCGAAAAGCGTGGCCTGGCGTTCGCGCTCTACGGAGTGACGGCGATCTTCGCGCCCACCATCGGCCCAACGCTGGGCGGTTGGATCACCGATAGTTACACCTGGCGCTGGATCTTCTTCATCAACCTGCCGGTGGGCATCCTGGCGTTGTTCCTGGTTCTTCGCCTCGTCGAAGATCCGCCGTGGGTGAAGCGAGCCGCAGGCGCCGGCGTGAAGATCGACTACATCGGCGTAGCCCTGCTCGCGCTTGGCGTGGGTGCCCTGCAAATCATGCTGGACAAGGGCCAGGAGGACGACTGGTTCGGGTCCCATTTCATTTTGACGCTGGCGGTCGTGGCGAGCGTCTGCCTCGTTTCATTGGTGATTTGGGAATGGTTTTACAAGAGCCCGATTATTGAAGTCCGGCTTTTCAAGAATCTGAACTTCGCGAGTGCCAATGCCATGATCTTTTTTTTGGGGATCATGCTGTTCTCCAGCCTAGTGATGATGCCGCTCTTCTTGCAGACGCTTCTCGGCTACACCTCCGAATCGGCGGGATTGGTGCTGTCAGGCGGCAGCTTCGTGCTGCTGTTACTGATGCCCATTGTGGGCGTTCTCAGCGGCAAAGTTTACGCCCGTTACCTGATCGCCTTTGGGTGGCTGGCGCTCTCGCTTGGCATGTTCTACTCCACCCGGCAACTCGACCTGCAGATCAGCTTTGGAAGCGCCAGCATGCTCCGAGTCATCCAGGTATTCGGCCTGGGCTTTCTGTTTGTTCCCATTAACCTGGTCGCGTTCGTCGGAATGCCGGCGGAGAAGAGCAACACTGTTTCGGGCCTGATCAATTTCGGGCGAAACATCGGGAGCAGCGTCGGAACCTCGATGGTCACCACGCTGCTGGCTCGCCGGGCGCAAGTACGACAAGTGTACCTCGTGGCGCACGTGACGCCGGGCCAGCCGACCTTTAGCCAGGCCGCAGCTGGTTTGGCGGCACGTTTGTCGGCCGCGGGCGTACAAGCCGACCTCGCTACCCAGAAGGCCTACGGCATGCTCTATCAAGCTTTGATCGGCCAGGCGAGTACCCTCGCCTATGTGGATACGTTCCTGATTCTGGCGGCAGGAGCGGCCATCATGTTTCTGCTTTCTTTCGCTTTGAAGAAGAATGAGCTGGGCGGCGGGCGGGTGGTGATGGAGTAGCGGGCTGGGCCACAAACGGGCCACGGAGACCTTTCAAGCACTGAGGTGCGCATTTTGGGGAGTCGACATGATTCGAGTTATTACCGTTGAGCGCGAATACGGAGCCGGCGGCGCCGACATCGCGGGAAAACTGGCGAAGCGTCTAGGGTGGAAGCTGTGGAACGAGTTGCTGACCGTTGAAATCGCTCGCCTCATGGACTGCGGTTGCGAGGCGGTGGAGGAGCGCGAGGAAAAGAGGGATCCGCTCTACTACCGGCTGTTCAAGTCCTTCATGCGCGGAAGCCAGGAAGGGGTCCAAAACGCCCCGCGAATCAAGATGGTGGACGCGGATTGTATTCGTCAGGTTGCTGAACAGGTGGTGAAATCGGCGGCAGAGAAGGGTAACTGCGTGATGGTGGGACGCGGGTCTGCCTACTACCTTCAGGACAGGCACGACGCCTTCCACGTTTTCATCTATGCTCCCTTTGAGGACAAGGTTCGGAGACTGCAGGCCGGTGGAAAGAGCCGGACTGAGGCCGCCGAGCTTGCCGAGAGTGTCGACCGCGAGCGGGCGCAGTTCATCAAGCAGTATTTCGGCGTTGAATGGCCGGACCGGCACTGCTTCCATTTGATGATTAACTCCACGCTGGGGGAGGAAGTGGCTGTGGAGACGATCCTCAGCGGCATCGACCTGTTTCAGAAGCAGAGCGCGTAACTGAAATCTTCGTCACCACCGGGGAGGCGGAATGATCGGAGAACATCGCGTTTCTATAGGCCAGTTGGGCATCGCAGTAGTCCTCCTGCTCTGTGCTTCGCAGCCGGGCGCCACCCAGGCGAGCCCGGCAAGCGCGCCGCCGGCCACCACCGCGCAAAATCCCTTTCTGGGGAGCGTGCCCACAGGCGAGGCGACGTCCACCCCGCTTCCTTTGTCGCTCAAGGAGGCCTTCGACCGGGCCCTCAAATACAACCTGGGCACAATCGAGGCCGACCAGGGCACGCGCGCCGCACGCGCAGCGCGGCTGGCCAGCTTGAGCGCGCTGCTGCC
>Ga0187781_10004098_pt1 | contig 10879 bp, 14 predicted proteins | sample 0715_SJ02_MP02_2_FD_132447 | JGI IMG/M metagenome (GOLD analysis project Ga0187781, IMG submission 132447) | Tropical peat soil microbial communities from peatlands in Department of Meta, Colombia - 0715_SJ02_MP02_20_MG | ecosystem: Environmental > Terrestrial > Soil > Wetlands > Peat | place...
AATCAAAGTCACCGAATGGCCAGCCGTTCCACCAAGAGAATAAGAAAAGTACTCTGTGATCCTCCGTGCCCTCTGTGTTTATCTTTTCTTGCCTCCTAAGTTCCGGTTGCCAGCAAAACCCGTCCCCAGATAACTTTGATGAGGAAACACTGTAATGCCAAAGAATCTGAAAGCAACCATAGTCGGCGCAGGTCCAAACGGCCTGTCAGCAGCTATCGTTCTCGCGCAAGCCGGCCATCAAGTAGAAGTGCTCGAAGCGGAGGCCATTGCCGGCGGCGGCGCTCGCACCATGGAATTGACGCTGCCCGGCTTTTTGCATGATTTCGGCTCGGCGGTGCATCCCATGGCCGCGGGCTCGCCATTCTTTTCTACGTTGCCCTTGCAACAACACGGACTCGAATGGATCCACTCTCCCGCCCCGCTCGCTCACCCGCTGGACGACGGAACCGCGGTCGTGCTCGAGCGCAATCTCGAAGATGCAACAAAATCTCTCGGGGTCGACGGAAACGCGTGGCGAAATCTAATGCATCCTTTCGCCGAGCGCTGGAGCGACTTCGCACCCGAAGTTCTGCGGCCGCTGCCCACAATTCCCAAACATCCATTCCTCATGGCCCGCTTCGGCTTGAACGCGCTTCTTTCCGCGAAAGCAATCGCCGGCCGGTTTCAAAGCGAGCGCACGCGGGCGCTATTCGCCGGGCTGGCCGCGCACTCATTTTTATCGCTCGACGAACCGCTCAGCGGCTCTTTTGGCCTGATGATGGCCATTCCGGCGCATGCCGTAGGCTGGCCAATTCCGCGAGGAGGATCGCAATCGATCACCAACGCGCTGTGTGCTCATCTTTCGACCCTCGGCGGCAAACTCAGGACGTCTTCACGCGTCGAATCACTGGACGCATTGCTGCACAGCGATCTGATTCTCTGCGACGTAACTCCGCGCCAGCTTCTCTCGATTGCGGATCGTCATCTTTCGGAAGGCTTCAAGCGCAAATTAAAAAAATTCCGCTACGGCCCCGGCGTCTTCAAAGTTGACTATGCGCTGAACGAACCGATTCCGTGGAGGGCTGCCGACTGCCGGCGATCTGCCGCGATTCACCTGGGTGGTACCTTCGACGAAATCGCTGCGTCAGAGAAGACCACGCGCCGCGGACACGTCGCAACAGAACCGTTCGTTCTTCTCGCTCAACCCACTTTGTTCGATCCATCCCGCACTCCCGCTGGTAAACACATCGCGTGGGCCTACTGTCATGTTCCCAACGGATCGAAAATCGACCTGCTGCAGAGCCTCGAAAATCAAATCGAGCGCTTCGCGCCCGGCTTCCGCGAAACCGTTCTCGCCCGCCGCATTTTCACTCCTGCAGATCTCGAAAACATGGACGCCAATCTGATTGGAGGTGACGTCGGCGGCGGCGCGCTCGACCTTCGCCAGTTCCTGTTTCGCCCTACCGGGCGGCATTATGCGACCTCGGCAAGAAACATTTATCTGTGTTCGGCCTCGACTCCTCCTGGCGGGGCGGTGCACGGGATGTGCGGCTATCATGCCGCCAAGACCGCGCTGCGGAGTATGGCTCGGTAAGCATGCCCTACCCCGGGCGCTATTAGCCAAAACCAATTCATGGAGCCCTCGAACGCCCCCTCCGGCGAGACAAAAAGGGCGGACGAGGGCGTCCGCCCCTCCCAATGATCGCTGAAACGCGACAGTCCGCTAGGTTGCCTGTATCCTCCCGAGCCGTACTCGTTCTATAATCGCCATCCGTCCGGTGTACATTGCGCATACTTCTGCTTAGCGACATTCACGCCAACCTCGAAGCGCTGGAAGCCTGTCTAGCGGCCGCTCCCGCCTACGACATGGTCGCCAATCTGGGCGATGTCGTCGGCTACGGGGCTTCGCCGAATGAAGTCATCGATCGCGCACGGCAGCTCGGGAACATTTTTGTTCGGGGCAATCACGACAAAGCGGCAACCGGACTGCTGGAGCTTGATGATTTCAACCCCATGGCCGCTACCGCCGCGATCTGGACACGCGATCAACTCACGCCGGAGCATCACGATTGGCTGCGCGCCCTGCCACAAGGTCCGCTGCCGCTGGAAAAATTTCCGCAAGCGCAACTCGTGCACGGCTCGCCCGGCGACGAAGACGCCTACGTGGTGTCGATTGGCGATGCGCTGGTTCCGCTGATCACGCTCAACACCCCGATCACGTTCTTCGGGCACACTCACCTACAGGGCGGATTTTTCGCCAACGGATCGAGCGCCGATGGCTTTCGCCCTGAATACAAGACCGTGGGCAAGGCCGAGTCGGTTGCGTTGCAATTGAAGTCGAACACGCGATACTTGCTCAATCCCGGATCGGTGGGCCAGCCGCGGGACGGCGACTGGCGCGCGGCCTTTGCGTTGTTCGATAGCGAAGCCCAGGTCGTGCATTTTCATCGCACACCATACAATCTGAAAGCTGCACAGGATCGTATTTTTGCCGCGGAACTGCCGGCGAGGTTGGCCACTAGGCTAGCGGCGGGAAGGTAGCCAGTCTTCCCAGCCTGGGCGGCGAAAATGCAGAGGTCCTTCGCTTCGCGCAGGATGACAAGCGGTCTGGGTGCGGCTGACGGCTTGAATGCTGATAGCTGATAGCTAATTATGCACGTGCGGGCTTTGCGCAGGGTTTGCCTGGTGCGCGGGCGGTTCCTTCACTACCTTTACTTCAAAACTTACCGGCAGGTTCTTCGGAGGGAAGCATTGCGCGTTGTCGCAGCCCTGGTAGCGCAGCACGCCGTGCATCACGTACTTTCCCGGGACGACCGAGTGTAGCGGATGTACAGCCAACTTGATGGTGAAGTCGCCGGTGTAGACGCTCAGTTTTTCGTCGGGAGAAAAGGGAAAAGTCAGCTCCTCGCCGGGCGGATAATCGATTTTGCCGAGAACGATGTCCGTGGGCAAGTCCATTTTCAGCGCGGTCGGAATCAGGAACTCCGATTTCGGCATGTTGGAGTTAATGTGATAGCCGGGAGGCACGCGGAAGTTTAGATCGACCATGGTTTGCGCGGCGCGTTGTGCCGTGGTCAGCGGAACCGGGCTCATCGTAATTTCCGGAGCCTTCGGCGGCATCTGAGCGGCTGCAATGCCCGCAGCAAACAGAAACGAAACCAGGGCCGCGATGTGAAATCCCAGTGCGGGGGCATTTGCTAAGGATCGAGCGAGTCTCATCGTGGAATCGAACTCAGTTGTGAATTGAAAGCCTTTGGTGCAATCGATGCCTGGGTTGTCGAAGCCCGCGTGTTAAGCGCCTTTTTGATCGAATCTTCGATCTCCGCTTTGCCGCGCAGTCCTAGAATCTTATCTACGATCTTGCCATCGCGGCCAATGATGAAGCTCTCGGGCAGTGCCGGCACGCCACCGTACTCGTCGCCAACAGCCTCTTCCCCAATCAGAATCGGATAATTCACGCCCATATCCTTTGCGAACTTGGCGATGTCTTCCTTGCTGGCATCATCCATGGCGACGCCGACGATCTGCAATCCTTGCGATGCGTATTGATTCTGCAGTTCAACAAACCAGGGCATTTCGATTTTGCATGGGCCGCACCAGGTGGCCCAGAAATTGAGTAGAACAGCTTTGCCGCGGAAGTCTGAGAGGCGGGTGTTTTTCCCGTCTAGCGATTCGAGGGAAAAATCCGGGGCTACGGTGGAAGTGGCGAGCTTTGGCGCGAAAGACGGGCCGGGGCGGCGTGCTTTGTGATAGCCGAGATAAATCGCAAAGGCGATTACGAATGCTACGACGATCAGTGCTAGGGGGTTACGGTTCACTGCGTTACTCCGGTTTCTTTCGTCCTGGCGAATAGAGATCCTTCGACTGCGCGGATGCTGCGCTGCGCTTGCATCCGCTCCGCTCAGGATGACAAACACTAAATTTCATGCCTTCCTTATCAATTGACCAATTTACAGCGCGAACCGGTTCAGAAACGAGAGCCAGTTCGAAATCAACGTAAAACGACCGAGCACCAGCAAAACTCCGAGCGCGATCAGCAATCCGCCCGAGGCCACTTCTACGGCGTGCATGTGGGAGCGGAAGCGGCTGTAAAATTTTAAAAATCGTTCCACGCCCAGAGCGGTCAATAAAAACGGTACGGCCAATCCTAACGAATAAATGGCCAGCAGGATCATGCCTTTTGTCAGCGTATCCTGCGCAGCCGCCAGCGTAAGAATGCCGGCGAGGATGGGGCCAATACACGGGGTCCAGCCGAAAGCGAAGGCAAAGCCAATGACAAACGCACCGAGCGGCGTGCTGCCGCCTTTGACTTGGTGCAACCGGGCATCGGAGTAAAGCGCTTTGATCTTCAGGATCCCCGTCAGGTGCAGGCCGAACACAATAATGACCACACCGGCAACGATCGCGAGCGTGTGCTTGTATTGCGCGGCGAGTTGTCCGATCTCGGTGGAGATTGCGCCCAGCGTGATGAATACGACGCTGAAACCGAAGATAAAGCCGATGGCGTTGGTGAACACCCGGCGCATCAGGCGGCCTTGCGGCGATTTCAGTTCGTCGACACCCGCGCCGGAAATCAATGAGACATATCCCGGCACCAGCGGCAGCACGCAAGGCGAAAGAAAGGAAATCAGCCCTGCGAAGAATGCGGCGATTGGCAGCGGGAGGCCCGACATGCGTCTTTATTGTACCTGCTTTATATTTCTACGTAGCGCCGGCCTCTGGCCGGCTCGGTGCCGCCGGGACGGCGGCGCTACGTTTATGTGACGTCCTCAGGATCAATTAGTTTCACTGGCTTCCTGCCGTTTCGGATCATCGTGAGTTTGCCGGAGTGGCGGAAGGTGCGGGCGTGCTTGCCGGTTGGCTCATCTCATCGCTCGATTCTGCCAGCATTTTATGAAGAAAACCGTATGGAACGGAGGCATTCAGTATGGCTCGGTCGCCCTCCTGTTTGACCTCCAGGCTATCGAAAAAAGCCTTCACGTCGGAGTCCGCACCATGCGTCCCCAGTGCGTTTTCGGCGCTATGGCTAAGGGCGAGGAAGACGTTTGCTTTATCAACCAAGGCCCGTGCCGCGTCGGGGTTGTCCGTGAACGCCTCGGCGCGAAGATGAACCGCCGCCGCCTTTAAATTGAGATGAAGCGGACTGAGATAGGTTCCTGAGGCTACCACCGTCGCTGGCGCCGGAAACAAGGCTCCCCAAGCTCCCGAGGTCGAAGGTTCGACGCGCGCCACAGCCCAAGCCAGGCTCGCGAGCTGCACATGCCGGTAGTATTGGCGAAGGAAGGCCGGCCCACCGAAGGGTGAAGCTAACCGCCGCGAGCGATCGATCATCCCCCGGATCACGGTCGGGTTATCATGGTTCGAGACAGCGACCAAGTCGGCGCTTAACACCGCCACACGCAGGGTTCTGCCCTCGAGTCGAATCGTATAAACATCCACCGATTGATAATTCTCCATCGACTGCGCGATCTGCTTCAAATAAGAGGTCAGCCGTTCGCTCTGAAATTTGCCGACCAGCACTTCGGAAAACCTGGGCTCCGGCGCAGAGCCGCCGGTGCCGCCACCCGGCCATTTCGCGGGATAGTGAATCGCGAAGGCAGCCTCATCCAGGTCGCGCTCAAACTGGAAACCGGTTTCGCGGATGAAGCGTTCGTACTCGGGATCGTGGCTGACAGGGGGGAGTTCTTTTTCCGCGTTCGCGCGGCGCACCCCACTCAGGTCGAAATAGACGAAGGCGTCGGCGCTGGGCAGCAGACGGGCGGCCTCTGGAGGAGCATGCTTGCGCAGTTGAACTGCAAGCGTCACCGCTGCGGCAACCAGCAGAACCGCTACGATGACGGGAAACGTGCGCCTAATTCGCATGGAAGGCGGTCAGGGCTGCAATCATACCACTGTCACCCGGAAGGAATCCGCGCTTGAGGCACAGGTTCTGCATACTTTCAACAACTTCTGGCATCCATCCGAACACGGATTCGGGCATGCCTTCCCTTTTAGATTTTGGGCTGAACCCTATGCAGGTTCAAAGTCGCCGCTTCGAACTTCGAAATGAAAAGGAGGTTTCTGAGCCAGAGGTTTTCCATGACCAAGTTGCCGCAATCGACCGCACTGATCCTCATCGATGTGCAAGAGGCATTCCTCGACCCACGCTGGGGCAAGCGCAATAATCCGAAAGCCGAACAGAACATCGCCCGGCTGCTTGCTGCCTGGCGAGAGAGCAAGCGTCCGATCCGGCACGTGGTCCACGATTCAATCGAACCTGAGAGCCTCCTTCGGCCCGGTTTCCCAGGCAATGCAATTCAGGCTGTCGCAGCCCCCAAGGCTGCCGAGCCCGTCTATCGCAAGAATGTGAACAGCGCTTTTATTGGAACCGATCTGGAAAGAGACCTGCGCCGGGATGGCATCGATACCCTGGTCATCGCTGGACTGTCGACGAACCACTGTGTTTCGACCACGGCGCGAATGGCTGGGAATCTGGGTTTCACAACCTACGTGGTTTCCGACGCAACCGCCGCGTTTGCGCGACGAGCTTTGGGAGGTGCGCTGCGCTCCGCAGAGGATGTGCATTCTGCGGCACTCAGCGATCTTCACGAGGAGTTCGCGACGGTGATCGGCACAGAAGAAGTATTGAAAACGGTGAATGAGTGACGTTTTCTGCAGGGGAAAATCTGGGTTTCAGGAACCACAAATTGGCGTTGACTCTCCGTTCTAAGCGGGGGATAATCGTATCCCCTGCGCGGAGGATTTATGAAACCTTCGAATCGGCGCGGCCAGTCAGCGAAGCTTTCCCACTCAGTTCAACAACAGCTCAACAAGTACACCCTGGCGGCGGGCGCAGCCAGTGTGGGAGTGTTGGCCTTCGCCCACCCGGCGGAAGCAAAGATCGTTTACACTCCGGCCGACACAAAGATCGCTCCCGATCACATCGTTCCTCTAGATATTACCCACGATGGAACCGTCAATTTCGAGTTCAAAAACATATACCAAAGATCGCGCACCTACGGATTCGATCATTCGGGGATATTGTCGATTCTTCCTGCGGATCAATCCAACAAAGTTGTGGGGTTTACGCGGATCAATGGGAATTACGCTTCCGCGCTGCGCGCTGGCGCGTCGATTGGACCGGTCGCGAAATTTACAACCGGGCCTGATCGGATTGAGGAAGCGTTTATCGATACAGGACGCGATCCAAACAACAATGGCACGTGCGACAGCACGTGGCCCTCAAGGGCGGTGCGCTATCTCGGGTTGCAGTTTGTGGTGAATGGCGAGGTGCATTACGGCTGGGCGCGCTTCAGTGCGGTTTGTAGCGGATTGCATGTGCTTGGAACCCTGACTGGCTATGCTTACGAGACGGTGGCGGATAAGGGGATCGTCGCGGGCCAGGAAAGCGGAACGGATGAGGAAGCCAGCACAGGGCCGGATAGTCCTGTCGGCGGCCCAACTCGCAAAGCGGCGCCTCTAGGCTTGCTCGCCCTAGGATACAACTCTCTCTCGATCTGGCGGCGGGGAGAGAATCAGTCGGCGGTATTCGCGTAAATCAGGAAGGGCTCTTAGCGGAAAAAGTGAAACGTCTTCTACCATCCATCGTCATGTCGTTGGCGATGGCCTACGGCTGCTTCATCGCCCCGCGATTACAGCCGGGATTGTTTGCGCTTCTTGTGCCGCCATTTTTGTGGCTGGCGATTGTGTCTCGACACCTTGTGCGCTACGGATTAGGCGGACTTTGGCCGCTAATTGGAGCGCCGCTCGCCTTTTATCGACTTGCCATGTTCGCTTTCGCGGGTTTGTCAAAGGCATAATGCTGAAAAGGTTGCGGGAAATTTCCCCCTTGTGATACCTTAGCTAATTGTCCCGGACATCTGGAAGGGATTGAGGGTATACTTGTGTCTTAGGGCACTTGTGCCCGAGGCTGGCGTAGCTCAGTCGGTAGAGCATCTGATTTGTAATCAGAGGGTCGGGGGTTCAAATCCCTTCGCCAGCTCCAGATTGAGGCGGTTTGCGGGCGTGAACCCGCAGCCGAGATCCCTAGCGCAGTTTGCGAGGGAACCAAAGGCAGTTTCCGGCAGCAACGGACTCAGTAAGTGGCGGCGCAACAGGTTTTTCCAACGCACTCCATTCGGAACTTTTCACCGCGTGTGGTGGTCTTGAGCGCGGTAATCCGTAAGTGAGATTCTTGGTTTCCCTGCATTGCGAAACGGAAGATTGCGAGAATTTGCGGCTTTCTTCCGGAAGCATGGCTTGCGAGTCCGGCGGGCTAAAGGCGTAAGCGCGTAGATTTGGCCGTCATCCCAGGCCGGAGATTGTGGCTGCATCGCCCGAAAGTTTTGTGCACAGGTGGGTGAGTGGTTAAAGCCAACAGACTGTAAATCTGTCCCTCCTAGCGAGGTACGAAGGTTCGAATCCTTCCCTGTGCACCAGATTTGAGTTCGTAGTGCCGGCCTCTGGCTGGCTTGCCGCCGGGACGGCGGCGCTACCGCGCGGGCGGTTTGGGAATATGAGTCGCTTGGCCATGGCGTTGATTGCGTACTCGGTGCTGGGTGCGCTGGCGTTTGCGACGCTCACGGATTATCGAATCCGGACGTGCACGCTGCTGATTCTCGGTTTGTTCGCGTTCAAGAGTTGGGTGCGGAGGAAAGAAGTACTGCATCCCGATGGCGATAACGATGCGGACTAAGGGTTTGTTCGCTGAAGGCTGATGGCTGACAGCGGTTTTGAGCCGATGTAGCTCAGTTGGTAGAGCACTCCCTTGGTAAGGGAGAGGTCACCAGTTCAATCCTGGTCATCGGCTCCAGAGTTTGGAGTGCTGAGTGCCAAGCGACGGCGTGATACGTGTGATGACGGGTCCGTGGCTCATCGTAAAGTGGGCAGGAATCGGAGTTTTATCGTGTTACGTTCTGCTGCTCGCGTTTGCGATTATGCGATTTCGCGGCACGCTAACTCGAATGCGATCGGCGTTGTTTGTTCCGATAATGCTTGGTAATTTCGTTTCGCTTACTCTGCCTTGGCTCTTTATGAAGGCAGAAGTGACGCGAATATGTTTTGTCGCTTCACAAGCAATCTTTATCTACGGTATAGCGGTTTTGGCGAGAAATCTGGCGCGGACGGACAAGGCAGGTCTTTTGAAGGCTGACAGCTGAAAGCTGACAGCTGGGTTTTGCGGGAGTAACTCAGTGGTAGAGTCACAGCCTTCCAAGCTGTTGGTCGCGGGTTCGATTCCCGTCTCCCGCTCCAGAGTTTGATGGGATGTTGAGCTCTGAAGGAGAGCGAAGAGCAAGGCAGCATCTCAGATTGGCTAAGGGCTTTCTCGCGACAGCGACTGTTGACATCGGCAGTTCGGAGTTTGAAGAAAGAAACGCGCTCTCCCGGGCTTATTACGCAATGTTTCATGCATCCTGCGCGTGGCTAGCGTTTAAGTATGGGATTGACCGGGAGCTAAAGCATTCTGAACTTCTCGACGAGATGCATCGACGTCGCGGCAAGGAGTTCGGAGATTTTGTGCGTGACCTTCGTGGAATGCGAGAGGCAGCTGACTATCGAGTGGAGTGGAAGCCGCAGCGCCGGGTTACCGAGGACCGGCTAGCGAAGCTCAAGCGGGTCGTAGACAGATTGGAAGTTGAGATTGAAACGGAAGTAGCTGATGACCTCGAGTGAATTGGAAAATCTGATCAGGGCTAAACTTCAGGATTCCCGGCTCCTTCAGGTGGTCGACGAATTCAAGTCGCAGTTTTTGGAGTTTCCGGATGAGTTCTTCGTTGAATTAGTCATAACAGATGGAGCAAAACTCGTTGATGTCGAAAGAATCGCCCGTGAAATGCGGGAATCGCTGAGGAAGCAGAGTATTGATTTGGATGTGATCGTTCGTGCGATTTGGACTGTGCGGGAAGTAGGCGATCCCTGCACTCCAGCGGATGCTTCGGGGAATCCTCAGTTGGGGCGATGGCGGGTTCCCGTGACCTTGGCATCCGGCGGTTTGACCCAACAGGTCGAAGTTGATGTGTTATATACCGTTGTCTTAGATCTTAAGAACAGGATTGCCGGCAAGGGCTGGAGCGAGGCTTCTGCGGTTAAAGAAGTTGTGAGGGAGTTTATCGAGATGGAGCTTTCTCTCGGCGGGGAGAGTTACTGGGATCCCATTAGGTATTCTAAGCGGGAGATTAACGGTAGTGCTCTCTCGTACTTATTTATGCATACCCCGGTTGCGCATACTTTAGGAATTCAGCTCTAAAAGCATGGCGTTTGAGCAGGCGACAATCAAAATCGAGAAGCCGCAGGAATTCGCGGCGCTGCAGACTGTCGTTGAGCAAGCGTTTCAGACAAATAATGTAGAGCGCTTCCTGAAGCAGTTAGACCGTAAGGGGATTCGCATTCGCCATTTTGATGGCGTGCTGGCGAAGCGGGTTTTGGAAGAGTTAAGCAGCAGGAAGGCGGACTTGAATGCTCGGCAGTTGTATCACGAGCTGCCGCTTTCGGATCAGGCGCAGATCCGCGAATTTTATTTGTCGAAGCTAGAGGCAGTGGATGTCGCGCTTCGGCATAAGTTTAAGAAGCTGTATCAGTATTATTGAGCTCGGCCGCCCGAGGTTGTAAAGAGGAATGCATAGGTCCTTCGGCGCGAAGAGCGCGCCTCAGGATGACAAGGGTTTAACAGAGAGCTGAAAGCTGAGAGCTGAAGGCTCAAGCTAGAAGCAGAGAGCTAGGAGCTAAATGCGATTTTATGGCGAAAGAGAAATTTGACAGAACCAAGCCGCACTGCAACGTGGGAACGATCGGTCACATCGACCATGGCAAGACCACGCTGACCGCGGCTATCACGAAAGTGTTGCAGAAGCACAATCCCAAGATCGTGTTCCGGTCGTTTGATTCGATCGACAACGCGCCGGAAGAAAAAGCGCGCGGCATC
>Ga0187781_10004099_pt1 | contig 10878 bp, 13 predicted proteins | sample 0715_SJ02_MP02_2_FD_132447 | JGI IMG/M metagenome (GOLD analysis project Ga0187781, IMG submission 132447) | Tropical peat soil microbial communities from peatlands in Department of Meta, Colombia - 0715_SJ02_MP02_20_MG | ecosystem: Environmental > Terrestrial > Soil > Wetlands > Peat | place...
CTCGAAGGAAATCCGGCTTTGCGACCCCATGACCGGGTCGGGGGTTCGGGCGGCTCGTTATCTTCTTGAGACAAAAAACGTTCAACGCGTCGTAGCTGCCGATAAGGAGTCAAACGCGGTGAAGCTTGCTCAGGAAACGGCGCTGTTGAACCAAGTAGCAGATAGAGTCGTTGTCGTGCAGAGTGACGCGCACACGCTGCTCTCCGACCACGCTGCAGATAGATTCGATTTTATTGATCTTGACCCCTTTGGCTCTCCTGCTCCCTTCTTCGAAGCCGCACTCCGTGCAACAACTGATGGAGGAGTAATCGCTGCCACAGCAACGGATATGGGTCCCCTATCAGGCGCAAGGCCCGCGGCGTGTATGCGTAAGTACGGCGTTTCGCCTCTCAGAACAGAGTTCGAGAAGGAGTTAGCAGTAAGAACTCTGGCCAGTTGCGTCTCAATAACGGCATGCAAAATGGAGCTCGGTACGGACATCGCCTTCGCCCACGCAACGGATCATTACGCTAGGTTGTACGCGGTCGTGAGCAAGGGCAGGAAAGCTGCAAATCGGACCCTTACCAGTCTCGGGTACGTCACCTACTGCCCAACCTGCCTGTTCCGGAGCGAGGTCAAATCGATATCTTCTGTTCAAAACAGGTGCGGTAACTGCAGTGCCGCCGCACGCATAGGAGGGCCGTTCTGGATTGACACCATGTGGGACAGAACCACAGTCGACTCCATGGTTCATCGTGCACCTTCACTTGCTTCGTCTAGGCTCTCGGACATTCAGAAACTCTTAGGCCGAGTGCAGTTGGAAATCGACTCGCCTAGATTCTATTATACCACGGACGCCATAGCCTCGGCATATCACGCAAAACCACCGTCCATCGAATCGCTCGTCGAATCACTGATAGCTGATGGATATCAGGCTGCAAGAACACATTTCTGCCCAACCGGTTTTCGCACGAATGCGTCACTCCGCGTGATCGTTGACCGCTTCCGAACCATCAAGAAACCCTAGGCCTAAGAAGTAGAGCTCGGCACTTTCAGGCCTACTCGCTGGAGGCTTCACGATCCTGAACTCTCGGAACAGGCGCCGCATCTCGCTCTGAAAATCTCTCGTCTCCGATCCCTGAAACACTTTAACCAGAATATTCCCTGATGGTCGGAGTAATTCGCATCCTACCCTAACCGCGCATCTAGCTAACTCTATTTGACGCGCATGATCCACTTCCCATACGCCTGAGACGTTTGGTGCAAGGTCAGAGAGGACCACGTCAAAATTTCCGCCTGCTTTCTTCCTAATCTCATCCGAAATCCCAGTCTGGGAGATGTCAGCAACAATGGTGGTTATGTTCTTGTAGGCGAGAGGGGAAATGGCCTGCTTGTCGATACCGAAAACATAACCTGTCTCGCCGACCGCCTGATGAGCTGCCTGTAACCAACCTCCCGGTGCGGCACCCAGATCTAGGACTCGTTGACCCTTCTCAATGAAATGGTATCGTCTAATGATTTGAAGGAGTTTGAATGATGCGCGGCTACGAAAGCCTCGTGCCTTCGCGAGACGGTGAAACTGGTCCTTCTTCCGCTGCCGCAGCCATTCACTCGGCACTGTTCGCTACCGCTTTGGCAGATTCAGCGAGGCCCTGCATCCACTTCGTCAGATTTTCACATTTGTTGGGATTCATGATCCATGTTTGAGGGCAATTTCCGACTAGGTCGCAGAAGGCACAAGGGATGTCAACGATCGAATCTATCGTTGAGTACCGTCTCTTAGCGAAAACTCTGTATGTCCACCGACCCTCATGAAGCTCCTTCTTCCTAGCGATGAGGCCCTTCTTCTCGAGTCGCAGAATGGCTCTTGAGCCTTCCCGGCTATCGGCAGTGAGTTTTCTCCAAAGTTCAGACTGCAGGATGCCCATATCGCCGAGTTCCATGACTATGCGCAAAACGTCCTGCTCTGTTGGGCCCTTCCTCGGCAAACCAAAAACTTCCAGAAATCAATCCAATGCTGAGAATTGCACGAAATTTGTGGGCGTTCTCATTTAAACATTGAATGCAATTTCCAAGACTGGCGTATTGGGGAAGCGCATCGACTTGGAAAGTTAGGTGATTCTGGCGCCGTTTGGTATGTCCCGGTCTGTGGTTAGCAAGGCGAGTTTATTGTCCTGTTCTGCGGCCAGAAGCATTCCCTGAGAGACCTCCCCAGAGAATTTCGTAGGTTTGAGATTGTATAGAAACACAACTCGGCGACCCATTAGCTCGCTTGGTTCGTAGTAGCCGACGAGGCTTGATAATGTCTGGCGGACCCCTAAAGGGCCTAGGTCCACGAGTATTCGGTACAATTTTTCGGTTCTCGGTACACGTTCCACTTGCGTAACGGTTCCAACCCGAGCATCGAGCTTCTTGAATTCTTCAAAGGTAACTTCCGTAATAGGATTAGGAGTCGCATTCATCTGCCGCCACTTCAGAGAGAAATTCCAGTGATTGGGATAAATCGGTTACTATGTAGTCCCCACCGTGAAACTTTTGACTAGAGATCCGAATATTGCAGTCCACTCAGTGCACTCAGATTTTTTGCTCGTCTCTACGGCCCCGCGCGTGTTCCCCTGTCTCGAAATGTACACTCGTTTCCTTTACTGGAGGGTTTATGCTTGGTCGCGTTCTCTAACGCGCCGTCGTTTATTGCATGCTTGGAGAAATGGATTGCCGCCATCACGACCCTGAGGAAGCTTCCAAAGTTGAGCCAAGAGGCTCTTACTTCTTATCCGATGCTCCAAGGTGCAACGTGAACCGAAAAATCAATTCAAACTATTTTGAACGTTAAGAACCGTCGCAAACTCGGGACACGCACTTGACCACAAATGAAGATCTTCGGTTTGGCATCATTGACAATTGGCATTAGTTGATGGATGAGCAAACTTTCATGCAAGCTTTATTACCATTTCAGGCTCGACATTAGGGCGGTGCCACTGTTTGGCTGTTAGACGTAAACCCAAGAAGGGCGCGAAGAAGAAAGCGAAAAGAATCGTTAAACGAAAAGCAAAGGCGAAGAAGAAAAAAGCTCCCACTCCTGCACCAATGATGTCGCCGGAGCCAACGCCACAAACTGAGATGGCTCCTCCCGCCATGACTGAAGCTCAACCCCCAACTCCAAGTCCAGAAACTGAACCAACCATGGAAGGGAGCCAACCGACCGAATCGGATACCGCATAGACAAACAGCAAACGCAACGTTCAGCCATTCCTCGCGCAAGGCCACGCGGAGCTATGCACAACGCGCATGGGTGCGTTTAGGCTCAATATTGCTCGATATTGGTTTCACGAGTCCTACGGCATACGTGATTGAAGAAGTTTCAAGTATTGTTTGGATTGGATTCCTGACCGTTCAATCACGTCTAGTCTAGAATGACTATCGTTTGATGACGGGCTCTACGATAATGCGTGTTCCATCTAGTGATATGAATAGCGGTTGACCTTTTTGCCATCTCAGTTTCTCAATCATTTCACGAGGAATCGTTATCCTGAACTGACCGCGAAATCCTTGTAACCGGACGATTTCCAAGTTCTGAGACATGTGTTGTACCTTAATAGACCTGAGGGGGTGCCATAGGCTTAATGAGCCTTACGAAACCTTATATATACTCTGAATACTCATTAGTACTATCGAGGACTTATCAGACTTGGATTCTTCAGAATACTATCGAGACGCCTCTGGTTTTTGGAAGATGAAGTCACCGAAACGTAGACGGATAGTTCATCTCTAAGACCGGTCGTCTGTTTTGATGAATTCGCAGTTCGCTTAGGTTTCAGCTTCGATTTGCTTGAGCTGCTTCTTGTACATTTCCAACGCTTCCTGCGACGTCGTCGAGTCTTCAGCTGACTTATCCTTCCTCCATTTGCCCGTGAACCGCGGAAACCGCAGGGCAAGCCCACTCTCATGTCTTACAGCTCCCCTGGCGCAGGTATGTAATGGGGACAGCGTAATCTCGTCTGCCGCAACCTCAAGCACGATCGAAGGCGTGAACCAAACATCAGCTTCCATAAGTGAGTTCACCCTTGGGTTGCGGTGAGTTGTTCGATAGCGGTCGAGGGTGCTGGGTAAGGCTGATAGGTCTTCGTCGGTAAATCCTGAGCCAAGCTTGCAAACGGTTTCGAATGCGTCGTTCTTTGCGTTGTATACGGCCATCAGTAGTGCACCGTAGGTTCCCGCGCGTCTGCCTCGCCCAGCGAATGCTCCTACCGGAACTAGGTCGAATGTGTCTTGCACCTCGGATTTGTACGAACGCTTGTACTTGATCCACAGCCACCCGCGGGCTCCTGCTTGGTAGATTGATTGCTCGGAGACGTTCTTGATCACGAGCCCTTCGCACCCGGCGGCGACGGCCTGCTCCATAAGAGCCTCCACCTTCTCGGCATTTCTTACGAGGGTCTGGTTGGCGAGCACCACATGTTCCGAGGGCTTGATGACTCCAATTAGTTCCTTTCGCCGGTCTAGGTACGGCACCGTAGTAAGGTCGCGGCCGTCTAAGTATAGGATGTCGAAGAGGAACGCGGTGACGGGAATCTCCTCAGTGGCCTTGGCGAGTTCGTACTTTCTACCGCGTCTTTGCGAGATGACTTGGAACGGCAGCATGTCTCCCGTATTCGGGTCGACGGCGACGCATTTTCCTTCGACGATGGCTTCCTCCGCGTCAACGCTCTTGCGCAAGTTTTGAGCTATGTCAGGAAACTGATCTGTAATATTTTCCAGCCGTCTGGAGAATAAGTGAATGTTTTGGGCGTCCACGTGCACTTGCATCCTCAGGCCGTCATACTTGTATTCTGCTGCCCCCTGTCCACCCATCTTCTCGAGAATTGATCCCGCGTCGGGAAGCCTTTCACAGAGCATTGGCCTAATCGGACGCCCGACGTGAATCTTGAACTTTCGGATTCCATCCAGTCCTTGTGCCGCTACCTCCGCAACAGAACCAAGATCGGACGAGAGGTTGTAAGCGCGCTCCAGAGGCTCTCGTGCGGTTTTCTCTCCACCATATGCCACAGCAAGGGCGTCTAGGACCGTCATGTCGGCCACGCCTAAGCGCAATTTCCCCACGGCCATGCGTGCGATGTACTTTGCTTCCAAGGGGCTTGCATCGTTTAGGAGACTGGTCAAGAGCCGCACCTTCATCTCCACGGATCCCCCTCCGGACGCATGCGCAATCTTGTCGAAGGTTCCGTAGACGGAAGCGACGGTCAACGATCGCCGAGTTAGGGTCATTTGTGACCTTTTCTGAACAAGTTTCTCTACGGTGCTGCCCAAGTCACCAGTCTTCTTATAATCCCCTTCAACGGTCTTCTCGGTTCGTCCCGTGACGTCCTCGACCGCCTTCATGAGCAGCTTCTCGGCGAGGCCGAGCTCTATACCCTCATAGTCTGGGTACAGCTTCCCTTGGAGGAGATAAACAACCCTACGAATTTCTTCAGGTGGGGTCTTCTTGATAAGATCGACAAGTAGGCTGGTCATCTCCAGCCTCTTCGTCGTTGCATCAATCTTCTCGAATACTGTGACTAACTCAATGAACTTCAGGCATACCACCTCCGATTCAAGGTGTGCCGGACCCAGCTAGCGAGCCTCAGATGCTACGCAATATATTAGCGGTTGGGAGGTTCACATCCAGCCCGCGCTCGATGGTGACTCTGAAATCCCCGCAACGATGAAATAAACCGGCCTCGTGATACGCTGGCATCCATGTCTTCAACCACCTCGACTCCCTTGTCGGATGCGAAAGGGCCGGGCCAATTACATATGGGATGTGCGGGGTGGTCCTACAAGGAATGGGTCGGACCACTGTACGAGCCTGGCAGAAGCATGCTTCAACAGTACGCCTCAGTGTTTGATACCGTGGAGTTGAACTCTTCATTTTACGAGCCCCCCGACGCGGGGACGGTTCTGGGCCTCACGAAGCATACAAAGCGCGGCTTCATGTTCAGCGCAAAGATCCATCGGACATTCACACATGACCTTGCAATGAAACTGGACGAGAATGCAGTGTCCAAACTCGAAGATTTCGTGCAGATATTTGACCCCTTACTGACACAAGACCGACTTGGCTGTTTCCTCGTACAGTTGCCGCCATCCCTAAAGCGGGACGGAAAACTTCTAGAGGGTTTCCTTGCAGCTCTGCCGCATCGTTATGATTACGTCCTAGAGTTTCGGAATAAATCTTGGATGGATGCGGAGACATGGCGCATCCTCGCGAGATATCAAGCGGCGTACTGCATCGTTGACGAACCTCTTCTTCCACCGGACATTCACGTCACGTCTGATATCGGCTACATCAGATGGCATGGCCGTGGGGAACGACCATGGTACGACTACCGGTATGATCAACAACAGCTACAGGATTGGGCCCCAAAGGTAGAGACCGTGCGTGAGAACACGAGGAAAACCTTCGGCATATTCAACAATCACTTTCACGGCTACGCACCCGAAAACTGTATCCAACTCATGAACATGTTAGGGGTAGCAAATTCAAGACAGCTGACTACGTTGAAGCGAATTGAGGCTCATATTGCAAGAGACCTAGCGGGGCTTCCTCCCAGTGGCACTCTTGACGCCTATGTTACTACCGACCATTGAGGGACTCGGCAGCCAACGACAATTTGAACGCGGTTTGGTTCCCTGGAGAGTCGAGGATTTCGGAGAGTTCTTAATAGCTTGCCACCCGCGATTTTTTTAAGCTGGCATATAACCTGAAGGGTAGGATCTAAGTTTGAAGTGCCCTCTTTGCGGCAAACCCATGTCGACAATGAACGAGCATGCGCTGAAGTACGCTGACCGGCCTGAAGTGAATGAACCCACTTACTTTTGTGAGCAACACGGACCGATGAACAGGCTTACCGACCTTAAGGAAAAGACTGATGAGATTTCGAAGAAAGCGTAAGCCGCTAGCACACCCTTGACGAACTAAGCAGCGGCTTCCGTTTCTGCCGAAGTTTTCTGGTGAGGCAAAGAGCTTAAGCCAACCAAGCCCTGTCTGACTTCAAGCCGTGTAGAATGTGAAGGCAATGCCGTCAGAGAAGTCGTGTGGAGCCGTGATCTTCAAGCAGGACATGGAGAGAAAATACCTGCTCCTTCATTACGAAGGCGGTCATTGGGACTTCGTCAAGGGCCACGTGGAAGGAAACGAGACAGAGAAAGAGACTGTTCTGCGAGAGACTCTTGAAGAGGTCGGCATAACGGATTTGTCGTTCATCGACGGGTTCCGCCATCGAATCGGGTATTACTATCGGCGCGCTGGACGGACTGTATTCAAGGAAGTAATCTTTTACCTCCTAGAGAGTAAAACTGACGCCGTCCGACTGTCTAGGGAACATGTTGGGTTCGACTGGTTGGCTTATAACAAGGCTTACGCGCGGCTCACGTACAAGAACGCAAAGGACACAGTAGAAAAGGCCCGAGATTACTTAGAAACCATTGAGCAACGGAAACCGTCAGGGGTTACTCAGGAAAGCTGCTAGTGCAGCAAGCCAAACCTAGAAACTGCGCTAACGAGGCTTGTCTCGTTTAGTGCCGTATTTTGGAGTTTTCTTGGTTGGGTCTATCAGAAATCGGCCGGACTTCAGAATGTCCATTCCAATCAAGACGGGATAACGCATGTCTGATCGGTCGTTTACCGTAACCGCTAATGGAAATCTGACGCCTGCAATTTCGACAATTCCCCTGACGAGCGGCCTAGTTCTTACCTCGTCTAGGAAGGATGACTTGACTTTAGCCACATCTACAGTTGGGCCCAAGCCTATGTTCGCCGCGAGCCAGACATCAACGGAAGTCCGAGAAGCGCCCGTGTCCACCTTTCCCTTGACACGTGCCTCTCCATGATGGCCGATCACCTTAACATATTCTATCGGGCCGATTACGATCTGCTCTCTCTTCTTCACCGACACCGCCACACCGTTTATCAGAGTACCAAGTATTAAGCCAGCGTTGGCCTTTTCAATGCAGATCGGGATTCTCTCTAAGAATCGTGAATTCTGGGCCACTACTGAAATCATCAATGCTCTGCAAGCCAGACATGCTGAACCCGCGTACGTCAAGACACCAGAAATTCACCTCATGCTCGGGGCGACTGCCGATGCGCTTTACGAAAAGAAGTCACTTTCGAGGTTAGATGCGGTAGTGCCAAGGATCGGGCGAAGCCTAACTCAGCTCGGAATAATGCTGCTCAAGCAGTTCGAACTCATGAATATGCCTTCCACACTGTCCATCCAAGGCCTTACGATAGCACGAAACAAGTACCTCACCCTACAAGCGCTACGTGGGGTAGGTGTAAGAATCCCTGAAAGCGTCCTAATCGCGTCGAGAAACAAGACTGAGGAACCGACTGATTACCTGCCTCCTCCTTTGGTGATGAAGCTTCTAAGTGGAACGCAGGGGGTAGGCGTAATGCGGATTCGCGATGTAGCGGAAGCCGCGCCCATAATTGACACACTGTCCGAACTCGATCAAATGATCTGCCTGCAAAAATTCCTACCCAACCCTGGGGAAGACATTCGCGTCTTTCTTGTAGGCGGACAGGTTGTGGCTGCAATGAAACGAAAGGCTGCCCCAAATGAGTGGAGGAGTAATATCCACATGGGCGGCGTCGGCGTAGCGCACAGACCTAATGCCGAGGAGACTGAAACTGCCATCAAAGCTGCTGACGCGGTAGGAGTCGAAATAGCCGGCGTAGACCTCATCAACTTCAACGACCAACCATACGTTATAGAGGTAAACGCTTCTCCCGGCTTCAGAGGCCTCCTCTCAGCCACAGGAACTAACGCCGCCAACAGCATCGCAGACTATGCCATATCAAAAGCAAGACACTAAGAACCCGGCGTAACCCTCATTGCATTCAACGCATTACCCTTCTCTTGCCTGCCGGAAATGAAGATAGTCACAAATCTGATGCTCAAATGAAATGAACCTGGGGTATCTGACCCGACAGGCAATAAAGCTCTGAATAAGGGAACTAACAAGGCTGAATAGGAAGCTGGGGGCGCTTCAGAAGCATGTTCCTGAGAGTGATGAGGGAAGGCTAGTTGAAGGGAGAAGTGGTCTCGGACGTGGAGAGGGGCGAGCTACGCGTCTCCGGCGCTCGGCTCACTGCCATTAACGCACAAGCACTCTGCGACCACCTAGACTCGCTAGTGGGCGCTAAGGTTGCGGAAGTCATCATGCACAACCTTGAATTTCGGCTAGGCAAACTGGATGCAACGCGACTGAGAACCGAAGAACCCAAGGCCACTGTGCATGAACTGGTCGAACACTTGGCTAGAGATGACCGTCTGTCAGGTTTCGGCATAACCAAGGTGACCTTCCCGGAGAACGCGGAGGACCTCGCCGAGATCGAAATCTCAAATCCAAGCGTTAAAGGACCTGCTGGAGCCGCGAAGGCATTCGCATTCTCGTGGTGGGCCGGAATATTGACTGCGTTACTTGGCAAAGAAATGGACGTTGAGAAATTCATTTACGACAGGGAAAGGAACATGATAGGATGCGAGATCGTTCCAAGAGGTTGACCTTGGATGACTACAGAGGAACCTGTTGTCACCGCAGACGAAATCTTCGCTGTCAACAAGAAAATACGTTGGGCAGCTTTGGCCTCGAGTAGAGGAGAGGTATTGCTAAGTGAGATGCGAGCGAACGTCAAATCCTATTCACCTCCGCAGTTCGACAAGGAATTTGTCTCCCTAGGCCCATTGACAATACTAGGAGTCTGCGAGAGGTACGCTGACTACCTCAACGGTGTGGATTACGTGGCCGTGTATTATCGCGTGGCCGTATGTGTTTACGCCCGGTTAGGGTCTCAAGTGTTAGCTGTATCAATAGAGCGAGACCAGCAGGCAGTGGGAACCTTCCTAGAGTGGCTGGAAAGGAAGCGAGGAGTCAGCGGCAAGGAAAAGATGTAATTCGATCCCAAACGAAGCCTAGGCCGATGATGCTGGTTTCTTTCACTACTATTTTGACTGCCGTTGAACCGTCTGTTCCCTCATTACTACCGGAGGTTTAGGAAGCACCGAATCGCGTAGAACGAAGCAGATTGCGCCAGCGACAAGGATTAGCATCGCACTAGCGGTCCCGAGTCCCGTGCCTGCTCCTGGATTCCCGCCCAGCCCCAAGCTAAAGGCTAGCAGAATTGCTCCAAAAATGATCCCCCTCATGCCTGCCTCATGCAGAAGCCGTTTGGAGGTGTAGGTGAAGCAATAGATAGCGCCCAAAGAGCAGATAACGCCGACTATGAGGACAACGGCGAGCAAGAAGCTGAAGAACTGCAGCTGGAAAGGATAGAGGCTGTAAATTGGCGCCGCGACCATACTAACAACTAGGCTCACTACTCCTCCAATAACGAATAATGCAGCGGCGATGTCGATGAACGCCGTCTTCAAGGAATTTGATCCATTCATCCTAACGACCGAGAGCTTCAATGGCTCGATTGCATTAAAGGATGATTTCGCTACCGACACATTTTCCACTCAGGAATATGTAGCGGCACGCGGTGAAGCTACACATACACTCTACAGAATAGACAGAACCATCGATTATTCGATCTTTGCGTGCAACCCCCACAAACCGGACACTTTGGACATTTGCGTGGGGGCTGCGATTGAAACAAGCTAGTTCACTAACTCGCCAGATCTCTTACGAAAAAACTTGCGCATTACGATTAACGGTAACGACGCAATTGTGGTCGAAAGTGTCGGGCTTCTTGTCATGAAGAGCCATACGGGACCGTATGCTATTCACGTAGAAGATAGGATAATGCCTACCTGCGCGCGTTCCCGGTCGAAGTCATACGTCTGCTCTAACGAGCTTGTTTGGTTGCCAGCTTCTCGATCCCTAATCCGACGTCGACGTGACTCTGCAGACACA
>Ga0187781_10004100_pt1 | contig 10877 bp, 7 predicted proteins | sample 0715_SJ02_MP02_2_FD_132447 | JGI IMG/M metagenome (GOLD analysis project Ga0187781, IMG submission 132447) | Tropical peat soil microbial communities from peatlands in Department of Meta, Colombia - 0715_SJ02_MP02_20_MG | ecosystem: Environmental > Terrestrial > Soil > Wetlands > Peat | place...
ATCACACGCAACGGCGAGACCGTTCGGTTGTCTGATTGGGAGAAGGTTAACTTCCACGCTCAGTCCGCGCACATGGAGAAGCTGAAGGAGATTGGCCCGCCGACACCGATTTCCCCGGCCAACATGGCGCCGATCTTCGTATCCGGCGATCCTCGGCCGGTTGAGTTTTCCTGGACGAAGATGGCGAACGCCAAAGGCTACCGGCTGCGCATTTCCAAGAATCCTTATTTCTCTTCCACGATTGTGGATCGGACGGTGAAAACGGCAGATGTGTTGGTCTCTGGGTTGGAACAGGGTGCATACTACTGGATGGTGCAATCCGTAGACGCTGAAGGGAAGGAATCAGTAGAGAGCGAAAAGAACCGCTTTACCCTCATCCCCAAGGAGAAAGACTCGGAGGCGCTCCGTCTGGAAGTGGATCCTTTCGTCCAGCACGGGCATGTGCTGGAGTTGACGGGGAAAACCGAGGCGGGTGCCCGGGTCATGGTGAATGGCGCCGAAGTACCGATGCTCGGCAACGATGGCAGTTTTCACTACTTCACCCCGCCACTGGCAACGGGAGAGAGCGTTATCACCATCACCGCTCAGAACGCAAAAGGCGGAGTGAACACACTGCAGAAGAAAGTTGTGATTCAATAAGGTGTATAGGGGCGAAGGGATCAAGGCTCACTAGGGCAAGCACTTTGGTGCGGGGGGTAGGCTCAGCTTATCTCATAGAATAATGAGTAGCCTCGATCACCGCGGGTAAGAGCAGACTATCTAGTTCACGAGAGAGAAAGCTTCACGTATGTCATCGAACGGTTTTCATTCCAGCGGCGCGCACAACCTGAGATCGCTGTTCAGTATGTTTTCCAGCGACCTTGCGATCGATCTTGGCACTGCTAACACGCTGGTGTACGCGCGGGGCAAAGGCATCGTGGTCAATGAGCCGTCGATTGTGGCCATCAATAAGAACACCGGCGAGGTGGAGGCCGTAGGCAAGGAAGCCAAAGAGATGCTGGGGCGCACGCCGGGCAACATCGTCGCTATCAAGCCGATGAAAGACGGCGTCATAGCAGATTTTAAAGTGACCGAAAAAATGCTGAATTATTTCATCCAGAAGGCACATAACCGCAAGATGCTGGTCCATCCGCGCATCGTGATCGGCGTGCCTTCTGAGATCACGCAGGTAGAGAAGCGGGCGGTCATGGACTCGGCCTATCGTGCCAAGGCGAGCGAAGTGCATCTGGTGGAACAGGCCATGGTGGCGGCTATCGGCGCGGGCCTCCCGATCACCGAGCCCAGCGGAAACATGGTGGTGGATATTGGTGGCGGCACGACGGACATCGCCGTGATTTCGCTCAGCGGCATCGTCTATTCGCGTTCCGTGCGCATGGCGGGCAATCAGATGGACGAAGCCATCATGAATTATCTCAAGCGGAAATATAACTTGCTGGTGGGCGAGCGCACCGCTGAGCAAATCAAGATGGAGATCGGTTCCGCATACCCGCTTGAGAAGCCACTGACCATGGAGATCAAGGGCCGGAACCTGATCGAGGGAGTTCCCAAGACCATCACTGTGGATGACAGCGAAATTCGTGAAGCGCTCAGTGAGTGCGTGTCGACGATTATGAATGCGATCCGTGTGGCGCTGGAGCGCACGCCTCCGGAGCTTTCCGCCGACATCAGCGACCGCGGAATTGTGCTCACCGGCGGTGGCGCGCTGCTGAAGAATCTGGACAAGCGCATTCGCGAAGAAACCGGGCTGCCCGTTTCGATTGCCGACGACCCGCTGTGCAGCGTGGTCTTAGGCACCGGCAAGATGCTCAGCGACTTCAAGCTGCTGCGGAAGATTTCAATCGAGTAAGACGGTCGTTGGTCGTTCGTCGTGCGCAATTTCCAGGTCTGACGATCTCTCACCACTTAGTCTCGGCATCACGCTCGGCCAACGACGCAGGACCAAGGACGAACGACGCGTTTTTGAATCATGGAACACCTCATCAGCCGCTATCGCAACCTCACCATCCTGGCGGCGCTGCTGTTCGGGCAGGTGCTGGGACTGGCGATCCAGGTCAAACGGCCCGGCGAAAATGTGCCTACCCGCCTGATTCGCATCTGGGCCATCGACGCTGTGACCCCGCTGGAGAAAGGCATCGTCTGGTGCCAGAACGGTGTCCGCAGCCTCTGGCATGGCTACTTTTATCTGCGCGGAGTGAGGCAGGAGAACCGCGAACTTAAACATAAGATCGAGCAGCTTGAGATCGAACGGGTGCGGTTGAACGAAGACGCCGAACAGGCGCACCGCCTGCAGGCGCTCTTGGGTTTCAGGGAACAGTTCATTGCCAAGACCGTTGCTGCGCAAGTGATTGGGTCCAGTGGCAGCGAACAATCCCGCTCCATCTACATCGACAAGGGCAGCCGGGACGGAGTCAGGCCGGACATGGCGGTGATCACCGCGGACGGGGTCGTTGGCAAAGTTCTGCGCGGAGTTCAAAATCACGTGGCCAGTGTGCTGCTGATCGATGACCAGACCAGCGGCGTGGGTGCCATCCTGGAGAAGTCACGCCTGCAAGGGGTTTTGCGCGGTACCCCGGCGGGCGAAGTGGTGCTGGAAAAAGTGATGACCGATGAATCGGTGCAGCCCGGGGAACGGGTGCTCACCAGCGGCGGCGACCGCATTTTCCCCAAGGGACTGCCGGTGGGTACAGTCACCAAGGTTTCTCCCGGGCAGGAACTCTTTCTCAACATTCGCGTAAAGCCCGTCGCCGACCTCGGCCGGCTTGAGGAGGTACTCGTGATCACGCAGCTGGGGGAAAGGGAGCCTGTGGTAACCGACGCGCAGCATCTTCGTGCGGCGGATATTCTCGCGCAACGGCTGCCCTCCATACCGGACCAGCCCACAGCCACTAATCCATACGCTCCTCCGCCTCCCACCAGCGGTCTGAAGATTGCTCCGGCTCCGACAGCATCAACACAGGTTGGATCCACGGGAAGTCCGAAGCCAGGCGAAACAGCGGCGGCGCCAAGCGCTAGCGTGGTTCCCAAGACGCGGGCAGCTTCGACGGTGAACCTGGCAAAGCCCGCGAACAGTTCGGCTGCTGGCAACAAACCCACGACTGGCGTCACCAACTCGAAACCGACGGTTGCGCAAAAGCCAACGTCAACGCCAGCGAAAGTTTCACCGGGCCCTGCAGCTGGCAGGACCGAGTCCGAGTCAGCGAAATCCGGAGCAGAACTGGTGCAGCCAACCGCGGAGCCGGCGCCCGCGAAATCTGAAGCCCAACCCGCAATCCCGCCGTCCGAAGCGGCACCATCCCCAACTCAGCCTCCGCCGCAGGATCAACCTCACTAGCGTGCCCATTACCTACACATCGACTGAGCAAGTAGAGGTTTACCGCTTCAGCGTTCCGGCGGCGATTCTGATCCCATTGATCGCGGTATTTCTGCAAGCCTTCGTGCCGCTGCGGCTGCAATTCTTCTCCATCTTCGATTTGCCACTTTTGGTGGTGATTTTCTTTGCCGTGGCGCGGCGCAGCCAGGTCTCCGGAATGCTGAGCGGAGCGGCGATCGGCATTCTGCAGGACGCGCTGACGCCCTCATTACCTCTCGGCGTCTATGGAATCGCCAACACGGTTGTGGGATATGGAGCGTCATCGCTGGGAGTCAAGATCGATGTCGAGAACTCCGGCTCACGCTTTCTGGTGATTATCTTCTTTTACGTCGTGCATGAGATCGTCTACTTCACGGTAGCGCGTGGATTGGTGGGCCTGACGCTGCATTGGAGCTGGCTGCACGAACTCGGCTCGGCGTTTTCCAATGCGGTGATCGGGGTGGCGCTGTTTGCGCTGTTGGACCGGTTCAAGCAGAGAACATAGGGGGTGCTCCCAAATGTCGGGAATCGGGCCTCTCCGGTTGACTATGGCCTTCCGTCACGCCTGGTCACAACTTCTGGCAATTAGCTAACGCGTTACAATGGAGTTAACTTCCTGAAAGGATGACGAGGGGGTCAGGCCGTTTGCGGGAGTGTGCGGCGCCGCCTGAACCTGACGTTCAAAACCCACCGGATGTTTGGCCGCGATGAAAAGGTATCGCCTCTCCGCCTGACGGCGGTGCAGTACATCATCCTCGGTATTTTTCTGATTCTGGCTTATGGGCTATGGCGGCTCCAGGTGGTGCAGAGCGACTTCTATGCCTCGCTGGCCGAGAGAAACCGCATCCGCAACGTGCCCATTCTTGCGCCGCGCGGCAAGATTCTTGACCGCGAAGGCCGGACCATTGTGGACAACTATCCATCCTTCACTGCATTACTGTTGCGCGACTCGTCGCGCGATCTCACGGCTGACGCCGATCTGATTGCCGAAGGCCTGCACCTCGAGCCAAAGGAGGTGAAAGACCGCATCCGGCATTTCGCCGGATCGCCGCAGTACCAGCCGATTTTTCTGAAAGATGACATCACCCCGGATGAACTTGCCTTCGTTGAGTCTCATCGGAACGAACTGCCCGAGCTTGATACGATCATGGCGCACCGCCGGTTGTATCCACGCAAAGGGTTCATGGCTCATTTGATCGGCTACGTGGGCGAGGTGAGCGAAGAGATGCTCAATGAACCGCAGTTTGAGCTGTACAACCCGGGCGACGTGGTGGGCAAGTCCGGGGTCGAGCTGCAATACAACGACATTCTGATGGGCAAGAACGGTTCGCGCCGCGCGGTGGTGAACAGCCACGGCAAGGAAGTCGGCCGGCTGGACGAGACTCCGGCTATTCCCGGCAAACAGCTCAAGCTGACCTTGGATCTCGATCTGCAGATCGCCGCCGAAGAGGCGCTGGAAGGAAGAAACGGAGCGATCGTGGCGATGAACCCGCGTAATGGGGAAATCTTGGCCATGGTCAGCCGGCCGACTTTTGATCCAAATGATTTTGCCGTGCGGGTCTCCCGCGACCAGTGGGCCAAGTTAGTCAACGATGACGAACACCCGCTTCTGAATAAGGCGATTCAGGCGCAGCTCGCCCCCGGTTCGACATTCAAAATCATCATGGCGACGGCCGGGCTGCAGGAAGGAATTGCGCAGGATTTGCACGTGATCTGCAATGGCGGCGCGATTTTCTATGGACGTTACTTCAAATGCTGGGTGACCGCCGAGCATCGCGTGCATGGCGAAGTGGGCATCAGCAAAGGAATCTACCAATCCTGTGACGTTTTCTTTTACACGCTGGCGGAGAAACTCGGCATCGACCGGATCGCGAAGTACGCGACGATGTTTGGGCTGGGGCAGAGGACCGGAATCGATCTGCCGCAGGAAGTCACCGGCGTAATGCCCTCGGAAGAATGGAAAATCCGCAACTTTAAACAGAAATGGTACGCGGGTGAGACGATTTCGGTGGGCATCGGCCAGGGCGCAGTGGCGGTCACGCCGATTCAGTTAGCGCGCGCCATTGGCGCGATCGCCAGTGGTGGTTTGCTGGTGCGGCCGCACGTGACCAACCCTGCAGACCTGCCCGGGAATGTAGTGCCGGCATCGAACTCGCCGGATAAAGTACAGATTGCGATCGATCCACAAAATTGGGAGATCATCACCGATGCGATGGCCAATGTGCCGACACCGCTGGGAACCGCGCCCAGCGCGCATTTGCAGGGCATTGATTTTGCGGGCAAGACGGGCAGCGCCCAAACCATAAGCAATGCGCTGAAAGCCAAGGTGGGCAAAGGAAAGTCGGAGTTCAAAGATAATGCCTGGTTTGTGGGAGTTACACCGCGGCGCAATCCGGAGATCGTGGTCGCGGTACTATTCGAAGGCGGAGAGCACGGTCAGTTTGCCGCCCGCATTGCAGCGCAGGTGATCAAAGCCTACGTCGAGAAGCAACGGCGTCAACCGACCAAGGTGGCGCAAGGGAAGTCCAAAGTGGAAATCGGGGCGGTGTGGAATGATGCCGGGCCAGATGGCTCCGAGGACGCATTGCATGGTGGAATTTTTGTGATTGGTGCGACAAAGCAGCGCTTGCCGCTGGCGACGGCGGCGCCAGGAGTGGATTAGTACCTTGTAGCGAGTACCCAGTACCGAGTGTAATTCCGCTGAGGATGACACAACAGGCACGCCCACTCGGTACTCGGTACTCGGTACCAGAACTTACTGATGTCACGTTACATTTCATTTCGCGACTTCGATTGGGCGCTTTTTGCGTTCGTGCTGATTATCTGCGCGCTAGGGGTGGCGGAAATCCGCAGCGCGACCGCGCACACCAAATTTGCCGGCGCGCACATCAAGCAGATCTACTGGGTTTTGGGCGGAATCGCGGCGATGTTTCTGATGAGCATCATCAATTACCAGGCGCTGCTCGAAAAGGTTCATTGGATGTACATCGTCGCCGTGGCTTCGCTGGTCACCGTGCTAGTGTTTGGGCAAAAATACCTGGGCGCGCGGCGCTGGATCAAGATGCCGGGCGGGGGCCACTTTCAACCTTCGGAATGGGTGAAACTGATCCTCATTCTTGCCGTTGCCAAATACTTTGCCGATCTGCACCAGCGGGAACTCTCCTGGTCCGACCTCATTAAAGCCGGAGCCATGGTGGGAGTGCCGATGCTGATGGTGCTGGCGCAGCCGGACTTGGGAACCGCCTTGACCTACATACCGATTGCGGTCATGGGCCTGTTCTTGGGTGGGCTAAGAACGAAGCAAGCCTTGGCGGTAGTTCTGCTGGCAGGGCTGATGATGCCCTTAGCGTGGCACGTCCTGAAACCCTATCAGCGCGAGCGCCTAACCAGCTTCATGGAGCCAGAAGCTGATCGGCAAGGCTCTGGGTACCAGGTAATTCAATCACTTATAGCGGTCGGATCGGGCGGGATTTGGGGCAGCAGCGCCGGCTCCCAGACCCACTTGTCCTTCCTGCCAGTGCCACAAACCGATTTTATCTTTGCTGCCTTTGCCGAGGAACACGGATTTGTCGGAGCTTTAGGGGTGATGCTGTTATACTTTATAGTACTGATGCGTTTGACCCAGAATGCGCAGACGGCCCCCGACCGTGCTGGTACATTTCTGGTGATGGGTGTGGTGGCGGTGCTAAGCTTTCACATCCTGGTGAACGTCGGTATGGTGGTCGGCTTTATGCCGGTTACGGGAATCCCCTTGCCGTTAATGAGTTATGGCGGGTCTTCCGTTTTGTTTATGTTCCTGGCGCTGGGTATTGTAATGAACGTCCGTATGCGCCGCTACGTAAACTGAGGCAGCGGAAAGAAGGCAAGGAGCGTGGCCGCGCTTGCCATAGGCGGCTAAATACAAGATTACGATGACCCTCACGTGAAGAGGGCACTCACCGGTCAAAGGCAGTCAAAGGGCCGGGCAGGGTTGAAGCTTAAGACGCTGCTGGGCGGGTAACGGCCCCTGGATCGTCAAGAAGATGACCGTCAAAGAAGACGACCTTCAGGAAGACGATCTGAGAGAGCGGTCACAAACCCGGCGCGTCCCATGCGATAAGTGAGAAGAACCTCCAAGCTTGTGAAATTGACAATGCTGCGAGATGCATTCCGCAGCCGTGCCGTGCTGTACTCAAGCCAGCTATCGCATTGCTTCATCCTGCCGATCCTTCCCCGCCGATGTTCCGGTGAATCCTGCGCCATTTAATGGCCCAGGACCGGAGTCCGTATGACAAAAGAACTGTTTGTGTCATCTACCCCCCACGAAACCAGAGTGGGCATGGTGGAAGACGATCAGCTCGCCGAAATCTATCTCGAGCGCGAAAACGAATACACACTAGCTGGTTCCATTTATAAGGGGCGCGTGACCCGGGTGCTGCCGGGCATGCAATCCGCCTTTGTGGACATTGGACTTGAGCGAGACGCCTTCCTCTACGTTTCAGATTTCATGGAATTGCACGAGGAGGACGAAGTCGAGGAAATACCTGCAAAAGGCGTTCCAGCTCAGGCCTCTCAGCCAAACCGGAAGTTCAGCCAGTCGGGGACGCTACTGTGCCGTCCAGCTCACCACAGACTTCCACGAATGAGCACATTGAGGCATCTCGTCAACCGGAGAATCGCGATCGGTCCAATGGTGGAGAACAACGCGAAGCCCGTGGTGATTGGCGAAGCCGCCGGCGCCGAGGGCGCGGGCGTCGCGGAGAGCGCATGCCCGAAAGCCGGTTCGCACAGCCGGAATCTACACCGTCGGAACGTGCGGAATACAATCCGCCGCCGGGCTATCAGCCCATCCTGCTTCCTGGCGAGTCGATTTCAAAGTACCAGAGACAGGCGCAGACGCCATCTCTTCAACGCCTGGAAGAACGGACCACTGCCGAAGTCCCCGCTCCTATTTCGGGAGCCTTTCCCGAAGACGAACCGCTCTTCACAAAGACCCCGTCTGGGGACCACCAACCGTCGGATCTCGTCGGTCCGGCCGAACTGGAAAGCTCCGCGTTAAGCAATCGCGAAATGGAGCAGACGAACATGGCGCCGGGATCCGGCGAGGCGGAGACTGAAACGGCCGAAACCTCGAGGGAAAAAGCGGTGGCTAACGCTGCGTCTGCCTCCGGCACGCTGGAGGAAGAAGAGATCGAAGAGGAGGAGGCCGACCTGGCTTCTTACGTGGAAGAACTGGAGGAAGACGCCGCGTTCGACGAAATGGAAGAGGAGACCCAGCACGCGGCGGATTATCAACCGCCGCGCCGGGAAATCGCAGCTTCGGCGGAGTTAGCAGTGCCGTTTTCTCCGGAGCCAGTCTCCCCGCATGGCGCCGAGATTGCAGAAGCCGAAGAAGAAGTGGACCAGGAGGCTGAAGAGGAAGCTGAACTTGAAGAAGCCCAGGCAGAAGCCGAAGCATTACTCGATGCCGAGGCTCGGGGCAACGGGATGGTGGAGGCTCGCGCCGAGGTTCGAGCCCCTTCCGCAACCGCACCCTATACCCAGCGGGCGCAGCGTCCCGCGTTCGATCGCCGTGGTGGGCCGCGTGGGCGGCGTGGCGGGCGAAGATTCAGCAGACACGAGCCGCAGCATTTACCGCAAATCACGGACCTCCTCAAGGAAGGTCAGGAAATCCTCGTGCAGATTGCGAAGGAACCCATCGCGAAAAAGGGCGCGCGTATTACCAGTCACATCGCGCTGCCAGGCCGGTTCCTGGTTTATATGCCGACCGTGCATCACACCGGCGTATCGCGCAAGATTTCCTCAGAAGAGGAGCGGCAACGCCTGAAGCGCATCATCCTCAGTGAGCGCGAGAACGGTCACGGCGGTTTCATCGTGCGCACGGCGGCGCAGGGTGCATCGGAAGACGAATTACGCGCCGACATCCGGTTCTTGAAAGGCCTGTGGTCGGAGATTAAGACTCGCGCCGAGATGAGCAAAGCGCCTGCCTTGATTTATCACGACCTCAACGTGGTCGAGCGCGTCCTGCGTGATCAGGTTACGTCGGATTTCTCGCAGATCTGGGTGGATAACGAGCAGGAGTACGAACGCATCTTGCGCTTTGCCAACCGTTTCCAGCCCGGCTTAGTCAAACGCGTCAAGCTCTACAGCAAAGAAACGCCGCTGTTTGACCAGTTTGGACTTACCGACGAAATCAATAAAGCCCTCAAGTCCAAAGTCTGGCTGAAAAGCGGCGGCTACATCGTGATCAACCAGGCCGAGGCGCTGGTTGCGATCGACGTGAATACGGGCAAATACGTGGGCAAGACGGCGCGCCTGGAAGACACCATCGTCAAGACCAACGTCGATGCCATCAAGGAGATCGTGCGCCAGATTCGCCTGCGCGACCTGGGCGGCATCATCATCATTGACTTCATCGATATGGACGAGCGCCGCAACCAGCAGAAAGTCATGCAGGCGCTGGAAGAGGCACTGCGCAGCGACCGCTCACCGTCAAAAGTTCTGCAGTTTAATGACTTCGGACTGGTGGCCATCACGCGCAAGCGGGTCAAGCAGTCGCTCGAACGAACCATCGGTTCGCCCTGTCCATATTGCCAGTCCACCGGCTTCGTGAAATCGGTAACGACCGTCTGCAATGAGGTTAATCTCGAGATGCGCAAGATGGCGAAACACTTGGAGCACTCCGATGTAATGCTGCGGGTGAATCCGGAGGTGGCCAAGGCGCTGAAGGCAAACAACGGACGCTTGCTGGCCGAGATGGAGGAACTGACCAAGAAGAGCGTCATCGTGAAGAGCGATCCCGCCCTGCACCAGGAGCAGTTCGATATCAACTAGTTTCTAAGCCCTTCGCGTGGAGGACGGGCGTTATCGCCCGTCCTCATTTTTCTCTCTCGGCTAATACTTTCGCCCCTATGCCTGGCTCAAGCGGCGCGTTCTTAATTGTTTGGTTATTTCGCGGTTGCGGCCCCGGCCAGCTTCTCGGCAGGCTTTGCCGTCAGAGTTTTAATTACGAGATCAGAGCAGTCATTCAGTTTCTTTTGCGGTGCTTGAAGAGTTTCCACGGCATTTGGATCGCCCTGCTGCTTGGCCGACGTGATCACGCGCCCGGTATTCTCGTGTACAGTGCGCTCGATTTCCAGGAGCACAATGAGCGAGTCAGCGTGGAGCTTCCACAAGGACGGGGAACTTTCCGTGCGTCTGAGTTCTTCGAGCTCCGTGGTCATGCGCGCTACAACTGCTACCAGACGCAGCACCGCCCGAGCCACTTCCGCCCGCAGGCTTTTCTCCTCGAGGTAATCGGCGCAATATGCGTCGGCTTCTGAGGGTGTCAAAATCAGGTTGAAGAAGCGCATGGGAACAACCTGGCGGAATTTCGGGTCCGCTACCCGCACGAAGACGCGAACGGATTCTTCGACCCGCCGCAGCTTACTTTCCTCAGTCGAAATCTGCTGCGGTGTCACGGCTGCGCGCATGGCCGGGACGTCAAGCACGGGTCGGACTGGAGCAAGCTTCTTGCCGTCCCCACTCGCCTTCGTTGTCGGCAGCGGGA
>Ga0187781_10004101_pt1 | contig 10877 bp, 12 predicted proteins | sample 0715_SJ02_MP02_2_FD_132447 | JGI IMG/M metagenome (GOLD analysis project Ga0187781, IMG submission 132447) | Tropical peat soil microbial communities from peatlands in Department of Meta, Colombia - 0715_SJ02_MP02_20_MG | ecosystem: Environmental > Terrestrial > Soil > Wetlands > Peat | place...
CAGGATGCCTTTGCCGCCGTTCGCAGGTTGCACCGTGTCCGCAAAATGGCATGGGTCTGCGCCACTTCAGCTCTGGCAACGCTGGTCAATCCGTATGGGTGGCGGCTGCACGACCATATCTATCGCTATCTGAGCGATCACTACTTGATTGACCGCATTTCCGAGTTTCGCTCCCCCAACTTCCATGATTGGCCGCCTCGCTTCTTTGCCTTCTTCGTGATCCTGACCATGATTGCGTTTGCCCGCCACGGGGGGCGCGTCCGAACCAGCCAGTTGCTGGTTGCTCTGCTCGCCGTGTACATGGGTCTATTTGCCACACGCAACTTGCCGGTCTCCTCCATGCTGCTCGTCTTGATCACAGGGCCTGTTCTTTGGGAAAGCTTCGTGAGCTTCTCTGGAAGCTCGGGCTCCTGGAAGTGGGTGCGAACCTGCTCCGCTCGCATCGCGGGATTTTCCGACCGGATGGCTGGCGAGGAGCTTCAGTTCCGCGGACACCTCTGGCTGGCCGTATGCGTGATCGGGGCCCTGGCTTTGTGCCTGCATGGAGGGCAGATTGGCAGGTGGCGGCTGATTGCCGCTCATTTTGACGATAAGGCCGTGCCCGTGGCCGCGACGAACTTCCTGGAAAAAGAACAATCGGCCGAGCCTGTTTTTTCCACCGACTCCTGGGGAGGATACTTCATCTATCGCCTCTATCCCCGGCGACAAGTAGTTGTCGACGACCGCCACGATCTCTACGGACCGGAGAGGGTCAGCGAGTTTATCGCGCTGATGGATGGCAGGCCGGGCTGGCAAAAGGCGCTCGATAAACTGCGAGTCAACACGGTTGTTGTGCCCAGCGACTCGACTCTCGCGGGCCTGTTACGTCTTTTGCCGGAACAGTGGGTGGCAAAGTACGAGGATAAGGTTGCGATCGTTTTTGAGCGGCGTGTACAGTAACTGATCCCATTCTTTGCATCCTCGGCACGTTACCCTCATCTGATGTACGAGGATTCTGGATTGTGGCGCGAGAGTATACTCAGGAGCTTCCCGCGGGCATCGATGAAGGCGACAACTGTTGTTCCACTCTCGGAGAGATGCCGGTGAGCACGTCTTGTGTGCCCTTCCGGCTCATTCCGCACGGCACCCGCCTCTTCCTCGATTACCTCTCGCACACTCCATCCGCCGCCGAATTTTACCCCCGCTCCCCGTACCTTTCCGACCGAGTACAGGAGGAAGCTGATCGCGTCCGCTACGATCCCGCCCGGCGTAACCAGGTCGCCGCCATTCTGGAGCGGCAGAATCGGGTGTGGGAAGCATCCGCCAAGACGTTCGCCAATCTCGATCGCTTCCGCCGTGGCGCTCTCGCGATCGTGACCGGGCAACAGGTCGGACTGTTCGGTGGTCCGCTGTTTTCCATTCTCAAAGCGCTTACTGCGGTCAAGCTCGCCGAGGAATCGACGCAGGCAGGGGTGGACTGCGTGCCCGTGTTTTGGCTTGCCACCGAGGATCATGACCTCGCGGAAGTCAATCACGTCTCGCTGCTGTCGCCGCAGGGCTCGCCGGAACGCGTTGCAGTGGAGACTCACGGGATTGCCGATGCGCCCGTCGGCACCGTTCCCTTTGGCCCCGAGATTGAGAGTGCCGTTGAGCGGGCGGCATCGCTGCTCGGCGAGAGCGACGCCACGACCTGGCTCCGCGGGTCCTACCGGCCTGGGGAAACCTTGGGGAGCGCGTTCGCTCGCCTTTTTGCCCGCATGTTTGCCGATTGGGGCGTCATCCTGCTCGATCCGGCAGACAGGGCATTCCACGACATCGCCAAGCCATTGTTCCGCGCCGCCATTGAGCGCGCGCCCGAACTCGATGCCGCTCTGTTGGCCCGCGGCAAAGCGCTGGAGGCGGCCGGTTATCATCAGCAGGTGAAAGTCACGGCGGCAAGCACGCTTCTTTTTGAAGTAAGAAATGGTGCGCGCACGGTGGTGAAGCGTAAGGCGAATGGTGCCGGTTACGGCGAATTCCAGTCCGGCCAGGAAAGGCTCTCGGCGCGCCAGTTGCTCGACCGCATTGATGCCGGGCCAGAGAATTTCAGCCCGAACGTGCTGCTTCGCCCCGTGGTCGAGGATTACCTCCTGCCCACGATTGCCTACACCGGAGGCGCGGCCGAAGTCGCGTATTTCGCGCAGGTCGGCGTTGTCTATGAAAAATTGCTCGGTCGTATCACTCCGGTTCTGCCGCGCTTTTCCGCGACCCTGGTCGAACCCAAGGCCGAGCGCATTCTCACCCGGTACGGCCTGCAGCTAACCGACGTCTTCCACGGACCCGAAAAAGTACGCGAAACAATTGCTTGTCGTTCGCTTCCACCTGACCTGCAGACACGCTTTTCTGAGGCCTATGCCAGCGTCGAGCAGTCGATGAGTGCGCTTCGGGATTCCGTGGGCAGTCTCGACTCCACGCTGCTCCGGTCGTCCGACAAAACCCGCGCGGCGATGTGGTATCAGGTCAACCGCCTGCACCGGCGGGCTGCGCGCGCCGAAATTCTCCGCAATGAAGTGATCGCCCGGCACACCGACACGGTGTGCAACGCGCTTTGGCCGCACAAGGCTCTGCAGGAGCGCGAAATCGCCGGCCTGAGTTTCGTGGCAAAGTACGGCTCCGGACTGCTGGCGACACTTTATGCTGCAGTGACAACCGACTGCCACGACCACCAGGTGATTTCGCTGGCTTAGAGATGCGGGAAGCGCCAGCCAGCTTCCAGCGTGCCCTGTAATTCTTCCAGCGATTCCACTCGCGCCACACCCATGCCCTGGTACGCTCCCGATACATCCATCAGCATCGCCTGCATGCCGGCTCCGTTCGCGCCGAGATAGTCCACCGAGTACACGTCGCCTACATACAAGCTCTCCTCCGGCCTTGCTTCCAGGCTTTCGAGGGCGCGGCGAAAAATCTCCGGATGCGGTTTTTCGTGTCCCACCAGGCCGGAGTCGGTGATACTGAGAAAACAATCCGCGATGCCGCATTTGCGCAGCACATCTTCAATCCGGCCATCCGCGTTCGAGATCACGGCAATGCGGTAACTTTCGGCGATCTTCTCCAGTCGCTCGCGCGTCCCTGAGGGTATCTGATCCCAGTTACCGGAGTCCCGTATGTTGCTCACCAACTGCGCAAGCAGGGCTTCATCCTTCACCCCGATCTCGGCGAGCAACTGCGCGTAAAACATCCACCAGAAACTCTTGTCCGTACTTCCGTTCCTGGCCATTTGAGAATCGAAACTGTTCTTGGTCCGGCGTTCCAGGTCGCGCAAGTGCCCTTGGTCGGGCGTCATGCCGAGCTGCGTTAGCGGTGCATCGATGCGGGCGCGATTTGGGAACAGCAAGGTGTTTCCCACGTCGAAGAAGACGAATCTGATTTCCGCTGCCATAGCCTGTGGCGGTCTCGTGAGGAGACAGACTGTCTCGCATTGCGACAACCAAGTCCGCTTTCGCAATTGCGGCAAGAAGTCATTGTACAGTTGGTCCTAACCAAAGAGACACTTGCCGCTGACTGGCATGGCCGGGCACGATACAATCAAGTTTTTCGCATGAAACTCGGCAAGGTGGTTTCCACGTCAAACCAGTACTCCACGCTTCTCGTAGCCGTGGGGCAGGCGCACGAATGGTCCGCCGGCGGCGGGCAACTTTTGCACCAGATGACCACCAGCCTTCTGCCCGCGTTTCTCGTGTTTTTCTCGACGCGCGAACAGATCTACAATATCCTCTGGGCGCTCGTATTTGGCTTTGCCACTCTCAACATTCTCAGCCTGGGCGCTCGTCACGTCGAAGAGAAGAGCGGACTCAATTTCGGCGAAATCCTGGCCATCCTGGTCGTGGTGGTATCGGTGGTGTTGCTCGGCTGGGAGATGCTCTATACCTTCCACGTATTGCCCATCCGTCTCAATCCCCGTTAGCCGCGCCGCCGGTCTCGAGATGCGGTATGATTCGCGTGTGGCCAAGCGTCAATCCAGTTTCGATGTGACCTGCCCTTGTTGCGGCGCCGTGCTCAAGGTCGATTCCGCGACCAATGCCGTTATCTCCCATGTGGCTCCCGTCAAACCAAAAATGTTCCAGGATATGGAAGAGGCCGCCCGCGCCATGAAGGAACAGGATGGACGACGCGACTCTATCTTCCGCCAGTCCGTCGAAGCCCAGAAACACGCCTCCGAATTGCTGGAGAAAAAGTTCCAGGAAGCGATCAAAAAGGCCAAGGAAACGCCCGACACAGGCAAACCGATCCGCGACTTCGATCTGGATTGAGTTCTGATCCCCCGATGGCCCGATCACCCGATCACCCGATTCTGCTCGGTCACCGCGGTGCGCGCGCCTCACGCGATGTTCCGGAAAATACGCTTGCCTCATTCGACCTCTGCCTCGAACACGATTGCGATGGATTCGAGTTCGACGTTCGGCTTTCCCTGGATGGTGTTGCCGTAATCTGCCACGATCCCGCGATTCACGGCCGCAAGCTTGAGCGCAAGAGGATTGATCGCACACCAGCGCACCAACTCGCTCTCCCCACGCTCGATGAGGTTCTAAAGCAATTTTCAGGGCGCGCGTTCCTCGATATCGAACTGAAGGTTCCCGGCCTTGAAACCAGCCTTCTCGCCGCCCTCGATGAATATCCGCCGAGCCAAGGTTACGTGGTTTCGTCGTTTCTGCCCGAAGTCTTGAAGGATGTCCATCGCCTCAATCCCGCAGTTCCGCTCGGTTATCTCTACGATCAGTCGCCAAGCCGGATTCTGGACGTGCCTGTCGCTTGGATGATTCCACACCTTAGCCTGGTAACGGGGAAACTGATCGATGATGTTCACAGCATGGACCGGAAGGTTATGGTCTGGACCGTGAACCGTTCCAGCGATATCCGCCGCCTTGCCCCATGGGGCGTGGATGCGATCATCTCCGACGATACGCGATTACTCGCCGATTCCTTTCGCTAACCGTCGATCCGCGCTGCGCGTGGCGCCTGATTCGACCCGCTCTTCTCTGCGTTCTCTGCGAACCTTCAGCGCCCTCTGCGGTCAGAGTCTTCCGCCGTGGAAATAAGACAGGACCTGCCCCGACACTGCGATTGCCCAGCCATTCCCGCCTCGTTTACCCTGAACAGTCATGCCCACAACTGGCGAGCGTTTTGAACGAGCGGTCCACATCATGGAGCGCCTGCGCGCTCCCGGGGGCTGTCCGTGGGACCGGGAACAGACCTTCGACTCCATCAAACCCTACACGCTGGAAGAGACCTACGAGGTCCTCGAAGCCATCGACAACCGCGACTGGCCTGAGCTGACCGGCGAACTCGGCGACCTCCTGCTCCAAGTGCTGTTCTACTCCGAGATGGCACGTGAGGCCGGGCACTTCTCCATTAACGATGTCCTCGACCGCCTCTCGAACAAGCTCGTCGGACGGCATCCGCACGTCTTCGGCGATGTCAAGGCCGACACTCCCGCCGAAGTGGTGCGCAACTGGGAAGCATTGAAGGCCGAGGAGAGAAAATCCCAGGCCAAAGCGCAGGGGGAAGCGAACGGGCAAGGGAACACTCCTGCTCCCGAACGTCCTGCAGAAGGTCTGGCAGGCGAGGCGACTTCCGTGCTCGAGGGCGTTTCCTCGCGCATTCCAGCGCTGCTGGAAGCGCACAAGCTCAGCGCTCGGGCCGCGCACGTCGGATTCGACTGGCCGGATATCGAGGGTCTGTTCGAGAAGCTGGCGGAAGAGACGGGAGAGCTGCGTGAGGAACTCAAACCATTGCCGCTCAGAACACCACCGGGAAAGGGAATCGCGGGTTCGGGCAAGCCACAGATTGCGTCCGGGCAGCGGGAGCGTCTGGAAGACGAGGTTGGAGACCTGTTTTTTGTTCTCGTTAATATCGCTCGCTTTCTCTCGCTTGACGCGGAATCGGCGCTGCGCAAAACCAACCGGAAGTTCAAGCGCCGCTTTCAGTGGATGGAAGAGCGCCTTCGGGTAAGCGGGCGAACTCCGCAGCAAGCCAGCATGAACGAACTGGAGGAGCTGTGGCAGCAATCGAAACAAAATGAAAAATAAAGTGTCTCAGCGGCCTCCTACAATAGAAAGAAATTCGACAAAGGAAATGCTCCCTCCCTCCACGCCCATCCTCCGCAAGTGCGAATCGCTCGAAGAGATGCAGGCCGCCTTTGCTCTTCAGCGCGAGGTCTGGCAATTCACGGACGCTGAACTGGTCCCGGTTCGCGTCTTCGTTCTAGCCAACAAAATCGGAGGCCATGTCGTCGGCGCCTTCGATGGGAATGAGATGGTTGCCTTCGCGCTGGCCCTCCCCGGTTACCGCAACGGCCATGCCTACCTGCACTCACAGATGCTGGCCGTGCGGCAGCAATACCGGAATGCGGGTTTGGGACGGCGCATAAAACTATTCCAGCGCGATGTCGCGCTCGCCGCCGGGCACGAGCTGATGGAATGGACGTTCGACCCGCTGGAGATCAAGAATGCCTATCTAAATATTGAAAAGTTAGGAGCTATCGCCCGCCGCTATAACACCAACCAGTACGGAGTTACGTCCTCGCCGCTGCAAGGCGGGTTGCCAAGCGACCGGTTAGTGGCGGAATGGTGGCTGAAGTCGAAGCGTGTCGAGGCAGTACTCGCTGGCCAGCCGCGAGCGACATTTGCGGTCCGCACGCGAATCGAGGTCCCCGCTGAAATCTATGCATGGAAGGCAGACGCGACGACCCGCGGCCAGGCCCTTAAGGTTCAACAAAGGAATCGCGAACAATTTACGCAGGTTTTCCGCGAGGGCTTGTCCGTACTCGGCTACGAGCGGGATAAGCGGACCGGAGGGCGGTTCCTGTTGGGTCAGTGGGAAGAAGATTGGCGGTACTAAGGAATCTACCAGTCAACGATCACGAGTCAAACCATTACCAGGCTACCCATGAAGATCGATTCCATTACACTCCGTGAAATTCAGATGCCGCTGGTGGATTTTTTCGAGACCAGCTTTGGCCGCGTCTACAGCCGCAGCATTCTCCTGGTCAGCCTCGATACCGAAGGCATACGCGGCTGGGGGGAATGTGTCGCGGGAGAGGATCCGTTCTACAGTCCGGAATGGATAGAAACGGCGTGGCCAACCATCAAGAATTATCTTGCGCCCGCACTGCTGCGGGATGACGTGTCGAGCGGCCAGGAATGCGCCCGGCTGTTTGCGCGAGTCCGCGGGCACGGCATGGCGAAGGCCGCTCTGGAAAACGCAGTATGGGATGCCGAGGCGCGGCTCAAGCAGCAGCCACTGTGGAAGCTGCTCGGGGGCTCGCGCCGCGAAATCGCCTGCGGGGTTTCCATCGGCATTCAGGATTCTCCGGAACAATTGATGGAGAAGATCGCGACCGAACTCGCCGCGGGCTATCGTCGCATCAAGGTGAAGGTGAAGCCCGGCTGGGATGTGAATGTGCTCGAGAGAATCCGGGCGCGCTGGGCGGATATCCTACTCAGCGTCGATGCCAACTCCGCCTACACGCTTGACGAAACCGAGCACCTGCGCAAGTTTGACGCCTTTAATTTACTTATGATCGAGCAGCCGCTGTGGGACGACGAGATCTACCTGCACGCCCGCCTGCAAAAAGCGCTCAACACCTCCATCTGCCTGGACGAATCGATTCACCATGCGCGCGATGCGAACTTCGCTCTGGAAACTGGAGCGTGCCGCGTCATCAATGTCAAGGTCGGCCGCGTCGGAGGCTTTAGTGAGGCGCTTCGCGTTCACGAAGTAGCGGAAAGCCACAAAATCCCCGTCTGGTGCGGCGGCATGCTGGAGTCGGGGGTGGGCCGCGCCCATAACATCGCGCTTTCCTCGCTTGCAGGCTTTCGGCTGCCGGGAGATGTTTCGGCATCCAAGCGCTATTGGTCGCAGGACATCATCGAACCGGAAGTGGTAGTGCGGCCCGACGGCATGATTGCGCTTAGCGATGAGCCGGGAACCGGGTATCGTGTGCTCGAAGACATGATCGAGAAGTTTACGGTGCGAAGGGAAATCTGGACGCGAACCCGCGTGTGTTGATCCGCCTGCGGGCTGAGTGAAAGGGGATTCTTCTCTCGATCGCGCGTTTCAGTGGCCGGTGAACCCGGATTCTTTCGCTGCGCCGCCATTTTCGCGCTTCTCGAGCATTTCCACGGCCTGGGCAAAAGTGAGATTTCCCGGCACACGCTGGAAGTCGTTGAAGACCTCGGTGGATTCGATGAACAGGCTCTTCACCAGCAAAACCTTTCCCGTGAATTTCAGCTGCATCAGCGAGATTTCCCAAAGATTGTCTTCGACAGCTTGCTGATGAACCACGAAGCGTCCGCCGGGGTCGAGATGCCCGAGAATGCCCCAGCCGAAGCTTACTTCCTTGAACAAAGTGGCATCGATGCTGGCCATGCGCTTGCGGGTCAAATCCAGCAACAACTCGCCCTGCATACCCGTCAGAACTTCTTCGACTCGCGAAGGAGGGCGATAAGCGGGATTGGGACGGAATTTCAGCCTGATGAGGGGATCACTGGCGGAGCCAATCCCGGACCCTCCGGTTTCTTGGCCAGCGTACTCATAGAGGAAGGCGTCGGGCAAGGCACGGACGATACGATTGGTTCGTTCGGTATCTTCGCGCTCCTGGTTGCGCTTTTTGCGCAGTTCCTCCGGGTCGTTCAGAAAGCGTTCGATGCGGGCGTGTTCGGCGCGGCGCTGGTCCTCAGTCAGGGGCTTGCCGTCATAGGCAACAGCCATACCGGCGGTGCCCCCGCCGGTCTCGATGTAAGCCTTGGTTACGGATCCCTTGGGTGTGGTCTTGGCCCCCCGGAACTGAAAGCGCATCGACTGATTGGAGGAGTTGATCTCGTTTTGAACCACCTTGCGCACCAGCTCGGCCGCGTCGGAAGGCAACAGGGCGGAGGCAACTTGCGCCCAAGGCGCATGCGTGGCAAAGGCCACAAAAACGACGATTCGCGACAAGGTCTTGGCAGTCCGCCGGGTGGTCTCTGCGCACTTCATGCTACCAGTCGATAGTAACAACAAAGCTTGGCCGAGGGCGATGATCGGAACCGGGATGATTTACAATCAAAGCCACTCGCGAGGCGCGAGTGGGCGATGAACGGGAGGCGATGCCATGGATGTTCCGCAAGCCCAAGGGCTGGCCAGGATCGGTAAGTCGGTGGTGATCAAGGGAGAAGTGTCCGGTGCCGAGGATTTGCAGATCGAAGGCCAGGTCGAGGGCACCATCGATCTGCAGAACCATGTTGTGACCGTTGGTCCGACCGGCTGTGTACGGGCGGGAGTCAAAGCGAAATCGATCGTCGTCCAAGGAAAAGTGGACGGCAGCCTTACGGCGTCCGACCGGCTGGATCTCCGCCAATCCGCGGTGGTGACCGGGGATGTAACGACGCAGAGAATCGCCATTGAAGAGGGCGCTTATCTCAAAGGCAAAGTGGATATTCAGAAGGAAATCGGGAAGGGTGCAGCTTCTTAACGTCCCGCGCGGCACGCTTGCAGGCCGCTTCAACGACATGATGAAACTTTTCCGGAGCTCATCGAACCAGACTGTGACTCCCGCAGCGCGGCCGAAGCTTACGCGCCGCTCCAGCGGAATCGGGGAAGTCTCGCGGGTCTTGAATTCGCAGGAGGGCCTGTGTGTGCTCGACGTTGGCGCGACCTCCGCCAACAACATTCAGTTCTTCACCAGTCACGGGCATAAGAATTACAGCGAAGATTTGCTGCGGGCATCGCTCGATCCGGCGCTGCGAGTGCAGGATAAGAATGGCAACACCATCGTCGACAGCAAGAAGTTCCTCGACGAAAATCTGGTCTACCGCAATGAACAGTTTGATATCGTGCTCTGCTGGAACCTTGCCGACTATATGGAGGAAAGCCTGGTCAAGCCGACAATCGACCGGCTGTGGTCGGTGCTGAAGCCGGGCGGGCTCCTGCTGGCTTTTTTTCACACCCGCGACGCTGGCCCCGATTCGGCCTGCTACCGCTACCACGTGACGGGCACGGACATGCTGGAAATGCAGGAAGTACGCTTCGCGCTGCCGGGGCGGCCTGCCTCGGAAAAACAGTCGCCGCGCCTGCAACGCGTCTTCAACAACCGCCACATCGAAAACCTCTTCCGCGATTTCGCGTCCATCAAATTTTTTCTGGCGCGCGACAATATCCGCGAAGTACTGGTCGTGCGCTAAAGAAAATCTTTACCCTCTGGCCTTGGTTGCGCCGGGTTCTTCGCTGATCACGTATTGCTCGAGTGAATGCAGTTTGTGGCGGTATTTCTCCATCTGCTCCTGGAGAAGATTGCGGATGGAAAGAACGCCGCGCAAACGGCCACGGGCATCCACGACCGGCAGATGGCGAAAGTGATGTTCGAGCATCATGGCCAGAGCTTGGTCGGGAGTAATGTTGGGGTCGGCGGTCTTTACCGGGGAAGTCATCAACTCGGATACAGGAATGGTTTTGGGATCGCGGCTGCTCAACGCCAACTTCCTCAACACATCGCGCTCGGTAAAGATACCCAGAACTTCTTTGGCCTCGACGACCACAACGGACCCTACACGGCGGTCGAGCATCAACTGAATGGCGTCGGCCACTGTAGTTTGCGGACGAACGGTGATCGATTCGCGGTCTAACAGACGCAGAATACTCATCATTGCCTCTTTCCGGGACATGCCCAAAATTGAAGGCACATTCTAGCATTTTGGAGGACGCACCGAAGCCTCCATTCACATAGGAGCGCCGACCGTACCTGGGCCGTGTGTCGGCACTATTTTTCTTGATACTATGAAACGTCAGGCATCGGTTCCGCGCGACGTTTTCCCGCCAACCCCGCCAGGTCCGGAAGGAAGCAACGGTAACGGGCTCTTTCGTGTGCAGTGGATCCCCGGTGCCTG
>Ga0187781_10004102_pt1 | contig 10875 bp, 6 predicted proteins | sample 0715_SJ02_MP02_2_FD_132447 | JGI IMG/M metagenome (GOLD analysis project Ga0187781, IMG submission 132447) | Tropical peat soil microbial communities from peatlands in Department of Meta, Colombia - 0715_SJ02_MP02_20_MG | ecosystem: Environmental > Terrestrial > Soil > Wetlands > Peat | place...
AAGCTGGTGGCCGCCGCCCTCGCAGTGCCCGCGGCCGGCCTGGCCATCATCGCCTTCGGCATCGTCGCGTACCTGCTCGACGATGGCGACCTGAAGGCGGTCCTGGCCTGGGTGCGGCGGGTAGCAAGGCGGCGGTCATAGCGACGTCCGATCCCGGAGGCCGAACGTCCAAAAGCGTGCGCTCACGAGCCGAGGGACCTGGCCGACCCTGGTGGTCCCGCCGGCGGGTCGGCTGGGGCGCGCCGAAGATCTGCGGCAGGTCGCTGCCCGGCGCCGGCAGTCCGTTTGGGCTGGGCACGGAGGGTAAGTACTTATCCGTAACCTGTTGCACGGCGGTAACCTGGGCAGGGTCTGGAATCCTTGGCTGGGTGGGAGCAGGCTGCGGATCGGACGGTTACGACGACGGAGGTGACCGGGCTGCCGAACTCGGATGCGGCTAGCGAGCCAGGGGTTGCCAAGGTTACGCCACTGCGCTCGCCGCTGCTGCGCGAACCGGCGAACGACCAGGTGGTGATAGGTGCTATCCCGCGGGAACCAGCTGGTTTCCAGCTACGGGCAGACCTGATGGCGGAGCTGGACCGAATTGACGCGGGCGTATCGGTCGTGCACGCGGTGACGGGACTGCGGGGGGCAGGCACGACGCAGCTGGCCGCCGCATACGCGCGGACGAAGCTGGCTGCGGGCTGGCGGCTGGTGGCCTGGATCAACGCCGAAGACGCGGGAAGCCTGCTGGCCGGCCTGGCCGCGGCGGCCGACGCCGCTGGGCTGGCTGATGACGGTTCCGGGCGGGAAGCGGCTGATCCGGGACAGCTGCTGCGGCACCACTTGGAGACCGACGGGGACCGCTGCCTGCTCGTGTTCGATGACGCGGAAGATCCAGATGTGCTCCAGCCGTTTCTTCCTGCCGTCGGCGCGGCCCGGGTGCTGATCACCAGTGCCGCGCCGTCGGCGGCGAACCTGGGGACGAGCGTCTCGGTGAACGTATTCAGTTCCGATGAGGCGTCGGCCTTCCTGGCCGGGCGGACTGGCCTCAATGATGAAGCGGGGGCCACCGCCGTGGCCGATGAGCTGGCGCATCTGCCTCTGTCGCTGGCTCAGGCCGCGGGCGTGATCTGCGCGGAGCACCTGGAGTACGGCGCATACCTGGAGCGGCTGCGAGCCTTGCCGGTCGGGGAGTACCTGAGCCGTGAGGACCGGCAGGCCTACCCGCACCGGACCGCGGAGGCGGCGCTGCTGTCCCTGGAGTCAGTCCTGACGGCCGATCAGTCAGGCCTGTGCACCCGGCTGATGCAGATCATCGCCGTGCTGTCCTCGGCCGGGGTTCAGCGGGATCTCCTGCACGCCGTCGGGCAGGCAGGGGTGCTGGCCTACGGCAGGCATCGGGTGGCTGCCGCCCTGGTAGACCGGACGCTTGCGCAACTGGCCGAGCGGTCTCTGCTGAGCTTCAGCCTGGACGGCCAGACCATCCTCGCGCACCGCGTGGTGACGCGGATCGTCCGTGATGGGCTGGCCCGCCGGAAGTGGCTGACGACCGTGTGCCGGGCGGCCGCCTCGGTGCTGGAAGCGCGTGCACTGGCGCTCGCGGCATCGCGGAATCGCCTGGCCGTGAGGGCCATTCCCGAGCAGGTGACGGCGCTCATCGCTAACACGGCCAGATCCGGCGGTGAGGCCGAGAAGGAGCTCGCCAGGGTCTTGCTGCGACTCCGGTTCCTGGCCCTGTATCACCTGATTGAGCTTGGAGACAGCACGTCACAGGCCGTATCGGTCGGCGAGCCGCTGATCGCGGACCTGGAGTGGGTCATGGGCCCCGACCACCCCGACACCCTGAACGCCCGCAACAGCCTGGCCGCCGCCTACCAGGCCGCGGGCCGGGTCGCCGAGGCGATCCCATTGTTCGAGCAGACCTTGATTGGCCGGGAGCGCCAGCTGGGTCCCGACCATCCCGACACCCTGACCTCGCGGAATAATCTCGCCAACGCGTATCAGGACGCGGGCCGGGTCGGTGAGGCGATCCCGCTCCATGAGCAAACTCTCGCCGCTTGCGAGCGCCTGCTAGGCGCCGAGGACCCCAGCACCTTGACCTCGCAAGGCAACCTCGCCTCCGCCTACCGGGAGGCGGGCCGGGTCGCCGAGGCGATCCCGTTGCTCGAGCAGACCCTGGCCGTGCGGTCTCGGGTCCTTGGTGCGGACCACCCCGATACCCGGATGTCCCGGAATAATCTCGCCAACGCCTACCGGGAGGCGGACCGGGCGGCCGAGGCGATCCCGCTGGTCGAACAGATCCTGGCCGCCCGGGAGCGGCTGCTGGGCGCCGATCACCCCAAGACCCTGGCCGTGCGCAACAACCTCGCCTCCGCCTACCAGGAGGCGGGCCGGGCGGCCGAGGCGATCTTGTTGTTCGAGCAGACCCTGGCCGCGCGGGAGCGTTTGCTGGGCCCTGACCATCCCAGCACCCTGGCCTCGCGGAACAACCTGGCCAACGCCTACCGGGACGCAGGCCGGGTCGGTGAGGCGATCCCGCTCCATGAGGAGGCCCTCGCCGCTTGCGAGCGCCTGCTGGGCGCCGATCACCCCAGGACCGTGGCCTCGAGGAACAACCTGGCCAACGCCTACCAGAAGGCAGGCCGGGCGGCCGACGCGATCCCTTTGTTCGAGCAGACCCTGGCCGCGCGGGAACGACTGCTGGGCCCTGACCATCCCAGCACCGTCGCGACGCGGAACAATCTGGCCCTGGCCTGCCAGGATGCGGACGACAGCAAGGTAGGCCGGTCACAGTGAGCTAGGCGCAGTCCGCCGGGACCTCGGCCGCTCCGCCTTCAGGATGACTTCGAAGGGGAGGGCGAGGGAGATGAAGAGCGCGACGGCGACGGCGAAGGGGACTTCGACGGCTTAGGCGACGGCGACCGCGACGGCAGCGCCGACGACGGTACGCTGCCGCCGGCCGGCAACTGCGACCGGCCGACCGCGGGCGCCAGGACGGGCGTAGACGGACTGCTGGTCGGGGACGGCAGCGCGGAGGCGGACGCGCTGCGGCTGGGCCCGGCCGCCAGCGTCCGGGCGGAGTGGGGGTCGGCCAGGGTGAGCAGCGTGACGATCACGGCCGCCGCGACCCACAGTACGGCGGCCGCGCCGGCGATCGCCGCTCCGGGATTGCTCCGGATGTTGTCCCATCGCATCGCCCCGATCGCTTCTGAGAAGCTTGCGGGCCGCACCCGTTCCGTGCTTCGCCGGTACATAGGCGTTTCCGGAGTGGTGGGAGAACAGAGCTTCATGACCTCGTCGCGCAGTCCTGCGGGGGGTACGGCGAGCGGCTCCAGGCCGGACAGCGCCGCCGGGCGTAGCGCACCTCGCCGGTAGCCGGCGCAGATCCCGCAGTGCTCGATATGCTCGCCGACCAGGTCGCGGGTCTGCTCGGTCGGCTCACCATCCCAGTCGGCCAGCAGCGTAGCGAGCTCCGGGCAGTCCTCCCGCCTGCTACGCGCGACAAGCAGCGCGCCGAGGTCCTTCTCCAGCCGGCTGCGGGCGCGTGACGTCAGCGTGTATGCCTCGCTCCACGACAGGCTGAGCGCGGTCGCTAGGTCGCTGTCATAAAGGTCATGCCTGAGGCTCAGTTCGATGACCTCGCGCTCATCGGGCTCGAGCTCGGCGAGAACGGCCTGGACCAGCCTCTGCAGCTCCGCCTGCTCGGGGTCGGTGACCTCGGCTTGCTCGTCGACCTGGTCAGCCGGATGCGCTGCGTGATCCGCTCCGTCCGTCTGGTGACCGGGGTTCGCCGGGGCCGCGCCGGGGCCGCGCAAACATTCGTTGCGTGCCACCGCATACAGCCATGGGCGCAGCTTGGGGGCCTCGGGGAGGTCGCCCAGCGTGGTGGCGACGACGAAGGTCTCCCGTACGGCCTCGGCTGGATCTCCTGCCTGGCGCAGCATCCAGTGGCAGTAGCCGTAGAGGCCAGCCGCGTACCTGTCGTAGGCCACGGCGATGCCCGCCGGGTCTCCGGCCGCGATCGCTGCAACGACCTCGCGGTCATCCATGGCCACACGGTAGTTCAATTGCCCGCGGCGGCCCAACCTGGGGACTACCCGAGGGCGCGGTCGGCTCGGATCGCAGCCTCCCGCGCCGGGCCTGCATGTGCTCGATCGCCTCGAACAGCGTCTTGAAGTTACCCTTGCCGAACCCCTGCGACCTCTGCCGCTCGATCGGCTCGAAGAACACGGTGGGCCGGTCCTGTACCGGTTGGGGTGAAGATCTGCGGCAGGTGGCCGGCCTCGTCCCGGTCGGCCAGGATGCCGAGCTCGCGCAGTTCGTCCAGCGAGTCGGGCGCTGGCCGTTCCTTACCTGGGTATTTAGAGCCCGCTGCTCCGTTTAGCCTAGTGACGTAGGGTATGTAGATCTCCAGCGACGGTGTCACGGTGGCTACCTGTCCAGGGTCTGGAATCCTCATGGGGTTGGGCGGTGGATCGGACCGGTAAACGCGATGCGCGGAAGATACGTGCCGGGCGGAAGGCTGATGCTCCGACGCGCGAACTGACGGTCCGGCAAAGTGCGGCTGGTCCCGGGGATTCGGGCGCTGTGACGCCGTCGGCGCGCGACGCGGCGGGTAAGCAGATGGTAGTGGGTGACATCCCGGCCCAGCTGTCTGGTTTCCAGCCGAGGCCGGGCCTGATGGCTCAGCTGAACCGGGTCGGCCCGGAGGCGCCGGTCGTGCAGGTGCTAACGGGCAGGTCGGGTGCGGGCCGGACGCAGCTGGCGGCCGCGTACGCACGGGCCAAGCTGATGGCCGCCTGGCGGCTGGTGGCCTGGGTGAACGCGGAGAACCCGGGCCGGCTGCTGGCTGGCCTGGCCGCGGTGGCGGACGCCACGGGGCTGTCTGACGGCGGTTCAGGGCGCGGCGCGGCCGATGCGGGCCTGGTGGTGCGGAACTGGCTGGAGACCGACGGGGCCCGTTGCCTGCTGATCTTCGATGACGCGGAAGATCTCGATGTCCTGCGGCCGTTCATCCCGGTCCAGGGCGCGGCGCGGGTGCTGATTATCACAGCTTGCGAGGCGGTGGCGGACCTGGGAACCACCATCCCCGTGGACGTATTCAGCGCCGAGGAGGCGCTGGCCTTGCTGGACGGGCGGACGGGCCTAGCCGACGAAGCCGGTGCCTCGGCGCTGGTCGCCGAGCTCGGGTACCTGCCGCTGGCGGTGGACCAGGCCGCGACCGTGATCGCCAGCCAGTACCGGGGATACGGGGCATACCTGAGGCGGCTGCAGGCGCTGCCGCTCGGCGACTATCTGTCCGGCGAGGAGGATCCGTACCCGCCGGGCGTGGCGGAGACGGTGCTGCTGTCCCTGGAGGTAGCCCGGGGCGCCGATCAGGCCGGGGTGGGCAGCGGGGTACTGGAGCTGGTGGCCGTCCTGTCCGCGGCGGGAGTCGGCCGGGAACTGCTGCGGGCCGCCGGAGAAGCGGGCTCGCTGACCGCCGACGCGCGTCGCGCCCCGGCTGCCGCGGTCGACCAGGCGCTGGCCCGGCTAACCGACCAGGCCCTGCTGACATTCACCGTCGACGGCCAGACGGTCATCATGCACCGCCTGGTGGCGTGGGTGATCCGAGACGAGCTGGCCCGGCGGGAGCGGTTGACGACGGTGTGCCGGGCGGCAGCCTCGGCCCTGGAGGCGCACGCGGAGGCGGTGGCCAGATCGCAGGATCGCCGCGTCATCAGGGAATTCCCGGAGCAGGTGACCGCGCTTCTTAACACCGCGGGCGAAGCCGACCAGCCGTTGACGAGGGCGCTGCTGCGGCTACGCCTGGTGGCGCTGGACTACCTGCTTGAGCTGGGTGACAGCATCGCGCAGGCCATCGTGATCGGCGAGCCGCTGAGCCGCGACCTCGAGCGGGTCCTGGGACCGGACCATTCGGATACGATGCGCTTGCGGAACAACCTGGCCCGCGCCTACCGAGAGGCGGGCCGGATTGCCGACGCCATTCCCCTGCTCCAGCAGACTGTCGCGGCCCGGGAGCGGCTGCTCGGTGCCGACCATCCCAGTACCCTTGCGTCCCGGAACAATCTCGCGAGCGCCTACCGGGCTACGGCGCGGCCCGCCGAGGCGATCCCGTTGTTCGAGTCGACCCTGGCGGCTTGTAAGCGAGTGCTGGGTCCCGACGATCCCAGGACCGTGGCCACGCGGAACAACCTCGCGCTCGCTTACAAGGAAGCAGGCCGACCGGAGTAGGGTCGGTACTCTCGGCCCTCGAGCGAGAATGGGACTTTGGGCGCAGCGTGAGAAGGGACATTGCGGTGCTTGGGAGGCTTATCACGGCGTCCGCCATCGTGATCGGCGTCGGGCTGATGGCGACGGGCTGCGCTGTCACGCCGGTCAAGATGGGCGCCGCGGCGATCGTGGGTGACGGGCGGATCTCGATCGCGACCCTCGGCGCCGAGGTAGCCAACCTGAGCCAGGCGGCCAAGCAGTACCCGGACGTCGTCAACCTGACCGCGACAGAGGAGACGCAGTACACCCTGACCTGGCTGATCCGGTACCAGATCAACGACGAGCTGGCCCTCCAGCAGGGCATCACGATCTCGACCGCCCAGGCGCAGGCGGCGCTGGCCCAGGCCTACGCCACGGCCGAGACCGCGGCGGAGCAGCAGGGCCTGACCAACGTCACGCCGACCCTGGTCCTGGCCGCCAGCGGGATCCCGCCGGACACGGCCGCCGAGTTCGGCCGGTACGCGGCGATCGCGAACGAGTACCTGAAGATCGCCAACGGCGGCACCGTGCCCACGTCGAGTTCGGACCAGACGGCCGCGGAAAACAAGCTCAACCAGGCCGAGTGCCAGGCGGCCAAGGCACTCAACATCCTGGTCAACCCCCAGTTCGGGCAGCTGGACTACTCCCAGTACCTGGTCGTCTCGGCCCCTAGCTCGGTGACCCGGCCGCAGGGTCCATTCACCTCACCGTCTCCGGTAGCGACGGCGCCAGCTTGCTGATCGTCCTCGCCACCAGCCCGCGGGTCGCACCGGGCCTGCTCAGCTGGTCGGCCTGGGAGGCGCTGCGGTCCGCGTCCGTCGTGCTCGCGCCCCCCGGCCATCCCCAGCTGCCCGCGCTCGATGACGCCAGGATCGCCTACCGGGTGGTGGAGGAGGCCCCGTCCGGCTCGGACGGGGTGGTGGTCTGGTTGCCCAGGCCGGGTGCTGACCTGTCGCTCCCGCCGGATGCCCGGCTGATCCAGGCCTCGGCGGACCTGCCAGGCGCTCATCTGATCGACCTGGTCGCCACCATGGACCGGCTGCGCGTGGAGTGCCCGTGGGACGCCAGGCAGACCCACGCCTCGCTCGCGCCGCACCTGCTCGAGGAGTCCTACGAGGCGCTGGAGGCGCTGGAGTCCGAGGACCAGCGGGCGCTCCGCGAGGAACTGGGGGACGTCCTGATGCAGCCTGTGTTCCACGCGCGGATCGCCGCCGAGCGCGCCGACGGCAGCGGCTACACGATCGATGACGTCGCCGACGGGATCGTGGCCAAGCTGGTGCGGCGGCATCCGCACGTGTTCGGCGACGTGACCGTCTCGGGAGCCGATGAGGTCAAGCACAACTGGGACGAGATAAAGAGAAAGGAAAAGGCGGATCTGGCCGAACGGACCGGGGCGGCCGCGGCCGAGCATCCGGCAACCTCCGCGCTTGACGGCGTGCCGTTCGGCCAGCCTGCCCTGACGCTGGCCGCGCAGCTGCAGCGCCGGGCGGCGAGGGCGGGGGTACCCGAAGAACTGGCCAGGCTGGGTGGCGACTCGGGTCACGGCGATTCCGCTGGGCCCGGCGGATCCGGCCCGGCGCGCCCGGATCTCGGCCGTGAACTGTTCCGGCTGGTGGCGAAGGCACGGGAACTGGGACTCGACCCCGAACGAGAACTGCGGGCGGCCGCCCGCCGCTACCGCGACCTGGTGCACGCCTGGGAGCGATCGCACCCGGCGGAATAATGGCTGTTCGAACTCAACCGGAAGTTACGTGATCGCCGGCGACGGGATTGCTCCCCGTCGTGGCGCCGGGCACGGTCCGGGACGTCGGGTGTCAGGCTGTCCGCCAACGTAGGCCCCGGTACGCAGGGAACCATTAACCTGGACCGGTGACCGCATTTAAGAATGCTGGGTTCAAGGACGCTACCAGGCCCGGGGAGGCTGTGTGGCTGTCCGATGCAGCTGGACCCGGGGGGCTCCAGCGCACGGCGGCGCTTCAGCAGCCGGAATGGCCTGACCGCGGTCAGCTTGAGGCAGTGGTGCGCAAGCTGGGAAGCCTGCCGCCGCTGGTGTTCGCCGGCGAATGCGACCAGCTGAAGGAGCGGCTGGCCTTGGTAGCACGTGGTCAGGCATTCCTGCTGCAGGGCGGCGACTGCGCGGAGACGTTCGCCGATGCGACCGCCGACGGCATCCGCGGCAAGCTCAGGACTCTCCTGCAGATGGCCGTCGTGCTCACCTACGCGGCCAGCGTGCCAGTCGTCAAGGTCGGCCGGATGGCTGGCCAGTTCGCGAAGCCCAGGTCGGCGGCAACCGAAATCAGGGATGGTGTGGAGCTTCCGGTCTACCGAGGCGATGCGGTCAACGGAATTGAGTTCACCGCAGCGGCGAGGACGCCTGATCCCGGACGGCTGCTTGAGGCGTACCACTGCTCGTCGGTCACCCTGAACCTGTGCCGGGCCTTCGCCAGCGGCGGGTATGCCGATCTCGGCCAGGTGCACGCCTGGAACCAGGATTTCGTCGCCCGCAGCCCAGCCGGGCAGCGCTATGAGCGGCTGGCGGGCGAGATCGACCGGGCGATCGCCTTCATGCATGCATGCGGGGCCGATTCAGAACAGTTCCGCGCGGTGGAGTTCTACTCCAGCCATGAGGCGCTGCTCCTTGATTACGAGCGGGCACTGACCAGGATCGATCTGCGTACCGGGCTTGCGCATGACCTGTCGGCTCACATGCTGTGGATCGGGGAACGCACCCGGGCCCTGGGCGGAGCCCACGTCGAGTTCGCCGGTCAGATCCGCAACCCGATAGCCGTCAAGATCGGCCCGGCGGCCAGCGCGCCGGAGTTGCTCGGGCTGGTCAGGGCGCTCGACCCGGATCGCGAACCCGGTCGGCTCACCGTGATCACGCGGATGGGCGCGAGACGGGTGCGCGAGACGCTGCCCCCACTGGTGGAGGCGGTAGCGGCCAGTGGCGCCCAGGTCGTGTGGGTGTGCGACCCGATGCACGGCAACACGGTCGAGGCGGCCAGCGGGCAGAAGACACGGTACTTCGACGATGTGCTGGACGAGGTGGCCGGCTTCTTCGAGGTGCACCGCGCGCTCGGCACTCATCCAGGTGGCATTCATATCGAGTTCACCGGGGATGACGTCACCGAGTGCATCGGCGGCGGGCATCACATCGCAGAAGGCGACCTGCGCCAGCGGTACGAGACGGCGTGCGATCCCAGGCTGAACCGCAGCCAGTCGCTGGACCTGGCATTTCACGTCGCCGGGATGTACCGGCAGCACTAGGGCGTGTTTCAAGAGCCAGTTACCGGGAACGGCGTGCCCGCGCATCCAGGCGCGGCCGCTCGGTTAGGCTCCACCATAGGCGAGCATGCTTTCGGCCTGCTCTTGACGCGCAACGTGAACAGAGGCAAGGAGTAGCGGTGGCCTCCATCGAAGCGATCCATGCCAGGCAGATCCTGGACTCCCGGGGCAACCCGACCCTCGAGGTCGAGGTAGCGCTCGATGACGGGACCGTCGGGCGGGCCGGCGTGCCGAGCGGAGCCTCGACCGGCGCGTTCGAGGCGGTCGAGCTCAGGGACGGCGGCTCTGAATACGGCGGCAAGGCGGTAACCCGGGCGGTCCAGAACGTCATCGACGAGATCCAGCCCGAACTGCTCGGGCACGAGGCCGACGACCAGCGGCTGGTCGACCAGGCGCTCATTGACCTGGACCGGACGCCGGACAAATCGCGACTTGGCGCGAACGCCATCGTCGGTGTCAGCATGGCCGTCGCCCGGGCCGCCGCGGACTCCAGCAGCCTTCCGCTGTTCCGTTACCTGGGCGGCCCGAACGCGCACGTGCTGCCGGTTCCGATGATGAACATCCTGAACGGCGGCGCGCACGCGGACAACAACGTGGACATCCAGGAGTTCATGATCACCCCGATCGGCGCCGCCACCTTCGCCGAGGCGCTGCGCTGGGGCGCCGAGGTCTATCACGCGCTGAAGTCGGTGATCAAGCAGCGCGGCCTGTCCACCGGCGTCGGCGACGAGGGGGGCTTCGCCCCGGACCTCGAGCACAACCGGGCGGCGCTCGACCTCATCGTCGAGGCGATCGGCAAGGCTGGATTCATCCCGGGCCAGGACGTGGCGCTGGCCATGGACGCCGCGGCGTCCGAGTTCTACTCCGACGGCGCGTACAACTTCGAGGGACAGCCCCGGACGTCGGCGGAGATGACGGCGCTGTACTCCGACTGGCTGAACGCCTACCCCATCGTCTCCATCGAGGATCCGCTGGCCGAGGAGGACTGGCCGGGCTGGCGAGAGTTCACCGCGGCCGTCGGTGACCTGGTCCAGGTGGTGGGTGATGACATCTTCGTCACCAACCCGGAACGGATCCGCCGCGGCATCTCCGAGCGCTCAGCCAACTCCCTGCTGGTCAAGCTGAACCAGATCGGCTCGGTCACCGAGACGCTGGATGCGGTGAGCCTCGCGCACCGTGCCGGGTTCACCTGCGTGATCAGCCACCGCTCCGGCGAGACCGACGACACCACGATCTCTGACCTGGCCGTGGCGGCCAACACCGGCCAGATCAAGACCGGGGCGCCCGCCCGCGGCGAGCGAGTGGCCAAGTACAACCAGTTGCTGCGCATCGAGGAACTGCTCGGCGACGCCGCGA
>Ga0187781_10004103_pt1 | contig 10875 bp, 8 predicted proteins | sample 0715_SJ02_MP02_2_FD_132447 | JGI IMG/M metagenome (GOLD analysis project Ga0187781, IMG submission 132447) | Tropical peat soil microbial communities from peatlands in Department of Meta, Colombia - 0715_SJ02_MP02_20_MG | ecosystem: Environmental > Terrestrial > Soil > Wetlands > Peat | place...
TCGTGCCGCAGCACACGCGCCCAATTGAATGGCACAGGGGCCGACGTCGGAGACGCCAGGGCCACCATCACGCCGGTCGAAGCGCCGATCGTCTGGATCCACGGGAGGCCGACCATCCGGGCGCTGAACCACTCGTGCCCGGAAGCCCCCTCGAACTTGTTGAAGACTTCGATCTGCGTCCTTTGCGGCGGCGCGAAGCCGAACCGCTCGACCAGCTGGGGGTAAATCTGTTCGAGGTACTCAGCGATGTAGCCCCCCAGAAGTTTATCGAGCTTGGAATCGACGCGAATCACGAAGTGCTCGGTCGAAATCGCCTCGTAGCCGTCGAGCAGCTTGAGCACCTTGCGAAAGTTGCTCACCCGCGTGTGATAGGGATCTGCCTGAAAGGCTTCGTCCAAAATCTTGCGGGCCTGATCGGTGCGGCCGACGCGCATCAGAAGCATCCCGAGGGAAGTCTTCGCCTCGGGAAGTTGCGGCGCGACAGACATTGCCCGACGGTAGCAGGCTTCTGCGACGTCGAAGCGACGACGGGCTTCCAACAGCTCGCCCAAGGCGGTCAGAAATACGCCCGGCTTGGGATTTGTGGCGGTGACGTCGGTCCGAACTTTCCAGAAGCGAGGCGATGCCTGGGGTTTCGCCTCGCCGCCCGCCGGTTTCGCGAGCCAGGTCTCGAAGTCGGAGCGCGAGGGGACGCCGTCACTGATCAGGTCGCAGGCGGCGACACGGGCCAAAACGCCCTCGTCGCGCGGATTGACGGCCAAAGCTGCGTTCGCGGCGGCAAGCGCCGCGTCGAGTCGTCCCGACAGGTAGCAGGCGTCGGCCTTCAACTGCAACGCGGCAGGAAGGCGCGGGTTGATGCGCAGGGCCTCGGCGGCTTTTGCTTCGGCTTTGTCGAGCTCGTTGTTGTCGAGCGCGTCCTGGCCCAGCAGGACGATCGCCTCGGCGGCACGGGGATTGATCGCCAGCGCCTGCTCCAACTCGGGCACCGCCTGCTCGCGGTTGTATTTTTCCAGCAGCAGCGAACCCGAGAGCAGGTGCGCCTCCCACGCATTGGCGTCATTCTTGAGCGCGTCCGGGCAAAGCGTGTTCACCACGAAATGGAAGATCTGCGTGTTGTGATTCCAACGCGCGTATTGCACCGAGCCGCGCGCCACAAGGAGCAAAGTTGCCGCATCTTCGGGCTGACGCGCGTTATAAAAGCGGATGAACCAACGATAACCGGCGTTCGCTTCCGGAAAACGTCCCGTTTGGGCGTAAGCGTCGGCTAGGACGAACCGAGCCGTGGCATTGTCGGGCGCCTCGGCCACAACCGCTTCGGCGGTTTTCTCGGCGTCCGCAAGCCGGCCGCGCGCAAGTTGCAGCTCCGCCAGTCGAGCCAGGAGTCGCGGCTGCGCCGACTGCTGTTTGAGGGCATTGACGATCGTTTTTTCCGCATCCTCCCAAGCGCCGACTGCCTCTTTCGCGCGGCTGATGCCGAGGGCCACCGACACTGGGTCGGCCTTTGCGTCGGCGGCCTTGCGAAACACCTCCTCCGCTTCCTCGTAACGTCCCTTGACGAAGTGTGCTTGAGCCTTGGTGAGCAGGTCTTTGCCTGGCTCACCGGCAACAGCGGACGCGGCCCAGCACAAAGTGGCGGCGAGCGCGGCAAATCGCATTGGGTGGGACATCGCCCTTCAGTATACGCGCCGCCGCGCGCAAGAAAAAACCGCGGGTCTTCGCGAGACCCGCGGTTTTGTTTATCAAACCTCTCGGAGTTTGCGACGGTGGAGTCGCTTTGAGAAGGACGCGGATCGGGTAGTGACTGGCACTCACCCGTGTTGACCCGGGTCCACAGTTTGGGTTTGGCACCTCCGTCGGAACGTTTGCGAGAGGCTTGTTCTCAGCCCTGTCTTTTTCGGCCGCGTTTTAGCCGAATCTGTTGCAGTCTCTTCAGCGTTTCGATCTTCGCCAGGCTCCGGCTCTTCCGTCGCCCTCTGGATAGGGCTCCTGATCTTCCGTCGTCGGGCCTCGATCGAGAGGCCACGGCGGTCGGCTGCTTATTGATCGGCACGTACGCACCCGGTTCGTCGCTGAAAAATCGAAAAATCGCGCGCCAGACCGCCGCTGCTTTTCAGCAGCCAGCCGCAAGCAGTCCAAATATGGCTGAATTAGACGCGCGGTAGAACCTCTGGCCGAGAAGCCCGCCGCGAGCGTCTCAAATAAATCCACACGCCAATCCAGGCCAATAGCGGAATTAGTCTCAAGAATTGGTCAAAACCTGCGTCGTTGGGGCGCGTGAAGGTCCAGACGCCCGAGAGGTTGTAATTCGGGAGGTTCCAGATCCGCACCGTACCATCAGTTGACCCGACAGCCAGCTTACGACCGTCCGGACTGAACTTGACCGATTCGACCGCCGGCACGCTCAGGTGGATCGCTGTTTTCTTTCGCTCGGGCAGATCCCAGATCGTCACGCCGTCGAAGCGTCCCGTCGCCAGGCGATTCCCGTCGGGCGACACAGCCAGCGTCAGCACCAGGCGCTCCGGGAGCACATCGGTCACTTTGCGAGTCGCGAGGTCGGTGAGCTCGACGGTTTTGTCGTTCGCGGCAACCAGCGTCTTGCCATCCGGGAGCCAGGCTAATGCTGGAATGTTGGGGGGCAAATCGCCCGAGTTGGCCTGCTCGGGGGCTTCGAGCCGCTCCACCAGCTTTCCGGTTCCAGCGTCCCAAACTTCGAGATCCAACGAGCCCAGACCGCCGATTGCAAATCGCGAACCATCGGGCGCCGGCGCCAGCGAGAGGATGTTCACCCCGGTTTCGAGCGTCCGCAGCGGTGAGGCATCGCCAAAGTTGCCTACCAACGCGTGCTGCCGAAAGGCCGCGGCAAACTGATCGCCTTTCGACAGCGAGGCCAGCGTGCGCAAATGCAATTGCTCGGTTTTTTGGGTAAACAGGCGCCGCCGTCTCGCCGTATCCCAGAAGTTCAGTTCCCCTTCGAAGGCGGACGAAACGAGCACGCTGCCATCCGCCGAAAACGCGACGGAGGGCCCGATGAAAACTTCTGGCAGGATATTGAAAATGCCCGGACGGCTGTCGCGGCTCAAGAAGCTGGCATGCTCGATGTCAGCCGCGTCGGCCAGCATCACCGTGTGGTAAATGTCCGAAAAATACCAGCGCTCGCGCAGCGAGCGAAAGCGGCCGCTGTAGACGCCGATCGCCAGTTGTTTACTGTCCGGAGAGAAAGCAAGCCCGCTGACCGACTGCCAGGTGGAACCCCGATTTTGCGGCCACACGAGGATGCCAAGGCTGACGACCAGTCCGGCAAACATCGCGACTTGCCCGGCACTGCGAGCTCTTAACCATTTTTTCACCGCGGGGAGCAGATCCACCACGAAGCCTCGGCAGCCGAGCGGGATTTTCTTACACTTCATCCACGGTACACTAAGGGCGCCCCGGAGGACATTTCGGGCCGCCGCCGACGGAACCGGCCAGACTGCTTAAGCGTAGCGGGGATGAGACGGTTCACGCTCGCGACGCGGCGCTTGACTCTCAAGGATCTCGGACGAGCCTCCAAGGATCATGCCCCAGCGGCCCGATGCGACTTCCAAACGCAGATCGACCATGGTGAGCAAGAAATCGCACGACGAACTGGCGGTAGGAGTCCTCGTCCGCGTGAAGGCGGGAACGACAATGCCCGAATTTCCCGACGTCGTTTGCGGCGGCTGGACGGGAAAGATCGTCGAAACCTCTGGGAAGAAGCCGCATACCAAGTACTTTGTGGAATGGGATGACGACACGCTGGGCGTGATCCCGGAGCCCTATCTGAAGCTCTGTGAGGCTCAGGGGCTCTATCACCGCATGGCCTGCCTGGAGGGTTCGGTCCTCGAGCCGGCGGACTAGCCACGAGGTCGCGGACCCTCTCGCGCAGCCTTTGCCGCGGGAGTCTCCGGCATCGGCATCTGCTTTCGCTCCGATTCCGCCCGCCACTCTTCAAATCCCGTGTTCGATTGTGTGGGTGGTGGCGGCGAGCGGGGTGCGCACGACTCCGGTCTTTACGATTCGATCAGTCGCACCAATTTTGCCGAGGCCCGCGCTGCGCCCGTCATTCGTGAGAATCGACGAAAGCTGCACGGGCGCGATCCCGATCGACTTGCGGCGTCGAGTTCTCAAAGCCGACTCGATAAAGAAAACTTATATTCGTTGACGAGAATCCGAAGCTCGTGGCAATTCGGAGCGTCTGAGGGACCTATGATCGACTGGAAACATCTCCGCGCGCAAGTTATGGGCAAAGGGGAAAAACCCCCCTTACCGCCCAGGCTTGAAGTGCCGAAACTCCCGCACACCGTGTCCCTGATTTGCCAGCGCGCCCAAGAGCCGGATTGCACTGCAGCCGACCTCTGCGAAGTGCTGGAACAAGATCCGTCCCTGACCGTCGACTTGCTCAAGCACGTCAACTCTGCAGCGACCGGCTTGCGGAATAAGGCGGCTACGGTCCGACAGGCGGTGGCCCTGCTGGGCGTAAAGAACACCCGCCTGTTTGTGACGACCACGGTGCTTGAACAGCAGATGCGAAAAACCAAGTCGCCGCTGATCTTGGGGCATCTGTTCTGCATCTCGGCGATGGAACGGGCACTGCTGGCGCGTGAAATCGCGAAGGCAACCCGTCGCGACACCGATCTGGCTTTCGCCGGCGCCCTGATTCAGGACTTCATCTTGCCGTCGTTCACGAAGCAGCACGTGGCCGAATATGCCGGCTTCATGAAGCAGTTGACAGCCGGCGAAGTCGAGCTCACGGACTTGGAAGCCGAGAAGTTCGGGTGCACTCACGCCGACTGCGCCGCCTATCTGATGCTGAACTGGGGCTTTCCCGACGACTTGATCTGCTGCGCTTTGTTACATCACCGACCAGTCCAAATTTGGGCACTGGAACCGCTGCGTCCAACGGCGCTGCCCGCACTTGCCGCGACGTCGTGGCTTCCCTCGGTGCTGTCGCCGTCTACGGCCCACATTCCCAAGCTCTGTCAATACGTCAGTGAAAACTTCAAGCTCGATATCACGGTGCTCGCGCAATCGGTCGATGGACAGCTGCGTGAACAAATCCCCAACCTTGCCAACTACGTGACATTGCACCAACACCTCGCCAACTCGGCCGTGAGCGTTTGAGAATGACGACGAACAGCCAAACGATCACTTTCTCGATCGACCGGCTCTACCCCGGGACGACCCTCGGCGGGCCGATCTACGAGGACAACGACGGCAGCGTGCTGCTGTTGCAGGCGGGTGTCTGCGTCACGGAAGAGCAAATCGAACAGCTACGCAACCGCGGCATCCAGCAGATTCGCATCGAGCGGCGGTTTGCCGATTCGGTGCTTCGCGCGCCGGGAGCCCGAGCGTCCCGGCCGCGCAAAGCTGCCTCGACGCCGGCGATCAAGGCCGACAAAGTGGCTCCTCCGATCAACCGACCCGCTGCCAAAGTGACCTGGTCGGCGCAGTTGTCCCAGTCGGTGCAGAAACTCCGCGGGGCGCAGGCGGAAAAGCTCTCCAATGTCTATTCGCTCTTGGAAAACCAGGGCGGTTTCGACGCCGGCGTGCTCGACGAGATCGGGCAGGAGTCGATCGACCAGCTCTCCGTGGATATGGATTTGTTCATCAAGGGTTCGATCGAGCCGCAGCTGAGCGAAGCGGCCACCGAACACTGTGTGCGCGTCTCGCAACTGGCCGTTGCAGTCGGCGCCATGGCCGGCCACACGCGGGAAGAACTGCGGTGGCTCGCGATGGGTTGCCTCGTTTCTCGCTGCCGGGCGACCGACGCGGCACGGGAGCTTTGCGAAGCGCCGCGGAAGCTGACTGCGGTGGAATTTGCCGAGATCAAGCGGACGCCGGGCCGCGTGTTCGACATGCTCTCGACAATCGAATTTCCGCTCGTGGCCCGGACCGTGGCCTACCAGATTCACGAACGCTGGAACGGGAGCGGCTATCCGCGCAAAAAAGCGGGCGTTCAAATCCACCCGCTGGCCCGCATTGCAGGCGTCTGCGACAGCTACGTCTCGCTGACGTCGCCCCGCCCGCACCGCCCCGCCTTCTCGCTCTATAACGCCGTCGTGCAGATTCTCTCGGATGCCCGGGCCGGCCTGTTCGATCCGCACACGATTCGCTGCTTTTTGCGCACAGTCTCACTCTACCCGCTCGGAGCGTACGTTCGGCTGAACACCGGGCAGATCGGTCGCGTGCTGCGGACCAGCCCGGATGCTTACGACCGTCCGACAATTGAAATCGCCGGCTCGACTCCACCCGAGATCATCTCGCTGGTCGACGCGCCGGACATCCTGGTCACCGAAGTCATCGACGCGGATCAGGCCGCCGAGGAAATCTTCGTGCCACAGGAGGGCCAGCTGACCTCCGAAGACATCAATTTCCTGCTGGGGGTCAAACACGCCTAGTCGACGGCGTGACGTCCGCGCCGGAAGCTGCGCTCTCCCGGCCTCATTTGACCTCGTGAAACCGCTGCCAGGCCAGGCCCGGTCGATCGACCCGGAAGGTCACCAGCCGCGTGTGCTCTACTTCTGTAACGTAGACGTTCCGCCCGTCCGGCCCGCCGAAACAGACATTGCTGGGCCGCTTGCCGAGCACGTCGATCTCACGGAGCACTTCCCCCTGCGGCGTCATCTTGATGACTGTCCCTTTGCCGTAACGGGCAATGTAGAGGTTTCCGTCGACGTCGCATCGCATGCCATCAAAGCCGTGGTCGGTGAACCGGCGGATCAAGGTGCGGTTGGCAAGTGATTTATCCGGCTGGATTGCGAAGCGCCAGATGTTCTTCTGGTCGCTCTCGTTGACGTAGAGCGTCTTTCCATCTGGGCTGACCTCGATGCCGTTCGAGGTTCCCTGACGATCGGCTGCCAGCGTGACCTGCCCGTCCGGATCGATTCTCCACACGCGGCCGGTTTGCAATTTCCAGTTCGGGTCGCTTGCCCAGATCGTCCCGTCGGGTGAGATCGCCAGGTCGTTGGGCTGGGCCATCCGCGGCTCGTGAGCCAGAACGCGGATGTTCCGAGTGACCGGGTCGATTACCAGCACGTTGTGACCGGTGTAATCGGCGACGTACATGTTCCCTTTGCGATCGAAGACGATTCCGTTGCCGTCGCTCCCGTTGGGTAGCGTGACGTAAACGTCCCCTTTTCCCTCGGGCGTAACGATGCCGATCGTTCTTTCGGTTCGAAAGTTGACCGCATAAATGTTGCCCCGCGCATCGCAGTTCGGCCCTTCGATGCCGATCGTGAATTCGCCCGGCCGAGTCAGAGGCCGCGCGACAAAGAGCGACTCGGGCTTTTCGTCTGCCCGGACCGCCGCAATCGCTGATGCGCAGGTCAACGAGGCGAGAATCAGGATTCTGAAGCCCATGAGCAGGTCCGTCACAGAGGTGTTTACCGGGAAAAGAGGGGTCAGCGCGAATCGGGATCCATATCATCGTCGCCCACCAGCGGAATCGTTGGGTAGCTGGGTTTTCCGTCGCCTTCCTTATGCTCTTGATGACTGGGTGGAAGCGCCTCTTTCATCTTCGTGAAGTCCGGGGGAACGGAGGGCGTTTCCATCCCCCGGTCGCCGTAGTAAAACCGCCGCCAGACTTTGCGATCTCCCACGCCGATGATCAGCGTCTTGCGGAACGTTCGCAGCGTGGGAATCCGCGTGCGGTTCAGATGCTCGCGGCAGCGGCGGAAGCGGATGGCCACGACGGTTTCGCGCCGCGTCTGGTAGCCGACGAGAAACCCGACCAACAAGCCGAGCGGAATCAGCCAGCGGCCTTCGGCACTCCAGGTAAAGATCCAGCCTGCGATACCGCACAGCAGCCCGATGATCGGAGCCAAGAGGGCCCACGAAAGATCGGGCACGCTGCGATGTTCGCTGTTCCAGTCGCAATCCGCGTCTTCGCCGCAGACGACGCAGCAGTCGGGCAGCTCGGCGGTCCAGCGATCGCCGTAAAGATAAACGTGGTCGTTGTGGTCCTCGGCAGAGACGCGCAGCTCCTTGCGGCTCCCCACGTCCTGCAGAAAGGTGAAATATTCGGTGGTGAGCTGCCGCAGTTCAGGGAAGTTCGACCAATAAAAGAGCGCGACCCGCTTGAGGTGTTCCCAGACGGCTACGGCGCCGGTGCGGAACCACTGTCCGACGCGACTGACCCAGCGGAGCCACGATGGCTGGTATGCGGCGCCTGCCAAAGTCGCCTCGGGGAAAAGGGGCGGCTCAAAATCGGTTGCCGCCATCCAGGCCTGCCCGTCGAGCGAGACCTGGTCGTAAACCCGCAACCGGCCGTCGCGCGCAAACTCCCGGAGCGTGTCGACGGGGAAGGGCCCCTGAACGTCACGCGGCGCTCTTGGGTCCCGATAAAAGACCTCGCCGGACATACCGGCGGTTGTACCAAGCTCGGGAGAGCGTTAGAAGCGACTTGGGCATTCTGCGGATCGGCGAGCGCAACATCGCCGGGTCGCGGGCCCGTCCGCGACCTCGCGGCGGCGTTATCGCGATCAGTGCGGCAGCGATTCGAACGGATCGCCGTTGCTCGAGCCGGAGGTGCTCAAGGCCGGGCTTGCCGGACTCGGGTGAGGCGGCGATTGCGATCCCGCGACCGGCGGATCAGCAAACGGATTGTCCGCCGTCGCGCTCTTCGGAGAAGTCGATGCGGACGCTTTTGCCGTCGGAGGCATCGACGCATCTGGGTCGAATGGACTAATTTGGCCGCGCGCTGCACCGGGCGCGGCGGCAGGCGAAGCCTGCAGCGGTTGATTCCACTCGCTGCCTCCGTCGGCTTCCGGCCAGGTTCCAGCGGCGCCACTCCGGCCAGTAGGCGTTCGATTGGGACTGGCAAGCGGAGAAGGTGCCCCAAACTGCGGGGGCGGGCCACCGGCAGAAGGTTCGGCGACCGTGGACGAGGCGGTGTCGATCTGGTCGCCGCGGACACCGGCGACCGCCGTCTGCGTTTGCCTCCGCGACAGAGCCCCGATGTCGAATGGCGGGTAGTACGGCTTCTTTGGCACTTGCCAATTCCCAGGGGGAATCGCAGTCGGGTTGACGTCGATTTGTCCAATTTCGAGATTGATTTTCAGATTCGCTTGCGGCCATTCAAGCGCAATCAGATGGGGCATGATGATCCCCGTCTGCTTGTCGCGGAAATGCTGATCGAGCCGCGCTCGGGCAATCAGGTTGCCGTTGAGGTCGTGCAAACTATGGCTCAGGATAACGCCGCGGCGGAGATCGACGCGGATTACTTTCTTCACAGTTTGGCCCGATGGTGACAGTCGCTCGGAAATCAAATTCATGTACTGGCTGTTGCGCTCCAGACGCAGGGTCACGTGCTGTGGGTCGACCGGAACGACGCCCAGCGCCTCCATCAGCCAATCGGGCTGAAAGGGGATTTGCGAAAGCATCTGCGAGTTGGGCACGTCTTCGTGGCGCGCCTGGTAGACGTAACTTGGCTGGCCGTTCGCGTTGCCCCGTTTAACCCAAAACCAGAACCAGTCGTGGTTGGAGCCAAAGTCCGCTTCTTCGTCCATGCCGAGGATGCCGGCCGTCAGGCGGAAGTTGCGCGGCCGCTCGACCGCGATCTGCCCGCCCAGGTGCACCGGCATGCTCTGTCCGGAGATCCGCACGTCGTTGGAACGCCAGGCAACAAGCGGCTCGATGTTGACGTTGACGCGTCGCACAATCTGTTCGGCCGACGCATTCGCCGGCAGCGACGGTCCGAAATCGTTACGTGTGAACGGAGCGGGAATGGAACATCCCGACACCAATAACAGCCCGAGAGTCGCGACGCTCGCAAAGAAAACCCCGCCGGCGGTCGGCGGTTGCGTACCTGCCGTGTCTCTTGCAACTTCTCGGAGGGAATCGCGATCCATCGCGTGGGTGTCCGTGGTTTCTCTGCGGCCGCCTGTTCCGCGGCTCGTTGCGGGAGCCGCAAGTTGACCGCTATTTGGGCTCCGCCATGATGCTGGTCTCGAGCTCCCGCTGCAGGGCGGTAATCTCCGATTCCAAAAGTTGTTGATCTCGCACTTCAAACGGCCCCTCGCCTTGCAGACCAGTAAGCTCGAGAATCGCACCCTCAAGATCGGTCCGCGTTTGGGTGATGCGCAAGCGCCTACGCTGGACAAGCAGCAAGGCCAACACGTAGCGAAACTTCTCTCTCCCCGGATTGGCGTCTTCCGAGAGTTGCTCGAACTGTCGCAACAAAGCGTCGGGGTCCAAAGCCCGCCGGTGCGACCGATCGGCTTCGGGGACCGTCAGCCGCCAATAACCGAGTGCCCCCGTCGGCGGCCCGCTCCAGGCCGCGGCCGAGAAATCGAGACGCACCCACTCGTTCTCCTTTTCGACGACCGCCGAGTAGCACACGTCGCCAGGAACCAGCGGTTTTCCGGTTCGCGAGCAGGTCTTTCCGAGCGGCTTAAGCTGATAGTCCATCGGCCTCTCGAGTGGCGAAGCGGCATGTCCCCTGCAAAGCTCCGCGCGCGAATCGATCGTGGGGGGCGGATCGTACTTAAACCCCGAAAATGGCTCAAGATGAGGCGGACTGGAGGCCGGCGGCCGAATCACGAACTGACTGGCCGGTCTACCGAACTGGGAACGCGCTCAAGCCAGGGTTTGGGAACCGCGGAAGATCGGGGGACGGAGGGCCGCGGGACCATCTGGGAGAAAAACTCGACAATGCGGCCGTCAAACTCCTCGGGATCGACCTCCCGGGCCAGATTGTGCTTGGCCGTTTTGACCAGCCAGCGCCGACTCGTCGCTTGCGGAAACCGCTCGAAGAGCGTCTCGCTGATTTCCGGCAGGACGTAAGTGTCGCGGCCGTCCACGATCATCAGGATGGATCGATCACCCAGTCGTCCCAGCCAATCTTCGAGCACGACGTAA
>Ga0187781_10004104_pt1 | contig 10873 bp, 8 predicted proteins | sample 0715_SJ02_MP02_2_FD_132447 | JGI IMG/M metagenome (GOLD analysis project Ga0187781, IMG submission 132447) | Tropical peat soil microbial communities from peatlands in Department of Meta, Colombia - 0715_SJ02_MP02_20_MG | ecosystem: Environmental > Terrestrial > Soil > Wetlands > Peat | place...
GCCTGCAATCATCGCCAGCCGGATCGCGTGCCGGTTGATTTTTCCGGCCACCCTTCCTCAGGAGTCGCCGCCATCGCCTACGCCAAACTCCGCGATTATCTCGGACTCCCCAAGAAAACTATCCGTGTTTACGACCCCATTCAGCAATTGGCCGTCGTGGATGACGACGTGCTCGAGAAATTCGGGATCGATACGCTGGATCTCGGCCGCGCCTTCGCCCTCGACGAAGAATCCTGGGCGGATTGGACATTGCCCGACGGCACCCCTTGCAAGATGCCGGCGTGGGCCTTGCCTGAAAAAGCCGACGGAAAGTGGGTCTTTCGCTCCAAAAGCGGACGCGTGATTGCCCACATGCCCGAGGGTGCGCTCTATTTCGAACAAACTTATTTCCCATTTGCAAACGAAAATAGACCCAACGCCATCTCCGAGGCCATGCCCGAGTCTATGTGGACCGCCATCGGTGGTCCTCCCGGCCCACGAGTCGATCAGGCGCAGTTGAGAGAAGGTGCAAGACAACTTCGGCAAAAGACAGACAAGGCCATTCTGGGCGGCTTCGGCGGCAATCTGCTCGAAACCGGGCAGTTCTTCTTTCGCAATGACAACTTCTTTATGCTCCTGGCGGCCGAGCCTGGCAAGGCGCATAAGTTCCTTGACGACCTTGTCGAGATTCACTTGGTAAACCTGGAGAAATATTTGGAAGCGGTAGGAGATTGTATCGACATCATCAAGTTTGGCGACGATCTGGGAATGCAGAGTGGCCCGCAACTTTCACCCAAGATGTACCGGGAATTCTTCAAGCCGCGCCACAAACTCATGTGGACGCGCGCCAAACAACTTGCCAACGTGAAAGTCATGCTCCATTGTTGTGGTGGGGTGCGGGAACTGTTGCCGGATTTGATTGACGCCGGATTAGAGGCAATCAATCCGGTTCAGATTTCTTGCGCGGGAATGGACGCCGGGGAGCTCAAGGGGGAATTCGGGAAGGACATGGTGTTCTGGGGTGGAGGTTGCGACACGCAGACCATCCTGCCCAACGGCACGCCGGAGGAAGTCCGCCGCCACGTCAGAGAACAAGTGCGAATTCTTAGCCCTGGCGGAGGCTTTGTTTTCCAGCAGGTGCACAATATCCTGGCCAACGTTCCCCCGGAAAATGTTGTGGCCATGTACGAGGCGGTTCACGGCCGAATATAAAGGAAGATTTTACTAGTCACTCGGTTCTCTGAAAGAACTTCCACCGTTTGCGCGGGCTGCCAGCCGGGAACCTGAAAATCGTGCGAGACGATGCGCGCCCCGGAACGGAGCTGCCGCTCGAGCATAGGGCGTAGGCGTTCATTAACGGAAGTCAAGAGGTATAGGGTTACCACCGTGGCGTGACGGACATTGACCTCGAACATGTTTTCGTGGATTATTTGGGCGCGGTTCTGTAAACCGAGTTCTTGGATACGTCGCGAGGATTTCTCGTAAAGGTCGGAATTGAGTTCTACTCCCACGGCGCGCGCTCCGAACTTTTGTGCTGCCATGATCACGATGCGTCCGTCCCCCGATCCCAGGTCGTAGACCACATCGTCGGGTTGGACCTTGGCGACTTCCAGCATCTTCTGCACCACCGCCATGGGCGTAGGCACATAGGGAACAACGTGCTCCAGATATTTGCCCGCATCGGTCTGGGAAGGTGTAAGGGGTACGGACTGCGAGGCAGCCGTCTGGCAGAAAAGCAGCAGGGCAGGAACGACAGCGAAAAGCGCAAACCTGCTAATGGTTCTTGGGAAGTCGACGCCGCGTGCAACTCGTCCCATGACATTATTGTATGGGTCGCAGGGAATCTTGTCGAGGTCTGATGCCCCACCCCCAGCACCATCTTCGGCGTGAATTAACGTTGGCCAACGGTACGGCCATCGTGGTCGCGAACATGATCGGGGCGGGAATCTTTGGCATCACGGGCTTCCTCGCCGGGGACCTGGGCAAGCCTTATTTGGTGCTTGGAATCTGGTTGGCAGGCGCGGTGGTGGCCGTGGCAGGGTGCCTATGTTATGCGGAGTTGGCAGTTAATCTGCCCCGTTCCGGAGGTGAATACATTTACGTGCGCGAGGCTTGGGGGCCGGCCTGGGGATTTCTGAGCGGCTGGATTTCCTTTTTCGCGGGATTTGCCGCCCCCATCGCGGCCGCGGCGCTGCTTTTTTCCGAGTATTTAGCTCACTTTTATCCTCGGCTCTCACCCAGATTGGCGACGGGACTCCTAGCTACCTCTTTGAGGTGGGCCCACACGGGCAATGGGCATTTGCTGGCGGTAGGGGTGCTCACTCTGTTCGCCGTAGTCAACATCCTCGGCGTGCGTTTCGCCGGCAAAATCCAAAACGTTCTTACCGGATTGAAAGTTGGAATCCTGGGAGCCTTTGTGGCGCTCGCTTTCCTGGTGGGGAAGGGAAGTGTCTCTCACTTCTCCGCAGAGGCGGTGCGCACCTCTCACCACAGCCTAGCCGCACAATCCGCAGTTTCCCTCATCTTCGTTATGTTCGCCTATAGCGGTTGGAACGCCGCTACTTACGTGGCCGAGGAGATGAAGTCGCCGGAGCGAACCCTGCCTGCCTCACTTGTTGCCGGGACCTTGATTGTGGCGGCCCTCTATCTGGCGTTGAACACTGCGTTCATCTATGCCATGCCTTTGGAAGCCATGAAGGGCATCGAGCGCATCGGCGGAGCAGCGGCGGGAGCGCTCTTTGGAGGGAAAGGGGGAGACTTCTTTAGCGCGGTAATGTCAGTGGGGTTGCTTTCCACGGTCAGCGCTATGGTGATCGTCGGGCCACGCGTCTACTACGCGATGGCCCAGGATGGGTGCTTCTTTCAGGGTGCCGCGCATGTGAATCCACGGTGGGGGACACCGGTCCAGGCCATTCTCTGGCAGGCCGTGGCAACAGCCCTGATGATCCTCACGGGAACGTTCGAAAGCCTCCTCTATTACATCGGCTTCGCCTTAATCCTGTTTGCCGCCCTGGCGGTGGCAGGCATGGTCCGCCTGCGTAAGCGGCCTGGCTGGAAGCGGCTCGCGGCCGTAAGTTGGGGATATCCCTTGGCGCCCGCAGTTTTTGTTGGCGCCAGCGTGTGGATGCTCTGCTACACGATGGCCCTCCGGCCAAAGGAATCCTCTCTCGGCCTGCTGACCATGGCGGCTGGGATGCTGACCTATCGCTGGCTTTTCCGCCGGCGCGCGAAGCCGTAAGTCGATTACTTGTCTTGTAGGGGCAGGGCTTGCCCTGCCCCATCCGTCAGGTGATGGACAAGGGGTGCCCCTACAGAGGAGGGAAGTCATGGCTGAAACGAACCTGCATGAAATACTTGGCAAGCAATATCGCGCCTCGATGGCGATGTTAAGGGAGGCAATCACCAAGTGTCCGGAATCACTCTGGCTGGCTCCCGAATATCCCAACAAGTTCTGGCACATTGCCTACCATGTGCTCTTCTGCACTCATATGTATCTGCAAAATACCTACGAAGAATTCACTCCCTGGAAAAAGCACCGGGAGAACTACCAGTGGCTTGGTCCTCTTCCCTGGCCGCCTCACGAGCGGCCGAAGATCGAGACGCCATATAGCAAAGCGGAGATTCTCGAATACCTCCGAATCTGCCGCGAGGAAATTGACGCCAAAGTGCCGTGCCTGGATTTAAACGCGCCCTCAGGGTTCTCCTGGCTACCTTTCGGCAAACTGGAATTGCAGCTCTACAACATTCGGCACATTCACCATCACACAGGACAATTGATCGATCGGCTGAGGACGGTAGCCCAGATCGGTGTCGCCTGGGTGGTTGCTGTTTGAAGCGCTTTGGAGTGCGGCAGCTTGCCGCTAGGGAAGCGAGCCGACTCGCACTTACAACGCCTTACCGGAAGAGGGCCAGTGAAGCTGCTACGCGGAGTCACTCAATACAATCCTCAATAGACCAGAGCCGCTGATTGACGGCAGAAGCCGCAGGGTCGAAAAACCACTGGCCCAGAATCAGTTCGCGCTGAAAGCAGAGGGGATAGCGCAAATAGGGCTCGGCACGTCATTATGACCGTTTTCCATAAGCTTTCGCGGGCCGAAGGCCCATGGGGACAGACCTCAATCAAGGCGTTGATTCGAGCCGTCTCCTTGCGCAAGTGTCGCAGGCTTCCTGCCAACTTCATCCTTGCCTTATGGAGGCCGGAGATGTCGCTTCCAGTTTCTCCTCCACCGCCTCGGGATCTGCCGCTTGTCATACACCCTTCAGATATTCCTCAGTTTTTCACTTGACAAGTATCGGTTTCTACAATAGCATTTGCTAGAGTAGTGATCAGAAATCCACGTAATGGAGGTAACCAAACTATGCCCGAGAAAAAACAAGGTGTTATCGTTAAGGTCACAGATTTGGAGACTGGGCGAGAACTATTCACTCAGGAACACACGACGGTCGACTTTGCCTTGTGCTGTTGTACCACGTGTTGCTGGCATTTCAAGTCCGCGACCCCGACTACCAGGACATAGTTCCGGGTGAGGGGTTCGTTTCCAGCGTCGCAAGGGTAGAAGGCAAGCACGAAACGAAGAAGAGGTGGTCGCGGGGCCTCGAGAGGGGGGCGGCGCTTACGTCTCTTATTTTGGCTCGCAGCCAAGGGGAGGGGTGGGCCCGTCCATCCTCTGCAATGTCGTCGTTAACCAAGTGCTATGCTGGTCTATCCCGCCCTTGGCCAAAGGCAGCGTGCTGCTAAGCAGATTCCGCGTGTAGGGCGCAACATGCGATGTCTAACCGGGCCGCTGGCGCCACCGACGCAACGGCGACTCCCAGACTTTGCCGTGCACCAAGGAAAATCCTTCAAGAGCACCGCATCCGATGTAACTGCGCTTGCCCACGCTTAAGGAGGTAATTGAGACCGCCGCCCGTAGCGGCTCGCGGTCGGAATGGAGCGGCGCTCTCTCCTCAGGAAAACGCCACACGCTAATGGCCCGAATGTCAAAACAATTTGGGTTCCTGTGTTCGACGCTTGATGACCCGCGACGCATCCAGCTCCGCCAGGCTGAGATTCTAGAGGCATACCAGCAGCGCGGCACCCTCGACGATATCGTCGAGATCAGTCATGATCTCACCAAGCTGCGACGGGTGGATGGCCCGAAGATGGTGGACGCCTTGCTCTTGTTTCAACAGCCGTTTATGCAGCCAGTGCAGTACACGCACGACCCCGATTATCCGCTTCAGCCTCGCGTACGCCTTCCGGGACCCCTAATTCCCGATCCCCCGTTTCGCGAAGTCATCCGCGACCGTCGGAGTCTGCGCACCTTCGCCGCTACTCCCCTAAGACTAGTCGAGCTCAGTTCCCTGCTGTTCGGAGCCATGGGCGAGACCGGACGAGTAGTCACGGGTTATATCGATGATCACCCTTTCACCGCCTCTCTCAGGTCGATCCCGTCGGCGGGAGCGCTTCACCCCACAGGCATTTTTGCGGTGATACTGCAAGAAGGCGAGCTTGCTCGGGGGGTGTACCACTACGACGTTCCGGAACACGCGCTCGAGTTCGTGAAGTCTCTCGGTGAGGCGGAATCCGACCTGCTATTTGCAGCTTTTCCGATTCATCCAAGAGTGGTGGATCTGACACACGCTTCCGCAATTTTCTTCATTTCGACCAAATTCTGGCGGGTGCGTGCGAAGTACGGCCCGCGCGGATACCGGTATTGCCTGCTGGAGGCCGGCTGTGCATGCCAGAACCTTAGCCTGACGGCCGTCGCTCTTGGGCTTGCGCATGTAGTTCTCGGCGGGTTCTATGACGACGAAATCCATACCTGGCTGGAAATCGACGGAATTGATCATGCCGTAATTGCGGCGGTGGCAGTTGGTGCTCCGCCTGTGGAGCGCGAAGAGGAGTCACACCATGTCCAGTTCTGATCCTCTACCTTTGGCGGAGGAAATTAACTTCAAGGACGTTTTTGGAGTCTTTGTCTTGAGTCCGGACGACGTCGAGTTCCGCACCGGGGCTACCAGCGGCAGATCGTTTCTCGTCTCCGATCCTGAACGGCGAGGCCTCCTAGGTCCCATCATCGAGAGAATACTTTCGCGACAATTAGTGCAGGCGCGCCCGTGGAATGGGGCCGAAAGTGAGCTTCTCAGAGAGCTGATGCCACAACTGCTGCAAAACGGGATCGTTGCGTCTGATGGTAAGGCGCAGATAATGAGCGAAGATCGCGGCTTTTCGATCCCTGTGCTACGCAAGCCGCTGGCGGAGGCTCATATAGCGATCCTTGGCCACGGGGTTCTGGGAGAAGCCATTCGACTTCTATTGCGGGAGATGCCTTGTGGGTTCACAACTGTGGTTGAGAGCTCATCGTCCGTAAAACCTAGCCATCTTGGAGAAATCGACATTGCAGAGAGGCCTTCGACCCAAGCGGCAACGATTTCCCAGACCAGAGTCGCTCGGCCTATTGGTGAGCTGGAATGGATTGAGACCATGAAAGGTCACGATTGGGTCATCGCTGCACAAGATTCCTTTGAACCAGAGGAACTGGCAGCGCTGAACAAGGCGGCCTTGCATCTGGCTGTGCCGTGGTCGCTGGTTTGTTTTGATGGTTACGAAGGGTGGGTGGGGCCGACCTTTGTGCCAGGGCAGACCGCTTGCTTCAGTTGCTTTCGCAGGCGTCTCTTCGCCAGCGCTGCCGAGCCAAAGCATGTGTTCACAGACCCAGGCGTCAAAGTCCACCGCGTCCCTTCACCTTGGTCCGTCGGCCTCGAGGCCAGTGCGTGGGTCTCTCTGATCGCGTCACTGTTTGCACTCGAAGTCATCGCGACCATGAATGGGCACGGCTTTACTCTTAATCACCTTCTGATCGTGCACCGATTGAATCTAACCTTTCAACGCGAGTCCGTGCTCCGGTTGCCGCGGTGCCAAGATTGCTCCCCCCGCCGGCACGCTCCCAGGTCGAACGTTTTCTCACATCTACTGACCTCACGCAACCCGACAGGAAGAAACTAATGACGGATCGGTCGCGATATAACGTGCCACGCCAATGGTTGCCGTTTCTAGGTCCGAAATTGGGACTGGCAAAGGGACTCTACCATCTGGCGGCGGATCCCGATGACTTCGATCTGCATCAGGTTTTTCCGACTCTGGCGTCTGTGGGTAGGCTTCTGGGTCATCGACACGAGCTCGATCCTCGCGCAGGAGGCGCCGGTGTCACAGTTGAGGACGCCATAAATCGGGCAATGGGCGAGTTGCTGGAACGGTATGCGTTCTTTGCTTACGATGGAGCAAGCCGAATCTTGTTATCTTACCGGGAGCTTGTGGAGCGCGGTTACAGGTCGGTCCCATTCGAGAACTTTGTGCCCTTCTCGCGCGAACAGTACCGCTCGGAGAGCTTTCCGTTTGCTGAGTTCACGCAAGCCACGCGGGTCGTCTGGGTGGAGGGCACTAACCTCTTGGACGGTCTCCCTAGCTTCGTCCCAGGGGAGCTGCTTTCGCTCAGTTACTTTTCCCACGATGAAAACCTACCTTGCTTTTACCCCACGAGCTCTGGTTGTGCCGTGGCTACCTCGGTGGAAGAAGCTCTGCTTAAGGGATTACTGGAGTCGATCGAACGGGACGCGGTCATGATACGTTGGTACGCCCGCATCCCGCCGCCCATGTTGGACCTTGATCCAACGGATCTCCTGGGAGTGCCTCCGGGACTTCAGACACACAATCTGGAGATTCGTTTCCACGATCTGACGGTGGACGGGGAGGTCCCTGTGGTCGGCGTTACTTGTGTCGAAAGGACAGGCCGTTCTTGTTTCTTTATCCTTAGCGCCGCGTCCGCTCTTCACGTCTCCGCGGCAGCACGCAAAGCGCTGGTCGAAGGTGGACAGGGGCGTCCTTTTGTGAAGTCGATGGTTGGCACATCAGAAGCTCCGCTGGAAGGTGCCGTGTTCGGTGACTTCGAATCAAACCTCCGGTTTTACGCCGAGCCGTCGAATGCGCGGTACGTCGAGTGGTTTTTGCAGAACACGAGTTTATCGGCGCGTAAGTTCCCGAGCGCCCCAGACGGCAAAAAACCACTCGAATCCCTCAGAGCTCTGTTGGATCGGTGTGTGACTATGGCAATCACACCCATTGCGTTTGACATGACGACATCAGAAATGGAGGAAACCGGCCTGTTCGCCTGCCGGGTATTTGTGCCGGAACTGGTACCACTCTGCGTCCCGTCGACGCCTTTTCTCGGTCATCCGAGGTTGGCGCGCTTCATTGGCTCCTGCAAACCGAGTACGTCCACATGCATACCTGATTGGGTTCCGCACCCGTTCCCATAGCTCTTGCACGAGCGGCGTGAGTTAGTTGCGCAAGAAGATGGAACGCCTTGCGATGCAGCATTGGGCTCAGGCTTGCCTGACCGGTGCTGGCTTGTCGCAAAGAAATTCACCGACAGCAGAAAAGCCCTCCGCTTCTGCGACGCTAATCGGCCTCGCAGGTCGCGAAGGGTGCAGATTTCTGACTGCTCAGGATACGCGCGAAGCGGTTGACGCGCGCGTGCTCGGTGGCGCTATGGCGCGCGGCGGACACATAGGGAACGAACAAGAAAGGCGCGGCCAAGATACTAAGAAAAATATTCCTCAGCCGGACGCCGGGAGGGAGCTCGCCGTTACTGATCCGGAAAACAGCGGGGTAGTAGCGCAGGACCACGCCGTAGATGTCTGCCGCCAGCGAAAGGTGGTTGGAATGCGCGCCGCAGACCTGGCTCTGGCCTGCGCGGATGGCCTGCAAGAACTCCCCGCGATGGGCGGCGGGGCAAACCGTGTAAGTTCGCCCCAGGCGACGAAGCGTGTGCGAGTCGCTTCCGCCGATTACCCCAACCGTGCGTCCACGCCGCCGGAAAGTCTCCACCAGATGGGCTGTTAACGCATTGTGGTCGCGCTCTTGGCTGCCGTTTCGAACCTCGAACACGTCAAACGACTCCGACATGCATTGCGTAAAACCCAAGACACGCTCGGCGTCCCCGAAGTTGTGGAAGAAGTGGTTCAGCACGAACAGGAGGTTTTGTTGGCGCAGGTAGGGAAGCAGTTCGTTCGCGTTGGCGCGCAGGCGTTGGATTTCACGGTGCTGCGCTTCGTTCAACCCGTAAACTCCGAGGTGAACAGTGTGGTCGAATTCCGGAAACGTGGCGCTGACTTCTTCGCCGGTGATGAAGTCCTGGAGATCGCCCAGGCGGTCAAGCAGTGCGAGGCAGCCATCCAGGGAATCGTGGTCGGTTATGGTGACGAGGTCCATCCCCCGGCGCTTGGCCGTCAAATACACATCGAGGGGCCGGGAATAGCAATCCCGGCAGCGCAAGAAGCGGAGGTGCTTGGCCCGCCCCGAGTGAAGGGTGTGGCAGTGCATATCAGCCTTCAAGAACTTGTTGGCTTGTCCCTGAGCCACAAGATGCTATATTAAGAAGCCCGGAAGCGCACGGCAAGTGTTTTCTAAAGGCAGGATTCAGGAGCCAGGATTCGAGGAGAGCAAAAACCGCGTGGGCATCTTGCTTTATACATGAAACGACCCGGTCATTCCGAGCGAAGCGAGGAATCTTGCGTTGTTCTCCGTACCCGAGCGAGCTTCCTCATTTTGCTTCCCTTGCTCGCGCCATCTTCTTTCGGCGCCTCCCAGGCTATTCAGTACCAGCTCGACTTACGCGCACCCGCCTCGCATCAAGTGGAAGTCGTGATGACGGTCCGAGAAGCCTCGCCTTCCACGGAATTCCAGTTCCCGGCCTGGAATAACCTCTACCAGATTCGCGATTTTGCGCGCTACATCGGTGAGCTCAGCCCCGAGTGTGATGGAGGAAAGGAGCAACTGACCCGCGTTGACCTGAACACCTGGAGGTCGGAGGCCAAGCCCTGCGCGGAACTGTCACTTCGCTACTCCGTGTACGTGGTAGGAGCGACACCGTTTTCAAGCGACGTGGATAGCACGCACGCCTTTCTGAACTTTGCTACGCTACTCTTCTACCTGCCCAAGGAGCGGGCACGTGCCGTGCGCGTCAGGTTGTTGGTTCCCGACGGGTGGAAGGTGGCGAGCCTGCTCGAGGAAGATGGGGACGGATTCCTCGCCCCGAATTATGACCTCCTGGCGGACAGCCCGGCGGAGGCGGGCCAGTTCCAGGATTACAGCTTTTCTCAGGATGGAGCAACCTACCGCGTGGTCGTTCACGCGGACCCCAAGGACTACTCAGCGGAGCGTCTTCTAGCCTCGCTGAAGAAGATCACGGCCACCGAAACCGCGCTGATGCGCGACGTACCCTTTTCTCGCTACACGTTTATCCTGCATTTTCCCCAAGATGCTCCAGGAGGGGGCGGCATGGAGCACCGCAACGGAACGGCCATCACGGTCCGGGCGCGGGGACTTCGCGAGCATTGGGAAAGCCTGGAGAGCGTGGCGGCGCATGAGTTTTTCCACCTGTGGAATGTGAAGCGCATCCGCCCGCAAGCGCTCGAGCCAATCGACTATGTCCACGGCAACGACACTCGCGACCTCTGGTTCTGTGAAGGCGTGACCAGCACTTATGGCGAACTCGTCCTGCTGCGAGCGGGACTGATCTCCCGCAAGACCTTTTACGCCCACTTAGGGTCCGCAATTGGGGATCTCGAATCTCGCCCAGCCCGTTTCTTCCAAAGCGTGCAGGAATCAGGTCTGGAGGCATGGTTCGAGAAGTATAGCGATTACCACCGGCCGGAACGTAGCATCTCGTACTACAATAAGGGCGAGCTGCTGGGCTTCCTGCTCGACCTTGCGTTGCGCCATGCCACTGGCAATGCCGCCGGCCTGGATGATGTGATGCGCGGCTTGAACGAAGATTTCGCCCGCCCCGGCCGCTACTATACGGAAGCGGACCTGCGGCGCGAGATAGGGCAGGTTGCCCCCAGTTTTTCC
>Ga0187781_10004105_pt1 | contig 10873 bp, 9 predicted proteins | sample 0715_SJ02_MP02_2_FD_132447 | JGI IMG/M metagenome (GOLD analysis project Ga0187781, IMG submission 132447) | Tropical peat soil microbial communities from peatlands in Department of Meta, Colombia - 0715_SJ02_MP02_20_MG | ecosystem: Environmental > Terrestrial > Soil > Wetlands > Peat | place...
ATCGGCATACCGGTCGTTTGGCTCGGCGCGAAATACGTGCAGAAGGAGCTGACTCAGATGAAGCCCCTCGAACCCCTATCCTTAGCACTCGCCTTGGGCATCCTGTCCGTGGCCGCGTTAGTGGCCGTAGCCATTCCCGCCCTCCGCGCGTCCCGCCTACAGCCAGCGGAGACCCTGCGGCAGGAATAATCTTTCCGTACAAGTCGGTCCCCGACCGATTATTCGTAGTGCAACGCGATCAGGGGATCCACCCGCGCAGCGAATCGCGCTGGCAAACAAACTGCGACACTAGCGCACATCAGCAGAAGCAGAAGCGATACTACGAGTGAAGTTGGATCCGCCGGCTTCAATCCGAAGAGCAAACTTGCGACCCAGTGCCCACACGCTAATGCCAGCGGCGCGCCGATGGTCATACCGACAGCGACAGGCCACAAAGATTGCCGCACCATGAGCCACAACACATTTGCGGGTCTTGCGCCCAATGCCATACGAATTCCGATTTCGTTGATGCGCCGCGTGACCGCGTATGCAACAACCCCGTATAGCCCTATGCACACCAGTAGCAACGCCAGAAGCCCTAGCAGGCCCGTAAGTGCCGCGAACAGCCGCTCCTGCCTGAGAGATTCATCGACGAGTTGATGCGACGTACTGACACGAAGCGATAGGTTCGGATCGATTCCCCGCACAACGCGCCGTACGAGAGGAACGAATTGCAGGGGATCGCCTGACGTACGGATTGCGAGGGTCTGGGCATCGTTCCAGGCCGCTTGGCTCTGCAAGTACGGGCAGTAGACCACCGCGCGCGACTGTGCCCGCAAGCTGTCGTATTTCGTGTCTTTCACCACCGCCACGATGGTCCCGGCGCTGGTCAGCCTGCCGATCGGGTTGTCCTTGCCAAAATAGCGGCGTGCCATCACTTCATTGATCGCGATTACCGGCGGCGCAGTCTCATTATCGGTAGGCTCGAAATCACGTCCGGCGAGCACTGGTATCCCGAAGGTCCTAAAGAAGTGCGCTCCAACGTGATTGAAGAATGTGTTCAGCGGCTCACCGTGAGATGGAGTGTACCCTGGGATCGTAATGTTTTCAAACCAACTTGGTTCAGATAGCGGAGTAGCTTCCACTATTGTCGCGGACCGGAACATGGGCAGAATTTCGACCCTGGCAAGCAGTTCGCCGTAAAGCTTCGCAGCGCGACGGCCGACGTAGCCATTCGGCGCGGGATCCTGCTTCACCAGCAACACATGCTCCCGATCGAAACCCGCATCCACACTTCGCAGGTTCTGCAAACTTCGGACGAATAAGGTCGCGCCGACAAGCAGCAACAGGGAGAGAGCCACTTGAGCCGTGACTAGCACCTGGTCCAAACGCCTCGGCCCGGAGCCTGGGATTGTTTGCTTGAGGCCCGAACTCAGGTCCAAGCGCGTAGCTCGCAACGCCGGCGCCAATCCGAACAGAACTCCGCTCACAAAGCATACGGCAAAGGCAAACCCCAAGATTTGCAAATTCGGTTGCACCTTCAATTCGACCTCGAAAAACCTGAGTAGCACCGCGTCCAACCAGAAAGCAAGTACCAAACCCAAGGTGCCGCCGGCAAACGACACCAGGAGGCTCTCGGTGAGCAATTGCCGTAGCAGTCGGAATCGGCCGGCGCCGATCGCCAACCGTACGGCAATTTCCTTGGTGCGCGCCGCGGACCTCGCCAGCAGCAGGCTCGCAAGGTTGGCACACGCGATCATCAGAACCATACCCACTACGCCCATAAGAATGTGCAGCGGAAACGAGAACTGCTGTCTGAGCCGGTTGAGTCCCTGGCTCCCCGAGGCTAACACCAGGCTCTCTTCGGATAATCGGCGCTGCACTTCCGGTGTCAGACGCGATCTGGCCTGGGTCATCAGCTGCTGATACAGGACGTTGAGACTGGCGCGCGCTTCGAGTTCCGGCGTTCCGGGCTTCAAACGGCCGATTGCGTACAACCAACCGACTTCGTAGCCACTCACAAGCGCTCCACCTGGCATGATCAGTGGCTGCGCGCTAAGGGCGACTGTGACATCCGGCCAGAAGCCGGGTTGTGTGCCGAAAAACTCCGGCGGCGTCACCCCTATGATGGTGAACGGGTGCCCGAAAATATACACAACCTTTCCGATTACAGCGCGATCGAGATTAAACTTCCGCTTCCACAGGCCATAGCTGATGACGGCCACCGGTCCGCCGCGATCATCACCCGGAGATAGCATCCGGCCGGCGGCCGCTGTGACCCCGAGTACGGAAAAATAGTTGCCGGAAACGAACTGACCGGTCGTCGGTTCCGCCTCTCCATCGGTCCTCACGCTCCAACCTGTGAAGGCATGAAATGCCGCCAGCCCCGAGAACACCGCGTTGTGGGCGCCAAGCTGTGAATACAGCGGATATGAGAGGGGCGCTGTGTCCTGTCCGGGAGCCTCTCGCCACACTAGAACAAGTTGGTCGGGGTGACGGACGGGCAGAGATTCGAACAGTGCTGCGTCGATCAAGCTGAAGATGCCGGTGTTCGCGCCAATACCGAGTGCCATGGAGAGCACAGCGATGGTGGTAAACCCTGGGCTGCGCCGCAGCATGCGCAAACCAAATCGGACATCCCTGAGAAAGGCTTCCGCGGCCGGCCAGCCTTGCCGGTCCCGATAGACTTCCTTCACTTGCTCCATCCCGCCGAATTCCCGGCGCGCCGCGTGTCGCGCCTTCTCGGCACTCATCCCTCTGCGCACGTTCTCCTCAGTCGCCATCTCGATATGCGTGCGAAGCTCTTCGTCGAGCTCGCGGTTAAGGCGGCGCTTCGAGAAAACCCCAAGGATGCGAAAAGCGAAGATACGAAGCCAAGACACGGCAGCCTACTCCTTTAGATAATCAACAGGAGAATAACTCGTTTCCCAATGAGTGTCAATCGAACCCCTCAGATCCTCTCCAAACCCCACGGTCATAAGCCTCTATCCTTCGCGCTGGCGTTGGGCATCCTGTCTGCGGCGGCGTTGGTGGCCGTAGGCATTCCGGCCCTTCGCGCGTCCCGCCTACAGCCTGCGGAGACTCTGCGGCAGGAATAACCCTTCCGTAGAAATCGCACCGACCTTTCGGAACAAATCGTAGAGGCCGCACGCAATCCCCAAGCCGCGATCGCGCACATTGAAGGTTTTCAGCCGGCGGTGCGGCGACAACTTACTCGAAGCCCATTTCGAGACCACAAGAGCCGTGAGTACGAGCGGCCTTGATCCCACGCGGTCCGGAGGAGTACAATCGGCAAACTTTAGAACCAGGAGGGACCGATGGCGGGGACTCGTATCGGTTTAGTCCAAAACCACTGGCAAGGACAGTTTGAAGGCCGTCTTGTAACGCCGGCCGACGATGCATATGACGCTGCACGCCGTATCTGGAACGGCATGATCGATCGAAGGCCGACGCTCATCGCGCGATGCGTATCTCCAAATGATGTCCGCGCAGCCGTAAAACTTGCGCGGGCGGAGCAAATGCCGGTCAGCGTTCGTGGCGGCGGTCACGGCGTTGCAGGAACGGCGGTCTGCGACGGCGGAGTCATGATCGATCTCTCGGCCATGAAATCCATCCACGTTGATCCCGTCGCGCATGAGGCTATTGCGGCGCCTGGGGTGCTTTGGGGCGAGTTCGACCGTGCTACGCAAGCCCACGGGCTAGCGACCACCGGAGGGCAGGTATCCCACACAGGTATCGCCGGATTGACGCTGGGAGGTGGTCTTGGCTATCTCATGGGCAAGCACGGCGCAACCTGCGATAACCTCCTTTCGGTGGATCTCGTAACGGCGGACGGTGAGATGCTCACGGCCAGCGCGGAGCAGAATCCAGATCTATTTTGGGCGATGCGGGGCGCTGGCGCTAATTTTGGTGTTGTCACTTCGTTCCGCTACCGCCTCCATCCCCTGAGTCAGGTGCTCGCCGGTTTGTTGCTGCACCCGCGTGAACGCGCGCGTGACCTGATTGCCTTTCATCGAGAGTTTCTTGCTGCCTCACCGGATGAACTTGATACGACCATCGGATTTCTGAACTCGCCAGAGGGTGCCCCGCTGGTGGGGATCGTCGTGGTTTACGCTGGTTCAATACCGGATGGCGAACGGGTACTCGCTCCGTTGCGCAAGTTCGGACCACCGCTTGCGGACCTCGTCCGGTCCATGCCTTACACCGAGGTGCAAAGCATGCTAGACAACGCTGTTCCCATCGGTGACCGGTATTACTGGAAGTCCAATTTTGTGAGCGAACTCACGCCTGATCTCGCTGACGTGCTGAGTAAGGGCGCTGATGCAATGCCATCACCTCAATCCTTGATTCTGCTTTTTGAAGTAAAGGGAGAGATTCGGCGAGGTCGGAAGGATGCGATGGCGTTCGATCACCGCGACGCCAATTTTGAGCTGTCCATTATCGCGCATTGGACCGATAGGGGCGGCGATGCCGCTAATACTCAGTGGGCGCGCGAGGTATGGAGCGGCGCCCAGCCGTTTGTGTCTTCTGCCGTTTACGCGAATCACTTAACTGCGGACGAAACACCAAATCGGGTTCGAGCGGCTTACGGAGCTGATAAGTACGAGAAATTGGCTGCCTTGAAGGCCAAATACGACCCGGACAATTTCTTCAGGATGAACCACAACATCGCACCTGAGGGCGCATGATCGCAGGTTAGTCCTGGTGAGCGCGATCACGTCAAGTTGACGGGAAATCACCTAATCGCGGACTTGATGCACGCGAGCAGGAAGTCGCATTCTATTCAGCAGCTTCACGGCAACCTTTCGACTCCCGATTTCTCTGCTCCGAATCGTCTCGAAACCCAGAGGCCATAAGCCGCACCCAAGGCGGCAGCCCTGAGGCCGAAAAGAAGCTCGCGCTACAATCGTATCCAATGCAGGAAAACTACGACGCCGTGGTCGTCGGCGCCGGCCACGCCGGCTGCGAGGCTGCCCGTGCCTGCGCGCGCATGGGCCTCAAAACCGCCATGGTCACCATGAACCTCGACCTCATCGCGCAAATGTCCTGCAACCCTGCCATCGGCGGCATCGCCAAAGGCCATCTGGTCCGCGAAATCGACGCCCTCGGCGGCGTCATGGGCGAAGTCACCGACGCCGTCGGCATCCAGTTCCGCCTGCTCAACACCAGCCGCGGCCCCGCCGTCTGGTCGCCTCGCGCTCAGTGCGATAAGAAAATGTACCGCGTCAAGATGCGCGAACTCCTTGAGCGTGAGCCCAATCTGCGCATCAAGCAGGCCGAAGTCGCCGAGTTGATCCTCGAGGCAAACGGCAATCGTAGAGTTTCCGGTTTGAAACTCCGCGATGGCCGCTCGATCCGCGCCGCTGCCGTCATCGTGACCACCGGCACGTTCCTCAACGGCCTCGCTCACGTCGGCGAAATGACCTACACTTGCGGTCGCAACGGCGAAGCGCCTTCTCAACTACTCGGTGATCAGCTTCGCACCCTCGGTCTCCAGTGGACTCGCTTGAAAACCGGTACCCCGCCCCGCCTCGACGGCCGCACCATCGATTGGTCGCAGTTCGAACCCCAACCCGGCGATCCCGAACCCACACCTTTTTCATTCCTGACCGAAAAAATCGATCGTCCTCAGATCGCCTGCCACATCGGTCGCACTACCGAAGAAACCCGGCGCATTTTGCGTGACAGTATCTCGCGCTCACCCCTTTATAGCGGGCAGATCGAAGGCATCGGCCCAAGATATTGTCCTTCGATCGAAGATAAGATCGTTAAATTCCCGGACAAGCCAACCCACCAGATCTTCTTGGAACCAGAAGGTTTAGACACCAACGAGGTGTACGTCAACGGCATGTCGACCAGCATGCCGATCGACGTGCAGGAAGGCATGGTGGCTTCCATCCCGGGTCTTGAACACGCAGAAATGATCCGACCCGGCTACGCCATTGAATACGACGCCATCGATCCCCGCGAACTCCTTCATACCCTTGAAGTTAAATCCATCAAGGGCCTGTTCCTCGCCGGCCAGATCAACGGCACATCCGGTTATGAAGAAGCCGGCTGCCAGGGTCTGGTCGCCGGCATCAACGCCGCTTGCCAGATCGGTGGCTCCGATCCTGTGATCATCCCGCGCACCGACGGCTACACCGGAATCCTGATCGATGACTTGGTCACAAAAGGCGCCGACGAGCCGTACCGCATGTTCACTTCACGTGCAGAGTTCCGTCTCCATCTCCGCATAGACAACGCTGACGAACGCCTCACACCAATCGCCAGGCGCATAGGTTTAGCTTCGGATGACCGTTGGCATCTCTTTGTTATCAAGCAGGAACAGAAAACCAAGCTGCGGGAGACCTTGTCCCGCCATCCAAACGGCCAGTGGCTCAAACGCCCGGAGTCCAACATCGCTGATCTCCGACCCTGGGTAATCGAGTGCCTGGGTGCTGAGCCAGTTCATGGTCTGCTCCCAACGGTCGAAACTGAGACGAAATACTCAGGTTACATCGCGCAGCAGGAGCGCCAAATCGAGCGCTTGAAGAAGTGCGAAAGCCGCCGCATCCCGAACAATTTTGTTTTTCGGGCACTTCCCGGCCTATCGAGAGAAATCGGCGAAAAGCTGGAAAAAGTTCAGCCCACAACCATTGGGCAGGCCGCGCGAATCCCGGGCGTGACTCCCGCAGCAATCGCAGTTCTCGACGTCTATTTGAGTATTGGACGTGTTTGCTGAAGTCCTGCGCAAACACCTCGCAGGTCTCGAGATCGAGCTGTCAACTCGACAAATCAAGCAGTTAGGGGAGCACTTCCGCCTCTTGAGCCGGTGGAACAAGGTTCTCAATTTGACAAGGATTGGGGATCTTGATGAGGCTATTCAGAGACATTATTGTGAGTCCCTCTTTCTTGGGGCTCACCTGCCACCAAAAGCCCTGAAGATTGTTGATTTGGGATCTGGTGCAGGCTTTCCCGGGGTTCCTGTCGCTGTCCTCCGACAAGACTGCCAAGTGACTCTGGTGGAGTCTCACCTCCGAAAAAGCGTGTTCCTTCGGGAAGCTACGCGAGCGATGGAAAACGTTCGGGTGATTGCAGAACGCGCAGAAGAAGTGGCTGAAAGGTTCGATTGGGCGATCTCGCGAGCGGTGAAGTACGAGGAAATCAAGGGGTGTCTGATCAACCTCGCTCCAAACATGGCTTTGTTGGCGGGCGAGGAAAACCCGGATGAACGTTTCACGTGGAACAAAATCAAAGTTCCGTGGGGACAGCACAGATTCCTCTGGTTTCGCAGTTCCACGTGAAACGTCGTGCTAACATAGATCCAAATTGGGAAAAGTAATCGCCGTCACCAACCAGAAGGGCGGGGTAGGAAAAACAACCACTGCCATTAATCTGGCCGCCTCGCTCGCCGTTAGCGACATCCGAGTCCTACTTATTGATTCCGATCCCCAGGGAAACGCAACCAGTGGGCTTGGAATCCTAAAGTCACCTGATCGCCCCAGCCTCTATCAGGTTCTCCTGGGTGAACGTGACCTCACCAGTGCAATCGTAAAGAGCGATCTTGACGGCCTGTACGTCGTTCCGTCGGATAAGAATCTGATTGGCGCGAATCTCGAACTCGTGTCGGCAACAGAACGGGAATTTCGCCTTCGACAGAAGGTCTCGCAAGTGAAAGAGCAGTATGAGTTTATTCTTGTTGATTGTCCGCCAGCACTAGATCTGTTGACACTAAACGCTCTGCTTGCGGCCGATTCGGTGCTCATTCCCATCCAGTGCGAATTTTTCGCTCTTGAAGGCATATCTGAGCTTATCGCTACGATCGACAGAATTCGGGAAACACTGCAGCACCCCCTCGCGATTGAGGGAATACTACTCACCATGTTCGATGACCGGACGAACCTCACACGACAGGTGGCGGCCGACTTGCGAGAATTCTTCGGCAAAGACGTACTACAAACAGTTATTCCGCGAAGTATTCGGTTGGCCGAGGCACCGAGCCACGGAAAACCGATTCTAACCTACGACCTGCGGTCGCGGGGGGCAGAGAGCTACATTCAACTAGCGAAGGAGATTTTGGATCGTGACCATGCCAAACGACAATCCGCGCAGAGCATTGGGTAGGGGATTGGGAGCGCTACTGCCGACGCGGCCGATCGGTGCGACTTCGCCGGTACCGGCACTCGAAGCGCAAGACTCCTCGAAAATCGGGATCGATCTCATCGATCCGAATCCGGTGCAGCCACGGCGGGTGTTTCAGCAGGACGCGCTGCATCAGCTCGCGGACTCCATTCGGCAGCATGGGATCATTCAGCCGCTCGTGATCCGGAAGGCTGGGGACCGCTACCAGCTCGTGGCAGGGGAACGGCGGTGGCGGGCGGCCAAGATTGCCGGACTGGCGGAAGTTCCGGCGGTAGTGCAGGAGATCTCGGACGACCACCTGCTCGAGATTACACTGATCGAGAACATCCAACGGGAGGACCTGAATCCCATCGAGCTGGCTGTTGCGCTCGATCGTATGGGCCGCGAACTCAATATAAGTCAGGACGAAATCGGGAGACGGACGGGGAAAGACCGGAGCACGATTTCGAATTCTATTCGCCTGCTGCAGTTACCACACGATTTACAACAACTTGTGGCGGAGCGTCGGCTTTCGGCGGGACATGCCAGGTCACTCCTCGCCCTGACGGATGAAGACATGCAGCGCAAGCTGGCAGAGAAGATCGTTGCGCAGGGGCTCTCGGTGCGCCAGGTGGAGCGGATGACCAAGCGGCTCACCGAACCGCGGGATACTGCGTCGCAGGAAGAAGAACTCGACCCCAACGTGAAGGCTGCGATCGCCGACATGGAGCGTGTGCTCGGCACGAAGGTCCGGATCGTGGAGAAGAGTGACCGGCGCGGCAAGATCGAGATTGATTATTACTCGCCGGAAGATCTGGACCGGATCTACAACGTGATCGCCGGACCGGCGGAGTAGCGACTACTTCATCAACTTCAAGATCTCCCCGAGTTCCCGCCGAATTTCGGGCAGCGGATCGGAAAACAAGATCTGCTGTTCCTGTTTTATTTCCTTCTGAGCGCTCTTGGCCTCCTCCTGGAGGAACTGGCGCGCACCGCCAATGGTAAAGCGCTTCTCGTAAAGCAGATGTTTGATCCGCAGCAGAAGCTCGACGTCTTTGCGGCGGTAGAGGCGATGGCCGGTACCGGACTTTTTCGGGCTCAGGGTAGGGAATTCGGTTTCCCAGTAGCGCAGGACGTATGGTTCTACGCCCAGCATCATGCTTACTTCGCCGATGCGGAAAAAGAGCTTATCTGGGATCTCGGGGGAATTCGCGGTGGCAACAGCTTCCGACACTACAACCGCCATGCTACGAGATAGGGACGAGGCCGTCAACCTCTGTTTGGTGGATCACTGTTGGGATTCTTACGTACAATATCAGGCCTCGACTTCGAAGATTTCAGTGTCATGAACACCGGCCCCTCTTAGCTCGGCCATGAATGCTGTCGGGTCGACGGCGTCGGACAAGAAGTGGACGCCAGACTGAACGTCTTTCCCAGCTGCGACCATGCGGGCAGCAGTGGCGAGTGCGACGGCGTTCATCCAGTAGTCACGACCGGCGTCGAACGTGATGCGAGCTTTAAGCGTTGCGGGCCGGCCTGCGGAACGGCCAACTACATAAACCACGACGAATCCGGCGACGGGCAGGCGGTTTCGCTGGAACATGCCGCGGAGAAGCCGGACGGCGGTTTCTTCGGAGAGAGGCAACATGGCAATCATGATTGCGCCGACGGCGTTCCGGAAACCGGACAGGTAGGAGTAAGTGAGGAAGTCACAATCGGTGAGGCGGCGGCCGATCTCTCCCAGCTCCGGCATGGAAAACAGGCTGAAGCGGCGGAGGCCGATGGGATCGCCGAGGGCGACCTTGCGGGATGCCATTGACATTTTGGCGCGCACCCACTTTCCTTTGCGGAAATAGCCGGGTTTGGTGAGTTCAGCCTGACGGAGAAAAGCGACGCCATCGCGCAGTGCATTGTCGGACCAGACGCCTGAGTCCGAGGAGCAGACGCTGACGGATTCAATCGAATCCATTCGGGACTTCGCCTGAGCGTGAGCGTAGACGGGGAGAAGCTCGGTGAGGCCAGGCGTCCATCCGGCCGAGACCACGAATGACAATCTCAGGTCGGTGATTTCGCGGTCGTGGGGGACCATGCGTTCCTTGACGATCGACAGGCCGGCCGGGTCGATGTAGTGACGGTGCGCGCGAAGGGCGGCTTGCGCGACGCGGTCCTGTAACAGCGTGACGGGTCCGGCGCAATTAAGGATGATCGAGGAGCGAGTGCAGAAGTCGTCTAGCGAACGGGCGTCGAGAACGTCGAGACGCGCGGCGGAGACTCGACTGCCGAGTTCTGCTGCGAGGGATTCTAGCTTGGAGGGGTCACGTCCGCCGATCAGGAGGTTGCCATCGGTGGACTTCGCCAGCTCGGATGCAACTGCTCGTCCGGTTGCGCCGTAGGCGCCGACGATGCCGAAGGTGAAGCGGTTGGTCAAGGCGCGACTTTTGCGGTGAAGTGTTTAGTTTAGCGGACGAGCCGGATGCTCGCCGCGAGGGCTTTGATTCGGGAATTGAGTTCTCCGTCCCTATTTGCCACTATTTGCCAAGGCGCTGGGGTTGCGGCGAGAGATTCTACACAGGCCCGGGCGCGTGGATGATCCGGGTCAGCTTGCCGTAATCCAGCCAATTGAAACCGCAGGCGGAGCAGTCATCAATCACGATATTGCCCGGACCCCCGTAATAGTGTGTGTCCATGGGCTTGCGGCAATGGGGGCAATTCAAACGCCGCTTCAGTTCCTCGGGATCCGGCGCAGGCGCTGCGGGCCCTTTGTGAGTGACGCGCGCACGCAGGTCTTCCG
>Ga0187781_10004106_pt1 | contig 10873 bp, 9 predicted proteins | sample 0715_SJ02_MP02_2_FD_132447 | JGI IMG/M metagenome (GOLD analysis project Ga0187781, IMG submission 132447) | Tropical peat soil microbial communities from peatlands in Department of Meta, Colombia - 0715_SJ02_MP02_20_MG | ecosystem: Environmental > Terrestrial > Soil > Wetlands > Peat | place...
CCCCGATAGCGGTGGTCAGCGGAATCTCTTTGGGGCATACCTCGACGCAGTTCTGCGCGTTGCCGCAATCCGCGATGCCGCCCTCTCCCATCAGCGCTTGCAGCCGCTCGTCCTGATGCATCGCGCCGGTCGGATGCTTGCCCATCAGATAGACCTGGCCGATTACCGCCGCGCCCATGAACTTGGAATGCGGGTTGACCTGCGGACAAGCCTCCAGACAACAGCCACACGTCATGCAGCGCGAGAACAGATACGCGAACTCCTGGATCTCGGAAGCGATTCGCGGGCCCGGACCCAGGTCGTAGGTGCCGTCGATCGAGATCCAGCTATGCGCCTTCTTCAGCGCCTCGAACATCGACGAACGATCGACCCACAAGTCGCGGATCAGCGGGAACTTCGACATCGGCTCGATCGTGATCGGCTCGGTCAGATTCTTGGCCAGCGCGGTACAGGCCTGGCGCACGCGCCCGTTGATCACCATCGTACAGGCGCCGCAGACTTCTTCCAGGCAGTTGGATTCCCAGGTCACCGGCGTGGTCGCCTTGCCCTGCCGATTGACCGGATTGCGCCGGATCTCCATCAGCATCGAGATCACATTGTGCTGCTCTTTATAGGGAATCTCGAACTCTTCCCAATAGGGCTCGCTGTTGGCGTTCTCGCGCCGCCTGATTCTCAATTGGATCGTGCGCTCAGGCACTGGCGGCCTCCTTTTGCGGCTGGGCGGGCTCGGCGACGGTCTCGCTCTTCTCAACGTCGTATCGCCGCGGCCGAGGCTTGATCAGGCTCACGTCGACCGGCTCGAAAGTGAAGCGCGGACCGTCGGAGGTCCAGTGCGCGAGCGTGCTCTTGAGCCAGTTCTGATCGTCGCGCTCGGGATACTCGGGCTTGTAGTGCGCGCCGCGCGATTCGTTGCGGTTGAGCGCCCCGATTGTGATCGTGCGCGCCAGCTCGAGCATGTTCCAGAACTGCCGCACGAACAGCACTTCCTGATTCGCCCACTTGCCGCGATCGTTGAGCCCGACCCGGCCCCAGCGATCCTTGATCTCCAGGATCTTGTCGTCGGTCGCCTTGAGCTTGTCGTTGACACGCACCACGGTGACGTTCTCGGTCATGATGTCGCCGAGCTCGCGCCACAGCGAGAACACGTTCTCCGGCCCGCTCATCTTGAAGATCTTGTCGAAGGCCTCGCGCTGGCGCGCGGTCTCCTGATCGTAGACCTTCGAGGACGCGCCGTTCTTGTGCGACTCGGCGTACTCGACCATCGCCGGCCCGCCGATCTGTCCGGCGTAAACGCACGACAGCAGCGAGTTGGCGCCTAATCGGTTCGCGCCGTGATACTGGAAATCGCATTCGCCCGAGGCGAACAGTCCCGGGACGTTGGTCTGTTGCGAGTAATCGACCCACAGCCCGCCCATCGAATAGTGCATCGACGGGAAGATCTTCATCGGCACCTTGCGCGGATCGTCGCCGACGAACTTCTCGTAGATCTCGAGCACGCCGGCGACTTTCTTGTTCAGAATTTCCGGGTCGATATGGCTTACGTCGAGATACACCAGCGGCTGGCCGTCGACGCCGAGCTTCATGTCGTAGACGACCTTAAAAATCGCGCGCGTGGCGATATCGCGCGGCACCAGGTTGCCGTAGGCCGGGTACATCTCCTCGAGGAAGTACCACGGCTTGCCGTCGCGATAGGTCCAGACCCGCCCGCCTTCGCCGCGAATCGATTCCGAGATCAGCCGGTTCTTGTCTTCGCCCGGAATCGCGGTCGGATGGACCTGGATGAACTCACCGTTGCCGTAGGTCGCGCTCTGCTGGTAGAGGGCCGAGACCGCCGACCCCGTATTAACCAGCGACTGGGTCGAGCGGCCGTAGATCAGCCCCGGACCGCCGGTGGCCATCATCACGGTGTCGGCCGGAAACGCGCGCACCTCGAGCGTGCGGGTGTCGATCGCGCAGATCCCGCGGCATGCGCCTCCCTCGTCCGGCACCATGCCCAGCATTTCCCAGCCTTCGTATTTCTTGACCAGGCCGGCGCTTTCGTGGCGCCGCACCTGCTCGTCGAGCGCGTAGAGCAGCTGCTGCCCGGTGGTCGCGCCCGCGAACGCGGTGCGATGGTGCTTGGTGCCGCCAAAGCGGCGGAAGTCGAGCAGGCCCTCGGGCGTGCGATTGAACATCACGCCCATCCGGTCGAACAGGTAGATGATCGACGGCGCCGCCTCGCACATCCCCTTGACCGGCGGCTGATGGGCGAGGAAGTCGCCGCCGTAGATCGAGTCGTCGAAATGAATCCACGGCGAATCCCCCTCGCCCTTGGTGTTGACCGCGCCGTTGATCCCGCCCTGCGCGCACACCGAATGCGAGCGTTTGACCGGAACCACCGAGAACAGGTCGACTGATTCACCCTCCTCGGCCAATTTAATCGCAGTGGTGAGGCCGGCGAGGCCGCCTCCCACGATAATGTGACGTCCTGGCATGCGTAACTCCTTCTAGGCCCGGAACGAAATCAAAATATCCACGCTGACAATCGCGAGCACCACGAACAGCGCGATACAGGCGTAATTCACCAGAGTCTGGGCCTTGGGCCCGACCGCGAGGCCCCAGGTGATGCAGAAAGTGAAGATCCCGTTGGCGAGATGGTAGACGCAGCTCAGCGTGCCGACGATGTAAACCGTGAGCAGCACCGGATTCAACATGGTCGCGTGCATGGTGGCGAAGGTGGTCTCGACCCCGGTGAAGTAGAACCAAGCGCGGGTCGAGAGCACATGGTAGCCGATAAACAGGAAGGCAAAGACGCCGGTGATCCGCTGCAGCGTGTATTGGTAGTTGCGCGCGTAGGTATACGCGGCGACGTTAGGGTCGGCGGTGGCTGTGATAATCAATCCATAAATCGCGTGATAGAGGATTGGAATCCACAGCATCAGAGCTTCGATCGCGACCTGGAACGGCAGCGTGCGGGTGAACTCGGTTTCCTTCCACCAGACGTCGCCTCCCTTCGTCACGTAGGAGTTTTCGAACAGATGGAAGAAGAGAAAGAATCCGATCGGCACGATCCCCGTGAGCGAATGCAGCCGGCGCAGAGTCCAATGCAGGCGGTCGCTATCCAAGCCCGCCATCACCGGCGCTGCTGCCGCCAGTTCCTGTTCAGCCATGACGATTAATTCTCCGCTCGAGAGTCAACTTGGCCCTCAGTTGCCCGCGGCCAACACCTTGTCCATCGCCTCGACCAGTTCGCGCACGTGGGCGACGGACTTGTCGAAGTCTGCCTTCTCTGCCGCCGTGAGCTGGATTTCCAGCACCCGCTCGACGCCGCCCGCGCCGATTATCACCGGCACTCCGGCGAACAGCCCTTTGACGCCGTATTCACCGTCGAGATATGCCGCGCAGGGCATCACCTGCTTGCGATCAAGCATGTACGCCTCGACCATCTGGTAGGTTGCGGTGCCGGCCGCATAATAGGATGAGGTCTTCATCAGGTTGACGATCTCGGCGCCGCCGTTGCGGGTGCGCTTTTCGATTTCCTCGAGCCGCTTGGGTTCGATCAGCCGCTCGACCGGCACGCTGCCGACGGTGGTGTAGCTGCGGATCGGCACCATGTCGTCGCCGTGGCCGCCCAGCACCGTCGCCGCGACGCTGTCGACCGAGACCTTGAGCTCGTTCGCGATGAAGGTTCTGTAGCGCGCCGAGTCGAGCACCCCGGCCTGACCGACGATCCGATCCTTGGGGAAGCCGGTGACGCGCTTAAGCTGGGTCACCATCGCGTCGAGCGGATTGGTCACCGCGATCAAGAACGCGTTGGGGGCGTACTGCTTGATCGCGCCGCCCACGTCGTTCATCACCTTGGCGTTGATCTTGAGCAAATCGTCGCGGCTCATGCCCGGCTTGCGCGGCGAGCCCGAGCTCACCACGCAGCAATCCGCGCCCTCGATCGACTTGATATCGGTCGAGCCGACCACGTCGATATCGAGGCCCAGCACCGGCGCCGATTCCAGCATGTCGAGCGCCTTGCCCTGCGGCAGGCCCTCGATAATGTCGTAAAGGACGATATCGCCCAGGCCGCGCAAGAAGCACAGATGGGCGCACGTAGCGCCGACATTGCCGGCGCCGATAAATGCAATCTTTCTTCGTTTCACGGGCCTGCTCCAAAGAGGGTTATGATCGCAATCGTTTAAACCTACCTTATAACAGGTCGGTTTTAAAAGAGGCGCAACTTAAGTTCTCGCCAGCGACGCGTACCCACCCGACCAAACCAGTCTCTTAAGTTCGCATTCAATAGCAACGATCGACAAAGAAGTGAAGCCGCACGCACGACCCTCACCCTAGCCCTCTCCCTGGTCAGGGAGAGGGAACTAGAAGGAGTCAGGGAGAACGAGATTGGAATAGATGTCAGAGATAGGCAAGCGGATTCTTTCGGCGCGAGCGGGGAGAGGCATTTTTCATGAAGCACACCGGCGGCATGCAAGAGCCTTGTGCCGTCCTATACTTGACCATGAAGGCACGTAGCGTGACGTTCTTTCGTGCTTAAAAATGTGCTCTTGTTCAGCGACCAGGATAGAACGTGGCGTACCGGGCTTCTATATGACGGAATCTGTCCCCTCTCCCTGACCAGGGAGAGGGCTAGGGTGAGGGCCTTCCCCACCTAAGCCGATTTTCTTTCTTGCATCACGCTGTGGTACAGAGGCTTTGTCTGTTTCCGACGGAGGGGAAAATCATATGGCACTTGATCTTGAAGCGAGGGTGAAAGAACTCGAAGCGAAGGTGCAGGAGCTTACCGATCGCGAGGCGATCCGTGAGTTGCGATGCTACTACCACGAGTACATCAACACCGGGAAGCTGAGCGACATCCTTGGCCTATTCATCGAGGATGGCGAGTTCGATTTCTCGCATCTGGGCAAGGGCAAAGGCCGGGCCGCGCAGAAGAAGTTCTTCGAGGGGCTTGGCGACTATCTTTCCAGCGTCAAGCAGTTCATCCACAACCAGATCATCGAGGTCCACGGCGACACCGCAACGGGCTTCAGCTACCTCGAAGCCAAGCCCGTATACAAAGGCGAGAGCTTTCTGGTCGCGGGCCGGTACGACGACGAGTACATCCGCCAGAACGGGCAGTGGAAGTTCAAGAAGATGAAGTTCACGCCCTACTTCATGGTGCCGCTCAAGGAGGGTTGGGCGCAGGAGCAAAAATTAAAGATGGGCAAGGTCTAGCGACGGCTTCTCCCCTTCCCGCTGGGGGAAGGGGCTTGGAGCTTAGGTCTCGTCGACCTCTCCCCCTCGCCCCTCTCCCAGGCGGAGAGGGGAACAGAATTCTGAGCATCGCCACCTTCAACGCCAAGGCCGCCAGGCGTTTCACGTCCTGGCGGCCTCGGCTGTTTCTCCCCTGCACTTCTCCCCTTCCCCGCTGGGGAAGGGGCCGGGGGTTAGGTCTACGCGTTCTCGACGATCGCCTTGCCGAACTCCGAGCACTTGAGCAGCTTGGCGCCGGTCATCAGCCGCTCGAAGTCGTAGGTCACGGTCTTGTTCGCGATGCTCTTCTCAATTCCGCGCACGATCGCGTCCGCGGCTTCCTGCCATCCCATATGTTCGAGCATCAGCACGCCCGACAGGATCACCGAGCCCGGATTGACTTTGTCCTGATCCGCGTACTTAGGCGCAGTGCCGTGGGTGGCCTCGAACACGCCGTGGCCGGTGACGTAATTGATATTGGCGCCGGGCGCGATTCCGATACCGCCGACCTGCGCCGCCAGCGCGTCGGAGATGTAGTCGCCGTTCAAGTTCATGGTCGCGATCACGTCGAACTCGTCGGGACGCGTTAGAATCTGCTGGAGGGTGATGTCGGCGATATTGTCCTTGACCAGCACCTGGCCCGGGGGCGGCTTGCCATTGCAGTCGTCCCATCCGATCGCGCGTCCCTGGTACTCGCGCTTCGTCAGCGCATAGCCCCAATCGCGGAAGGCGCCCTCGGTGTACTTCATGATGTTGCCCTTATGCACCATGGTCACGCTCTTGCGCTTGTGTTTGATCGCGTAATCCAGCGCGGCCCGGATCAACCGCTCGGAACCTTCGCGCGAAATAGGCTTGATGCCGATTCCCGAGGTCTCGGGGAAACGAATCTTGGTCACGCCCAGCTCGGTCTGCAAGAACTTGATGAGCTTCTTGGCTTCGGGCGATTCCGCCTCCCATTCGATACCGGCGTAGATGTCCTCGGTGTTCTCGCGGAAGATCACCACGTTGAGCTTTTCCGGATTTTTCACCGGACTCGGCACTCCGGCGAAATGGCGCACCGGGCGCAAGCATACGTAGAGGTCGAGCATCTGGCGGATAGCGACGTTGAGCGAACGGATACCGCCGCCAATCGGCGTGGTGAGCGGACCTTTGATTCCGATCAGGAACTCGCGGAACGCCTCGATCGTCTCGCCCGGCATCCAGTCGTTGAACATCTTGAACGGCTTCTCGCCGGCGTACACTTCCATCCACGCCAGCTTTCGCTTGCCGCCGTACACCTTCTTGATCACGCTATCGAACACGTACTGCGAAGCACGCCATATGTCGCGGCCGGTGCCGTCGCCTTCGATAAACGGAATGATCGGCCGATCCGGCACTTCGAGCGTGTGATCGGGTTTGAGCCTGATCTTCTCGCCGTCGCTTGGAACCTTGACAATTTTGTACGCCATCTTCCCTTTGTGACTCCTTTGTCGAGCGCCCTGTCATGCCTGGCACGGCGCCAAGATTGCCATCACCTATTCGGTTTGGTACCGCCATCATACAAAAATGCCGCGACGAAACCAGAGCCGCGCGCGCGATTTCGTAATCGGTGAATGACTCCATTCGCGCCATAGCGCAAGCTCCGCGATCCGACCATCAGCCCCGCGGTGTTGCCTTTGGATACATGAGCAAATCTAATTACAAGGCTTGCATTGAATCAGATTGTTTGCTACCGAAGGGCCTAAACCCTCTTCGGAAGGATCCGCTTTATGGCATCAATAGGCGCTCTGGGTTCGCGTCACGTGGTAGCGGTAGTGGGCGGGGCGACTGCCGGATCGGAAATCGCGCGGGTGCTGTCCGAGCGCGGTGTCCTGGTAATCGTGCTCGAGCAGAACCAACGCCCTTACGGCAAGATCGAAGACGGGCTGCCCCGATGGCACGTTCAGCAGCGCAAGGACGAGTACGAGGAGATTAATTGCCGCCTCGAGCATCCGACAGTTTACTACCTGCCGCTGACTCGCATGGGCGCGGACGTCGACTTCAGGGAGCTGGTCGAAGGATGGGGGCTGAGCGCGCTCGTGCTTGCGAATGGCGCGTGGCGCGACCGGCCCTTCCCGGTCGAGGGCGCGGACGACTTCATTGATCGCGGCCTCATCTACCAGAACTCGCTGATCTACTGGTTCAACCATTATCTCGAGAAGGCCTACGACGGACCGCGTTACGAGTTGTGCCCGGGAATGATCGTGGCCGGGGGCGGCCTGGCGTCGATCGACGTGGTCAAGGTGCTACAGATCGAGATGACGCTGAAGGCGCTTGCCGACCGCGGCATCACCGAGGACATGGTGCGGATCGAGCGCGAGGGGATCGAGCCAGTACTTCAGAAGCATGGCCTCAAATGGGCGGATTTGGGCGTGGCCCCGTGCAAGCTGGTTTACCGGCGCAGGGTTATCGACATGCCGCTGTCGGACATCCCGCCGGATGCGTCACCCCAGCGCGCCGAGGCGTTGCGGATGGCGCGCGGAAAGATCCTCGACAAGGCGCAGCGCAAGTTCCTGTTCGAATTCTATCCAACGCACCTGCCTACCGGCCTCGTGGTGGAGGGCGGGTGGCTGATGGGGTTCAAAATCAGCAAAACCGAAGTGGTCGACGGAAAGGCGAGAATTCTTCCCTTGCCGGCCGAAGAGATGCGCGCCCACCTGACCATCAGCTCGGTCGGCAGCATCCCGATGCCGCTTCCTGGTGTCCCTCAGCACAGCGAGACCTACACCTATGTCGATCAGAAGGTCGGGCTCCTGCTCGACAGCCCGATTCCGGTGTTCGCGGCGGGCAACGTGCTGACCGGCAAGGGCAATATTAAGGATTCGCTCGACAGCGGCACCGAGATCGGTATCCGGCTCGCTGAGAGCTATCTCGGGCTAAGCGGCGAGCAACTTCCGCTGGCCGAGGGCGCGCGACAGCAAGCGAGCAAGGACGGCGAGAATGTCGCCAAGGTGGTCCAGCAGCGCGAGCCGCTGTCGGCCGAGGTCGTCGCCGAGCTGATGCGCCGGGTGCGCGAACGTCAGCGGGCGGTGGGCTACGACGGCAACTACCGCGCGTGGCTGGCGAAGGTTACGCCGCCCGATCTGCAATAGGAAGCCGCGCACGGCATTCGAAGCCGGCGGCTGGTGTGATCAACCTGTTCCTAACCCGCTAGCAGAGATCCGAATGACAAGTACCTCAAGCAAGTGCGCTCATGTGCGACATCGGCGCCCTTTCTGTTTCAGCCGGCTCACCCTCGTGCGCGCCGCAGTTTCTAATGCACGCAGGCATTTCCAGATAGTTCTTGATGGACGTGAAATCGGAGACAGATCGAGATCAAGGGGAAGACCATGGTCCAGATCGAAAACGTGTTGTTGCTCACCGATTTTTCCGAGAACGCCAAACACGCCTTGCATTACGCCCGCGCCCTTACCGAGCGCTTCGGCGCTAAGCTCCACGTGCTGCACGTGATCGGCAACCCGGCCAGCTACATTTACGGCGAAGCCAATAGTGATTTCCCGGTCATGGAGAAACGCGCCCGCATCAAGGCGCGCTGGGAAATGGACAAGTATCGTGCTTTCCTGGGAGAGCATTCCGACCACGACACGATCATAAAAGAAGGCGGTGTCCTGGACTGCATCCTTGAGACCATCGCGGAGAAGCACATCGACAATCTGGTGATTGGGAGCGAGGTGATGGAGAGGCAGGGCGGCGGCCTTCTGCGCAGCTTTTTGAGCGACGGTATCACGCACAAGATCACACGCGGCGTACGCTGCCACATCTGGGTCATCCCTTAGCCCGGTCTGGAGGCGTAGTCACGATACGCCGCTGTGCTCGCCTTGGTATGCCGGGTTTTCGGCGGCGCCAGCGCGATCTAGGGTTCTACCCAAGTCGATCACGATGGTCCCCTACTTCAGGGCCAGCCGCGAGTTGGTCATCCTGGCGCCGGCTCCAATCGCGCCATTAGCGCCGGCTTCGCGATCTGACTAATAATCGAGTCGGGCAGACGGCCCGGCAAGGATATGGATTTCAGCTATACACCGGAGCAAGAGGCGTTTCGCGCGCGGCTGCGCGATTGGCTCGAAACCAACGCAAGCGAAGTCTTCGGCACCAATCGCGAGGCGCTATCCTCGAGCGCGACTCTGGCGGGCGACGACGAGCGATGGCATCGCGTCCGCGAATGGCATCGGCGGCTCTACCAGGCCGGATATCTCGCGCTGCATTGGCCCAAGGAATGGGGCGGCGCGGGCGCCGGTCTGGTCGAGCAGGCGATCTATCAGGACGAGGCGTTGCGCCTGGGGCTTCCGCTTTACGGCGCCAATCAGCTCGCGATCGACCGTATCGGCCCGACTATCATCTTCCTCGGCAATGACGAGCAGCGCCGCCGCTATCTGCCCAAGATGCTCACCGGCGAGGAGATCTGGTGTCAGGGTTACTCCGAGCCCAATGCCGGTTCCGATCTGGCAAGCTTGCAGACGCGCGCCGTGATCGACGGCGACGACTTCGTTATCAACGGGCAGAAGGTATGGACCAGCATGGCACAGCGCTCGGATTGGCAGGTGCTGCTGGTGCGCACCGATCCCACCGCGCCCAAGCATCGGGGGATCTCCTATCTGCTGGTCGACATGCGTAGCCCCGGCCTCACGATACGCCCGCTGGTGCAGCTGACCGGCGAGGCCGGCTTCAACGAGGTCTTCTACGATAACGTCCGGGTGCCGCGAAAAAATCTGGTTGGCGAACTCAACCAGGGATGGCAGGTATCGCTCGCCACGCTGATGTACGAGCGCGTATCGGGCGGCACGCGCCATCCGGTCGAGCGCGCGATCTACGAGCTAGTCGAGCTGGCCAAGAAGATCGAGCTTAACGGAACTCCCGCCGCGACCCACCCCTATGTGCGCCAGCGTTTGGCGCAATTCGCGATCGAGGCGCGATGCCTGCGGCTCAGCCGCTATCGCTCGCTGACTGCGCAGCTCAAAGGCAAGGTGCCCGGGCCGGAGGGGTCATTCGGCAAGCTGTTCGCCACCGACCTCAATCTGCGGGTCGCGATGTTCGCGCAGGAGCTGATGGGCCCGCACGCGAGCCTGACGCGCGGATCGATCGGAGCGCTCGATGAGGGGCGCTGGACCCATCGGGCGCTGGGCGCGCGCGGGCTTACGATCGCAGCCGGCTCCAACGAAATCCAGCACAACATCATCGGCGAACGCGTTTTGAAGTTGCCGAAAGGCTGAGCGCCGCCGCACTCCGGCTTCTGTTAGAGCTGAGCGGCGCCACACCTCAGCTTTTGTTATTGTCATTCCGACTCTTATTCTTGTCATTCCGAGCGCAGCGAGGAATCTACGCGGAGCGATTAGTGTCTTATGAAGCGGTTCTGGGTATACATCATGACCAACCGCACGGGCACCCTCTATGTCGGCGTGACCAACGACCTCCGGGGCCGCGTTTACGAACATCGAAACCGGCTGGTTCCAGGCTTTACCAGCCGTTATGCGATCGATCGCCTGGTGTATGCTGAAGAGACCGACGATGTGACTGCGGCGATCCAGCGCGAGAAGGAAATCAAGTCATGGCGGAGGGAGAAGAAGGAAGCATTGATCGCGTCGGCCAATTCCGCGTGGCGAGACTTGAGTCTTGACTGGTAGGCGGAACAGGCAAATCGCTC
>Ga0187781_10004107_pt1 | contig 10872 bp, 11 predicted proteins | sample 0715_SJ02_MP02_2_FD_132447 | JGI IMG/M metagenome (GOLD analysis project Ga0187781, IMG submission 132447) | Tropical peat soil microbial communities from peatlands in Department of Meta, Colombia - 0715_SJ02_MP02_20_MG | ecosystem: Environmental > Terrestrial > Soil > Wetlands > Peat | place...
CTCACCATGAAAGAGCCGCACTGGGCCCACGTGCGCTTCGCCCCCATCGACTACCAGGCGATCTCCTACTACTCGGCGCCCAAGTCGAAGAAGGACGGCCCCAAGAGCCTCGCCGACGTGGATCCGAAGCTCCTCGAGACCTACGAGAAGCTCGGCGTGCCGCTGCACGAGCGCGCGCGCCTCGCCGGCGTCGCGGTGGATGCGGTGTTCGATTCGGTGTCGGTCGCCACCACCTTCAAGGAGCGCCTCGCCGCCGCGGGCGTCGTGTTCCTGCCCTTCTCCGAGGCGGTGCGGGCGCACCCGGCGCTGATCGAGCAGTACCTGGGGAGCGTCGTCCCGTACACCGACAATTTCTTCGCGACCTTGAATTCCGCAGTGTTCTCCGACGGCTCGTTCGTCTACGTGCCGAAGGGCGTGCGCTGCCCGATGGAGCTGTCGACGTATTTTCGGATCAACGCGCTCAACACCGGCCAGTTCGAGCGCACGCTCATCATCGCGGATGTTGGAAGTTATGTGTCATATCTTGAAGGCTGCAGTGCACCCATGCGCGACGAGAACCAACTGCACGCCGCAGTCGTCGAGCTGATCGCGCTCGATGACGCCTACATCAAGTACTCGACGGTCCAGAACTGGTACCCGGGAGACGCCGAAGGCCGCGGCGGCATCTACAACTTCGTCACCAAGCGGGGCGAATGCCGCGGACGCAACGCGCACATCTCCTGGACCCAGGTGGAGACCGGCTCCGCCATCACCTGGAAGTATCCGAGCTGCGTGCTGCGCGGCGACGGCTCGATCGGCGAGTTCTATTCCGTCGCCACCGTCAACAACCACCAGCAGGCGGACACCGGCACCAAGATGATCCACATCGGGCGCGATACGCGCAGCACCATCATCTCCAAGGGCATCTCCGCCGGACACGGGCAGGCGACCTACCGCGGGCTCGTCAGGATGCTGCCGAGCGCCCAGGGCGCGCGCAACTTCACCCAGTGCGACTCGCTCCTCATGGGCGGCGAGTGCGGCGCGCATACCTTCCCCTACGTGGAGGTGAAGAACCCGAGCGCGACGGTCGAGCACGAGGCGAGCACCTCCAAAATCAGCGATGACCGCTGTTCTACTGCCTGGCGCGCGGCATCTCCGAGGAGGACGCGGTCAACCTGATCGTGAGCGGCTTCTGCAAGTCGGTGTTCAAGGAGCTGCCGATGGAATTCGCGGTCGAGGCCTCGAGGCTGCTGGCGGTGAGCCTGGAAGGCGCGGTGGGCTGACATGACCCGATCGGCAACCCCGATGCTCGCGATCCGCGACCTCTCGGTCACGGTCGACGGCAAGCAGATCCTGAACGGCCTCACGCTCGAGCTGCCGGCCGGCGAAGTGCATGCAGTCATGGGCCCGAACGGCTCAGGCAAGAGCACTCTGGCGCACGTGCTCGCCGGTCGGCCGGGTTACGAGGTCACCTCCGGCACCGTCACCTATGAAGGTCGCGATCTGCTCGCGCTCGCGCCCGAGGAGCGCGCCCGCGCGGGCGTATTCCTCGGCTTCCAATACCCGGTCGAGATCCCGGGCGTCAACAACGTCTATCTCCTCAAGGCGGCCCTCAACGCGCAGCGCAAGGAGCGCGGGCTGCCCGAGGTCGACGCCTTCGAGTTCCTCAGCATGGTGCGCGAGAAGATGCAGCTCATGCAGATGGAGGACAGCTTCCTCTCGCGCGGCGTGAACGAGGGCTTCTCGGGCGGCGAGAAGAAGCGCAACGAGATCCTGCAGATGCTGGTGCTGGAACCGAAGCTCGCGATCCTCGATGAGACCGATTCCGGGCTCGACATCGATGCGCTCAAGATCGTGGCGGCGGGAGTCAACTCGCTGCGCTCGCCCGAGCGCTCTTCCCTCGTCGTCACGCACTATCAGCGGCTGCTCGAGTATGTCGTGCCCGATGTGGTGCACGTGCTGGTGCGCGGCCGCATCGCGCGCAGCGGCGATCGCACGCTTGCCGCCGAGCTCGAGCGCCGCGGCTACGACTGGGTGAGCGGCGAGGCCGCCTGAGCCTTACGATGAGCCATCCCCTCGCCGCCCGCATCGCCGAGCAGCACGCACGTGCCGCGCGCGCGCTGTCGGCCCATCTGCCCGGCGCCGCCCGCCGCAGCGCCGCCATGGAGGCGCTGGCGGCCGCGGGGCTCCCGGGCTCGCGCGATGAGAACTGGAAGTACGCCAACCTCCGTCCGCTCGAGCGGGCGAGCTTTACCCCTGCCGCCCTCACCGTACCGGACAGCGCTGCGGATGCTGCACTGGCCGCTGCTCTCCCCGCGAGGCTCGAGGGCTTCGCGCGCTACGTGTTCGTCGACGGGGTGTTCGCTCCTGCCCTCTCCGACGCGCCGGCTGCAGGTCCGGCGCAGTTCAGGACGCTCGGCGCCTTCGCGGAGAGCCACGACACGCCGCCCGCGGCTCTGCTGCCCCGCGGCGAGCTCGGCGCCGACCAGCGCTTCGCGCTCCTGAACGAAGCCTTCGCCACCGACGGTGCGGCCATTCATGTGGCAGCCGGGCACGAGGCCGCGCGGCTCGAGCTGATCTTCGTCGCGAGCGCCGAGGGGCAGCTCGGCGCCTCCTACCCGCGGGTCGAGCTGCGGCTCGAGTCCCGGGGGCAGCTCGAGCTCATCGAGCGCCACGTGAGCGCCGCTGCGGCAGCGAGCTTCGTCACGAGCGCCGTCAGCGCGCAGATCGGGCGCGGCGCGGCTCTCGATCACTACCGGCTGCAGGAGCTCAGCTCGCGCGCCATCCTCTTCGACACGCTCACCGCCACGCTGGCGCAGGAGGCGAGCTACCGGCTGCACGCGCTCGGCAGCGGCGCCGCAGCGGCCCGCTCGACGCTTTCCATGCGGCTCGCCGGCGAGCGCTCCGCCCTCACCCTCTCGGCGGCCGCGCTCGGCGACCGCCAGCAGGTGCAGGATACCTACGCCCTGGTCGAGCACCAGGCGCCCCACGCCCGCACCGAGGAGACTTTCCGCGGCATCTCCGCGGGGCGCGCCCGGGTCGCCTTCAACGGCAAGATCGTCGTGGCACGCGGGGCTCATGGCACCGACTCCCGGCAGTCGCTGCGTGGGCTGCTGGCGGGCCCTGAGGCCGAGATCGACGTGCGACCGCAGCTCGAGATCTACACCGACGACGTGCGCTGCAGCCACGGCGCGACCGCCGGCAAGCTCGACGACCACATGCTCTTTTATCTCCTCTCGCGCGGGCTCGACCACGACACGGCGCAGCGCGCGCTCAAGTGGGCGTTCCTCGAAGACGTGGTCGCCCGGATCGAGGTGGCCGCGCTCCGCCGGCAGATCGAGGAGCGCCTCGCCGGCCGGATGCAGGACGGAGCCGCGCTCCGGGAGCTCATCTGATGGCAGCCGAAGTCTCACCGCTCAAGTCCACGCCCGCCTACGACGCCGCGCGCGTGCGGCGCGACTTTCCCATTCTCGCGACGCAGGTCAACGGGTACCCGCTCGTGTACCTCGACAGCGCCGCTTCCTCGCAGCGGCCGCTGCCGGTGCTGCGCGCGGTCGAGGATTACGAGACGCATTCGCACGCCAACGTGCACCGCGGCGTGCACGCGCTCAGCCAGGCGGCCACCAACGCCTTCGAAGGCGCACGCGAGCGCACCCGCCGCTTCCTCAACGCGCGCTCGACGCGCGAGATCATCTTCGTGCGGGGCACCACCGAGGCGATCAATCTCGTGGCCCAGTCCTATGCCCGGCCGCGCTTCGGGCCCGGCGACGAGATCCTGATCAGCGCACTCGAGCATCACGCCAACATCGTGCCGTGGCAGATGGTGTGCGAGCAGACCGGCTGCACGCTCAAAGTCGCGCCGATCAACCGCCGCGGCGAGCTCCTGTATGAGGAATTCGCCGAGCTCCTCAGCCCGCGCACGCGCCTGGTGGCAGTCGCGCACGTCTCGAACGCGCTCGGCACGGTGCTGCCGGTGAGGCGCCTCGTCGAGGCCGCGCACGCCCAGGGCGCCGTGGTGCTCATCGACGGCGCGCAGGCAGTGCCGCACTCGCGGGTCGACGTGCGCGCACTCGGCGCGGACTTCTACGCCTTCTCGGGCCACAAGATGTACGCGCCCACCGGCATCGGCGTCTTGTACGGCCGCGAGGAGCTGCTCGCCGCGACGCCGCCCTGGCAGGGGGGCGGGGAGATGATCCGCACGGTCTCGTTCGAGAAGACGACCTGGAACGACCTGCCGTGGAAGTTCGAGGCCGGCACGCCGAACATCTCCGGCGCGGTCGGGCTCGCCGCGGCCATGGACTACCTCGAGGGACTCGGAATCGACGCAGTCGCCGCGCACGAGTCGCGCCTGCTCGCCCTCGCGACCGCGGAGCTCGCGCGGATGCCGGGCATCGAGCTCGTCGGCACGGCGGCGCATAAGGCCTCGGTGCTCTCCTTCACGCTCGCCGGCGTGCACGCGCACGATCTCGGCACGATCCTCGACACCCAGGGGATCGCCGTGCGCACCGGGCATCACTGCGCGATGCCGGTCATGACTTTCTTCGGGATTCCCGCGACCGCCCGCGCCTCTTTCGGCTGCTACAGCACCGAGGAGGACGTGGCGGCGCTGGTGGCGGGCCTCGCCAAAGCGCGCGAGGTATTCGGCTGATGGACCTGAAGGAGCTGTATCGCGACGTGATCCTCGATCACAACCGCCACCCGCGCAACTTCGGCCGCCTCGAGAGCGCCGCCGGCGGCGAGGTACTGCAGGCCGCCGGGCACAACCCGCTGTGCGGCGACCGCCTGTCGGTCTACGTGCGCATGAATGGCGAGCGGGTCGAGGATATCCGCTTCGAGGGCTCCGGCTGCGCGATCTCGACCGCCGCGGCCTCGCTCATGACCGAGGCGGTGAAAGGCAAGGAGCGGGCGGCAGTGGCCAGGCTCTTCGACCAGGTCCATGCGCTCCTCACGCGTCACGACGCCGTGCCCGAGGCCGCGCTCGGCAAGCTCGCGGCGCTCTCCGGGGTACGCGAGTTCCCCGCGCGGGTGAAGTGCGCCACCTTGAGCTGGCACACCCTGAATGCCGCCCTCGAGCACGGCGCGGCCACCGTGTCGACCGAGTAGCCCATGCGCCGGCACGAGAACGAGCCCTTCGTCGTCAACCGCGAGGTTCGGGCGGTGATCGTCCCCGCCGGGCAGGAGGTCAGGCTCAAGCCCGGCCAGGCGGGCTACATCACCCAGGCGCTCGGGGGCAGCTTTACCGTGTACCTCGACGGGAACCTGTTCCGGATCGCCGGCGAGGACGCCGACGCCATCGGCCAGGAGCGGGTCTTGCCGCCCGAGCTCCCGCCGAACGCCACCGTCGAGGACGTGCGCAAGCTCGCCTGGGAGCAGATGCGCAGCTGCTACGATCCTGAGATTCCCATCAACATCGTCGATCTCGGACTCGTGTATGAATGCGAGGTACAAGAGAACGACGACGGCACGCGCACGGTGGAGGCGCAGATCACGCTCACCGCGCCGGGCTGCGGCATGGGGGAGATCCTGGTGGACGACGTGCGCGACAAGCTCGAGCGGATCCCGACGGTGCGCCAGGCCCGCGTCTCCCTCACCTTCGACCCGCCGTGGAACCAGTCGATGATGTCGGAAGCCGCACGGCTGCAGACGGGGATGTTTTGAGCGACTGGGTCGACATCGGGCCGGCCAGTGCGCTCGGCGAAGGCGTTCCCTTCCCGGCCGAGGTCGACGGCGTGGCGGTGGTGATCGTGCGCTGCGGCAAGGAGCTGTACGCGGTCGAAGACCGTTGCACGCACGACGGCGAGTCTTTCGCCGGCGCCGAGGTGGAATCCTGCGAGCTCATCTGCCCGCGGCACGGCTCGCACTTCGATCTGCGCACCGGGGACGCCCTCACCCCGCCGGCCTACGAGCCGGTGCGCACCTACGCGGTGCGCGAGCAGAACGGCCGGATCCTCATCGAGCAGCCCACCTGAGCCGCCACGCATGAAACGCCTGACTGTCATGCGTCACGCGGATTCCCGCTGGAAGGACCCGGCAACCGACGATTTCGCCCGGCCGCTGAATCGCCGCGGCCTCTCCGGGGCGGAGGCGATCGCCAAGCGGCTGCTCGAGCTCGAGCTCGTTCCCGACCGGCTGCTCGCCAGCACCGCGCGCCGCGCCGAGCAGACCGCCGACATCGTGGCGCGCGAGCTGTCGCTGTCGGTGCGGCACGTGCAGCGCGAGGAAAGACTGTATCTCGCCAGCGCCGCCGACATGCTGCGCCTCGTCCAGGAAACCGGCCCGCGCATCGCCCATCTGATGGTGATCGGGCACAACCCCGGCGCGTCCGATCTCATCCACCTGCTGGTGCCGCGCGGCGGCATCAGCACGCTCACCACCGCGGCGGTCTGCTCGATGGTGTTCGATACCGACCACTGGCACGCGATCGGGCCGGATTGCGTGAAGGAGGTGCACCACCAGGCACCGCCGTCGCGGTTATGGGGGTTGATTGGTTGATTGGCTGAAAACGCCTGCGGCGCTTTCAGCAGGCCACCCGCACAGCCTTGTCGAGCCCGCGGGCAAAGAGCGAGTCAACACTCGGGGACGTTGACGGCGAGCCCGCCCTGCGAGGTCTCCTTGTAGATCGTCGACATGTCGGCGCCCGTCTGGCGCATGGTGGCGATCACCTGATCGAGCGACACTTTGTGCGTGCCGTCGCCACGCATCGCGAGCCGCGCCGCGTTGATCGCCTTGACGGCGCCCATGGCGTTGCGCTCGATGCACGGGATCTGCACCAGTCCCGCCACCGGATCGCAGGTGAGACCCAGGTTGTGCTCCATGCCGATCTCGGCGGCGTTCTCGACCTGCTCGTTGGTGCCCTGCAGAGCCGCGACCAATCCCGCCGCCGCCATCGAGCAGGCGACGCCCACCTCACCCTGGCAGCCCATCTCGGCACCCGAGATCGAGGCGTTGCGCTTGTAGAGCATGCCCACGGCGGCGGCGGCGAGCAGGAAGCGCAGCACGCCCTCCTCGTTGGCGCCGGCCTCGAAGCGCCGGTAGTAATGCAGCACCGCGGGCACGATTCCGGCCGCGCCGTTGGTGGGCGCGGTGACCACGCGCCCGCCGGCGGCGTTTTCCTCGTTCACGGCGAGTGCGTAGGCGTTCACCCAGTCCATGACGTCGAGCGGCGTGGCCTGGCCGCTCTCGGTGAGCTGCCGATAGAGCCGCGGCGCGCGGCGGCGCACCTTGAGCACTCCGGGCAGCACACCGCTCTGGTGGAAGCCGCGCTCGACGCAGCCCTGCATCACCTGCCAGATGTGCATGAGCTTGGCGCGCACCTCGGCCTCCGACGCCCAGCTGCGCTCGTTCGCCAGCATCAGCTCGAAGATCTCGAGCCCGTGCTCGCGGCACTGAGCGAGCAGCTCGACGGCCGAGGTGAAGGGGTATGGGGGCGCGGCGTGTGCGCGGGTCTCGCGCGCCTCGGGCTCATCACCCTTCACGATGAAGCCGCCGCCGATCGAGTAGTAGTCCTCCTCGCGCAGCACGCGGCCGTCGGCGGTGAGTGCATCGAAGCGCATGCCGTTGGAATGGCGCGGCAGCCGCTCGTGCTGCATGAACAGCAGCTGCATCGGCTCGTCGAAGGTGATCTCGTGCTCGCCGAGGAGCCGGATGCGCCCGCTCGAGCGGATGCGCTTCACCGTGGTCTCGATGCTGTCGGGATCCACGGTTTCGGGGTCGGCGCCCTCGAGGCCGGCGAGCACGGCTCGATCGGTGCCGTGGCCGAGGCCGGTGAGCGCGAGCGAGCCGTAGAGACGCACCGCGATCTGCTGGGTCGCCGCGAGCTGTCCGGCAGTCTTCAACGCCAGCGCGAACTGGCGCGCCGCCCGCATCGGTCCCATGGTGTGCGAGCTCGAGGGGCCGATGCCGACCTTGAAGATGTCAAAGACGCTTAGGGTCATGGGAGAGAACTAGTCTGCAACGCCGCCGTGACACCGACATGCTTTGCGGCGACCTCGGGCGGCTCAAATGCGACCCCGCAGCCGGCGCAGCTGGCGGCGCTCGCGCTTGTCCGGGCGGTCCGGCGGCCTCGGCGTCAGCGCGGCGGCGAGCCTCATGCGCTGCGCAAATTCGGCGCGCCGGGCGATGGACGGCGCGGTCTCCTCATAACAGCGTGCGGCGGCCTGCGCCGGTCCGCGCCGCGGCGGGATCGCGCTCACCGTGCACTCGAAGTCGACCGCACCCCGCACCAGGCTGATCACATCACCCGGGCGCACCTCGTGCGCCGCCTTCACGCGCCCGCCGTTCAGGTGCACCCGGCCGCCGGCGACCGCTTCGGCCGCCAGCGAGCGTGATTTGAACAGCCGCACGGCAAACAGCCAGCGGTCGATGCGCGCGGCTCCGGGGCCGGCGGCGGGCTCGTCGGACATAGAGGGTCTAGTATAATTCCGCCCCATGATTCAGGCCGTTATCGAACGATTACGCGGCGAGCTCGCCGCCTTGCGCGAGCAGGGCCTCTACAAGAGCGAGCGGGTGCTCACGAGTCCGCAGGGCGGCGTGGTGCGCGCCGGCGACCGCGAGGTCATCAACCTGTGCGCCAACAACTACCTGGGCCTCGCCAACCATCCGGCGGTTCGGGCCGCCGCGCAGCGCTCGCTCGACCGTTATGGCTACGGCATGGCCTCGGTGCGCTTCATCTGCGGCACCCAGGAGACCCACAAGGAGCTCGAGGGGCGCCTGGCGCGCTTCCTCGGAACCGAGGACGTGATCCTCTACTCCTCGTGCTTCGATGCCAACGGCGGACTCTTCGAGACGCTGCTCGATGAGCGCGATGCGGTGATCTCGGACGCGCTCAACCACGCGAGCATCATCGACGGCATCCGTCTCTGCAAGGCACAGCGCCTGCGCTACGCCAACAGCGACATGGGCGAGCTCGAGCAGTGCCTGCGCCAGGCACAGGGCGCGCGCACACGCCTCATCGCCACCGACGGCGTCTTCTCCATGGACGGCTTCATCGCGAACCTGCGCGGCATCTGCGACCTCGCCGAACGCTACGACGCGCTGGTGATGGTCGACGATTCGCACGCCACCGGTTTCATGGGGCGGACCGGGCGCGGCACGCCCGAGCACTGCGGCGTGGCCGCGCGCGTCGACATTCTCACCGGCACGCTCGGCAAGGCCCTGGGCGGCGGCAGCGGCGGCTACATCGCCGCGCGGCGCGAGGTGATCGAGTGGCTGCGGCAGCGCTCGCGCCCCTACCTGTTCTCCAACAGCATCCCGCCGGTGGTCGCCGCCGCGAGCCTCGCGGTGCTCGACCTGCTCGAGGGCAGCACTCAGCTGCGCGAGCAGCTATTCGATAATGCGCGCTTCTTCCGCGCCGCGATGACGCAGGCGGGGTTCGACTTGAAGCCCGGCGAGCATCCGATCATCCCGGTGATGCTGGGCGATGCGGCACTCGCGACGCGCATGGCGGATGCGCTCCTGCAGCGCGGCGTATACGTCATCGGTTTCTCCTATCCCGTGGTCCCGAAGGGGCAGGCGCGCATCCGCACGCAGATGTCGGCGGCCTTAGGGCGGGCGCAGCTCGAGCGTGCCGTCGCCGCCTTCACCGAGGTGGGTCGCGAGCTCGGCGTGCTGCGCGCGTGATGGGCGCGGCGCTTGAAGGACCCGTAGCCGTCTCAAAATTTACAGGTTGCCAATGAAAGCACTGGTCAAACAGCAGGCAGCGCCCGGCATCTGGCTCACCGACATTCCGGAGCCCAAGGTCGGGCACAACGACGTGCTGATCGAGATCGCCAAGACCGCGATCTGCGGCACCGACATGCACATCTACAACTGGGACGCCTGGGCGCAGAAGACCATCCCGGTGCCGATGGCGGTCGGACACGAGTACTGCGGGCGGATCGTCGAGGTGGGCTCGGAAGTCAAGGGCCTCAAGCCCGGCGACCGGGTCTCGGGCGAGGGGCACATCACCTGCGGCTATTGCCGCAACTGCCGTGCCGGCCGGCGCCACCTGTGCAAGAACACCGTCGGTGTCGGGGTCAACCGGCCGGGCGCCTTTGCCGAGTACCTGGCGATCCCGGCCTTCAACGCCTTCAAGCTCCCGGACTCGATCCCGGACGACATCGCCTCCATTCTCGACCCCTTCGGCAATGCGACTCACACCGCGCTCACCTTCAACATGGTGGGCGAGGACGTACTGATCACCGGCGCCGGTCCCATCGGCATCATGGCGACGGCCATCGCGCGCTTTACCGGCGCGCGGCACATCGTGGTCACCGACGTCAACGACTATCGCCTCGAGCTCGCCCGCCGCATGGGCGCGACCCGGGCCATCAACGTGCAGCGCGAGTCACTCGATCAGACCATGAAGGAGCTCGGGATATTTGGGGGGTGGGACGTCGGGCTCGAGATGTCGGGCAACGCGGCGGCATTCCGCGACATGCTGCGCACCATGTTTCACGGCGGCTCGGTCGCGATCCTCGGCATCCCGCCCGGGGACATGGCGATCGACTGGAATCAGGTGATCTTCAAAGGCCTGACCCTCAAGGGCATCTACGGCCGGGAGATGTTCGAGACCTGGTACAAAATGGCGAGCATGCTGCAGTCGGGCCTGAAGCTCGACCCGATCATCACCCATCACTTTCCGATCCAGGAATTCCAGAGAGGGTTCGAGACCATGGGATCGGGGAAGTCGGGGAAAGTCATCCTGGACTGGAATAGTTTGTAGATGGCCCGCTAAACAGAGGGCGGGTAAGAGCCAGCGTTGATAGGTCTATTTGGCAATAGTTAGGCGTTTGCCTAACCATCTCTACGGAGTTCCCCGTCAAGCCTGCGACGAGGTTAAGCGCAAGGACTGATCGCGGTGGTCCGCGAGCTCGCGGTGTGCGCTGCTGGGGAGATCGGCGGCGAGAGTCGGAC